>VFQP010000168.1_pt1 | contig 176653 bp, 149 predicted proteins | sample 3512351 | NCBI WGS metagenome assembly VFQP01 (sample SAMN10412372, study PRJNA504923) | tailings metagenome | isolation source: Relicate 1 Philex TSF1 revegetated site | place: Philippines: Tuba, Benguet | collected 2017-08-29 | reverse complement strand
CCGGCCTTGACGGCGATGGGCAGCATCACCGGCGCGAAGATGAGGATGGTGGGCGTGAGGTCGAGCGCGGTACCGATCGCCACCAGCACCAGCATCATCACGATCATCAGCACCCGTGGGTGCTCCACGAGCGGGCCGAGCCAGCCGGTGAGCGTGGAAGGCAGGTCGGCCAGCGTGATCATGTAGCTGGCCACGGCCGCGCCGGCGCACAGGAACATCACCACCGAGGTGGTGCTCGCGGCGCGCACCAGGGCGCCGTACAGCTCGGGCAGGCGCATCTCGCGGTGCACGAACAGGGCGATCACCAGCGCATAAAACGCAGCCACCACGGCGGCTTCGGTCGGCGTGAAGATGCCGCTCTTCATGCCGCCGATGATGATCACAGGCATGATCAGTGCCCACACGGCGCGGCCCGTGAGGCGCAGGCGTTCGGCCATGGGCACCGGTGGCGAGCTGGTGAGCGTCATCTTGCGCAGCACCACGCGCCAGGCCACCACGAGCGCCACGCCCATCACCAGGCCGGGCACGATGCCCGAGATGAACAGGGCCGAGATCGAGGTGTTGGTGGTGACGCCGTAGATCACGAACGCCATCGACGGCGGAATGATCGGGCCGATGACGCTGCCGGCGGCGATGAGCCCGGCCGACGAGGCCACGGGGTAGCCGTGCTTGCGCATCATCGGCAGCAGGATGGCGGACATCGCCGCGGCATCGGCCAGCGCCGAACCCGACATGGCCGAGAGCAGCACCGCCGCGCCAATGGCCACGTAACCCAGGCCACCCCGCACATGACCGACCCAGGCCTGCGCCATGTCGATGATGCGTTTGCTGATGCCACCCGAGTTCATCAGCTCGCCCGCGAGAATGAAGAACGGCACGGCGAGTAGCGGGAAACTGTCCACACCCGCCACCATGTTCTGGGCCAGCAGCTGGGTGTCCCAGAAATCCATGACCCAGGCCATGGCGGCACCGGTCAGCAGCAGCGCGAACGCCATGTTCATGCCGATGCCCATGAGCACCAGCATGCCGGCAATGAAGACCACGAAGGCCAGGGCTTCAGTCGTCATGCCGTGTCACTCCATGTCCACCGCATGGCCCAGATCGAGCGGCGTGCGCCGCGCGATCTCGACCAGCACCATGAGGCCGATGGCCACCGAGCACAGCAGCGCCGGCAGCGGCAGCAGCGCCACCGGATAACCGAGCACCACCGAGTGGCTGTCCATGCCCACCACGACCTGCTGCCAGGCACCCCAGCCCAGCAACACGCAGGCGATGAGCACCAGCAGCCGGATGGCCAGCGTGGCGGCCGCGAAGGCGCGCGGGCGATCGCGCAGCGAGCCGACCAGGCTGGTGAAGGCCATGTGCTGGCCCACCGGGTAAGCGGCCGTGGCGCCGAGGAACACCATCCACACGAACAGCAGGCGCGAGAGCTCTTCCGTCGCGTTGATGCCGCTGTTGAACCCGTAGCGCAGCACCACATTGCCGAACACGCACAGCACCATGCCGGCGAGGCAGAGGGCGAGCAGGGCTTCGGCCCCGCGCGTCAGTAAGGTTTTCATGGTCGGGCCTCCACGGCGTGAGAAGCGGCCGAGCCCTGCACCCAGCGCACCACCGCGGCACCGAGCTCTTCCAGCGGGCGCGTGGCGTTCAGCGCGAGCACGCCAGGTTCATGGCGCGGGTCTTCGAGGGTGGCGAACTGGCTGGCCACCAGGCTCACCGGAAAGAGGTGCGCGGGCCGTGCAGCCACACGCTCGCGGGCCTCGTCCTGCGTGAGTTCGAGGAACACGAAACGCAGGCCCGGCGCGGCGGCGCGCAGGCGGTCGCGGTAGCGCAGCTTGAGCGCCGAACAGGTCAGCACGACGCCCTGCGGATGCGCCTGCAACTGCGCGGCCAGGGTGTCGAGCCAGACGGCGCGGTCGTCGTCGCTGAGCGCGATGCCGCCGCGCATCTTGGCCACGTTGCTGGCGGAATGGAAATCGTCGCCTTCGAGCAGGGGCACATCCAGCGCACGGGCGCAGAGCTCGCCCAGGCTGGACTTGCCGCAACCCGCCACGCCCATGACGACGAGAGAGGAGTTTTCGAACCGGGTGTTCATCTGGTAGCGCTATCCCGACAAGGCGAAAAAAACGAGAGGCCACACGGCAGAGTGGTGTCCGTTCCGTGAAGTAGGACTTTGGGCCACATGCGGGTGGATTCAGGGTAAATTGGGATGTCCAAATCATTGGACAGCGCTATCCTAACGCCGCGATCAAGACTTCAGACACCGGGAAAACCCTTGGAACCGACCGAACGCAAGCGCCGCCACAGCGGGCGCATCACCCTGAGCGACGTGGCGCGCGCCGCCGAGGTCAGCCCGATCACTGCCTCACGCGCGCTGCGTGGCGAGCGCAGCGTGGCGGCCGAGCTGGTGGAGCGCGTCAAGCTCGCGGCCGACCAGCTGGGCTATGTGCCCGACCCCGCCGCGCGCGCCCTGGCCTCGCAGCGCAGCACGCAGGTGCCGGTGCTGGTGCCGCTGCTGTCCAACGCGCTGTTCGTCGACGTGCTCGAGGCCGTTCACCGCACCTTGCTGCCGCACGGCTACCAGACGCTGATCGGCGTGACGCACTACGAGCCGCGCGAAGAGGAACAACTGCTGCGCAGCTACCTCGCGCACCGGCCGGCGGGCCTGTTGCTCACCGGCTTCGACCGCACCGAGGCCGCGCGCCAGCTCATCGCCGGCAGCGGCGTGCCCTGCGTGCACCTGATGGAACTCACCGAAGCGCCCGGCGTGTACTGCGTGGGCTTCTCGCAGATCGAGGCCGGCCATGCGATCACCGAACACCTGGTGCAGCGCGGCCGCCGCCGCATCGCCTTCGTGGCGGCGCAGCTCGACCCTCGCACCATGCAGCGCGCCGAGGGTTACCGGCGCTGCCTGCGCCAGCACGGCCTGTACGACGCGAAGCTGGAACTGCTGAGCTCGCAGCCCTCGTCCATGCAACTCGGCAGCGAGCTGCTGGAAGACCTGCTGCGCACCCGCCCCGAAGTCGACGCCGTCTTCTTCTGCAACGATGACCTGGCGCAAGGCGGGCTGCTCTGCGCGCTGCGCCTGAAGATCGACGTGCCCTCGCGCATTGCGGTGGCGGGCTTCAACGATCTGTCCGGCAGCGACCAGATGGTGCCGCCGCTGACCACGGTGCGCACACCGCGCCGCGCCATCGGCGAGGCCAGCGCGCAGATGCTGCTGGCGCTGATGCGCGGCAACGCGCCGCCACAGCATTCGGTGGATCTGGGTTTCGAGCCCATGATCCGTGGCAGCAGCTGAAGACGCTAAGCTCCAGCCACCACCGCAGGAGACACCATGCCCGCCTACATCCACGGCAACATCCAGATCACCGATCCCGCCCTTTACGAGGAATACCGCCGCGAGGTGCCGGCCATCATCGCCGCGCATGGCGGGCGCTACCTGGTGCGCGGCGGCGCCGCGAACGTGCTCGAGGGCCCGGGCGAGGCCAATCGCCAGGTCATCCTCGAATTCCCCGACATGGCGCGCCTCAAGGCCTTCTACCACTCGCCCGAATACCAGCGCCTGGCCGCGATCCGCCAGCGCGCGGCCACCGGCACGCTGGTGGCCGTCGAGGGCGTGTGACCGGGCTCAGGCCTGCGTGTCCGCCAACGGCTTGCCCGCGGGCGGTGCGCCCATCACGCTGTACCAGTCGACCTTGCGCGTGGCGACCATGATGGCGGCGAGCACCCCGAAGAGCAGCAGCGAGCCCATCATCAGCGCGTTGTCCTCGGAAATCAGGATGCCGTAGAGCACACCATAGAGCGTCGCCAGCAGGCCGCTCATGAGGAGCCCGGGCATCCACCCGCCCAGCACATGCCGCAGGTAGTGCGCCAGCAAGCCGATGCATGCCGCGCTGGCCAGCAGATAAGCCCACATGAAGTCGAGCTGCTCGGAGATCGACAGCAGCAGCAGGAAGAACAGCACCAGCGCGGCGCCGATCATCAGGTACTGCATCGGGTGGATGCGCCAGCGGCGCACCATCTCCAGCACGAAGAACGCCGCGAAGGTGAGCACGATGAACATCATTCCGTACTTTGTCGCGCGATCGGTCAGGCGGTACACGTCCACGGGGTCGTCGAGCGACACGGAAAAGCTCTCCGGCGTGCGCTTCTGATCGCCCGTCTGCAGGAACTGGTGCTGCGCCTGTGTCGACAGCGAAGGCACGCTCCACGATGCGTCGAAACCCTGCTCGCTCACGGCGCGCGTGCGCGGCAGGAAGTCACCGCCGAAGTTGGGGTGCGGCCAGCTGGAGCGCAGGTCCACACGGTTCTCATCGGCCAGCGGGACCCAGCCAATGCGGCCAGTACCGGCCAGATCGATCTGCAGCGCAAACGTCAGCGCGGCACCCGCGCGAAGTTGCGCCAGATCCAGCGACGCGGCCAGCGGCAACGGCAGGCGCTGTGTGGCCGGCGACGGCGTGACCACGATCGCGCGGCCATCCACCTTGAGTTGCGGCGCGTTCAGCAAACCACGCGGATCGCTCACGCCCATGAGCAGGCGCGGCTGGCCGAGCGTGATCTGCCCGTTCTTCTCCTTCGGCTCCACATCGGTCCACACGAAGCGGCCGGTGCTTTCGTTCACGCTCGTGTAGACCGTGACAGGGAACACACCGCGTTTGCGCGTTTCCGTCTGCAGCTGACTTCGCGTTTCCATCACCGTCGGGAAGCGGATCACGGCGTGCGACTGCGTCACGCGCTCTTCACGCGTGAGGCCGGTGTCGCCCACGGCCACAGTGCGGTTGAATGTTTCGGTGTACGGCACATACAGCACCGGGCCGGTGAAGGTCTGCTCGCCGGCGTGCGCACGAGCTACCTCCTGTGTGGCCGCCTCGCGGTACATGCTGCGTTCTTCGATCACGCCGTGCACCGTCATCAGGGGAATGGACAGCAACAGCATCAGCAGGCCGATGACCATCACTTTGCTCAGCAGGGGGTATTTGTTCAAGGCAGGCTCCGTTGTGAGAACCCGGCCAGTCTGGCCATGCCCTGCGAAGCCGCCGTGCAGCCCGGCGGTGTTTTGTGAAGCGGGTGTGAAACGTCAGGCCGGCAGGCGCCAGCGCGCGAGACAACCGGAAGGCCCGCTCACGTTGTCCACCCGCACCAGCCCGCCGTGCAGGTCGCTCACTTCCTGCACCAGGCACAGGCCCAGGCCGGAGCCCTTGTCCTGTCCCTCGGCGCGCGGCAGCGAGTAGAAGCGCTCGAAGATGCGGTCGCGCGCGTAGTCAGGAATGCCCGGGCCCTGGTCGCGCACCGACCATTCCAGGCCGTCGCCATCCCGCTGCAGCCGCAACCACAGCTCACCCTGCGGTGGCGAAAAATCGATCGCGTTGTCCAGCAGGTTCTGCAGCGCCTGGCCGATGAGGAACGGGTCGCCCTGCACCACCTGGCCGTGCCCGAGCTCGTCGCGCACGCGCAAGGCCTTCAGGCGCAGACGGGGTTCGAGGCGTTGCAGCAGTTCGCGCGTGAGCGCGCTCAGGTCCACCGCCTCGCGCGTGCCCAGGCCCTGCATCTGCTCCACGTGCGCGAGCTGCAGCAGCTTGTCCACCAGCAGGTGCAGGCGCTCAGCCTGGCGCTGGATGTTGCCGGCGAATCGCTGGCGGTCCTGCGCGGGCACGTCTTCCTGCAGCAGTTCGGCCGCGCCACGGATCGCGGCCAGCGGGCTCTTGAGCTCGTGCGTGAGCGTGTGCACGTAGCTCTCCACATAGGCCTTGTCTTCCAGCTTGAGGCGCATGCGCTCCAGCGCGCCCGCCAGGTCATTGAACTCGGTGTTGCCGCTCATGCGCCCGAGCACGGGCAACGGCGCACGCTCGCCACGCGACACCGCATTCGCATACCCGCGCAGGCGCGAGAGCGAACTCGCGATCCACCAGCTGAACAGCAGACCAATGAACAGCGACAGCCCCAGCAGCACCCAGGACCAGCGCAGGATGCGCTGCTCGCTGCGGTCGATGTAGGGCTGCAGGCGCTGGTTGGGCCGGGAGACGGTGAGCACGCCGATGATGCGGTCGCCATCGCGGATGGGCGCGGCCACGTGCATGACGGTGTTGTCCGGGTCATAAGGGCTGGCCGGGCTGGACCGCGCGCCGTACTCGCCGCGCAGGGTGCGCACCACGTCGTTCCAGCGCGAGTGGTCCTGGCCGATGGCTTCGGTCTGCGTGTCGAAGCGCACGATGCCCTGCACGTCGGTGATGGTGATGCGGTAGTCGATGCTGTCCTTGCGGAAGCCGCCGATGCTGGCACCGGGCCGGGCGTCCTGCAGGCCCTGCAGGGAACGTGCAAAGAAGCCATCGGCGATGGTGCCGGCCTTCATGTCGGGCGTGGCCAGCTGTGCCAGCGTGTAGGCCGCATCGATCAGGCTGTCTTCCATCGCCAGCCGCGTGCCGGGCTTGACCTCGTCCAGCAGCACCCGCAGCACGACGAACAGCGCCAGCCCCAGCACGAGAAAGAAACCCAGCAGGAGCCGCAGGCCGATGCGCATGCCGTGCTCAGCCCGGCAATCGAAGCGAGTAACCCATGTGCCGGTGGGTCTGGATCACCTCCGCCACCAGCCCGCGGTCACGCAGCTTCGCGCGCAGCAGCTTGATGTGCGCGTCCACCGTGCGGTCGGAGGTGTGCGGCGCACCGCCCCACACCAGCTCCATGAGTTCGGTGCGCGAGAAGATGCGCTGGGGCCGCCGCAGCAGCGTGGCCAGCAGCAGGAATTCGTAGCGCGTGAGCGCCAGAAACTCGCCCGCAAGCGCGATGCGCTGCGTGCTTTCGTCCAGTGTCAGCCCGCCTGGCACCACCGGCACTGGCGGGCTCGGCGCCGCCGGAACACCCGCCGCGCTGCGCCGCAGGATCGCGCGAACCCGCGCGCACACCTCACGCGGCGAGAAGGGTTTGACGACGTAGTCATCGGCCCCCAGCTCCAGGCCCAGCACACGGTCGATCTCCTCGCTCCGCGCGGTCAGGAAAACGATCGGCATGTCGCTCGTCCGACGAATGGCCCGGCACACGTCGAAGCCGTTGCCGTCGGGCACGCCCACATCAAGAATCGCGAGATCGGGCGGCGCCTGCTCGAAGGCGGCCAGCGCCTCGCGCGCCAGCCGCACGTGCCGCACCTCGAAGCCCTCGCTCTGCAAGGCATACAGCAAGGTGTCGGCAATGGCCTGTTCGTCTTCCAGCAGCAGGATGCGCTTGCGCATGGTTCGGGCGGGTCGGATGGGAGCGGGCCATCTTAACCAAGCCATTTTTGGGCCCTGGACGCCGTCACAGCTGGTTACGTGGACGACCTTTGACCACACACCGGCTTCACACCGGCGCGGGATAATTCAGCCCCATGTTCCAGATCACCCCACGCCGGGCGGCCCTTGCCCTGGCGGTCACTGCCGCCCTCGTCGTGGCGCTCCCGGTCCCGGCGTCGACCTTCGACCTGCCGTCGCTCGACCGCATCGTCCACTACCAGCCCAAGCTGCCGCTGCAGGTGCTCACCGCCGATGGCGAGGAAATCGCCCAGTTCGGTACCGAACGGCGCGACTACCTGCCCCTCTCGCGCATTCCGCTGCAGCTGCAGCAGGCCGTGCTGGCGGTGGAAGACGCGCGCTTCCGCGAGCACTCGGGCGTGGACCCGAAAGGCATGGCGCGCGCCGTGCTCGCTGCCATCACCGGCGGGCGCAAGCAGGGGGCGTCCACCATCACGCAGCAGCTGGTGCGCACCATGCTGCTCACGCGCGAGTTCTCGGCAGAGCGCAAGGCGAAGGAAATCTGGCTGGCGCTCAAGCTGGAAGACGAAATCTCCAAGGACCGCATCCTGGAGATCTACCTCAACGAAATCTTCCTGGGCCAGCGCGCCTACGGTTTTTCGGCGGCGTCGCAGATCTACTTCGGCAAGCCGCTGGACAAGCTCTCGCTGGCCGAAACGGCGATGCTCGCGGGCCTGCCGCAGAACCCCTACTACGCCAACCCGGTGGCGAATTTCGAGCGCGCCACGCAGCGGCAGCGCGTGGTGCTCGAACGCATGCGCGCCACCGAGGTGATCAACGACAAGCAACTCGCCGCGGCCCGTGCAGAAAAGCTCACCATCCGCACTCCCGGCCTGCGCAGCGTGCACGCGGCCCACGTGGCGGAAATGGCGCGCCGCGCGGTGGTGGATCGCTTCGGCACCGAAGCGTATTCCAGCGGTCTGCGCGTGACGACTTCGCTGCGCGCCGCCGACCAGCGCGCGGCCCACACCGCCGTGCAGAAGGGCGTGCTGGCCTTCGAACGCCGTGGCGCCTGGCGCGGCCCGGAAGACGTCGAGTCCCTGCCCGCCGGCAATGGCGCCGAGCTCGAACGCGCAGCCGCCGAAGCGCTCAAGGACCACCGCGACGACGAAACGCTGCGCGTGGGCATCGTGCTTGCGGCCAGCCCGAAGGCACTGGAAGTGCAACTGGCCACCGGCGAGCGCGTCACCGTGCAGGGCGAAGGCCTGCGCTGGGCGCAGCGCGCGCTCGAAGAAAAAGCCAAGGCCCCGCTGAAGGTCACCCGCGGTGCCGTGGTGCGCGTCATGGCGACCGGCACCACCAAACCCAAGGTCAAGGGCAAGCCGGGCGAAACGATCTGGGCCATCTCGCAATGGCCCGAGGTCGAGGCCGCGCTGGTGGCGCTCGACCCGCAGACCGGTCGCGTTCGGGCCCTGGTGGGTGGCTTCGACTTCACGAACCAGCCGTTCAACCACGTCACGCAGGGCTGGCGCCAACCCGGCTCGGCGCTGAAACCGCTGCTGTATTCGGCCGCGCTCGAAGCGCGCGTGATGCCCGCCACCCTGGTGGACGACCTGCCTTTCACCGCCGCCAACGGCTGGAGCCCGAACAATTCCAACGGCGAACACCAGGGGCCGATCTCGGTGCGCGAGGCCGTCAAACGCTCAAGCAACCTGGCCAGCGTGCGCGTGCTCCAGCACACCGGCACGCAGGCCGCGCGCGACTGGACCGGGCGCTTCGGCCTGGACGTGGCGCGCCAGCCCAACGACCTCTCGCTCGCTCTGGGCACCGGCAGCGTGACACCGCTGCAGATGGCGCAGGCCTACGCCACCGTGGCCAACGGCGGCTGGCATGTGGACGCGGTCGTGATCGAGAAGATCACCGACGCGCAGGGCAAGGTGCTGTTCGAGGCGCCGCCACCGGCGCCGCTCACCGAAGAAGCGCGCGACATCCCGGCGCGCAATGCGTTCGTGGTGGGCAGCCTGCTCAACGACGTGACACGCTCGGGCACCGCCGCCCGCGCGCAGGCGCTGCTCAAGCGCCCCGACGTGTACGGCAAGACCGGCACCACCAACGACGCGGTGGACGCCTGGTTCGCCGGCTACCAGCCTTCGCTGGCCGCGGCCGTCTGGGTGGGCTACGACAAGCCGCGCGGCATGGGCGGCGGCGAATCGGGCGGGCGCATCGCCCTGCCGATCTGGATCGACTACATGGGCGCCGCGCTCAAGGGCGTGCCGGTTGCACAACCGATCTCGCCCCCTGAGGGCCTGGTGCGCGACGGCGAGGACTGGCTGTACGCCGAATGGCGCGACGGTGGCTGGGTGTCGGCCATCTCGGACACCACCGGTGTGGAATACAAGACGAACTTCGGCAGCGAGATCGGCAAGGTCTTCAACTCGTTCGGCGCATGGCTGCGGGGCGAGTCGAAGCCCTGACCATTCAGGCATGAAAAAAGCCGGCCCGAAGGCCGGCTTTTTACTTGGGCCGGGCCGGTATCAGCCGGCGCAGATGCGCGCCTTCGCCTCGGCATACTCGCGCTTGAAGCGCGCCACCAGATCGGCCGCCGGCAGCACTTCGCGGATCGCACCAATGCCCTGGCCGCAGCCCCAGATGTCGCGCCAGGCCTTGGCGGCATTCGCGCCTTCGCCGGTGCCGAAGTTCATCTTGCTCGGGTCGCTCTGCGGCAGGTTGTCCGGGTCCATGCCGGCGTTCTTGATGCTGCCCTTGAGGTAGTTGCCGTGGATGCCGGTGTAGAAGTTGCTGTAGACGATGTCGTCGGAGTCCGATGAGGTGATCATCTCCTTGTAGCCGTCCACCGCCCGGGCTTCGTGCGTGGCGATGAAGGCCGAGCCGATGTAGGCCAGGTCGGCGCCCATGGCCTGCGCGGCCAGGATGGCACCGCCCGAGGCGATGGCGCCCGACAGCGCCACCGGGCCGCCGAACCACTGGCGGATTTCCTGCACCATGGCGAACGGGCTCTTCACGCTCGCGTGACCACCAGCACCGGCGGCCACGGGGATCAGGCCGTCGGCACCCTTCTCGATCGCCTTGTGTGCGAACACGTTGTTGATCACGTCGTGCAGCACGATGCCGCCCCAGCTGTGCACGCCCTGGTTCACGTCCTCGCGCGCGCCCAGGCTGGTGATGACGATCGGCACCTTGTACTTGGCGCACAGCGCCATGTCCTGCTCCAGCCGGTCGTTGCTCTTGTGCACGATCTGGTTGATCGCGAAGGGCGCGGCCTTGTTGTCGGGGTTGGCCTTGTCGTGCGCGGCCAGTGCCTCGGTGATCTCGGCCAGCCACTCGTCCAGCTGCGATGCGGGACGCGCGTTGAGCGCGGGCATGGAACCCACCACGCCGGCCTTGCACTGTGCAATGACGAGCTTGGGGTTGCTGATGATGAACAGCGGGGAGCCAATCACCGGGAACTTGAGGTTCTTGAGAACGGGCGGCAGGCTGCGGGCGGGTGCGGTCATGGTGTCTCCGTTGGGGGTTCGTCGGGATTCTGGGCCAGCGCGGCACGAGGCCCTGTCGATGCGGTGACAGGGCGCTTGCGTGTCGCGCGTTCAGAAGGCGTCGATGGCGAGTGCGGTGGCGGCTTCCGAACCGTCCACGACGCTGTCGCGAATGCCCGGTGCGCGGCTGAGGATGTGGTCGGCGTAGAAACGCGCGGTGGTGATCTTGGCCTGCATGAAGCCGGTGTCCACGCCTTTGGCCAGTTCGTCCTCGGCCACCATCAGCGCGCGCGCCATCTGCCAGCCCGCCACCAGGTTGCCGGCCAGCAGGAGGTAGGGCACGCTGCCGGCGAAGGCAGCATTGGGGTTGGTCTTCGTGTTCGCGGCGATGAACTCGACCACGTCGACAAAGGCTTCGCGCGCGGCCTTCAGTCGCAGGTGCACGGCCTTCGCATTTGCGCTGCTGCGCTTCGCCAGCTCGGCCTCGGTCTTTTCAATCTGAGCGGCAATCGCCTTCGCGCCAGTGCCACCGTCGCGCGCCGTCTTGCGGCCCACGAGATCGTTCGCCTGGATGGCGGTCGTGCCTTCGTAGATGGTGAGGATCTTGGCATCGCGGTAATGCTGGGCCGCGCCGGTCTCCTCGATGAAGCCCATGCCACCGTGCACCTGCACGCCCAGGCTCGTCACCTCCAGGCTCATCTCGGTGCTGTAGCCCTTCACGAGCGGCACCAGGAATTCGTAGAAGGCCGCGTTCTGCTTGCGCACGTCGGCGTCCGGGTGGTGGTGCGCGGCGTCATAGGCCGCGGCGGCCACGCTGGCCATGGCGCGGCATCCTTCGGTGAAGGCGCGCATCGTCATGAGCATGCGCTTGACGTCGGGGTGGTGGATGATCGGCGCCGCCGTGTTCATCGAACCATCGACCGGGCGGCTCTGCACGCGGTCCTTGGCGTAGCCCACGGCCTTCTGGTAGGCGCGCTCGGCGATGGCGATGCCCTGCACGCCCACGGCATAGCGCGCGGCGTTCATCATGATGAACATGTACTCGAGGCCGCGGTTTTCCTGGCCCACGATGTAGCCCACGGCACCGCCGTGGTCGCCGTACTGCAGCACGGCGGTGGGGCTGGCCTTGATGCCCATCTTGTGCTCGATGCTCACGCAGTGCACGTCGTTGCGCGCGCCCAGCGAGCCGTCCTGGTTCACCATGAACTTGGGCACCACGAACAGGCTGATGCCCTTCACGCCCTCGGGTGCACCGCTCACGCGTGCCAGCACGAGGTGCACGATGTTCTCGGCCATGTCGTGCTCACCGTAGGTGATGAAGATCTTGGTGCCGAACACCTTGTAGCTGCCATCGGGCTGCGGTTCGGCGCGGCTGCGCACCGCGGCCAGATCGGAACCGGCCTGCGGTTCGGTGAGGTTCATGGTGCCGGTCCACTGGCCACTCACCAGCTTCTCGAGGTAGATGGCCTTCAGCTCATCGCTGCCGGCCGTCAGCAAGGCTTCGATGGCGCCATCGGTCAGCAGCGGGCAGAGAGCGAAGCTCATGTTGGCGCTGTTGAGCATTTCGCCGCAGGCCGCGCCGATGGTCTTGGGCAGGCCCTGGCCGCCGAAGTCCACCGGGTGCTGCAGACCCTGCCAGCCGCCTTCGCCGTACTGCCTGAACGCGTCCTTGAAACCGGGCGTGGTGGTGACCACGCCGTCCTTGAAGGACGAGGGGTTCTTGTCGCCCTCGAAGTTCAGCGGCGCGATCACGCCCTCGTTGAGCTTGGCGCACTCTTCCAGCACGGCCTGCGCGGTTTCCAGGCCGGCGTCCTCGAAGCCCGGCATCTGCGCCACCTGATCGATGCGCGCCAGGTGCTCGATGTCGAACAGCATGTCCTTGAGGGGGGCGGTGTAGCTCATGGTCTTGTCTCCACGGGTGCGGGGTTCAGATACGACAAAGGCATCGCGAACGATGCCCTTGTGTGGTTCAGAGGGCTCAGAGCGCCTTGATGAGTTCAGGCACGGCCTCGAAGAGGTCGGCCTCCAGGCCGTAGTCGGCCACGGAGAAGATCGGGGCCTCGGGGTCCTTGTTGATCGCCACGATCACCTTGGAGTCCTTCATGCCGGCCAGATGCTGGATCGCGCCCGAGATGCCGGCGGCGATGTACAGCTGCGGCGCGACGATCTTGCCCGTCTGCCCCACCTGCAGGTCGTTGGGCGCGTAGCCCGCGTCCACCGCCGCGCGGCTCGCGCCGATGGCCGCACCCAGCTTGTCCGCCAGCGGCGTCATCACCTCGTTGAACTTCTCGCTGCTGCCCAGCGCACGGCCACCGGAGACGATGATCTTGGCGGCGGTCAGCTCGGGGCGGTCGCTCTTGGCGATTTCGCTGCCCTTGAATTCGCTCTTGCCATCACCCAGGGCCGCCGTGGCGGTTTCCACCGCCGCGCTGCCGCCCGTGGTCGCTGCCGGGTCGAAACCGGTCGTGCGCACGGTGATGACCTTCTTCTCGTCGGTGGCCTGCACCGTGGCGATCGCGTTGCCCGCGTAGATCGGGCGCTCGAACGTGTCGGCACTGATGACCTTGGTGATGTCGGAGACCTGGCCCACGTCCAGCGTGGCGGCCACGCGCGGCGCCACGTTCTTGCCCGAGGCCGTGGCCGGGAACAGGATGTGGCTGTAGTTGCCAGCGAGCGCGAGCACCTGCGCGGCCACGTTCTCGGCCAGGCCATGTTCGAAACCAGCGGCGTCGGCGTGGATCACCTTGGCCACGCCAGCGATGGCGGCCGCGGCCTTGGCGGCTTCACCGGCGTTGTGGCCGGCCACGAGCACGTGCACGTCACCCCCGCACTGGGCGGCGGCGGTCACGGTGTTGAGGGTCGCGCCCTTGATGGAGGCGTTGTCGTGTTCTGCAATAACGAGTGCGGTCATTTGTTCTGTCCTCAGATCACTTTGGCTTCGGTCTTGAGTTTGGCCACGAGCGTGGCGACGTCCGGCACCTTCACGCCGGCACCGCGCTTCGGGGGCTCGCTGACCTTGAGGGTCTTGATGCGCGGGGTCACGTCCACGCCGAGGTCTTCGGGCTTGAGCGTCTCCAGCGGCTTCTTCTTCGCCTTCATGATGTTGGGCAGCGTCACGTAGCGCGGCTCGTTGAGGCGCAGGTCGGTCGTGATCACGGCCGGCAGCGCGATCGACAGGGTCTCCAGACCGCCGTCCACTTCACGCGTCACGCTGGCCTTGCCCCCTGCTGCCGATCCTTCCACTTCCACCTTGGAAGCGAACGTGGCTTGCGGCAGGCCTGCCAGCGCGGCGAGCATCTGCCCGGTCTGGTTGCAGTCGTCGTCGATGGCCTGTTTGCCCAGGATGATCAGCTGCGGCTGTTCCTTGTCAACCAGCGCCTTGAGCAGCTTGGCCACGGCCAGGGGCTGCAGTTCGGTGGTGGTCTCCACCAGGATGGCGCGGTCCGCGCCGATGGCCATGGCCGTGCGCAGCGTTTCCTGGCATTGCGCCACGCCGCAAGAGACAGCGATCACTTCCGTGACCACGCCCTTCTCCTTGAGGCGCACCGCCTCTTCCACCGCGATCTCGTCGAACGGGTTCATGCTCATCTTGACGTTGGCGATGTCCACGCCAGTGCCGTCGCTCTTCACACGAACCTTGACGTTGTAATCCACCACGCGCTTGACGGGGACGATGACCTTCATGATTGGCTTGCTCCTGATGATGGGAAAAATGTCGTCACGAATTGACGTGCACGTCAACTCTGGGATTGTATGCCGGTGGTCCGCCATGTCGTGGGCGCGGCCCTGGCGGGCGATGCCGATCGCATAAAAGAACGATCGTGCTTTTTTTCCTATTGTAGGCGCTAATGGCCCTTAAGGGAAGTCACTGATGCGAATCGCATGTGTGCCATCGGTCTCGCTACCGCCCCCTGATTTCTTAATAGATTGTCAAAACGGCTGCACCACACCTGCTGCATCGATATATTCGTGCAAACCACCTTCCGCTCGCCCCTTGCCTTTCCTGCCCAAGCCACATGCGCATTGCCGCCGTTGATGACGATCCTGCGCAGCTGGATCTGGTCAGGGTGGTCGTTGCGTCCATGGGCCACGACTGCCACCTGTTCGAAAGTGCCAACGCGCTGATGCGCGTGTTGCCCAGGGAGACGTTCGACCTCTTCATCGTCGACTGGGAGTTGCCCGACATACCCGGTATCGAGGTGATCCGCACCATCCGCGAGACGGCCATGGCGCCGGTGCCGATCCTGATGATGACGAACCGCAGCGACGAGCGCGACATCATCGAAGGCCTGAACCGCGGTGCCGACGACTACATGGTGAAGTCTGCCCGCGTGGGCGAATTGCGCGCACGCCTGATGGCGCTGTTGCGCCGTGGCGGCCACGCGCCCGCGCCGAAGGAACTGGTCTGGGGTCGCTACCGTTTCCTGGTGCAGGACCGCGAGGTCCTCGTCGACGGGGTCGAGGCCAGCTCCCTGACCAGCAAGGAATTCGACTTGGCGTTCCTCCTGTTCCGCAACATGGGCCGACTGCTCTCGCGGGCCCACCTGATCGAGGCGGTGTGGGGCATTGGTGCCGACATCTCCTCGCGCTCGCTGGACGTCTACGTGTCGCATGTGCGCAGCAAGCTGCAACTGCGTGCCGAGTCCGGCTACAAGCTGGTGTCCGTCTACAACCATGGCTACCGGCTCGAGGATCTTGCGCCGGCGCAGGCCGTGATGGCGCCCTGACCCATGCGCCACCCTTCGCTTCGCACCACCCCCTCGCACCGGCTGCTGCCGGCCGTGGCCCTGTGCTTCGCGCTGCAGCCTGCATGGGCGCAGCAGGACCAGGTGCACACCGTGCAACCGGGCGACAACCTGTACGACCTCGCGCAGCGGTACCTCGACGACCCGGGGCAGTGGCCCGAGCTGCAGCGCCGCAACCAGGTGGGTGATCCACGCCGGCTCAGGCCGGGAAGCCAGCTGGTGATACCCGCCGCGCTCGCGCGCCCCGAACCTGCCACCGCCGATGTGCTGCACGTCGCCGGCCCTGCCAGCGTGACGACGCCCACCTCGACGGCGTCGACACCGCTCACCACAGGCGAGCGGGTGAGCGAAGGTGCGCGGATCGACGTGGGCGACGATGGTTTCGTGACGCTGCGGCTGGCCGATGGCTCGCTGGTGCGCCTGGCTGCCGGCACGCAGCTGCGGCTGCGCGAGCTGCGGCATGCGCCCGTCTCCGGGCAGGTGCAGTCGGGCCTGCAGCTTGAACGCGGCCGCCTGGATGCCACGGTCAAACCGCTCCCCTCCGGCCGCAGCCGCTTCGAGGTGCGCACGCCGCGCGCGGTGGGCGGCGTGCGCGGCACCACCTTCGGTGTTGCCGTGGGCCTTGACGGCGATTTCATCGGCGACGTGCGCGAAGGTGCCATCCAGGTCAACACACTGACCGCGCCGCCCCACTCCGCCGGCGCCATGGTGCGGGCGGGCCAGGGCGCGCGCGTCGGCAACGCGATTGCGGTCGCGCCGCTGCTCGGGCCACCCGATCTGGCTGGCGTGCCCGAGGTGGTGGAAGATGCCTCACTGATCGACCTGCCGCTCTCGCGCGACGCAGGTGCTTTCGCCTGGCAGGTGCGCATCGCCAGCGACGACGCGGCCGAGCGCGTCGTGCGCAACGCCACCTTCGCCCAGCCGGTGGCGCGCTTTGCAGGGCTCGACGATGGCGACTACCTGCTGGCGGTGCGCGCCCTCGATCACCAGGGCATTCCGGGCACCGAGGCCGTGCGCCGCCTGGTCGTCAACGCCCACCCGATGGCACCCCTGTTGCGCGAACCGCGCCAGGGCAGCCGCGTGATCGCACCAGATGTCGAGCTGCTCTGCACCGAGGGCGCTGGCGCCGTGGGCTACCAGTTCCAGGTCGCGCGCGATGCCGGCTTTGCCGAGCTGGTTGCGCAGACACCCGATCTCGCGCGGTGCGAACACACCGTGCAAGGGCTCGCGCCGGGCGCCTATGCCTGGCGTGTTGCCGCAGTGGCCAGGGACGCGCAGGGCCGGCGCGACCAGGGTCCGTACAGCCGCCCCGTGGCCTTCAATGTGGTCGCCCTGCCGCCTGCACCGCCCTCACCCACCCTGCGTGGCGAGGGCTCTGACACCCTGGCCGTGAGCTGGAGTGCGAGCCCGGGCGGGCCCTGGCGCCACCACATCCAGCTGGCGCGCGATGACAGCTTCGCCGATCTGCTGGACGAGCAACAACTCACCGAGCCTGCATACACACGGCCCATGCCCGCACCGGGCACGTACCACATCAGGGTGCGGCAGATCGACGCCGAAGGACTCACCGGGGCGTGGGGTGCGCCACAGCGGCTGGAGGTATACAGCCGCGTGGTGACCCAGGATGCCCAGCCGCTCACCAGCTCCGAAGGCAGGCCGGTGCGCCCGGGCACACGCTGAGAACCTCTTGGACAAGCGCGCCGCCGAACCCAACACCTCACAGCTTCAGGAGCCGGTGGCTCGCGCGCGGCGCCCGCGCACGCGCTGGCTTGAATGGGGCCTGCTCTCTGCGGCCTTGCTGGCCTGCGTCGTGGCCCTGGGCTGCACGCGTGCACTGGAACACATCGACCTCGCCCTGAGCGACCAGATGGCGCGATTGAGCCAGCAGCCGGTGTCGCCCGACATCGTCATCGTGGCCATCGACGACAAGAGCCTGACCGAGATCGGTCGCTGGCCCTGGCGCCGCGCGTTTCACGCGGCGGTGCTCGACCGCATCACCGCCGCCGCGCCGCGCGCCGTGGGACTGGACCTGCTCATGGTCGAGCCGGGCCACGAGCAGGCGACGGACGACGCCCTGCTGGGCGAGGCCATTGCGCGCAGCGGCAAGGTGGTGCTGCCGCTGATGCTGCTGGACAGACACGGCACAGGCCAGCTCACGCGCACCGACCCGGCCCCGGCGCTCGCCTCGGCCGCGGCGGCCATCGGACACGTGCACCTGGAGATCGACAACGACGGCATCGTGCGCAGCACCTTCCTTCGCGAAGGCGACGGTGACCGGTGGTGGGACCAGTTCGCCGTGGCCCTGCTGCGCGTGGCTGGCTTCGCGTTGCCCTCAGAACTCCCGGGTGAGCGCGCGCCAGCCGCGGCAGCCACCCCAGACGCCTGGCAACGCGACCACTGGGTGCAGATTCCTTTCACCGGCCCGCCGGGCAGCTTCGCGCGGGTCTCGTACGTCGACGTGCTCAAGGGCAAGGTGCCAGCCGAACAACTGGCGGGCAAGTACGTGCTGATCGGCGCCACCGCCGCCGGCATGGGCGACGCCTACGCCACGCCGCGTTCCGGCCAGTCCGAGCTGATGCCGGGGGTAGAGATCGCCGCCAACGTGCTGAACGCGCTGCTGCTGGACCGCCGGCTTGAGCGCGCCAACGCCTGGCAGAACGCCATGTTCTGCGTGGTGCCCGTGGCGCTCGCCCTGCTGGCCGTGCTGCTGCTGGCACCCACCACCTCGCTGCTGGCCAGCGCGGCGCTGCTGGCCGCCATCCTCGCGGCGGCCGCGCTCTCGCCTTCCCTGGTCGGCCTGCAGTTCGCGCCCACGGCCGCGTTGCTGGGCGTGCTGCTGGCCTACCCGCTGTGGGTGTGGCGCCGGCTGCGCGCGGCGATGGGCTATCTGCTGGAGGAATTCCAGCGCATGGAGACGCGCCGCGACCTGCCCACCATGCTGCCCGCCATGCGGTCGGGCGACCTGCTGGACCGCCACATCAACGCGCTGCAGGACGCCTCCGAGCAGCTGCGCAACCTGCACCGCTTCGTCAGCGAGACGCTCAACAGCCTGCCCGACGCCACGCTCATCGCGGACGCCAGCGGCCAGGTGCTGATGGCCAACCAGGCGGCCTACCAGTACTTCATCAAGCAGAAGGTGGCGCGCCTGCGCGGTTACCCGCTCGGCGAGTTGCTGCAGGGCGTGCACCGCACGGGCACACAGCAGCCGGTGTTCGACGCCCGGCGGCTGAGCGAGGAAACACAGGCCTGGGGCGCCGAGGCGCGCGACGCTGCCGGGCGCGACCTGCTGGTGCGCTTCGTGCCGGGCTTCAACACCGACGGCCAGGCCACCAGCTGGATTGCCAGCCTGGTCGACATCACCCCCATCCGCGAGGCCGAGCGCCAGCGCGACGTGGCGCTGCGCTTCATCTCGCACGACATGCGTTCGCCGCAAAGCTCCATCCTCGCGCTGCTGGAAGTGCAGCGCCTGAGCCCCGAGCAGCCGATGCACCCCGACACGCTGGGCCGGATCGAAAGGCATGCGCGCCGCACGCTGGAACTGGCCGAGGAATTCGTGCAGCTCGCGCGCGCCGAGTCCAGCACCTACCGCATGGAAACCGTGAACCTGGTCGACGTGCTCGACGAGGCCGTGGACGAGGTCTGGCCGCAGGCGCAGGCACGGAACATGTCCATCCTGGTGCAGCGCCCCGACACGCCGCCCCTGTGCGAAGCCGACCGCGGACTGCTCACGCGCGCGGTCGCCAACCTGCTGGGCAACGCCGTGAAGTACGGCGGTGCCGACGGCTCCGAGGTGCGGGCCTCGGTACAACGTGCCGGCAAGGGCTGGCGCGTGTCCATCACCGACCAGGGGCCGGGCATGACGCCCGAACAGCAACAGCGCCTGTTCCAGCAGTTCGCACGGCTCGACCCCGAACACGGCGCCACGCGCGGTGTCGGCCTGGGCCTGGTGTTCGTGCGCACCGTGATCGAACGCCACGGCGGCGGTATCGAGGTCAGCAGCGCGCCAGGGCACGGCACGACCTTCCATTTCACGCTCGCCGCCAGCGCCCCGCAGTTGCCCACCGCGGGCGATTGAGCCGCCCGGTCACGGGCAGATTCCGCGCTTTGCGCGGGCGCTCTGTTAAGCGACTGTTAAACCATTTGTTTGCGAAAGTGCCCGTCGCTACGCTCATGTCTCGTTCCCGATGTTTCCTTCCGACGACATGAGCACCCCAACGACAACCCGAGAAGACCGCCCTGCTTTTTCCGGAGCAGGCGCCGCCACGGTTGCAGACCGCGGTGCCCGAGAAACCGAGTCCGCCACCGAGCCTGCGCTGCGCGTTCTGACCCGCGACGAGTACTGCAGCATGACCACCCCCCTTCACGCCGATCCCCTCATCACCACGATGCACCTGGTGGGCCGCACCGTGCGCCTGGTGTTCAGCCGGCGCGAACCCGAGCGAGCGCGGGCCCTGGCGATGGAACTCGCGCGATCCACCTCGCCGTGCAAGGGGCTGGACGACCCGGTGCGCCACTGGGAAACTGCGCTGCAGGTCGACCGGGGTCTGGGCCGCGCGCGCCGCCTGCAACGCCTGGTCAACAGCCCCGTGTGGCAGAGCGACCATGGCACACCGCGCCACGACAGGACGCCGATCGACAGCGCGGCCGACTACCTGTTCGCCTCCGTCATGAACCTGGTGCACCAGATGCCGCTGTCGGACGAGGCCCACCTGTTCCGGCTGTGGTACCTCGCCACCCGGGCCGTGACGCCGCCGGAAAACGCCACGCGCCTGTTCGGCGAACTGCGCCACCTGCCAGCCCACCAGCAGTTCGCCGCCGGTGCGCGCCTGCTGGAGACGCTGGGCGTTGAAGGCCCGCGCAGCACCGTCTCGCGCCCGCGGCTGCAGCCGCCCCACGCGGTCGCCCTGCCCCCGCACGAGCGGCCGTAGGCGAAGCCATCCGGGTAAGTCTGGAGGGGGCCGCGCGAGGGCTTGGCCTATAGTGAATTTCGGCCTCCGCAGGGGGCTGCACCATCACGAACGAGCCCCAGGAGACTTCATGAAACTTCGCTGCATCGCCACCGCCGTGCTGTCCACCACCGTGCTCGCCAGCGGCATGGCCGCTGCCCAGACGGTCTTCACGGTTTCCAGCTGGGTGCCCCCTGCGCACACGCTGAGCATGGCACAGAAGAGCTGGTGCGACCTGCTCGAGAAAGAAAGCACGGGCCGCATGAAGTGCAACATCCTGCCCAAGGGCGTGGCTGCCGCGCCGGGCACCTTCGACGCGGTGCGCGATGGCCTGGCCGACATTTCCTACACGGTGGACGGCTACACCCCCGGGCGCTTCATCAACACGCAGATGGCCGAGTTCCCCTTCCTGGGCGACAGCGCCACCGCCACCTCGCTCGCGTACCAGCGCATCTACAGCAAGCATTTCGCCCCGCTGGGTGAACACCGCGGCGTGAAGACACTGGCCGTCTTCACGCACGGCCCCGGCATCATCTTCACGACCAAGCAGGCCGTGACCAGTGCGGCCGACGTCGCCAAGCTCAAGTTCCGCATCGGCGGCGGCAACATCAACGAACTCTCCAAGGCCATGGGCTGGAACACCACGCTCAAGCCCGCGCCCGAGTCGTTCGAGATGCTGTCCACCGGCGTGATGGACGGCACCTTCTTCCCCGACGAATCGGTGGCCTCGTTCAAGCTGAGCATGGTCAAGCACGCCACCACGTTCCCCGGCGGCCTGTACAACACCAGCTTCGTGTTCATGATGAACGAGGACAAGTACAAGGCACTGTCCGCGCAGGACAAGGCGGTGGTCGACAAGATCTCGGGTGAAACGGCCGCCCGCATCTTCGGCGAAGGCTGGGACCGCGTGGACGCCGCCAGCCGCGAACTGCAGAAGACCCAGGGCGTGACCCGCATCGTGGCCGACCAGGCCTTCGTGCAGGCGGTGAAGGACAAGCAGGCCGCCCTCGAGAACAAGTGGGCCGACGCCGCGCAGGCCAAGGGCCTGAAGGATCCGAAGGGCGTGCTCGCCGAGTTCCGTGCTGAAATCGCGAAAGTGAAATAAGCACGCGTCCTCCGTTACCCTGGCCGGCCGGGCATCGCACGCTGCCCCGCCGGCTTTTTCACATCAAGACCCTCTCATGCTCAAGACGCTGGAACGCATCCTGCGCTGGTCCACCGGCCTGATGGCCGCGATGGCGCTGTTCACCATCATGTGGCTCACGCTGGTGGACGTGACCGGTCGCCGCTTCTTCAGCCATTCGGTGCCGGGTGGACTCGAACTCACCGAAATGCTGATGGTGATCGTGATCTTCGGCGCCATGCCGCTGGTCTCCTGGCGCAATGAACACGTGGTGTTCGATTCGCTCGACAGCTACCTGCCCGAGTGGGTGCGCGACATCCAGGCCCGCGTGGTGCATCTCGTCTGCGCGGGCACCTTCGGCTTTCTCGCCTACCTCATGACCACGCGCGCGAACCGCCTCGCCGAGTACGGCGACACCACCGTGTACCTGCAACTCTCCATCGCCCCCGTGGCCTGGATGATGGCCGCCATGCTGGCACTCACCGGCCTGGTGCACCTGCTCTTCGTGTTCGTGTCGGTGCCCGTGCCTGCGCCCCACCACCCGACCCCGTCCACCTTCGACGAGGCCGCACCATGATCGAAGCCTCCCTGGGTTTTCTTGCCGTCTTCACGCTCGCGTTCCTGCGCGTGCCGATCGCGCTGGCCATGGCCATCGTCGGCATGGTCGGGCTCGGCCTCATGCGCGGGTGGCAGCCGGCCTTCGCCAGCACCAGCCAGGTGATCTTCGAAACCGGTTTCGCCTACGTGCTCTCGGTCATCCCGCTGTTCATCCTCATGGGCAACCTGGTGGCCCGCGCCGGCATGGCGCGCGAGCTGTACACCGCGGCCAACGCGTTCGTCGGCCACCGCAAGGGCGGCCTGGCCACGGCCAGCGTGCTGGCCTCGGGCGGCTTCAGCTGCATCTGCGGCTCGTCCATTGCCACAGCAGCCACCATGACGCGCGTGGCCTACCCCGAGATGAAGCGCCTGGGCTACAAGGACACCCTGGCCACCGGCTCCATCGCCGCCGGTGGCACGCTGGGCATCCTGATCCCGCCGTCGACCATCATGGTGATCTACGGAATCATCACCGAGACCGACATCGGCAAGCTGTTCATTGCGGGCGTGCTGCCCGGCCTGGTGGCCATTGCCTGCCTCTGCCTGGCGGTGGTCTACGTGACCTGGCGCGACCCGGCCGCGGGCCCGCCAGCCGAGCGCAGCAACTGGGCACAACGGCTGCAGGCCCTGCGCGGCATCTGGGCCGTGGTGGTGCTGTTCGCGCTGGTGATCGGCGGCATCTATGGTGGCGTGTTCACTGCCACGGAGGGCGCGGGTGTCGGGGCCTCGGGTGCGTTCATCTTCGCGCTGCTGCGCGGCGCGCTCACCCCGCGCGTGCTCATGGAGATCCTGGTCGACAGCACCCGGACGACGGCCATGCTGTTCACCATCCTCATCGGGGCAATGGTCTTCACGAGCTTCGTCAACTTCACCAGCATGCCGGGCGAGCTGCGCGACTTCCTGCTGCAGTTCAGCCCGAACCCGATCATGGTCGTCGTCGTGATGATGGCGATCTACGTGGCGCTCGGCCTGGTGATGGAAGAGCTGTCGATGGTGCTGCTGACCATCCCGGTGTTCTTCCCGGTCATCACCGGCCTGGGCTTCGACCCCGTGTGGTTCGGCGTGCTGATCGTGACCATCGTGGAGATCGGCATGATCTCGCCGCCCGTGGGCATGAACCTGTTCGTCATGAACTCGCTCTTGCCCGACGTCAAGCTCAAGACGATCTTCAAGGGCGTCTGGCCCTTCGTGATGGCCGACATCGTGCGTCTCGGCATCCTGATCGCCTTCCCGGCCATCGCGCTCTGGCTGCCGGGGCTGATGAAGTGATCTTCAGCCCAGCGCCGAGTCCAGCATCATCATCAGCACGAAGCCGATCATCAGCCCGCCGGTGGCCCAGGCCTCGTGTCCCTTGCGGTGCGACTCCGGAATGATCTCGTGGCTGATGACGAACAGCATGGCGCCTGCCGCAAAGCCCAGGCCCCAGGGCAGCAGCCCCGCCGTGTGGCTGATGACGGCGGCGCCCAGCACCGCGCCCAGCGGCTCCACCAGGCCTGAGGCCATGCCGAGCGCCACGGCCAGCCCCGGCCGGTAGCCTGCTGCCAGCAACGCGACGGCCACCACCAGGCCTTCGGGCACATCCTGGATCGCGATGCCCGCAGCCAGCGCACCGGCGCGCAACGGGTCCTCCCCTGCAAAGGCCACACCGATCGCGAGGCCCTCGGGCAGGTTGTGCAAGGCGATCGCGAACACGAACAGCCAGGTGCGGCGCAACACGCGCGACGACTGGCCTTCCACGCCCTTGATGAAATGCTCGTGCGGCAGCCACCGCTCCATCAGCAGCAGCGCGGCAGCGCCCATCAGGATGGCCACCGCCAACACGCCCGCCGCCTGCCAGTTGCCCGCGCCCGCGTTCCGCGCCGCGGCCAGACCCGGCAGGATCAGCGAGAACGAGCAGGCCGCGAGCATGACGCCGGCCCCGAAGCCGAACAGGATGTCCTGCGTGCGCTCGGAAATCCGCTGCGAGAACAGCACCGGCAGCGTGCCCAGCGCGGTGGCAAGCGCGGCCATCAGCCCGCCCTGCCAGGCCAGTGACACCCTGGGGTTCGCCGCGAGGTAAGCCGCGAACTGCAACCCCAGCGCCACCAGGCCCGCCAGCAGGATGAGCACGCCCACCGCCATGCGCCATCGGGAGACGTTCTGCACGGGCAGGATGTCTTCGCGGTTCATGCGTGTCGCCCGCTCAGGCTTTCGCGGCGGCGTACCGGCGCGCCACTTCCGGCCAGTCGATCACGTTGTAGAACGCGGCGATGTACTCGGGCCGGCGGTTCTGGTACTTGAGGTAGTAGGCGTGTTCCCACACATCCAGCCCCAGGATGGGTGTGTTGCCCGAAGCCAGTCCCGCCATCAGCGGGCTGTCCTGGTTGCCGCTGCTCTCCACCACCAGGCCACCCTGCGGGTTGACGCTGAGCCAGGCCCAGCCGCTGCCGAAACGCGTGAGCGCGGCCTGCCTGAACGCCTTCTTGAAGGCTTCGAAGCCTCCGAGTTCGGCATCGATGGCACGCGCCAGTTCGCCGACGGGTTCACCGCCGCCGCGGGGTGACATCACCTTCCAGAACAGGCTGTGGTTGGCGTGGCCACCACCGTTGTTGCGCACCGGCGCCTGCAGCTTCTCGGGCAGGGACTGCAGCTTCGCCACCAGCGCTTCCACCGGCAGTGCCGCGTACTCCGTGCCGTCCAGCGCGGCGTTCAGGTTGTTGATGTAGGTCTGATGGTGCCGCGTGTGGTGGATCTCCATCGTCTGTGCGTCGATGTGGGGTTCCAGTGCGTCGTAGGCATAGCCGAGTTCCGGCAGGGTGTGAGGCATGTGAGATCTTTCCTTTGCGGGAGAACAGTCGTCGGCGGATTCAGTGCATCGGGCCGTCGCCCACGGCCAGTGCCATGCAGCCCGAGCGCAGGGCGCGCAGGATGGCGGGGTCGCTGCCGTGTTCGGCCAGGTGCAGCATCAGGCTGGCGTGGGTTTCGCGGCTGTGGCGCAAGGCCGCGCGCTGCAGCTCTTCATTGCCGACCACGCCCGCCTGCAGCAAGGCCAGCAGGGCCTCATGCACGCTGCAGCGCTGCACCGCCGCCATTTCCACGCCGCCCGCTTCCGCCAGCAGGTCGGCCAGGTTCAGGTGTGCCACCACCAGCGCGGCCACGCAGTCGTCGGCCCGGCCTTCGGGCGGGTCGGCCACCAGGGAGCGCGCCATCGCGGCGGCCTGCTGGTAGCTCGCCAGCGCCAGCACCACCTGGCCTTGCAGGGCGGCGCCCTGGCCGCGCCGCATCTCGCGCTGCCATTGCAGCAACGAAGGCGCGCCGGGCGACGCCGTCTCGGTGGGAGAAAAATGGTCCGTCTGCAGATTCATGCGTGTTCCTTCCTGTGCCTGTTTGTGCGTCCGATCGATTCAGATGCTATTTTTAATGAGAATGATTTGCATTTAACTAAACAAACGAACCCCTGTCAATGCGGAGTGACGCGCGCCCCGAGGGCGCGCGCGGGTTCGGCGTTCAGTCGCCCGTGGGGTCGGCGGCGTTCGAGTGGATGGTGTGCACCACGCGCTGCGGGTACGGAATCTCGATGCCGTTCTCGCGCAGGGCCTGCAGGATGGCTCGGTTGATCGCCGAGCGCAGCCGGAGCTGCTCGGCACCGTCGCCGGAATTGATCCAGTAGCCCACGGTGAACTCCAGGCCGTCGGCCCCGAAAGCCGACAGCGATGCCTGCGGTGCGGGTTCTTTCAGCGCATCGGGCTGGTCGTCCACCGCCTTCAGCAGCAGCTGGCTCACCTGTTCCACGTCGCTGTCATAAGCAACCGACACCACCGAGGTCTGCCAGACGCGCGTGATCGCCCCCGAGAAGTTCTCCACCCGGTTGATGACCATCAGTTCGTTGGGCACGATGGACTCTCGCCCTGCCGGCGAGCGGATCACGCTGTAGCGCGTGTTGATGTCGAGGATGCGGCCTTCGAAGGTATCGACCTTCACGTTGTCGCCGATGCGCAGGCGCCGCTCGGCCAGGATCACGAAACCGCTGACGTAGTTGGACGCGAGTTTCTGCAGGCCGAAGCCCACACCCACGCCGATCGCGCCACTGAACACCGACAGCGCGGTGAGGTCGATGCCCACGGACGACAGCGCGATGATCAGCCCCACGAACAGCAGCAGCGCGCGTGTGGCGTTGCTCACCGCCTTGCGCATCGAGAGATCGCCACCGGTGGCCTTGCGCAGCAGCCGCGTCTCGATCGCCGCCGACACCCACAGCGTGAGGATCAGCACCGCACCGGCGGTGATGAAACCTTCCAGCAGCGTGCGCAGGCTCAGCGTCGAACTCCCGATCTTCCAGGAGATATCGTCCAGCTCGGCCAGCACCACGGGCAGCAGGCCACTGACCCACAGCACCATGACCAGCCAGGCCGCCCAGGAAATGGTGCGCTCCAGCGCTCTCACCCACGGTGCGGTGGTGAACGCCGCCTGCAGCACCTTCACACCGACGCGGATCACGACCAGCGAGACCAGCACCGGAATGGCGACCTTGAACGCCGCGAGCGGCAGGAAACTGGTGACGATCGCGCGGGCCACGTAGGCCAGCATCAGCAGCAGCAGCGGGAACATCACGCCATCGATCAACTTGCGGCCGAACAGCACGGAGGTCTTGTCGTCCTGCATGCGCAGGGCCTTGCGCAAGCCCCCGCTGATGAACCAGGCCAGCCCGATGCAGACGGCCAGCGCGGCCAGCTCGACCAGCACCGTGGGTTGCGTGAAACCGGCCAGCCAGAGGCCGAGATCGTCGATGGGTTTGGGATGGGTGGAAGGATTCATGTCGAAAAAAAGCGGTTCAAAGGTTCAGATGCGCCACGACGGTGGCCGCTTCTCGATGAAGGCCTGCACGCCTTCCTGCGCCACCGCATGGGCCATGTTGCAGGCCATGCTCTGGCCCGCCAGCTGGTAGGCGGATTCCATGCTGGTTTCCAGTTGCCGGTAGAACAGCGCCTTGCCCATGGCCACGGCCTCGCGCGGTTTGGCAAGGATGCGGTCCACGAGGCCTTGCAGTTCCGCGTCCAGCGCGTCGGCGGCGACCACACGGTTGACGAGGCCGCGCACGCGCGCTTCCTCGGCGGAAATGAAATCGCCGGTGAGCAGCATTTCCATCGCCTGCTTGGGCAGGATGTTGCGCGAGAGCGCGACGCCCGGCGTGGCGCAGAAAAGCCCCACGTCGATGCCGTTGACGCCGAAGCTGGCCTGGTCGCTGGCCACCGCCAGGTCGCACTGGGCCACCAGCTGGCAGCCCGCCGCGGTGGCCAGGCCCTGCACGCGGGCCACCACCGGCACCTCCAGCCTGCGGATGGCCAGCATGAGCCGCGAACATTGCGCAAAAAGCTTCTGGTAGTAGCCGAGCTCGGGCGTGGCGCGCATCTGTTTCAGATCGTGCCCGGCGCAGAACGCCTTGCCGTTCGCGGCGATCACCACCAGCCGCGCGCCGGGGTCGGCGGCGACGGCATCCACCGCCGACTGCAAGGCCGACAGCATGGCCTCGGACAACACGTTGAAGCTGCGCGGCGTGTTCAGCGTGAGCGTGTGCACGCCACGCGCGTCGCGCGACTGCAGGAGCACCGCTTCGGTGCCCGGAGGGTGTGAGGAAGGGGTCTCGGTCATCGGAACATTATGGGACGCCACGGCGCCCCGGAAGTTCAGACGCCCGCCAACACCCTCAGGTGCGCTTCCACGCTGCGCCCGAGCGCGCTCAGGGCGTAACCGCCTTCGAGGCAGCTCACGATGCGGCCCTTGGCGTGGCGTTGCGCCACCTCCTTGATGCGCTCGGTCATCCAGGCGTAGTCCTGCTCGACCAGGCCCATCTGCGCCATGTCGTCCTCGCGGTGCGCATCGAAGCCCGCGCTCACGAAGATCATCTGTGGCTTGTGCGCGTCCAGCCGGGGCAGCCACATCATGTCCACCAGCTCGCGGATGTCCATGCCCTTGGTGTACGCCGGCACCGGCAGGTTGACGAGGTTGCTGGCCGTGGAGTGCTCGCACAGCGGGTAGAACGGGTGCTGGTAGAAGCTGCACATGAGGATGCGCTCGTCGCCCGCCACGATGTCCTCGGTGCCGTTGCCGTGGTGCACGTCGAAGTCGATGATGGCCACGCGCTGCAGGCCATGGCGCTCGAGCGCGTACTTGGCGGCCACGGCCACGTTGTTCACGAAGCAGAAGCCCATGGCCTGGTTGCGCGTGGCGTGGTGGCCTGGCGGGCGCACCGCGCAGAAGGCGTTGGCGAGTTCACCGGCCATCACCGCGTCGGTGGCGTCGATGGCCGCACCCGCGGCCATCAGGATCGCGTCCCAGCTGTGCGTGTTGATGGACGTGTCGGGATCGACCTGCGCGTGGCTCGGGCCGCCGGCCGCCATGTCGTCGCGCAGTTGATCGCTCAGGCCACGCAAGGCCGCCAGGTGCATGCGCCCGTGGGCAAGTTCCAGGTCGGCGATGGAGGCCTGCGTGGCCTCGCGGCGCTCCAGCGCCACGTCCAGCCCGCTGATGAGCAGGCGGTCCTCGATCGCGTCCAGCCGCTCGGGGCATTCCGGGTGTCCGGCGCCCATCTCGTGTCTCCAACAATCCTTGTGGGTGAAATACCCAGTGGCCTGGCTCATGGGGGTTTTACGGTATGGTTCGCGGCATGCAAGCCGACACAAGAATCCAACTGCTGCTGAGTCAGCTTAACACGGTGATCGTGGGCAAATCTCAGCAGGTTTCCGACTGCGTGGCCTGCCTGCTGGCCGGTGGCCACCTGCTGATCGAGGACGTGCCCGGCGTCGGCAAGACCACGCTCGCGCACGCCCTGGCGCGCTCCTTCGGCCTGCAGTTCTCGCGCGTGCAGTTCACCGCCGACCTGATGCCCAGCGACCTGGTGGGCGTGTCCATCTACGAACGCGGCCGGGAAGATTTCGTCTTCCACCCCGGCCCGGTGTTCGCCCAGGTGCTGCTGGCCGACGAGATCAACCGCGCCAGCCCCAAGACGCAGAGCGCGCTGCTCGAAGCGATGGAAGAGAAGCAGGTCACGGTGGAAGGCGAGACGCGCGCCCTGCCCGAGCCCTTCTTCGTGATCGCCACGCAGAACCCGCACGACCAGCTCGGCACCTACGCGCTCCCCGAATCACAGCTCGACCGCTTCCACATGCGCCTGTCGATCGGTTACCCCGACCGCGCCGCCGAGCGCGAGCTGCTGCGCGGCCAGGACCGCCGCGACATGCTCGACCACCTGAAGCCCGCGCTCACGCCGGCCGATCTGTCGTCACTTCAGCACACCGTGAGCCAGGTGCACACCGCCGACCCGGTGCTCGAATACCTGCAGGACATCGTGGCCGCCACGCGCAGCGGGCGCTGGTTCGCGCAGGGCCTGTCGCCGCGCGCGGCGCTCGCCGTGGTGCGCTCGGCCAAGGCCCAGGCCTATCTGAGCGGGCGCGACTACGTGGCACCCGACGACATCGCCGCCATCCTCCCGCAGACGGTGGCGCACCGCCTCACCCCGGTGCGCGACGCGGGCCGTGGACCCGTCGAGCAGGTGCGCGCCATGCTGGAAGCCGTTCCCTTGCCGTGAAGATGGTCCGCGTTCGCCAGCGGCTGCAAACCTGGTGGCACAGCCGCCTGCCGCGCCGCGACACCCTCACGCTGACCCAGCGCAACGTCTACATCCTGCCCACGCGCCCGGGCTGGATGCTCGCGCTCACGTTGATCCTGCTGCTCGTGGCCAGCATCAACTACCAGCTCAACCTCGGCTACCTGCTCACCTTCCTGCTCGCGGGCAGCGCGGTGGTGGGCATGCACCTGTGCCATGGCAACCTGCGTGGCACCACCCTGCACCTGAACCCGCCCGACCCGGTGCACGCGGGCCAGGCCGTGGTGCTGGAGGTTCGTCTGACCAGCGAGCGCTCGCGCATCCGCTACGGCATCGGCATGGGCGTGATCGGCGCCGACCTCGCCCACACGCCACTGGCCTGGACAGACGTGCCCGCGCAAGGCAGCACCACGCTGCAGGTGAGCTGGCCCGCGCCCGGCCGCGGCCTGCACGCGCTGCCGCCGCTCAACGCGCTCACGCTGTTTCCACTGGGCACCTTTCGTGTGTGGACGGTGTGGCGCCCCGCCTCCAGCGTGCTGGTCTACCCGGAGCCCGAGAGCCACCCACCGCCCCTGCCCCCCGGCGAGGCCCAGGCCGGCAGCTCGGGCAGCGCGCGGGTGCAGAGCACCGGCGAATTCGATGGCGTGCGCGCCTACCGCCGGGGCGACCCGATCAAGGCCGTGGTGTGGAAGAAGGCCGCCCAGGCTTTCGCGAGCGGACGCGACGAACTCGTGAGCCGCGACGCGCTCTCCACACAGCGCCAGCAGCTCTGGCTCGACCATGCGCAATGCGGCCACAGCGGCCTGGAAACCCGTCTCTCGCGCCTCACGGCGTGGGTGCTGATGGCCGACCGCCTCGGGCTCGACTACGGCGTTCGCCTGCCCGGCCGCGAGATCCCGCCCGACCAGGGCCCGCTGCACCGCGCACGCTGCCTGGAGGCGATGGCACTGGTATGAACACGTTGCGCCGCACCCATGGTCTGCGGACATGGCTGGAAGCCTTGCCCCGCGAAACACGCGACACGCTGTTCCTTCTGGCCGTGGTCGGCTGGGTGGTGCTGATGCAGGTCGCTTATGTGCCCTGGTGGTGCTCCGCACTCACGGCTGGCGTGCTTGTCTGGCGCGCCACGCTCGCCCTGCGCGGCCAGCCCCTGCCCCGCTGGCCCTGGCGCCTGGGCCTGCTGGCGATCGCGTCGGCCGCCACCTGGGTCACGCACGGCACGCTGCTGGGGCAGGACGCGGGCGTCACGCTCGTCGTGCTGCTGCTGGCCCTCAAGACGCTGGAGATGCGCGCGCGGCGCGACGCGTTCGTGGTGTTCTTCCTGGCCTTCTTCACGCTGCTCACGCACTTCTTCCACTCGCAGTCGTTGCCCACGGCGGCCGGCATCCTGATCGCGCTGCTGGGCCTGCTCACCGCGCTGGTGAACGCGCACATGCCGGTGGGCCGCCCGCCACTGGCGCAGGCCGCGCGCATCGCCGTCGGCATGGCGGCCATGGGCGCACCCATCATGCTGGTGCTGTTCCTGCTGTTCCCGCGCATCTCCCCGCTATGGGGCGTGCCCGCCGACGACCGCGGGCGCAGCGGCCTGTCGGACAGCATGCGCGTGGGCCAGATCGCCGAGCTGGTGCTCGACGACAACATCGCGATGCGCCTGCGCTTCGAAGGCCCGCCACCGCCCCAGAGCGAACTCTACTTCCGCGGCCCCGTGCTCAGCGCGTTCGACGGCGTGGAGTGGCGACCCTCCCGCTCGGAGTTTCCGTCGTCGATGGCGCTTCCGAGCGAGCTCACCGTGTCGGGCGCGCCGGTGCGCTACGAAGTCACCATGGAGCCGAACCGCCGGCCCTGGCTGTTCCTGCTGGAGGCTTCCACGCAGGCGCCCGAACTGCCCGGCAGGCGCGTGCGCATGACGAACGATCTGCAATGGCTCATCGACCGTCCCGTCACCAGCCTCGTGCGCTACAGCGCCACCAGCCACACCAGCTTCCGCCACGGCCCGCTGGCGCACACGGTGGCGCTGCAGGACCACGTGGCCCTGCCGCCCGGCTACAACCCGCGCACACTCGCATTCGCCCAGGAACTGCGGCGCACGCATGGCAACGGCGCCGAGGCCACGCCCCGGCTGGTGGATGCGGTGATGGAACGCCTGCGCACCGGCGGCTACACCTACACGCTGGAGCCCGGCGTGTACGGGCAGCACACCGCAGACGAGTTCTGGTTCGACCGCCGCATGGGTTTCTGCGAACACATCGCCAGCAGCTTCGTGGTGCTCATGCGCGCGCTCGACATCCCCGCGCGCATCGTCACTGGCTACCAGGGCGGTGAACTCAATGGCATCGATGGCTACTGGACCGTTCGCCAGCGCGACGCCCACGCCTGGACCGAGGTGTGGCACGCAGGCCAGGGCTGGGTGCGGGTGGACCCCACGTCTGCCGTGGCGCCCGGCCGCACAGGCACGCTGCAGCGCCTGGGCGCACCCGAAGGCGCCTTTGCCGGGGCCATCCGCAACCTCAACCCCAACATCGCCGCGCAGCTGCGCGCGGCGTGGGAATCTCTCAACAACAGCTGGAACCAGTGGGTGCTGAACTACACCCAGGGCAACCAGCTCGACCTGCTCAAGAACCTTGGCTTCAGCTCACCGGGCTGGAACGAACTGGCCTACGTGCTCATCGGCGTGGTGGTGGCGGTGAGCCTGATCGGCGCAGCGTGGACGCTGTGGGAACGCCAGCAGCACGACCCCTGGCTGCGACTCTTGCAGCGCGCCCGCCTGAGGCTGGCCCCGCTGGGTGTGGACAGCGCCGACCACACACCCCCGCGCGAACTGGCCCGGCGCGTGCAGCAGCGCTGGGGCCAGACCGAAGCGGCCCAGCGCGTTGCACAATGGCTTCTCAAGCTCGAGGCGCAGCGTTACGCGCGCCCGGGCGACGCCTCCCTTCCCAACCTCGCCACGCTGCAGCGCGAATTCCGCCAGCTGGCATGGCCCCGAAAAGATCCGGTTTGAACGCTCTCTCACTGCTCGCCTCCTCTGCTCTCGCCGTCTGCCTGAGCGCCAGTGCCTTCGCGCAGTCGCCCGCCAAAACGCGCCCGGCCACGCCCGCCAAGGCACCCGCCTTCAACTACGCGCAAAGCCCGGCCGCCATGGCCTTCGCCACCGACCTCGCCGAGCGCCGCGACCTCGACCCGGCCTGGGTGCGCCAGCAGATCGGCGCGGCCCAGCGCATTCCCACCGTCATCCGCCTCATGCAGCCCGCACCCAGCGGCGCGCCCAAGAACTGGGCGGCCTACCGCGCGCGTTTCATCGAACCCGTGCGGCTGCGTGCCGGCCAGCGGTTCTGGGAAGCCAACCGCGACACACTCGCGCGGGCCGAGGCCGAATACGGCGTACCCGCCAGCCTCATCGTGGGTGTGATCGGCGTGGAAACGTTGTACGGCCAGCACACGGGCAACTTCCGCGTCATCGACGCGCTCGCTACCCTCGCCTTCGACTTCCCCGCCAGCCACCCCCGCGCCGCCACGCGCACCGAGTTCTTCCGCAGCGAACTCGAGCAGTTCCTCAGCCTCACCGAACGCACCGGCACCGACCCCGCCGCCTACCTGGGCAGCTACGCCGGCGCCATGGGCTGGCCGCAGTTCATGCCCAGCAGCTGGGTGAAGTACGCCATCGACTACGACGCCGACGGCAAGGTCGACCTCTTCAACAGCCAGGCCGACGTGATCGGATCGGTGGCCAACTACTTCAAGGCCTTTGGCTGGACACCGGGCATGCCCACGCACTATCCCGTGCGCTTCGACCCGAACCAGAGCAAGGAAGACTTCGAGACCCTGCTCGCGCCCGACATCCTTCCCAGCTTCGGCGTGGAGAGCTTCACCGCCAGGGGCGCGGTGCTCGAAGGCGCGGCGCTGCAACACACCGGCAAATTCGCGCTGGTGGAACTGCAGAACGCAGGCGCGCCATCCAGCTACATCGCCGGCACCGAGAATTTCTACGTGGTGACGCGCTACAACTGGAGCAGCTACTACGCGCTCGCGGTGATCGAGCTCGGCGAAGCCATCAAGGGGCTGGTTGGCGAGCGCTAGCGCGCCCGCCCAAGCACTACACCATCGGCGGGTCGGTCTCGCGCTCAGGGTGCCGGTGCCGCGCAATCGCGTTCACGAAGCCTGCGACGTCCGGGCCCACAACAATGCCAGGGTCTTCATCGCCGAGCGGCAGCTTGAGTTTCACGCCGGCCGCATCGAGCAGCACGGTGGAAGCTGGCAGGCACAGGATCGCCTTGCAATGGCGGTGCTGATCCCGGATGAACTCCATGGTGTGACCGTCTTTGGACAGCACGCGCACGCCTTCATCGCCGTCGGGCAACACCAGCGCGTCGAACAGGAAACCCGGTTCGTTCTCCAGCGAGGCATCCGCGTCGAGCGCGACGCCATCAGCGGTTTTCACCGGACCAATGCGCTGCCCCACAAAGCGCGGCACCGCGCCTTCGGCAAACAACGCCGCGTGCGCATCGATCACCGACTGGCCAACGATGCCGTCCGCCACAAGGATGGCCACCTTCCTCGCCTTGATGGAGCCGTCGCCCGGACGCGCCAGCAGCGACAGCGTGGGAGAGTGCGTCACCTCCGGTCGGGCAGGATTCTCCAGCGCGCGTGGCATGGGCGCGGGAAGTTGCGACATGCCCAGACCCGCAGCGACCTGCGCGGCCAGCGCTTCCGACGCATTGCGCAACGACGCCACCATGCGCTCCCGGATGGCCGGCACCGTGACCTTGGACAGCTCGAAGCGGAAAGCCGCCGCGATGTGCGCTTGCTCCACTGGCGTCTGGCTTTCAAAGAACAGCGTGGCCTGCGTGTAATGGTCGGCGAACTTCTCAGGTTTGGCGCGAACTTTTCCTTGTTCTTCCTTGGCCTCGATGCGCGCAGGCACCGACACAAAGCCCTGCGCCGCGCCGGCCTGGAAAGGACAGCCACCGCCCAGTGAATTCGGCTCGTAGTTCACGCGGCCCCGGTGGATTGCCTGCCGGTGCATGCCATCTCGCTGGTTGTTGTGCACCGGTGCCAGCGGGGCATTGATGGGAATCTCATGAAAGTTGGGACCACCCAGGCGGGTGATTTGCGTGTCCACATAGGAGTGGATGCGGCCCGCGAGCAAAGGATCGTTGGAAAAGTCCAGCCCCGGAATGATGTGGGCCGTACAGAACGCCACCTGTTCGGTCTCTGCGAAGAAGTTGTCCGGGTTGCGGTTAAGCACCATGCGGCCCACCGGGCGCACCGGAACGAGTTCCTCCGGAACGATCTTGGTGGCGTCCAGTATGTCGAAACTGAATGCGTCGGCCTGCTCTTCGGTGAACACCTGCAGACCCAGTTCCCATTCCGGAAATGCGCCCGATTCGATGCGCTCCCACAGGTCGCGACGGTGGTAATCGGGGTCCGCGCCCGATATCTTCACGGCCTCATCCCACACCAGCGAGTGCGTGCCGTAAACGGGGTTCCAGTGGAACTTCACGAACACCGAATCGCCTTCCGCGTTCACCATGCGGAAGGTGTGCACGCCAAAGCCCTGCATGGTGGCGTAGCTGCGCGGAATGCCCCGGTCCGACATTGCCCACATCAGCATGTGCGTGGATTCCGGCATCAGCGAAACGAAATCCCAGAAGGTGTCGTGCGCGCTGGCCGCCTGCGGCATGCCGTGGTGCGGTTCGGGCTTGACCGCGTGCACGAGGTCGGGGAATTTCATGGCGTCCTGGATGAAGAACACGGGCATGTTGTTGCCCACCAGATCCCAATTGCCTTCATCGGTATAGAACTTCACCGCGAACCCGCGAACGTCGCGCGCGGTGTCCTTCGAGCCCCGCTCGCCCTGCACGGTGGAGAAACGCACGAACACCGGCGTGACTTTGCCCGCCTCCTGGAACGGTGCGGCACGGGTGATATCGGTCAGCGGCTCGTAGCACTCGAAGAAGCCGTGCGCGCCCGAACCCCGCGCGTGGACGATGCGCTCTGGAATGCGTTCGTGGTCGAAATGTGTGATCTTCTCGCGCAGGATGAAGTCTTCCAGCAGCGCGGGGCCCCGCAGGCCGTACTTCAATGAGTTCTGGTTGTCCGCGATCGGCACGCCCTGGTTGGTCGTGAGCATCTGGCCGGCCGAGTCCACTCGCACGCGGTCGAGCGATTCGATGTTCCAGTTCACGCCTTCTGCCGCCACGGTGCCCGTTTTATCGGAGTGGTTCTCTTCCGACAGCGTGCTGCCGGTGGGCAGGCGCGACTCCGGTTCAACGGTGGTGCCGGCCTGCACCGCCAGACCGTTGTCAAAGCCGTGTTCGCCCTTCTTGTTGGCATTGAAAGGCATGCCTTCGGCCAGATGGCCGGTGTGCAAGGCCTTCCTCACCGCGGGATCGTCTGCAGTTGCCACCTCGGAAGGCCCACTGTCTGTGTTGCGCGCGGCAGCCTTGGACGCGGCTTGCGCATCCTGTGCGCCCTTGCGCGCGTCGGAGTTTTTCGAGTTAGCCACAGTGGACCTTCCAGGTTGGTTGGGGTATCACGCCGTCAGGCGACTTCCGCGCTCATCAGCGCTTCCTTGCGGGCCATCAATTCGTCGCGCATCGCGACCAGGTCCAGCTTGCGGGCCGCCCGCGCCTTGGGAAAGATCTCGTTGCGCTCTTCCTTCACGTGGTGATCGATGTACTCGCCCAGCACCTTGACCTTGGCATCGAACATCTCATCGGCGTTGTCCATCGCTTCAATCTGGGCGATGAGGTCCTTCGCGCCGGCATGCTCGACCTCGGCTTCAGCCAGCATGTCGGTGTCCTTCAATGCCTCACGCAGGGCCGGGTAGAAGATTTCTTCTTCGATGGTGGCGTGAACCGTCAGCTCGTGGCAGATCTCGCGCGCCAGTTCCAGCTTCCTGTCGGCGACATCGCGTGCCCTGGAATGCGCGAGCTCGTCGTAGGCCTTGAACAGTTTCTTGACGGCCTTGTGGTCGGTGTCGAGCAGCGTGCATGCGTCTGCTGGAGTGCGTGGGGTGGTCATGGGGGTCTCCTCGATAGGGTGTGGGGTGTTTTTGTGGGAGCAAGCCATGCCCCACACCGCCGACGGTTCGGCGGCGTGGGCATGTCTCAAGGAACATCAGGTGGCGTTGCTGTCACCGGGACGGCGGGTGTTGTCGCTCTGGCTCTTGGAGCCGGAACGCGAGCCGTCCTGCTGTTGCGAAGGATTGATTTCCTTGCGGCCTTGCTGATCGGAGCCGCCCGGGTTGCTCTGTTCGCTCTGACGCCCGAACTGGTTGCTCATGTCGCCTTGCTGGCCCTGCTGGCCTGGGCGCTGACCCTGGTTCTGGCCTTGCTGTTTCTGGCCCTGCTGTGCCTGGTCTTGCTGGCTTTGCGGGTTCTGTTGCTGACCCTGCTGCTTCTGCCCTTGCTGTGCCTGCTCCTGCTGGTCGCGGTTTTGCTGGTTCTGCTGTTGGCCTTGCTGGCCCTGGTTGTTCGATGCCATGTCATTTCTCCTGCATGTGTTGAAAGGATTGCGGCGATCACCAGATCGAACGCGATTCCTTTGGGCAAGGCATGTGCCCGCCAATGCCCGGCATCGCCAGCGGCCGTTCGATGTCAGCGCCGGCACCACGCAAGGAGAAAAAGCATCAGCCGAAGTCCGACCACGCAACCGCCCCGGGCGCTTGCCGCAATTTCTTCTGAGGCGGCGAATGCGTCGGCATCTTTTGCATCCGCTGTGGCAGATGGCGCTCTCAAGCTTCGCGTAAGATGAGAATCATTCTTGTTTGAAAGACGCTCTCATGAAAGCTTTGCCATCCACCACGCGGCTTGCCGCTCTCGCGCTCGCCTGCGCAGCCTGGTCCTCACAGGTGGCGGCCGCGGGCTACGTCTGGCTGGAACGTTCGGGTGATGCGGTGCAGGCCCGCCAGGGCAAACTGCTGCCGACCGCCGCCGACAAGGCGGCCGCCCCGGCGGCACTGAGCCAGCCGCGCGCTTTCCTGGCCGACGGCAGATCCCTGGCCGTCGAACGCCAGGCCGATGCCTTCGTGGTGCGGGCCACGCCCGGTGCCGACCTGCGCTTCACCGCGATCGAGGCCACGCAGGGCGTTCTCACCCACTACCAGGCCCGCTTCGGCCGCGCCGAGACCAAGGCCGTGAACGACCTCGAACTGGTGCCCACCGAGCCGAACGGCAACACCTACAAGCTGATGTGGAAAGGCGCCGTCGTGGCGGCCTCGGAAGTGAGCGTGGAGCATTCCGAGGGATGGCGCCGCTCGCTCAACCCGGCCAGGGATGGCACCGTGAGCTTCACGCCATGGATGCCCGGCACCTACGTGCTGAACGTCAGCGCGCGCGTGAACGACAGCACCGTGATGTACGAGGGCAGGAAGTACGACGACGTGCGCCACACCATCACGCTGAGCTTCGAGGTGCGCCAGGCGCCCTGATCCGCTTCACGCGGCTGAGCCGCAGGGCAGCAGCGCGTCCAGCGCCGGCTGGTGGACGCGGGTCTGCACGTCCATCAGCCCGAGCACCGAATGGAAGATGTGGTCGTGCGAGATGGGCTGGTCGGCCCGCCCGCGCAGGCAGCCCATGGACAGGCCCGCGCGCTGCTGCAAGCCCTTGGAGAACCAGCCGACCATGGGCACGCGCGTCTGCTGCACCGGCGCGATCGCGTAGGGCACGCCGTGCAGGTACAGGCCGTTCTCACCCAGCGACTCGCCGTGGTCCGACACATAGATCAGGCCGGTGTCCTCGCTGCCGCGATCGGCCCGGGCCTTCAACCACTGCAGGGTCTGGTCGAGAAAGCTGTCGGTGTAGGCGATCGAGTTGTCGTACGCGTTCACGAGCTGCTCGTGCGGGCAGTCAGACAACCGGATGCTTCTGCATTCCGGCAGGAACAGCTTGCGGTTTTCCGGCGCGCGGTGCGCATAGGCCGGCCCGTGGCTGCCCATCTGGTGCATCACCAGCACCACGCCGCGCGCGCGGCGTTGCGGGTCGAGCGCGTCGATGCGCTGGTCCAGCCCGTCGAGCATGGCGGCATCGAAACACTCGCTGCCCTCGCACAGGCCGGGCACCGCATGGTCGTTCGCGTTCGCGTGCTGCATCCGATCGCACACGCCCTTGCAGCCCGACTGGTTGTCGACCCACAGCACGGCCAGGCCGGCGCGCTGCAGCACGTCGAGCAGGTTCTCGTGCTCGGGTGTCTTGTCACCGCCCTGTGTCCGGGTGAGCGGCGAGAAGATGCACGGCAGCGACACCTGCGTGTTGGTGCCGCAGGAACTCACCTGGCCAAAGTTCACGAGATCGCCTTGCGCCTGCCAGCGCGCCAACCCGGGCGTGGTCTGGCGCGCGTAGCCGTTGAGGCCGAAGTTCTGCGCGCGCGCGGTCTCGCCGATCACGAGCACGAGCAGCGGCGGCCGTTGCTGGCGCGCATAGCTCGCGCCCAGCTTCGCGTCCTCTCCCACCGGTTGCAGTGGGCGCACCTGGCGCGGCAGCTGGTCCACCGCCAGGCGTGCGCCCGCGTACACGGTGTTGAGCGGGTTGGCCATGTAGCGCAGGTCCTTGTGGTTGCGCATGAGCGAGGCCAGGCCCTGGTAGCTCAGCAAGGCGGCGGCCACCAGCAACGCGAGTGCCGACAGCGCACCCAACAGGTTGCGCCCTGCCTGCGGCCACGCACGGCGCAGGGCCAGCGGCCGGCGCCACAACGCCCATAGCGGAAGGCCCGCCACCAGCAACACGGTGCCGGGCATGGTCCACGAGAGCAGGTCGCGCACCTCGTGCGCGTCGGTGTGCAGCGCATTGGCCAGCATGGTCGGATCGATGACCACGCCGTACTGCCACATGAAATGGGTGTTGAACGCGGTCACCAGCAACAGACCGGTGGCGACAGGCCTGAACACGCGCCGCCACGCCAGCAGCGACAGCAACACCACCAGCGCAGCCGCGATCACCGCGCCCATGCCGGCGATCAGCAGCAGCCGCTGCGCGGGCGATCCCCCCAGCGCGTCGATGCGCTGCCACAGCGGCAGGTTGCCAACGCTGGCCAACCACAGCGCGAGCCCCCACACGGCCAGACCCGGGCGTGTAGGCGTTTTCGGCAGCCCCGCAGGGCGGGAGAAAAACGGAAAGGAAAAACGGGGAAACGCGTGGGGCAATGAAAGCTGCATGGCCGGCATCCAGATGCCAGCACATGCCGGCCCCGGCACTGTGCGCAACCGACGTTAAACGAACCTTATGTGCGCGGCCAGCGCAGCGTGAAGCGTGTCGTCATGGGGGTTTCGCCCCGATCGCGCTCGAGCCTGGCGCCCAGTTGCTCGGCAATGCGCTCGACCAGGCGCAGCCCCAGACCCAGGCCGCCGCGTTCTGCAGCCATCGGGGCCGCGTGGGCGCGCTGGCCGTCGTCGCTCACCGAGACGCCCTTCTCCACATCGGTCTGCCACACGGCCACGACGACCTGCGAGCCCGCCGGCGTGTGGCGCAAGGCGTTCTCGATCAGGTTGCGCAGCGCCAGCTCCAGCAGCATCGGCTGCGCCGGCACGGTCACCGGCTCATCCGGCTGCGTCAGCGACAGTTCATGGCCGCTCTCATACGCCGCAGGGGCATGGGCGGCGATCAGCCGGGCGGCCAGTTCGCCCAGCGCCACAGGGCTCGATGCGGTCGGCACAGCGCCCGTGATCGCGCTGCGCTGCGCGCGCGCCAGCTCCAGCAACTGCAACAGGATGCGGCCTGCGCGCAGCGCTTCCTGTTCCAGCTGCGTGAGGCGCTCGGGGCTGGGCTCGTGCTGCGCCGCGCGCGCCTGCAACGCCAGCGCGGCCAGGGGCGTGCGCAGCTCGTGCGCCACGTCGGACGCAAACTCGCGCTCGCGCTGGGCACGGGTCTGCAGGGTGTCGACCAGCGCGTTGATCGCGGCCACGGTGCTGGCGAATTCGCGGTGGCGGTGCCGGGTGTCCAGCCGCTGGCCGGCAAAGCCGTCGAGCGCGGCGACGTCGCTCGACAGGCGGTCCAGCGGCCGCAGCCCGCGCCGGATCGCCCACCACAACAGCAGGCTCACCAGCGGCAGCACGAGCAGGGCGGGCAAGGCCACGTGCTCGGCAATGTCCTTGCCCAGTTCGTGGCGCTGCTTCAGGTCCATGAACACCACAACACGCTGCACCCGCCCGCTCTGCACGGCCTGGGCCGAGTAGGCCCGCCACTCGGGCACCAGGCCCGGCACGTCCACCTTCAATGTGGTGAAACCTTGTGCGGGCAGCGATTTCGGGTCCACGCCACCCGCCATGCCGTGGGTGTCCACCACCAGGCGCCCGTCGTCCCAGGCCAGCACGGCCACGTCCTGCAGGTATTCGTGCTGCAGATCGGGCGCCACGGCGGGGGCATGCGGGTCGAGCCGGAAAGGCGTTGCGGTGAGCCAGAGCTTGGCCACCGCCGTCATCTGCCCATCAGAGAAGTAGCGTGCCTCGCGAAACGCGGTGGACCACGCAAAGGCAATCAGCATCAGCCAGACCACCACCAGCACGCCCAGCGCCCAGGCAAGCAGGTAGCGCCGCAGGCTGCTGGCGGGCGATGAACTCATTTCCTGGCCGCCTTCGCGGGCGGCGTCACGGCGTCCTGCGGAACGAAGTAGCCCACGCCACGCACGGTCTTGATCAGCGATTCGCCGAGCTTGCGGCGCAGGTGGTGGATGTGCACCTCGATCGCGTTGCTCTCCAGCCCTTCGCCAAAGCCGTACAGCGCGGACTCCAGCCGCGCCTTGGACAGCACCTGCGGCCGGGCCTGCAGCAAGGCCATCAGCAGCGCAAATTCCTTGCCGCCGAGCACGACGGGTTCTCCCGCACGGTGCACGGTGTGGGCGGCGGGGTCGACCACCAGATCGCCGTGCTCGATCACCGGGTTGCTGCGCCCTCCCGCGCGGCGCAGCATCGCGCGCAAGCGGGCCAGCAGTTCGTTGGCATCGAAGGGTTTGACGATGTAGTCGTCCGCACCGCTGTCCAGGCCGCTGATGCGGTCGCTCACGCCGTCGCGCGCGGTCATGATGAGCACTGGCATGTCGGGGCGCGGCAGGCTTTCCCGGCCTGCGGCCGGCGCGGGCCGGCGGCGCAGGCGGGCCAGCAGGTCCAGCCCTTCGCCGTCGGGCAGGCCCAGGTCGAGCAGCATCACGTCGAAAGGCTCCACCGCCAGGGCGAGCCAGGCGGTATCGAGCGAGGTGCAGGTGTCCACCGCATAGCCAGCCTGGCGCAGGGACACCTGCAGGCCGCTGGCGATGCCGGGATCGTCTTCCACCACGAGAGCGCGCATGTTGAGGGGACGCCAAAGGTCCGTTGAGGCTGAGCCCGCCCATTATGGGTTCGCGCCTTAGCCCCTCCTTAAGGCGCATTTAACCTGCGCCGCCCACAGTGCCGCGCCATGCAAGCACTGTCTCGTCCGCTCTGGCCACCCGCCCTTCTCCGTTCCTCACCCGCCCTCTGGGTGCTGGGCCTGTTCGCCCTCACCCTGCTCTGGGACGCCACGGGCCTGGACATGGCCGTCATGCGCACCATCGGCACGCCAGACGGCTTCGCGCTGCAGGAGGCCTGGCTGCTGTCGCGCATGCTGCACGACGGCGTTCGGCACGCCATGACCGTCGCCTGGCTTGCGCTGCTGGCCTGGGCGCTGTGGCCGGGGTTGCGGACTCCCCGGCGCGAGCGCGTGGCGGTGGTGGTGCTGTCCACGCTGTCGCTGCTCGCTGTCAACGTCATCAAGAACGCCAGCCTCACCAGTTGCCCGTGGGACCTGCAGGCTTTCGGTGGCGCGGCGAAGCAGGTCTCCCACTGGGCCTGGGGCGTGGCGGATGGCGGGCCGGGCCGCTGCTTCCCGGGTGGCCATGCCTCCAGCGGCTTCGCGTTCGTTGCGTTGTGCCTGCCCTGGCTGGACGCGCCCGCCAGCGCCGAGCGGCGCCGCGCCGTCGGCCTGCGCTGGCTCGGCGCCGCCGTGGGCATCGGTCTGCTCGCCGGGGTGGTGCAGACGCTGCGCGGCGCGCACTTCCCCAGCCACACGCTCTGGACGCTGCTGATCTGCGCCGCCGTGTCGCTGGCCGGCTGGCGGGTGATGCGGCCGTGGCTGGAAGCGCCCGCCGCACGGCCCACAACCCGGCAAGCAGCGCGCGCGCCTTCTCCCGTGCCACCCGGTGGCGTGCTGGCGGTGCTGCGCCCCCTGCTCATTCCCATGGCCAGCATGCTGGCCGTGCTGTGGCTCTCCCGGCTGGGTCTGGCCCTGTGGCAGGCCGGGCGCATTTCGCAGGCCCAGGCCAGGTCTCATGTGTGGCTGCAAGGGCTGCGCTTCGACGCGGTGCTGATGGGCATGGTGTGGGTGTTTCCCGCCGCGCTCACGCCGTGGATGGCGCTGACCCGCATCACGCAGCGCGGGTGGTCTGTCGTGCTGCGCTGGTACGGTGCGGCGGCCCTGCTGCTGGTCGCGTTCATGGAGCTGTCGACCCCCGCATTCATCGGCCAGTACGACAGCCGGCCCAACTACCTCTTCGTCGAGTACCTCGGGTACGCGAAGGAGGTCGGCGGCACGCTCGCCAAGGACTACTGGCCCCACCTGCTGACCGCGGCCGTGCTGCTCCCCGCGCTGGCCTGGGCATACGTTCGGCTGAGCCGGCCCGCGCGCGTGGCTCCTTCTGCGCTGCGCCTCTGGCAGGCCCTGCCCTTGTCGCTGCTGCTCGTGGTCGCGCTGGCGCTGTGCGCGCGCGGGGCGCTGGGCCACCGCCCCGCCAACCCGGCGAGCGCGGCCATCACCACCGACCACCTCGTCAACGAACTGCCGCTGAGCTCGCTGTACACCGTGGCCTACGCCATCTACCAGTCGCGCAAGGCCGAGGAAGGCGGCATCACCTATGCCGAGATGCCCGAGGCGCGCGTGATCGACATCGTGCGGCGCGAAAGCGGACTGCCCCCGAGCGCCTTCACCGATCCCGAATCGCCCATGCGCCACCTGCAGACCAGCCTGCACCCGCGCGAGCGACCGCTGAACCTGGTGATCGTGCTGGAAGAAAGCCTGGGCGCCGAATTCGTCGGCCGGCTGGGCGGCCTGCCGCTCACGCCGAACCTGGACCGCCTGGGCGACCAGGGCATCTGGTTCGACAGGCTCTACGCCACCGGCACGCGCTCGGTGCGTGGCATCGAAGCCGTGGTGGCGGGCTTTCCGCCCACCGCGGCGGTGAGCACGGTGAAGCTCGCGAAATCGCAACGCGATTTCTTCACGCTGGCAAGCTTCCTCAAGCCGAAGGGCTACACCTCGACCTTCTTCTACGGCGGCGAATCCCACTTCGACAACATGCGCAGCTACTTCATGGGCAACGGTTTCGACCGCGTCGTGGAGCAGAAGGACATGCCCGCCAACGCGTTCATCGGCACCTGGGGCGCATCCGATGGCGACCTGTTCGACGTGGCCCATCGGAAATTCTCGGAACAACCCGCGAACGAACCCTTCTTTGCGCTGGTGTTCAGCTCGTCCAACCACGCGCCGTTCGAGTTTCCCGAAGGCGGGTTCGAGCTGTACGAACAACCCAGGAACACGGTGAACAACGCGGTGAAATACGCGGACCATGCCCTGGGCCGGTTTTTCGACAAGGCACGCCGATCGGCCTACTGGGACAACACGCTGTTCCTTGTCGTGGCCGACCACAACTCGCGCGTGTACGGGCCGTCGGTCATTCCGATCGAGCGCTTCCACATTCCCGGCCTGATCCTCGGCGGCGCCGTGAAATCGCCCGAGCGCATCCGCACGGTGGCCAGCCAGATCGACCTGGCACCCACCCTCATTTCGATGATGGGCCTGAGCGGCGAACACCCGCTGACAGGCCGCGACCTGAGCGACCCCGCACAGCGCGCCCGGCCAGGGCGGGCCATCATGCAGTTCGACAAGATCCAGGCCTACATGGAAGGCTCACAGGTCGCCGTGCTGCAGCCCGACAGCCCACCCCGGCTGATGAGCTACCTGGACGGCGAGCTGAAGGACACGCCGCAGCCGCAGCCGGAACTCGTGGAAAAGGCCCAGGCCCATGCGCGCTATGCGCAGTGGGCGTATCAGAAGCAGTGGCACCGCTAAGCTCAGTGCGCGTGCGCCCCCACCACCGGGAAGTCGTAGTTCGGGTCCACCACCCGACCTGCCATGGTCGGCAGCATGCGGTCGATGAACACCTCGCCCACCCAGCGGCGCAGGGCCGGGTTGCTCATGGGGCCGGCGGCCTGCAGCGTCATGCTGCTGAAGGTGTTGATGCCGTCGTCGAAAGTCAGGCCCATGGGCACCGGTGGCAGGCCCTCGGCCGACGCGGCGCTCAAGGATTGCTGCCAGGCGCTGAGGAAGCGGTCGAAGCTGCCCACGGTGCCCTTGCGCCACACGTCGGCGATGTAGAAGATCCACGCGCCCTGGTCTTCCACCACGAAGCCCCACGAAAACTCGTGAATGCCGTCCGGCGCCTGGGCGAACACGCCGATCTCGCGCACATCCTCGCGCGCCATGAACTCGGCGTACAGAAAACCCGGGCCCGAGAGTTCGCCGCGCACGAAGCGCTCGACCATGCCCGGATCGGAGCTGAACAGCGGCAACGGGTCGGACCACGAGCGCTTGGCGCGGTTGATGACGCGGGAGGTGGCGTCGGCGCTTTTCTGCGCCTGGATGCAGCGGTCCATGAAGACCTTGCGGCCCTCCGGGTTCGAGATGAGATCCACGGTTTCGGTGAAGGCGGCGTCGTCTTTCAGGTAGCCATCCTCGCGCAGGCGCAGCACGATGTCGAGCATGGAACTGCGCGTGATGTGTTCGATCATGTAGGCCATGTCGCCACCCTCGAAGTCGTTCATCGACTTCTGGATCCACGCCATGTTCTCCTCATGGCTGAGCCCTTCGGGCGCACGCGGCATGTCGTTGAACAGGGCGCGCAACACCCTCACCGTATCCAGATCACTGGCCATTCATCCTCCGTCGTTGGCATCGCTGCCGGCGTGGGGTGACTACAAAGCCCAGGCCGGCCTGACGGGCAGGATAGGCGTTTTTGGCCTTTTGCCTGACATCCACCGGGCGCGGAGCGTGATTTTTGCTGCCGATGGCGCGGTTTTCCGAGCAGTGGTTCAGGCGCGCCGTGCGCGCTGCGTGCCGACGACCACCAGGGCCACCAGCATCACGAGCACACCCACTAGCTGGCTGGGGCTGAGCGCGCGGCCGTACACCAGCCACTCCACCGCCACGGCGGAAGCCGGGTAGACAAACTGCAGCACGGCCACCCGCCCCGCCGTGAGCCGCGCCACGCCCGCGTACAGCACCACATAGGCCAGGCCGGTGTGGATGACGCCCAGCCCGGCCAGCCAGGCCCAGGCGGGGCCCGCGGGCGGCCAGCCGTGCACGAAGGGCCACCAGGCCAGCACCACCGCGCCCACGGCGCACTGCCACCACGCCAGCGCCAGCGGGCTCACGCCGCGCGCGCGGTTGGCGATGAGGGTGACGGCCGCATAGCCCACGGAATTGAGCAGCGCCAGCGCAATGCCCCAGAGGTAGCTGGCCGACCACCCAGCACCGGTGAGCGCGCCATCGACCCAGCCCGACGCCAGCGCAAGACCGACCAGGCAGGCCAGCGTGGCCACGCCCTGGGCGCGGGTGACGCGCTCCTTCCACCACCAGGCGCCAAAGGCCATCACCAGGAAAGGCTGCACATGCACGACGACGGTGGCCACGCCGATGGACGTGCGTTCGATGGCTTCAAAGAACATCACCCAGTTGATGACGGCCAGCACGCCCGCGCTCACGGCGGCGAGGCGCGCCTTGCCGCTGAGCCGGAGCTCACCCCAGCGCCGCGTGATGGCGAACCACAGAGTGAGCGCCAGCAGGCCGAACGCGCAGCGGAACCACACCGCCGTGAGCGGGTTCTGCCCCGCCTCTTCCAGAAAGATGCCGAGTGTGCCCAGCATCAGACCGCCGGCCACCATCAGCCACATGCCGCCGCGTTCGCGCGCGGCCAGGTTGTCGGAAACGGCAGGCACTGGAAGCGAGGCAGACGAAGAGTTCATGCGCCGATGGTCGGCCGGCGCGGGCAGGCTGTACAGCGGATAAATTGAATCCAATGCATTCGATTAACGAATAATCCAAAAACATGACCCACACCGACCTGCAACTGGACTGGCTGCGCGCTTTCGTGGCGGTGGTGGACGGCGGCTCGCTGTCGGCGGCCGCGCCCCTGGTGCACCGCTCGCAGCCGGCGGTGAGCATGCAGATCCGCAAACTGGAAGACGCGGTGGGCCGCGCAGTGTTGCTGCGCGGGCCGCGCCACATGGAGCTCACGCCCACGGGCACCGAACTGCTGGGCTACGCACGGCGCATGCTCGCCCTGCACACCGAAACCCTGGAAGCATTGCACGGCCCCGTGCTCAGCGGCCGGGTGCGGCTGGGCGTGCCGGACGACTACGCCGTGAGCTACCTCTCGCCCGTGTTGCGCAGCTACGCGGCGCGGCACACCGGGGTGGAGATCGAACTGGACTGCGAGCAGTCCACCTCGCTCATTCCCAAAGTGCAGCGTGGCGAGATCGACCTCGCGCTGATTTCACGCGACAAGGCCACGCGCGGCACGCTGCTGTTCCAGGAACCCCTGGTGTGGGTGGGCGCGCCGCAGTTCGAGGTGTGGCGGCGCGACCCGCTGCCGATCGCGGTGTATGAACCCACCAGCCTGGCACGTCGTTCGGCCATCGCCACGCTCACCAAGCAACGCCGCGCGTACCGCGTGGTCTACAACAGCTCAAGCCTCGCAGGGCAGCTGGCGGCGGTGGAGAGCGGGCTGGCGCTGGCGGTGCTCACGCGCTGCAGCGCACCGGCGCACCTGTCCATCCTCGGCGAGAAACAGGGCCTGCCGGCCCTGGATTTCATGGACGTGGCGCTCTACCGGAGCCAGGCCTCGCGCCATCTGCCCGCGGTGGACGCGCTGTTCGAACAGATGATCCAGACGCTGCGAAAAGCCTGATAAAGAGCGACGCGAAGTCGCTCAATGTGATGGGACCAGGAAGTCCTGGCTGATGCGGCCGCCCAGTTCGTTCACGCGGTCGAGGAACTGCGTGAGGAAAGCGTGCAGGCCGGTCGAGAGGATCTCGTCGATGCGCGCGTACTGCAGATCGGCCTTGAGCTTGCCGGCGCGTCGCAGCGTCTCGCCCGAATGGTCGTTGGAGACCACGGTGAGGTTGTTCACCACCTCGTTCAGGCTGGCGGCCAGGCTGCGCGGCATGTCGGCGCGCAGGATCAGCAGCTCGGCCACGCGCTCGGGCGTGATCACGTCGCGGTAGACCTTGCGGTAGACCTCGAAGCCGCTCACGCTGCGCAGGATCGCGCTCCAGTGATAGAAGTCGTACTCCTGATCGAGCTCGCTCGCAGCGCCAAAGAAGTCGCTGTGCACGGCGTGGAACTTCACGTCGAGCAGGCGCGCGGTGTTGTCGGCGCGTTCCAGGAAGGTGCCCATGCGGTAGAAGTGGAAGGCCTCGTCCTGCAGCATGGTGCCGATGGCCACGCCACGCGAGAGGTGCGAGCGGAACTTGACCCATTCGAAGAACTCACCCGGGTCGCGCTCGAAGTTCTTGCTCTTGAGCATGCGGTTGAGTTCAAGCCAGGTCTGGTTCTGCGTTTCCCAGAACTCGGTGGTGAGCGCACCGCGCACGGCGCGTGCGTTCTCGCGCGCGGCCTTGAGGCACGAGAAGATGCTCGACGGGTTGGCCTCGTCGCGCACCATGAAGTCGAGCACGTTGCGCGGCGTGATGGCGTTGCCGTATTTCTGCGTGTAGGTGTACATGAGCTCGCTGATGGTCAGCAGCCCTTCCCAGCCCACCTGGGCCACGGCGGCGGACTGCGGCAGCAGCGAGGTCTGGTAGTTCACGTCCAGCATGCGGGCGGTGTTCTCCGCGCGCTCGGTGTAGCGGGACATCCAGAAAAGGTGGTCGGCGGTGCGCGAAAGCATGGTCTTGTCCCTTGATCAGTCTTCGAGAATCCAGGTGTCCTTGGTACCGCCGCCCTGCGACGAGTTCACGACCAGGGAGCCCTCCTTGAGCGCCACGCGGGTGAGGCCACCAGGCACCATCTGCACCTCCTTGCCGCTGAGCACGAAGGGGCGCAGGTCGATGTGGCGCGGGGCCACGCCGCTCTGCACATAGGTGGGGCAGGTGGAGAGCGACAGCGTGGGCTGCGCGATGTACCCATCGGGCTTGGCGGCGACGGCCTTGCGGAACTCCTCGATCTCGGCCTTGGTGGACGCCGGGCCCACCAGCATGCCGTAGCCCCCGGCACCGTGCACCTCCTTCACCACCAGGTCCTTCATGTTGGCCATGATGTATTTCAGGTCTTCGGGCTCGCGGCCCATGAAGGTCGGCACGTTGTTCAGGATCGGCTTCTGCCCCAGGTAGAACTCGATCATCTTGGGCACGTAGGGGTAGATCGACTTGTCGTCTGCCACGCCGGTGCCTACTGCATTGCAGATGGCCACGTTGCCGCTGCGGTACACGCTCAGCAGGCCTTCGCAGCCCAGGGTGGAGGTGGGGCGGAACACCGAAGGGTCAAGGAAATCGTCGTCCACGCGGCGGTAGATCACGTCCACCCGCTTGGGGCCGCGCGTGGTGCGCATGTAGACGAAGTTGTCCTTCACGAACAGGTCCTGCCCTTCGACGAGCTCCACGCCCATCTGCTGCGCGAGGAACGCGTGTTCGAAGTACGCGCTGTTGTACATGCCGGGCGTGAGCACCACCACGGTGGGTTCGGCGGTGGTGGCCGGGCTGCTGGCGCGCAGCGTTTCGAGCAGCAGGTCGGGGTAGTGCGCAACGGGCGCCACACGGTTCTCGCCGAACAGTTCGGGGAAGAGCCGCATCATCATCTTGCGGTCTTCCAGCATGTAGCTCACGCCGCTGGGCACGCGCAGGTTGTCTTCGAGCACGTAGTACTCGCCCACGCCGTCGGCGTTCGGGGCGCGCACGATGTCGATGCCGGAGATGTGCGAGTAGATGTTGTGCGGCACGTCCACGCCCATCATCTCGGGGCGGAACTGCGCGTTCTGGAAGATCTGGTCGGCCGGCACGATGCCCGCCTTGATGATTTCCTGGTCGTGGTAGACGTCGTGGATGAAGCGGTTGAGCGCCGTCACGCGCTGCACCAGGCCCTCTTCCATGCTGCGCCACTCATCGGCGGGAATGATGCGGGGAATCAGGTCGAAGGGAATGAGACGCTCGGTGCCGGAGCCGTCCTCGTCCTTGGCGCCGTACACCGCGAAGGTGATGCCGACGCGGCGGAAGATCATTTCCGCCTCCTCCCGCCGTGCCGCCATCACGTCTTCGGGCTGCTGGGCGAGCCAGCGCGCGTAGTTCTGGTAGTGGGCCCGTACCTCGCTGGGCGAGGCATTCATTTCATCGAACATCGGTCTGCTCATGGGCTGTTTTCTCCTGCAGACAGCATAGCAAGGACCGGGCCAGGGTTTGTGAGCATGGGGCAAACCTGGGGCCCTCGCCCACCCGCCAGAGCCGCGAATCCGATGCCTTCGTCATCCGGCTCGGATGACGATCCGATCGGCCGCCTGCGCTGCGTTCACGAGGGTGATCGACAGTCCTTCAACCGAGGCGCGCGCGACCATGTCCAGCAGCGGCAAGTCGTTGTGGGGCCCGTGACGGAGATGTCGGCGGGAATGCCAGGACGGCCTCGCGGATGGCGCCACAGGCACGCATGGCAAGAGGTCGTCGCAACACTCGACGGCAGAGCGAGGGGCAGACATGGCGGCCACGCCATGACCAGTCGACCACCGTTGATAACGTTTGCATCAATACAGGTGTTTACCCTCGACCGTGTAGAAATATCTCCGCAAAACCATTAGCATTTTTTGTGCAAACGATTGCATGAAACCATCCGACACAAGCACCGGACTGGTCGCCTTTGCGCACATGCACCGTTGACGAACCTGTGTTTGTTCCTGCTTCGCCCATTGGAGACATCATGAAAAGCCATTCGCCAGCCTTCTCCCGCCGTGTCGTGCTCGCCGCGTTGACCACGCTGTCCATCGGAGGACCGTTGACGGCTGCCGCCCAGCAGCCGTGGCCCGCCGCACAGCCCATCAAATTGATCGTGCCGTTCACGGCAGGCAGCGGCACCGACGTGGTCGCTCGGCTGGTCGGCGAGAAACTCGGCCCGGCCCTGGGCACCACGGTGGTGGTGGAGAACCGCCCCGGTGCCGGCGGCACGCTGGGTGCCGCGCAGGTCGCCAAGGCTCCCGCGGATGGCTTCACGCTGCTCATCCACTCCGCCGGCCACCTGGTCAACCCGGCCATCTACAACAACCTCAGCTACGACACCCTGAAGGACTTCGCCGGTGTCACGCCGCTGGCCAGCCTGCCCAATGTGCTGGTGGTTGCGCCGACACGGTTCACCGATGTCGCCGATCTGGTGGCGCAAGCCAAGGCAAAGCCGGGCGGCCTGAACTATGCCTCCGCCGGCAATGGCTCCGCAACCCATATGAACGCGGAGGTGTTTCGCCTCGCCGCGAACGTGCAGGCCCAGCACGTGCCGTTCCGAGGTACCCCGGAAGCCATGACCGAGGTAATGGCGGGCCGGATCGACTGGTTCTTCGCGCCTCTGGTCTCTGCCCTCCCGCTGATCAAGGACAACCGCCTCAAGGCCCTCGCGGTCGGCACCGCGAAGCGATCGCCTGTGCTGCCGCAGGTGTCCACCACGGTTGAGGCGGGCGTACCCAACTCGGAATACCTGTTCTGGGTGGGCATGTTTGCACCCGCGAAGACGCCCCGGCCGGTGATCGAGCGGCTCAACGCGGAAATCGGCCAGATCCTCGGGAGCCCCGACATCAAGGAACGGCTCGAGAAGCTGGGCGCGGATCGTTTCACGATGGAGCCTGCTCAATTCGATCGCTTCATCGAGGCCGAGACCATGAAGGCGCAGCAGGTGGTGAAGGCCGCGGGCATCAAGGTCGACTGATCCGTTGGCAAGGCGGGGCCGTCGGAAACCTGGCCCTCTCTCGAGGTGGTGCCTCGTTCAGGGAACGATGTGGTGCCAGTAGCGGCGATCCAGCTCCCGCTGGCACACCATCTGGTCCGGCTCGGCACTGCGCCACGTCGCCGCACCGCATTCGGGTGAATTCACCCATGGAATATGGCGCTGCGCATACCGCTCAAGCACCACCGGCGCCGGGTGGTTGAAGCGGTTGCGGTAGCCGGACTGCACGATCACCCAGGCCGGCTGCAAGGTGTTGAGCAGCACCGGGCTGCTGGAGGTCTGGCTGCCATGGTGCGGCGCCAGCATGAGCGTGGCGCGCAGTTCGGGGTGCGCCAGCGCGAGGCGAACCTCCTGGGCGGCGTCGATGTCGCCGCCGAGCCAGGCGCTGTGCGTGCTGTTGGACACCCTCAGCACGCAGGACATGGCGTTGCTGGACAGCCGGCCCTTGCCGTTCTCGTCGTAGAGCCCGGTTTGCGGGTGCAGCACCTCGAAATCCACGCCGTCCCACTGCCAGCGCTGACCGGCCACGCAGCGGCGCGCCGGGTCGGCGTCGTAGGACGAGAGCCAGCGCGCCCCGGGCTGGGCGGCCTGCACGGCGGCCGCGCCGCCGGAATGGTCGCTGTCGCTGTGGCTGACCACGACGGTGTCCAGCTGTTCGCCGAGCGCGCGCAGCAGGGGCAGCACCACGCGGTCACCGGCGTCGGCGGAATCGGGCTGTGGGCCGTAGCGCGGGCCGGTGTCGTAGAGCAGGCTGTGGGTGGCGGTGCGCAGCAGTGCGGCGCTGCCCTGCCCCACGTCCAGCGCGAGCAGCTCGAAATGGCCGGGCGCGGGGCGCGGCGGCGTGTGGAACAGGGCTGGCCAGAAGAGCATCAGGCCCGCGAGCCGCAGGGCCCAGGGCAGGCGCAGCACCAGCAGCACACCACCCGCCACGGCCAGCACGGCGAGCGGCCAGGGCGCCACGGGCCGGAACAGCGCAGCCCAGGGCCACTGGGCCAGCCATTGCAGTGCCACGGACAGGCCGTGCACGGCCCAGGCGGCAGCGTCCCACAGCGGTGGCACGAAAACGCCGAGCAACGCCAGCGGCGTGACCAGCAGCGTCACCCACGGGATGGCGGCGAGGTTGGCCACGAGACCCACCACCGAGAACTGGCCGAACAGCAGCAGGGTGAGCGGCGCGAGCGCCACCGTCACCACGCCCTGCTCGCGCACCAGGCCCACCAGCGCCCGGGCGGCGCGCCGTGGCCAGGGCGCGCCGTCGGTGGGCCGCCGGCGCCCGGGGTCGGTGGCGAAAAGAATGCCCACCGCCACGAAGCTGAGCCAGAAGCCGGCCTGCATGAGCGCCCATGGGTCCAGCGCCACCACGGCGGACATGGCCAGCAGCCACACCGCCGGCCAGGGCCAGTGCCGCACCGACAGCCGCAGCCCGACCACCACAGCGAGCATCAGCACGGTGCGCTGCGAGGGGACACCCCAGCCCGAGAACAGCGCGTAGGCGGTGGCCAGCAGCACGCCGCCCATGCCGGCGGCCCAAGGCGCGGGCACCGCCAGCAGCGCCTGCGGCCACACCCGGGCCAGGCGCCGCCAGAACCACCCCACCAGCGCGGTGGCCAGCCAGGCGAAAAGCGTGACGTGAAGACCGGAGATGGACATGAGGTGAGCCACACCGGTGGTGCGGAAGAGGTCCCAGTCGGCGCGGTCTGGAAACTTACATTCGGGTCGTTAACCGAGACAATAAGTCGTTAACTGTCGACTTTCAGACAATCAGTCGTTAACCAAGCGCGCGTTTTTCGGTCCATCCCATCGACAAAAGTCTTTAAGTGCCCTAGCGGTCGACCGCAAACGCCTCGAGCTCGTCTTTGCCCTTGCAGCAACCTGAAGGACATAGGCTCTACTGCGAAGGAAAATCTGCTCAACTTTTGAGCAACTTTCATGTTTCAGACAATGAGTTGTTTTCTGAAAACATGCTTCGACAATGAGTCATTTCTTGGGCCAAACGCCGCCCAACGCACATCTGAACAAGATTTGGTCACTGGATGGCTGCTGTTGAGGCTCGAAGATCCTCACGGAAGACGCGCCTTGGTCCACCGTAAAACGAAGCCTTGAGGTTCGAACGCGGCTACTTCCTTGTAGAAATCAGAGGCTTTAACCTCCTTCACCCTCTTACGACGCACGTTGCCCTCGCTGTCAAACATGACGAGGTAGAAGTAGTACTCTGGTGCGTGTTCCTGTGACTGTGACCGCTCCTTTTCGTTGTGCGACAGAAAGAATCGATACTCCCCTGGTCGCACCTCGGTGAACGTTTTCACCTCGATGAAGCGCTGCACCTGCTCACTCGTGTGTGAGAGAAAGTCATACCCCATTGTCGGCTTTGACGTGTAGTCCACCATATTGGGAATGAGATTGGCGAAACCAGCCTTTCGCAGACGCTGTTGCTCATGCTTCCACGCGATCTCCTCGCTTTCCTTCCCCACCCTCGCCCACATTTCCATGAGCTTCCTGAAGTCAACGTTGCGAGGCTTTTTGATTGCCCGTTCATTGCCCAACGCCGCCGGGCCCGTTGTCCCAAGGACCATTGTGAATAGAAAGTCGGTGTACTTGAACTGCGACCAACTGGCAGCTTGCGCGAGACTGCTGCGCCACAGCAGCGCCTTGTGCTGAATCTCTGCGCAAGAATTCGTTCCCAACTGAAGTCGTGTCGACAGGGCGCGCAAACGATCCTTGCTGCAGATGGCCACGTACTTGTCAGGAAAGTGAAGCGCTAACACCTTGGCCTTGATCATCTGGGAAAACGGATTCGCGTCGATAGCGCTAAAGTCCAGCGAAGCGCCCGCACGAATCAAATCGAGGAGGTGAGCCTTGATGCCCTTGAAGACCTCCTTCTCCGCTCCCGTTTCAGGCAAGGCCCCACGGAAGTGCTTGGTGTACCGGTAGCGTTTCTTCGGGTCCTTTTTGGACACGCCGTAGTACACGCCGAACTTGGTCGCTGAGCTTCCGGCAATCAAGGCGACATCTCGAGTACCGCTTTCCAACCAGTAGCAGTACGTGTCTCGACGTCCTCGACCGATCGCGTAGTCTTCAAGCGTAAGTTTCTTCAGAGAAGACAAAGGGAAATTCTTGTTGAACTCCTGCAGTTGCAGGGCTGCATCAGCCTCCCACTCGTTGTCATAGCTTCTTTCGAACCGACGTACCAGACTCGCTACGTTCATCATTCACTCCCGAAACTGTTTTATGCAAGCCCGCACTATGCTTGCAATCGACCTCCATCAAGCGTGAGGTTTTTATCGATTCGGATAGTTTCAAATTAAGCTGGTCAGTACTAGCGAGACATCTGAACCTCGATGCCCATCAACGCATGCCAGAAGTCCAACTGCAGGCGACGAGTTCCCTCGCAGTTCCTCTTGAACTCGAAGCAGCGGAAACACTACGGCGAACGCTGACCTCGTGAACACGCCACCCCGAATAGAGCTTCCTCGCGCTGGGTGTGTCATGGTTGGAAATCAGCACCAGTGCGCCGCGCCGCACGGCCGCCTCACACGCCTCCACCAATTCCTGTTGCTGTGTCATTCCAAAGCGAACAGCGGTGTACTGGGTGAATGAAGGTACTTCGTCGTCTACGTACGGCGGGTCGCAGTACACGACATCCCCCTCCCCCGCCATCTCCACTGCGGAGCGAAAGCCCCCATTGAGAATCAGGCACCGTTTCAGCTTCCTGGACGCTGCCTCCATCTCGTCCCACGGGAACTTGGGTAGCGCAGCGAGCTTTCCGTACGGCACATTGAAGACACCCTTCAAGCTCACGCGGTAGACGCCGTTGAAGCAAAACCTATTCAGATAGAGCAACAGAGCGGCACGCTCGAACGCATCTGTCTCCTCGTTGTACCGGCGGCGCAGAGCCAAGTACGACTCTTCAGAACGATTCGCCTCTACAAAGTAGCTGGCTGCGTGCAACATGTACTCGCGCGGCCGACTCTGTAGCGCCGCCCACATTGCCACAAGGTCAGGATTGGCGTCATTGATGACGTACGACTCGTAGTCGGCGGCAAGGAAGACCGAACCAGCACCAACAAATGGCTCAATGAGTCTGCGACCTGGCGGTAAAAGAGGGAGTAGCTGAGGTAGCAGTCGGCTTTTGCCGCCAGGCCACTTGAGGCAAGGTTTGGACGGAGCGAGTTTTGGCGCTGAGGCTGGATGCAGGTGCATCCGCCGTCTAGCCCAAGGTCTTATACCTTTAGCTTGCCGTCACCGACGGTGATTCCAGGCCTTCCGCTCACGCTGACGAAAGACCAGCGGGTCTATAAAGCGCGACCGCCGTTCTCTACTTCGAGGAGGTCTCGTAGTCGCTGATCTGCTTGAGCAAGTCTTTGGCCCAAGCCTCGATGCGCATCATCTTGCGTCCTTCAGGCGTCAAGGGTGGCCGCTGTGATTCCAAGCGATAGGTCCAGTTCAGTCCCCTATTGCCCGTGTGCGAACACACCACTACCTTGAATTCGTCGTCAGAGAGCAAGTGCCTGATGCCCTCTGCCTTGCGTCCACAGAGAACCACGAGGCCAACGCCCTTGAGTTCCTTGAGCAGTCGTATGGTGTTCTCAGACTCAAGGATTTCCCCCAGGCTTGCCTCGGTCCTGTTGTCTTTAAGAGATCTCGCCAGCGGCTTGGCGTATGAGTTCGTGATGCGGTAGTCATACCGCTCCAGCGACGAGAACACATCTGGCCGCGCATGCATGAGGTGCACGAGCGCATCACTGAGGTTGTCCCCTGTATCGCCAGCGATTGGAAGCTTGCGCTTAACTTCCTTCGCTCCAGGCGCGCTGAACACAAAGGCTACGGGCAGCCGCCCCTGGTTGAAGTGCACGCACTCCTCACTGAGGTTGGCAGTGTCCGGCGTACCCACGAGGAAAGAACCAGACCCTGCCAACACGAGTCAGTGACTATCAGCTGCTCAAAGCGCCGCGTCTTTCACTTTCTTGAAGAAGCGCGCCTTGACCTTGACCGAAGCGGGCTTGGCAGCAAACATGCGCTCGACCTTGGTGAACGGGTCAATGCCTTTGCGAGCCTTCTTGGCTGGCACTTGAAGGGCCGTGACTTTCACGACGCCGGGCCAGGTGAACTCGCCAGCGCCCTTCTTGTTGATTGCGGCCAGCAGCGTAGCCTCCAGCGCACCCAGCACAGCCTTGACCACCTTGGGTTCTTGACCAGAAGCCTGTGCCACATGTGCCAGGAGCGTCGTCTTGTTGAACGTGGTCTTGATGGGTTTGACGGGCGCTGCAGCAGCCACGACCTTTTTCGCTGGGGCCTTCACAGGGGCCTTCTTGGCTGTGGTCTTTGCAGAGGTCTTTGCGGAGGCTTTGGCCAAGGTCTTTGCTGGTGCGGATTTCTTTGCAGTTGCCATGAGTAGCTCGTTCAGTTTTCAGTGTTGAGTTGCCGCCAACTTCAGCGGTCGCCCAGTTTAACGAATGGCTTGCTGGGGAAACCAGGCGTTCCTTGGCTAAAAGTCCTGGCTACGCTGGTCATGCAATGGGCTCAATCAATCACATCTCGCAATGGTCAGCTCCTGGCCTCCGTGCTCGACGCCAACGGCACACCGAGCCTTCTCCCGCTAGGAGAGCTCGCGGCCAATGGGCTTCCCACATGTGAAAAGAACTGGAGACGCTGTCTGTCGTTTCGCCTCTCAGACTTGCAAGCGACCACTCCAGACGAGTACCTTGAGCACTTCGGCATCAAGGCGAACAGCGCCGAGAACCTGCAGTCCATGTACGCGCTGCATGGACCTCGGGTCAAATGGGTGATTCCAGCTTTGGCGCTTATACGAGGCCTATTCCAGCCGAGCAGGGTGCTGCTGTCAGACGTGTTTCGCCCCCAGCCAGTGGACCGCTTGGCAGTGGTTGACCCGGACAACTCAAGACGGGTCAAAATCGTCGCCCCTTGGTCGAACATCAAACTTCACAAGGCTGGGAGCACCGTCCCCACGCTTGAGTGGTTGGTTTGGGACCAGATGGCAAACAAGCTGGCTAGCAGCGTCCATCATCATGCGATGAAAGGGTGCATCGACCTGGACCTTTTGCCGCTGGATTTTGAGTTCTCGGCATACGGCGATCGCAAGGGAAAAACCACCTTTGTGACCAATCTCAGCGCCCTGAAGGTCACTCTGTCTGAGAGGAGTTCGCGCAATCCTGGAGAGGTCCACTTCTTGTCTCAAGCGGCTGTTGGCAAGAGAAGCTCAGCTCTGCACGTTGAGCGCAACGCCACTGGCGACTTGCAATTGACTCAGCAGGAGTGGGAAAGCGTGAAACAGCACGCGCTTGACTACTCCAGAGGCTCCAAGTACGACCTGAAGACTGTGTTTGAGAACCTCCTTGCGTACGCCACAGGTGAAGTCGCTACGCACAAGGAGCTCAAGGCGCTGGAAACGGCCACCCCTGTGGACCTGGAATACCATCGGTGCTGGACAAACGCTGGTAAGTTCACAGCGATGGTCGACCACTTGAATCGTTTGCGAGCAAAGTAGGCTCTCGCACGCATGAGAGAACAACAACCAAATCCATGTCATGAAGCCGCTCTCACCTGGCAAATACCTTCTGTCCTGCAAGGAGAACAGCCCGATATCTGCGGCTATGAACGGCCACAGCGCAGTGTGGCCCCACGCCGAAGCCGTCTCTGACGGAAAGCGTGTCGTCTTCCTCAAAGATGGCAAGCAGGTCTACTCGTGCAATGCCACCTACGCAGCAGCCAATTTCGAGGTCAAGCGTCTCGCTTGAGACCGCGCATCAACACAATCAGTCTCAAGCCTGGGCGCGCTCTTCCAAGACCTTCGCGACCGCCCTCTTGCCAACGTTGCGGAGCGAGAATATTTTTTCCTGCTGCTGGGCACGCGGCGTGCTCTGTCCGGACTCCCACTTGTAAACGCTCAAACTCGAGACTTGCAATAGCTCAGCCAGTTGCGCCTGCGTAAGTCCGAGTCTTTGACGGGTCGCCTTCAGCCCCTCGGCGCTGTAGGTGGGTTTCCTGCCCCGACGAGCCGCTTGTGGCGCCTTGTCCGCCGGCGCATCCGCCTTGCCCGCATTTCCTGAACGCACGGCCTTGACCAGTGCCTTGTTCTCCAATTGCAGGGCCTTCACCTCACGCTTGAGCGCGGCAATGTCACTGCGGTGCGAGTTGACCAGCTTGCGAAGTTGGCCCAAATCGCTCTTGAGCTCTTTGCGAGCCAGGCGTGTGATTTCCTTCTTCAGAGATTCTGCAAACGTCATGTGTGTTCCGCGCAAAGCTTTTACCAACGGGAGCGCGACTTTACTGCTTTAGTGCCTCAAGGTGTATGTCGACTTGTACAAAGAGAGTACCGATGAATCAGACAGGCACACCCTCTTCGGACGTCACGTCCTTCGAGAAGCGAGTGCGAGCAACGGTCCGCAGAGCCGGGACTTCCTTCTCAAAGGTCTTCTCCATCTTGCGCACGTGAGCGACCAGCCAGTCAATCATCGCCGGCCAAGTCTCTCGGTTATGTCCTTCAAAGGGCGCCGCACACTCGATGAGAGAGACCTTCTTGTCGTCCATGCGCCGCCAGATCAACTCGCTACCAAATGCCGCCTCAATGTGCTCACGACGGGCGTACAAGTAGTCAAAGAGCGCCTTGTTCGCTTCTTTGGAGCGCGTACTCAGAGCGAAGTCAACACGCGCCTCGTCCCGGTTGAAAATCATCGAGTAGTGCACCCCGCCCATGCCAGAACCCGCGTTAAGCCAATGGTCTCGACTCGGACTCACGTTGCTGTAGAGGTCCACGTTCTCTTTGGTCAGTGCCTCCAAGGTGGAGTGCCAGAAGTCAGTTCTCAGTTGATGCCTCGTGGCTTGGCCTCGTTCGGAAGAGAGCTCTTCGTTCTCCTTCTCAGATATTCCAATCATCAGCTCTTCAGCTTCAGGTAGCGGGATGACTTGTTCGACCGTCAAGAACAGATCATTGCCATCCTTGAACGGCGTCGCACGGAAGCACTTGACGAAGACCCGGTGCTTGAGCAACCAGAGCACCGTAGATGTCACCTCTTTGCGAAACTGCGCGGCCACCATGATGAGCCGCTGGTCATTGCCTGGGTTGAGCACCACCTCCGCGAACTCCTCCTGGTCCAGGAACTCGCAGATAAGCGCTTTCGCGTCGCGTCCAGGTCCCGACTTGTCCAGGTGCTTCTGGAAGACTTCCGCGATCTGCGACTTCGACAGCGTGGAGCAGTAAGAGGCGTACTTCAACGCCTGCCAGACCACGTCACGGCCCGAATCGTCGAGCTTGTTCTCGATGATGACCAGATTTCCGCTCTTGTCGATGGCCAGTAGGTCAAGGCGTTCTCGCGTGTCATCAAAGCCGTCAAACTCCTTCTGGATGATGAGCAGCTCCTCGCCCAGCGCGTCCGGCTGATTGGCCAACCATTCCTGCAGGTGGTGCCGTTCCGTGAAACCCAGGTCGGAAAAGCTGACCTCCTTGAGCTTGACGATGCGGTTTGACGTCGAGTTGATGCGGTACATGAGAGCCTGTGGTCGTTGCAACGAGTGCCGAGAAGTCTAGCGTTGTCGAATCTGCCTCACCGGCAGATATTCCCTATGTGCCGGCCCGAGCCAGTAAGCTCCGGTTGCGCCCCACATTGCCAATGTTCAGGGAGAAACATGGACGCGAAGGAAGAAAAGCACCTGACTGCGCTGAAAAGTGAACTGGAGACCAAGCATGAGTTGGTCTTCGAAGCACTCATAGCGGACTTGTTCAGCCGACTCTTGGGTGACGTACGAGTATCGACCTCCAAGGCTGGCTCCCAGGAAGGTGCGGACATGGGCACAGCGGGGCTTGGAGGGCGCCGTCTTCGAGTGGAATGCAAGCGCTACAAGGAGGAATCCAGGCTCGCGCCTCGTGAACTCGCCGGAGAGGTGGTGCAAGCCATCCAGAAGGACCCGCTTTTAGAGGCGTGGATTCTCGCAAGCACTAAGCAAGTCAAGGAAAACGAGCTAGCTCTTGCAATGGCACAGGCGTCCGATTTGGGTCTACCCATTATCGTGATTGATTGGGCTACACCTCCTTCAGGTGTTGGCCTGAACCGCTTGGCAGCACTTTGCGCAACATGGCCGGAGGTGGTCAAAACTCATCTGGGTAAGGCCGCATTCAATGCCGCAAAGGCGCTGGCGCCCCTCGCTGGTGACACGGTTGGCCTGCTACAAAGGGAGCTTGAACCATGGCACCTGGGCTTCTACAGCCTGCGCGAGGCTTCGCTCGCACGTGTTCGAAGTGCGTGGACAGACAAAGCTGAGTCCAAGGCAATTCTTCAGCAAGACGCTGCCGGTGGTCGTCCGGACGTTCACCTCATCCACAGGGCGCAGCCTCACAAGGAACTCTCGGACTGGTGGGACAACGAAACGGAGGCCAGAAAGCCTGCTGCGCTGCTAGGGCCTGAAGGCGTTGGCAAGACATGGGTGGCGCTGGACTGGCTGAACGCGCGATCGGACTCTCTTCCCATCACCTTCCTGGTGGGCTCCAGCAAGTTCGTCGGTGGCTCATTCTTGAGCGAAGGCGGCTTCAAGGGACTTATCACCCAGCTATTGAAGGACACCACCAAGTCGAGGATGCCCGACAACTACTGGGACGCCCGAGTGGCCAGGGTCTTGAGCAGGCCAGCAGAAGAAGGGCCTGCCTTCCTTATCTTTGTGGACGGACTCAACCAGCACCCTGGCGTCGACTGGAGGCTTCTGGCCTATGCTCTCCAAGCGCCCGAGCTTGCGGGAAAGGTTCGCCTGGTCATCTCCTGCCGAAAGCACTTCTACGACACCAGTCTGCGCGGGTTTTCTGGTCTGGAGTTTCGCCCAACGCCAATTCCACTTGGCCCCTACACAGACCCGGAGTTTGAGGAGATCCTGCGTCTGCACGGCATCCCCCGTGCCGAGCTCAGTCCCAAGCTGGACTCCCTGGCAAGAACTCCCAGGTTGTTCCAATTGGTCGTGCACTTCAAAGATAGCAAAGCACTGTTGTCGGACGCAAGCGTGCCGCGCCTGCTGTTTGAGTACGGAAGGGATACGCTTAAGACGCGGGTAACCAGCGATTTCACGGAAGACGCATGGACTTCCTGGATAGTGCAACGTGCAAGAGACATCTACCAGGAGCTGGAGGCGAATCGCCGAGTACCACCTCCGGCCACACAAGACCAGGTGTCCAACGCCCTGGCGTACCCAGGCCTGTCCCCCCAGGATGTATCTCGACGCCTGAGTGATGTCATCGACGGAGGGTTTTACTCAGCAAAAGAGTCACTGCTGGGCACCACCTATTCTCTCAATGAGCGCCACACGGTACTTGGCCTCGGTCTGGCGTTGATAAGCAAACTCCTGGAGCAAGAGTCCAAAGACTGGGAGCACGCAAAGCTGGCCCTGGAGACGTGGCTGGAGCCGATTGCGGCAATAGACCAAGTCACAGACGTCATACACGCGTCTCTTGCTGTTCTCTCGGCCTCGACCACGTATGACGGCAAGCCGGCCACCGATGCACTCTTGACCGCGTGGATGACCGCACAGAACCCAACTGCAGACTTCTCTAAAGACGCCTTCTTCTTTGGCGACGCCTTCCCTCTGTCAATGTTGGCGGTCGTGGAACACTCGAGTCGCTCGGACACAGCGGCCTTCCGCTATTCGTGCCAATCGCTTCGACAGCTTCCCTACACGCGCAAGGCAGAGTGGGATGCCATTCGCTTCCGGATGCTGGCCTGGTGCAGTCCGATTGTCATACCAAAGCAGGAAAAGATTGAGGACTCAAACCACTACGCCAAGTACAACCACGAGAAGTTGCAAAGACGCGTAGGGCAATATGCGCTGGGGGAGCGCACAGTGCTAGGCGAGAAACTGAGTTTCGTCAAAGAACTCCCTTTCGACACCGCCTCAGCGGTACCGGTGATTCTTGAAGGGCACGCCCTGGAGCAGTTTGCCCCCGTCATCCGGCGTGCGGTTGTCCGTGATGTTGTGCAAGTCGATTTCCGCACCGACGTATGGAAGGGCATCCAGAGACTTGCCGTCTACAACTCACGGGACCCTGGCGTCACCAAGAACTTCTTTCGCTCGTTGGCGCAGGATCTGCTCGCGGTCCAGCCAGAAGCGGCTGTGCACCCGTTGCTCAAGAACAAGGCAGCCGCATCCCTGCTGAAGGCCATGCATGACCCTGAACTCGACACCCTGGCCAATGAGCTTCCAACCGACCTGGGGGAAAACTGGAACTACAAGGATGAGTACCTGACAAGTCCTGCGACATCCTTCTTTGCGCTTGAACGGCGTCATGTGGATACCGTGCTGGCTGACCAGACGGTACCTGAAGAGCGCCGCCTCAAGCGCATCGAGAAGCTCATGGCGGACCCGTCAATTGTTTTGCCGCCGGACCTGCAGGCCGCCTTGGCGCGCAAGGCCTCGGTCCAACCGGTGAAAAAACTGCGAGCAATCGGCATGTCCACCCGCGAGGACCACGACTTCGAAGAGTTGCTACTCATGACCTCTAGGTTCTCGCCGAACGCGCTGGGCGAAGTGTGGCGACGGCTCCTGCACGACATGGGCGACAGGACAGGGGACGCAAAGTACTGGGCCTCCATCGCATGCAGGGAAGCCTTCTTGATTTCGACGTCGAACGAACGACCTGGTCTGAAGAAGCTCAGGGAAAGCACCAAGCTGCCCACCCACGAGGACGTGGCCAACGGGTTCTCCCTGATGCTGGAGATCGCGCACCTCACTCTGCCTGAGCAGCTTTCCTATCTGCTGGAAGTAGAGGACTTGAGGTTCCTGGAGGAGCTCATCGCCACTATTCAAGCAGCTTCGGCTCACGAGCTGGAGGCGTTTCAGGAGAGCAATCCCGACAGGGCGGAACAAGCCAATAGGCTGGTAATGGCCGTCATGATTGCTCAGCAAACCGCCAATGCAGACGTGCTCGCCAGTCGACTGATCCATTACCTCTCAAGCACAGTCGCCGAAGAGCGGACCCTGGCATTCCGAGCGCTCTCGCTTTGCGCACCAGAGGTTTGTGGACGAACGCTTTTGTCGATGCAGTGGACTGCCCAGAGTGAAGAAGGCTATCTAGCCGAATACGGGAGCACGGCCATCATCGCAGCCTCTGGGCACATGGAATTTTCTGATGTCCTGGCTTGCATCGCTCCCTGGAAGTATCTGGACTGTGCGGTCGCTCGAGGCGAGAGGCCCCAAGAAGTTGAACTCGCCAGCAACATGATGGTCGCCATGCTTATGGCATCGGGGCGTACCGATGTCGTTGACTTCGGCGGAGAGCTGACCGTAAAAGTTCAGGAACGCCAACAGCCACCCTCGATATCAGTGCGCGAAGCCACGGACAACAGAGCCGATGGTCTGAACGCGTTCATGCGCCGCGCCAACGAGACGTCTGAAGAGCAGTTCGAGCGAAGCTGTCGTTTGACTGAAAAGGCGCACAACAGCATCAAGCAGACCCGCGTTGGGGGTAACCGCCTCTACCTGTACTGGCTCTCAAAGGGCGCACTCGAGCGCGCGTTCCTGGCTGCGCCGGCGCTTTGGCGCACCGCGCTAGACGGAATTGACGAGGAGTCCACGTCATTTCTCAGCAGGATTCATGGCGCTCAGGGGGCCATGCTCTCCCTTTGCGAAGTTCTGCTCGAGCACTCGCCCCAAGACGGCTCCAGGCTATGGAGATCACTGCGCAAGAACCTTCGATTGAGGGTGATGGGCGCAGCAGATGTACCCGAGTTGATTCACATGGTCTTCCGCGCACCCCTCAACGATGCTGTGCTTAAGCTACGCGAAGAGGTGACGCAGCTCGAGCACTGCAATACCGATGCACACATCATGGACATCGTCCTCGCAGCACAGCTCCACGGGCAGTTGACCTGGCTCCAGAGTCTGGTGACCTCTGATGCGGCAAGCGAGCAGATTTGGCGCCAGCGGCGAGCCATTTTTGTCGAAGCGCTTATGCAATCAGATGGCATTTGCAACCTCAAGTGGCAAGAGGGCTTGGTAGAAGACTCCTGGCAGGAAATTCGGGCTCAAAGCCAGGCCTGGGCCAATCGAGGCATTCTCGCCAAGCACTGGTGGACTCGATTCGTGCAGGGATCCACCGCCGAGGAGGCGCTGGCCGCATGGCATGTCTTCCTGAGTTGCGCGGATAGAAGAGCTTGGTTGTGGGTGAGCTCAACGCTTCCTCAAGGTGACCCTTGCACTTTGGCCGGTCTGGACCGGATGCGTCGGCTCCATCTAGCAGTCAACAGGCATGAGCTTACCCGTGCCCTTAAGAAGAGAGAGGCTGAAAACCCCTCCTTCGCTGACCACTTTCTGCGCGAGGATCCGCCGCAGAAGTGGATGACGCTCGACGGTGCAACCTACTAGGTCTTCACCGCCTGCCTGCAGGCATCAAATCTCTTTGATGGAGTTGATGCGGTTGCCTTCGCCCAGCAAAACGACACGCGGCTTCCAGTGCTCCACCGCTTCTTGCGCAATGGGCGCATAGGTGCAGATGATCAGCAGGTCGCCCACGTGCGCCTTGCGTGCGGCCGCGCCGTTGAGCGAAATCGCACCTGAGCCGCGAGCGGCCTTGATGATGTAGGTGGAGAACCGCTCTCCGTTGTTGACGTTGTAGAGCTCGATTTTCTCGAACTCTCGCATGTCTGCTGCATCCAGCAGGTCCTCATCAATCCCGCAGGAGCCTTCGTAGTGCAGGTCTGCCTCAGTCACGGTGGCGCGGTGCAACTTCGCGCGGAGCATCACTCGATTCATTTCAACTCTTCTATCTCTAGTTATCTTGGCTTGCCCGAGCCGCTCACCAGAAGCGCGACTTCGGTAAGCAGCTTGGAAGACAAGCGCTTTCAGTTCAGTCTTTTAGGTTGATTTCTGTCTTCTCCAGCACTCTCATGCACTGAAGAAAGAAGATGAACGTGAACTGTCCACGACTTATGCGATTGGCTATCGCAGTCTCGTTTAAGTGGACCCCAAGTGCCTCCAGCCGCGACGAGAGCACCTTGTAGGTCATGCCCTCGCGAGTCAAAGCCGACTTCAGCAACTGCTTGGCCAATGCCTCCCACTGCTCGGGAGAAAGCGTGTCGTTTACGCGACGTTCCTGCCTCATTCGACAAATGTATGTCGTATACGGCGGGATTTCTGCCAGCATATCGTATTCGATATTTTTATATTCTGCAAGGCATAAAAAGCGCGCGCGCTGATCTCTAGACACCTTACAGCCGCCGGTCTCAAGTCCTCGCGGCTCAACCAGGTACGAACATGAAGCAACTGAAGTGGACAGAGCAACGTATTGCCAAGATGCAAGCCGCTGGGTACGGCAAGGGTTCCGGTGCGCACTACAAACCGTGGATTGAAGTCACCGACATCAGCAGCCATGGTCGCAAGTCCTGGGTCCCGAGTATCAAGTGCGGCCGCAGCATCCACACCTTGTCGGACGTCGAGCATGACTTGTGCCTCTTGCTCGACTGGTCCGACGATGTTCTTGACATCAACGAGCAGTACCCCCTGGATAGGGAAGTCACGCAACAGATTGCTCATGAACTGGGCATCCCACACCCGTGCTACCCCACGACCCACACTCCGGTGGCGATGACGGTTGACTTCATGGTCACCATCATGCGCAACGGCAAGCCCGAACTGGAGGTGTTCAACGCCAAAGACACAGAGAAGGCGCTCGACGAGAGGACGCTCGCCAAGCTGGAAATTGTCAGAGAGTCTCTGGTTCAGATGGACATTCCCCATCACTTGGTCATTGGTTCACAGCTCCCTGCCAAGCTCATCGAGAACCTCGCGGCCATTTCCAAGTCCACGCGCCAGCCCGACGAGCTCGAGGAATACCCCGGATTCCTGGAAGAAATGGTGTTGCGTTTTCGAACGCACTTCGCGCACGTCATGCAGCGACAGCCGGAGCAACCACTCTTCGAGGCGGCCATGGAGTTCGACCGCGTTCACAGCGTTGCCGCTGGCAGCGGCCTGCGGGCAGCAAAGGCACTTGTGAAGAAAAAGCAGGTACGCTGCGATCTGTCGCAAACTTCCATCGACAGAATGCAGCTGGGGGCCTTCGCAATCCCGGAAGTCGCCAGCACTGGCCTGCGCAAGGTGGGAGGCGCGCGATGATTTTCCGTAACGCCCTTCTGGCGATTGACGGGGCCACCTATCGTCTGCTGGAGACCGAGCCCGAGAAGAACGTCGCGTGGGTCATCTCGATGGAAGACCACGCGATGCCGCAGTCAGTTGGGCTCTCGGACATCTCTGGGCTGCAAACCATTGAACACAGCGGCGGCAAGCGCAGCGCGTACGCGCCCACTCAGGCCGAGCGTGCCCGTAGAGACCGCGCAGTGAAGGCACTCAATCCTTTGCTCTCCCATGGGGTCGCTCTTTTTAACGACGTCAGTCGCTTCCAGCTCATCAAGAATCACGCCAAGGTAGCAGGGGTCAGTACTCCAAGCCTCTACAAGTGGCTTCGCATGTATTGGCAAAACGGCCAATGTGATGAGGCGCTCACTCCAAACTACAGGCAGTGCAGTACGTCCCTGAGACAGACGACCGCCGGGCGTGGTGCCAAAGCACGATTCGGCATCGCGACATATCAAGTTCAGCACGAGGACATTGAGCACTTCGAGCACGTGATAAAGACGGTGTACTTCGCAGACAAACTGACGACTGTAGCCAGCACCTATCAGCGCTTGATTGAGCGCTACTACTCGTACCTGGATGGCAATGGGCAGCGATGCATCAAGAACGTTGGAAATCTCCCATCACTTCGACAGTTCAGCTACTACCTCAAGCAAGCCTACCCTCTTGAGGCGCGCATGCGCATGCGCATGGGTGACAAGACCTTCGAGAGAAATCACCGCGCCATCATTGGAACGGTGGAGCAGGATTGTCTCGGCGTGGGGCATATGTACGAGTGTGATGCCACCGTCGCGGACGTTTTCCTCGTGGCAGAGGACGACATTGAAACCATCGTTGGCAAGCCCACCATCTACTACATCATCGACCGTTGGTCTCGTCTCATCGTAGGCTTCTACGTCGGCTTCGAGAACGCCAGTTGGACGGTGGCCATGCAGGCCTTGCTCTCCATAAGCGAGGACAAAGAAGCTCTATGCAGACGTTATGGGGTTGAATACAGGCCCGAGGACTGGCCCGCTCACTGCGTCTTTCCCATCATGTTCCTCACGGACTTGGGGGAGATGCACGGACGAGGAGGCGGGCAACTGAGCGCAGGACTCTACACGCGCGTCGCCTTCACTCCGGGTCAACACCCCGACTGGAAACCCGTCGTGGAGACCGGTCACAAGCAGACTCGAGTGACGCTGCAGGACGGGACGCCTGGGTTTGACCCTCCCGAGAATGCCCGGCAGCGGCTGGCACTCCACTACGACAAGGACAGCTGCCTGACGCTGACCAAGTTCACTCGGCAACTGCTCGAGCTCATCCTGAAACACAACCGGTCCGCTCGACTCGAGTACGACTTCACAATGAAGGAAGCTCGGGAGAAGTTCCTACCCACCCCTATCAACGTCTGGAACAGCGGCATCGCAACTCGCTCGGGCGCGCTCACCCGCTATCAGTATGACCACGTTCGATACAAGCTGCTTCCACGTGAAACCGCATGCGTCACGAAGAATGGTGTCTTGTTCAAAGGCTGCCTCTACACGAGCAACGAGCTCGTTCGCCGAGGGTGGTTCGTGCAGGCGCGTGCAAAGAAGGCATTTACCGTCAACGTCGCCTTTGACCATCGGCTGGTAGACAACATCTTCGTCATCGATGACAACGGAGAGCCCCTCCTCTGCGACCTCACGCCTGCATCGCAGAAGCACCGTGGTCGATCCTTTGCGGAGGTCAAGGTCTATGAGCTCCTGGTTGATGAAGCCGGCATCGACGTCACTCAGAACAGAAGGCAAACCACGTCTGACTACCACGCAGCCGTCGATGGGATGCACGATGAAGCTAGAAAGGCGCTCAAAGCCTCTCCGAGGAAGTCGCGATCGGCCCGCAAGGCCGACACCAAGGAGGCGCGGGAAGCCGCAAAGCAGACCGAGCGCAAGACAACTGGCAGCCTGAAACCCACCAGCGTGCCGAGCCTTCCAAAGCCGGCCCCCTCGCCTTATCAGCAGTCAGGAGTCTCGAACGCGCCCATTGCTCAAGCACCTGCTGTGATTGATTTGCGCGTTGCAAAACTGGCCCGCGACAACCAAGCCGCGTCTGCTGCTGCCGCTCCTGCCGTACTCCAACCCGCGTCTAGCCTCCCAGACAAGGAAGAAATGACACGCCGCGCGCTCGAAAGGATGCGCCAAAGAGGAAACACCCGATGAAAGTCCGCTCCAAGCTCAACCCCGCTTGCGTCGATGCCGTCTACAAGACTTCCCGCATGCCCCAGTTCTCCGGCAACCCGCTGATTGAAGCGCTTCCCGAAACCCTCGAACCTGAGGAGGCGCTAGCGGCCTTCTCTGCCTCTCCTCCCTACTCTGCCGAGCAAAGCGATTGGAAAGTGGCAGAGCGGCTGCAGATGCTCAAGACGCTCTCGGGCTTCATGATGCCGCTGGAGCGGCACATCGCTCTGGCCAGCGAAATGGACTCCATGCTGCGTAACGGATACGTCGGCAGAGCACCAGCCACGCCCGAATATGCCGAGCGTCGCCAAGCTATCTATGCCGGGAAGATGAACGGAATCGCTGTCGACGAAGACGAATACTTCAGTTCGGGCCATCAGCTATCCCTTCTCCTGATGGGATTGAGTGGCATGGGCAAGACGCGCTTCCTCAAGCGATGGGCCAAGCAGTATCCGAGCGTCATTTACCACCAGGAGACTCACGTCTATCAGATTCCGGTGCTTCACATCGAGTTGCCGGCCAACGGCGAGTCGGTCACAGGCTTGTGCCACGCCATTTTTCGTGCTGTCGACAAGTTGATTCCCGGATCCAACTACGTTGAGCAGTACGCCCTACGTGGTCGGCCGACTGTGGAAATGTTGATTCTTCGTGTGGAGACGGTGCTCCACCTGCATTGCGTGGGCATGCTCATCTGCGATGAAGTTCAGAACCTGACGAACGCAGGAAAGAGCAAGCAGCGGCTCATGACCGAGCTGGTGAGCATGTCGAACATCCTGAGCCTGCCTCTCATCTTCATCGGGACCAACAAGACTGAGCAACTCTTTGGCTTGGACTTCCGGCAGACCCGACGTGTCAGCGGATTCGGCGGACAACACTGGGACCGCCTTCATGAGGCCCAGCTACTTGACGACGGACGTGTGCTGTCAGAGTGGCGTGACTTTGTCGAATATCTGTGGCAATTCCAATGGACCAAGAAGCAAACGCCGTTGACGGAGGAAGTTCTCACGACGCTTTACTGGTGCAGCCAAGGGGTTCTCGACACCACCATCAAGATGTTCGCGGCTACCCAGGCGCGCGCCATTCTCTATGGCACTGAGGAGATTTCAAAGGAGCTTCTTCTAGACGTCTACAAGTCCGACTTCCAGTTGCTGCACCCCATGCTGGATGCGCTCCGAAACAACGACATGAACGCCTTGGCGCGCTTCGAGGACATAAAGCCGCCCTCTTTGAACATGATTGTTGACTCAGTGGAAAAGCGCGCCCAGAGCTTGAAGAGCTCGGCTTTGACGGTCACAAAGGGCACCCCGGGCTTCGTCAATCTGGTGGCAAGTGCGGTCCACGCCACGGGCTTCTCGCTGGAGGCCTCCATGAAGGCAGCCCAGGACGTCGCAAGTGAGGGCAAGGCGAAGAACCTGGTAGAAGCGACGACACAGGCGACTCAGAAATTGACGCCTCACGCGTCACCCAAGCGCGCAGGCAGTTCCGGCAAGACGAAGGCCGACCTTCAAGAGCAGAATTTCTCCCAACGCCCAGACGACCTTCGTCGCTACCTCCAGTACTCTGAACGCAGCGGCAGAGGTGTGCTGGAAGTTCTAGAACAGGCAGGCGTTGTTCGCCCCATCCAAGAGCTTCTCTCGATTCACTAGGTGCACCGTGCTGCTGCCTAAGCCATTTCCGGATGAAGCAGTGGGTGGCGTCCTGCTTCGCGCTCAACAGTACTACGGCATATCGCTCAAGGCACTGCTATCGTGGATCTACGACGTTCCGCCATCTCGGTCAAATCACTCCTTCCATCTGTCGACCGACGTTGACCGGATTGCCCAGCTCTGCGGCATGGGGCCACGCGACTTTCTCCACAGCCACACAGTCTTCCCCTATGTCACGGCGTGCTTGCCAAACGAGTACAAGGCCAACCTTGAAGCAAAGCTCCTGGCCTCCCGACACAGAAGGCCTTACTCCATAGCGTCAATCGTAGGCAATGTGAGCATCGGAGCTTCCACGCGGCGCTACTGCCTTCAATGCGCCAACGACGACCTGGTTCGGTACGGGGAGACCTACTGGCACCGGCTGCATCAGCTGCCCACGGTGTTGATATGCCCTGATCACAAAACTCCGTTGGTCCTGACCGGCATTCCATCTGGCCTCACATGCGGCAAGACCAGCTTGACCTTCCCGTCTCCAGATTACGTGCGCCCAGTCAAACCTCCCGTCAGCATGGCCATCGCACTCACGTTAGCCAGGTTGAGCCAGGATTTGCTGTCTGGAAGGTACGACCACAACATCGACTGGCATGACTTCTACAGAGCACGGGCGAGAGAACTGGGCTTCGTGCATCACTATGGGGAAACCGCAAGCGGTGTAGGCTCCCTCGCTTTGTCAGAGCTCTATGGCGCCAAGTACCTGCAGCTCATAGACTGCAGCGTTCAAGCACCTTGGAGTACGTCTTGGCCAGCTCTATTGCTTCGGTCCAGCCGCAACCAGTTCATCTCCGTGGTGAGACATCTCCTCATGCAAGCCTTCCTGCATCACGCCCATGTAGATGAGCGCCTTCGAGCCTTGTTGGACAAAGTGGTGAAGCCGCAGCGCACCGACTTCCCTGCCCTCGACAAAGCAGCCAAAAAGGCAATCAAGCAGGAAATATTGCGACACAAGTCGGCTGGTACCCGGACCACGATCGGGCACCTCCTTGAAGTGGCCGGCGTTACGCAGATCTACCGGCACAATCGGAAGCTGTTTCCTGCAGTCGCGGCCGTACTGACAGCGTTTCGAAGTTCAGACCAGTCGGCGCGACAGCTTGGTGGAAGCGCCTACTGGAGAGGTCGAACCCCTTCCAGATGGGGACTACCTTCGAAACGTCGCGGCCAGGGCACGTGAGGACTGCAGGTTCTTCCTAGGCGTCCCTACCGCCCCGCGATTACGGCCGTCAATCGTTTTTCGAACTCTGAACCACCGAGATGCCTGTGCAAATCGGTCTCAGCCAAGACTCTCGCCAGATTCTCTTGATAGGGAGGACGGAGGGGAAAGACGTCCCCTACGATTGTCGAACGCAAGTACGGCTCATCCAGGTCAGAGAGTTTCGAACCTCGCAATATGGCCGAGTAGGTTCCCAACGCGATATCAAGCAAGTCGCTCTGAAATCGGATGGTCAACTTTTCGCTTCCGACGACATGCTTCAAGCACCGACCCATCAGATGGATGGACTCACGGGCGATGAAGAGCCGGTCGAATTTGTCCGACTCTCTCGTCACCTCTGGAACCTCTTCTAAACTCATATGCTCGGCCTGTTCAATCCAGTCGCCGCAGACTGAGAACACACGGTGAATCAGGTAGTGCGCCGGAGTGGGAAACTCCATGTCGTCGTGCTCCTCCTGAGCCATCGGCATCACCGCAAGCAACTTCTCAAGGAAGTGCCGTAGGAAGTGCATCCACATATGGTCTTGAAGACCTTGGTGAATCCCTTCATGAACCATGATCTCGAACATCGTGATTCCGGAGTTCACAGGACACCGAAAGCGGCCCACCTCGTCGTAGAAGCCCATCGTGCCATTCAAGACATCCTGTAGCTGTCGGTCCTCCCGAATTCTCCTGGTCACAGAGTCACCGATAGCCTTTGACACGCCGAGCCCCTCTACAGCGGCTGCATCTGCAAAGAAGAAGCGCAGCAAGCGATTCTCCGGAGGTAGGGCGAGGCGCATCCCTACGACAAGGTTCTGGTTGTTCTTCAGCTCAACGTACAACCGGCTGCTCGGCGTGTCGAGCAGAGCATGGACATAGCCTTGAATGAAGCCGAAGCGAATCGCCTCGTCAGTGGTCAGAAGTTCAAGGCCAAAGTGCGGATGCGACTGCGCAAGATGCGCTGTGAAGTCTATGGACGTGATGAAGTTTTGAAGCGTCTGGCTTGCTTGCTGGGGGGCGGCATCTCTTCTTGCTGCCCACGCACGTACCGCCCGCAAAATCCTGTAGAAGGGGTTCGCCCCCCGGCTCTCGAAGGAAGAATCGCCCAAAAGCTGCGATGCCAGGTCTCGCTTTCTAGGCGCATCCAGCCTGTCAATCCAGCGGACAAGCACGCTTTGCTGCTTGCGCATGGCAATCAGCCGAGACAACTGAGGCTGTGCCAGAAGAACCAACTCGTCAAAACGACGGGTAAGGAGCAAGTTCTCCGTCAGTTCTCTGAATACACCAGCCTTGCGACGTTCGACCTGGGGCGCTCTGGCACGCCACATGAAGTAGACGACCAGGCAGAGCAAGATGAGGTAGACAGCGCTGGCGGTATTGAGTCCGCCGACCCATGGGCCAAGGCTGTAGTACAGGCCAAGCTCTTGCAGCGCTGGAGCAAAGACAAGGTAGTGAGCTCCAACGAATGCGACCACCGACACGACCACATCGAATCTAGAGATGCAGTAGCTGAGTCGAAGCCGGCTAACCGGTGTTATCAAGGCCCACACAGCAGCTATGAAGCCAAGAATGGTCAACAGGTGAGTCGGATCTACTTCGCTCTGGACGTTCATGGGTGCATTGTGTGCGGGATTTCTCCATCTACGCGACGATGAATCGAGTATCTTTCGCGGGCAGGAGCCTCAGGGTTGCTGTCAGAGAGGTCTGTCATCAGCTCAATTCAAAGAATCACCAAGTAGGAACATGGCGCTTATCCAACACAACCGCGCTGAAGGGTCGCCGGGCATCCACGCCTTGTTGATCGGCGTGGGCAACTACCCTGAACTGAAACCTCGCCGCGCTCCCGTCCACCAAGCGCCGCCCATGGTCTTGGATGACCTGACTTCGCCGCAGAAGTCTGTCAAAGCTCTGGCAGCGTGGATTGAAACCGGGTTGAACATCACCAATCTACCGCTAAGAAGCCTCAGGGTGCTTTGCTCATCTCCCGATGAGGCGCCTCCTTGGCCAGACTGCGAACCTTCGATTGACAACATTGAGCAGGACGTTCACGCGTGGTTTGATGACGTGAACTCACATGAAGACAACCTTGCTCTCTTCTACTTTTGTGGTCACGGTCTACGCGTGGGGGACATCCATGCCGTGCTGGCGCAAGACTTTGGAACGCGCCATCAGTCGCTGTTTCAGCGATCCTTCGACCCTGAGTCTTTCGCTGATTCGATGCGAAAAGCCAAGGCCCGTCGCCAAATCTTCCTTGTAGATGCTTGCAGCTCAAGCACACCGGCAACGGAACAGTACGAAGGCATCTCACCACGAACGCTGATTGAAGCTGAGCGCCACAAGCATCTGGGCGTCGTCAAGCAGACTTATCTGCGCGCGAGCGAATTCGGGCTTGATGCATACGGAACTGACGAAGGCCCAACGCTCTTTGTGTCAGCCTTCCTGCAGGCTATGAAGGGCGCTGCCACGCTTCCCTCGGATGCTGGTCGATGGGTGGTTAAGACCAACGCCTTGAGAACTGCACTGAACTGGATTATCCAGCGACAGGGTCATTCACTGCACCAGGAGGTCGACTACGGCGCAAGAATGTCTGCAGACATTCCGTTTCATGAGCTCATCGGCTTGCCTCGCGTTCCCGTTGAAGTGGTTTGCAGTCCCAGCAATGTATCCGTCACAGCCTCGCTACATATCGATGGGGAGAAAAGCTGTGAACCCAGTCAGAGTCCTTGGCTTGTCGACTTGAATCGAGGCGCTTACGAATTCTCGGCCGTGGATGGCAGTTGCTTGGAACAACCAACGAAGGGCAGCCTTCGTGACTCAGTGCATCCGCCATTTCACTCGGTTTGCATCCCTTGTGAGGAGGGCAAATGAGCACGCCGTTCATTCTTTACTTCGACGAGTCGTTTTCGACACACGGGTCTGGCCCTAAGGTGGTGGTCGCAGAAATCTCGGAACTGCAGGAGGACGGGCGGGGAGAGCTCAAGGTGCCTTACGGGACGGTTGTCATCAATTTGGTACAGCCTGAGCGCCCAACTTACATTCCTCTGTGGAGAGGCGACTTCATCGTTCGCTTCAGGACAGCTCGAGGCTACCTCCAGGCGCAGAGAGTTCGCGTCGATGAAGACGGCGAAGATGCTTCCATTCAGTTCATACCCATTGAGTTGATTCTGGGTCCGCTTCAGAACGAACAAGACATTCCGCTTCGATTTAAGCAGGAATCGGGAGATCTCGCGCTGAGATTTGAGGAGGAGGCAAGCTTCTCCAACTACTTTCAGAAGTCTGCTGGAAGCCGTACTCGCATCTCCTCTTCATTTCAAAGTCTAGCGACCTCCTTGACGTCACTCATCTCGCCGCCAAGGCGCTACTCGACACTTCGCTCAATTCTTGGTTTTCCCTCGGTTGTCACGCGAGCGTACGACGACTTCTGCGTGGCACGGCTAGTCTCGCGCACAGACCGCAGGAGAGCCGACAACCAGAGGGACATTCTTCCAAGCCTTCTGGATGCTATAGGCGATATCGAGGCAGTCCAATTTCAGCTGGACCACAGGCATTTCGTAAGGCAATCGCCCTCATGGCTGTTGCCTCTAGTTGAAGAGCGCCTCGACGACGATGCTCAGAAAGGGGTGCCCCGACACTACGCCTTCATGTATCAGGAGGTCTCTCCCGGCTCTCTAGAACCGCTGTATCTGTCAGCACTACCTGAGAGGTGGCTCAACCGCGATGGCAGGCCTATTCCGATACGTGCCCGCATTCGAGACAGAAAGGAACGCTTCGGCCAAAAGTCGAAGATGTACATCGAAGTTGATGATCCGGACTACGCGGGCCTCATTGACTTCCTACAAGCGGGCGACCTTAGTGGCGCGGCCGAAATTGTCAACACGGCGAAAGAGCTCCTCTACGGCAAGTGGATCAACCCCTACGCGGCGGCCCTGGGGGGGTACGTCATGATTCACACGAATGGTCTGGGAAACTTGAGCGGCTCCAGATGGAGAAGGTGGGTGCTTAACCTGGCAGCGAACTTCCCGAAGCTGCCAGATGGCGCGATTCTCTATGCCACGCTTTTGCTTCAGTGTCCTTCGGACCAGGATGAGCCTACATTTCTGGAGAATGAGCACTTCTCCTCCCCACTTGCGGCGATTCTCGAGGCGCTGCGCCGTGGCCCCCCTGTCTTCCGACTGGGTTTGAAGTTGCTCTCCTCGAACTTGGACATCCTCATCAACGAGCATGTCGACGACCAGCGCACTTCGCAAGAGTTGAGGAACGCGAAGAAGTACGTCCGCTCATTGCTCGCCCGCGTCGACCCGTATCAGGCGTTCTGCGTCTTCGACGTATCGGGCAGAAATGGCTGAGCCGCTCGCACCTGATGCCTCAGTCCTTTCGCTGCACGTGCTGCCAGCGGAGCACGGTGACTGCAGCGTTCTAAGCTACGGCGATGCCCACACGCATTACCGTCTGGTGGTCGACACCGGGGTGGCTGCGACCAGCAGCAGGCTAAGGCATGTGATGCAGAGCAGCGCCGAAGGCACCGTCTGGGAACTACTCGTCGTCACTCACATTGACGACGATCACATAGGTGGTGCTTCTGCTCTGCTTTCTGACGTCGGCGTGATGGCTCGGTTCCAAGACATCTGGTTCAACGGTCGACAGCACCTGGATCCTGCTGGAACAGAAGTCCTCGGCGTGCGACAAGGGATTCAACTCCAAGAGGCACTCGGCGAAGAAGGCGTTCCTTGGAACCGTGCCTTCAGTAACGGCGCAGTTTGCATCGCGAACACAGGACCGCTACCGAGTGTGACCCTGGGCTCTGGCGCAAAGCTCACGATTCTGTCGCCAGACCTCGCCGCTCTCTCGAAGCTGAGGACGCTCTGGGACCGTCATTTGAGACTGCAGCAGCAGAATCAGGCAGGCGCAAGCTCCCAGACGCCGCCCCCAGCTCCGCCTGGCTTCCACAGGCTAGGGGGAGGCGCTCTCAACATCCCGGCGCTAGCAGCAACAAACACTCAGGCTGACCTCTCCATCCCAAACGGAAGCTCTATTGCCTTCATCTTTGAGTATGCGGGCAAGCGCATTCTGTTTGGCGCCGATGCCCATGCCGACATACTTGAGCGTTCCGCTCCACGACTGCCGGGTAGCCCTCCCCACCAGGTCGACCTCTTCAAGCTCCCCCACCATGCGAGCTCACGGAACGTCACTCGAACGTTGCTCAAGGCCTACCCAACGAAACGCTATGTTGTCTCCACCAATGGAGCACGCCATGACCACCCAGACGACATCGCTCTCGCTCGAGTAGTCCTGGAGTCCCAGGGGGCCAAGGTGTTCTTCAACTATCCAAGCGAGGCGTTCTCTCGCTGGGAGCGCCAGGCAATGCTGCCGGAGAGCCATTTCTCTGTGGAAGCGGGCGACGCTGACAACGGGGTTCTTGTGAAACTCCTGAAAAACTAATGGAGGCAAAGCGTGAGCGAACCGGTACTGAGAGATGAAGGTGTTTTCAGCTGGTTCGACGGCGAAGACTCCGAAGAAACCGAGAACCGCGTGGCAGGTACGCTGGAGATCGCGGCGAACGGCAGGGCCACCCTATCACTTGTGGGTCTGCTACCAGCCAGCGACAAGCCAATGGCCGCTCTCTTCGACCACTCCCCGCTAGAACCCAGTCGCTGCATCCTGGGCCTCCTGAAGTCCAACGGCATTGTCTTCTTGCGAAGCCTCCGTCCCAGTGGAATGACCTGGAGTGACACACTTGCCCACCAACGCTACGTCGCTAAAAGGGCTCTTGTGTTTAGCAGGCTGGAGGTCGCGCCAGACTTGGACTCTGTCACGAAAGTAGCGATTGATATCGACAACTTAGGTGAATGGGCAAGTGCGCCTGCAGTCGTCTGCAAAACCACGAGAAACGGTGCGACGGCGTGCGCTGCAAAACAGAAGGGCCGAGTCTTCAGACTCGCACAGAAGACCCTTTCTATTCGTCGCGACATTGTGGCTACAGGAGTCGGGGGCTTTGCATATCAATCAGCCACACTCCGCCAGAGGTCCTGGTTGGAGGTTGCTCCAAAGTCGCCCTGGAGCCTTGACGTAGCACGCGAAGAGTTTGCATCCCTCGAAGACTTGCTTCTTTTGCTGGCCGACATCGACGTGGCGTTGAACTGGCCCACCCTGAGCTTTGGTAGTCAGTCCGCACGCTTCTACTTTGAGAAGCGTCGCTCCGAGTCAAAGAAGGTGGAGGTTCATGACTCCTGGGCAACGCTGTTGACGCCGTCTGTGGACCTTGGAAAGCTGCTATCTCATCTGGAAGAGCAGCGAGAGGTTCTCGGCCCGGGCCTCTACCTGTATTTAGGCATTCGTCGCGCGCCATCTTTGTATCTGGAGAACAGGTTCTCTACGGCCGTATTCGGCATCGAGTCCTTGCATCGCAGGACCGCCACCGTCAAACCTCAGACACGCCTAGAACAGAAGATTGCCCGCATCCTGGGGAACATTGAGCAGGAGGATGACCGCGACTGGCTCGCTCGTCGACTCAAGAACGCGACCGAGCCCACCCTCGAGGAGCGAATCTATTCCACGCTCTCCGAGTTGGACCTGGGAATTGAGGACAAGTCTCTGAGGCAGTTTGCCAGGGAGTGTGCGGATTTTCGTAATCAGATCGCTCACTTTGGTGGCCATCGGGACGGAGCTTATGGGCCGTTCATCAGGCGCATGTCAGTTCTGAACGAGGCTCTACGGCCGCTCTATCACGCAGTGCTCTTGACGCGAATCGGCATGGGCAGGGACCGAATTCATGCCTACTTTCTCCGTTCACCGATGTCCCCACGTCGTCGGAAGGCTCTGACTGACGCAGGCCTGGTCCTCACGAACGTAGCAGGCGATCAGACAGCGTCGGGTGGTCCCTCCAAGAAGTTCAAGCGAGCTGGCGACTCAAGACCCGTCTGATTCTTGCCGTCTGCCTTCGGGAAGGACCATCTGGATGGCATGTTCAAGGAGTGCTGCAGTGGTTGGAAATTTCAGCGTAGTTCCGCTTGCCTTGTACTCGTCAACATCTGTGCAGAGTTCGACGCGCATTGTGTTGCCGTCCCGTTCGGCTACCAGGTGCTCTAGCAGGGCATCCTCGCAGACTTCCGGACCTTCATAAACACTCAGACTGAACGCTTTCCCGACATCAGGCCTCAGCTCGTAGCGGTCCGAGTCGCTTAGCTTGGGGAGCATGTCCCTCAGCAGGCGCACCACAGGGCTATCGTGGTGCGAACTCAACTCAGTCACGGGCTGCCTCCAGCTAGTGCCGTAGTTCGGGATGACGCAGACAGGCATCGAGGCGAAGCGACTTGCTCCGATGCTGTGGATACGAATCTCGCAGAAGACATCCATCGATGCCCGCGACGTCGAGCTCAAGGTCACAACGAACTGTCGCTGTGCACGCATTGAAAGCATGCCCACTATCTTCGGCGTCGAGTCCTTGACGCTCATCGCCTCCTTGTCGGTGGCCCATTTGAAAGCAAGGAACTTGCTCACCGACCTGTCGAACGGTGGGCCATCGAGCCGGTAGACACGATCCGTCGTCGTGAGCAGCCAAAGACGCTTGGGGTCGACGCGCTTGATAGACCCCGTCACCGTGGGTCTCCGGGTGGAATCCCTCAAACCGACGACGTGGGTGGTTTCGATAGGGCTGGAGGGCAGCCGAAGGTCGAATGCACTCCATTCGAACAGGCGGTCTTCAGGCTGTTGCTCGACGTCGCCGATGAGGATTGCTGGCGCCCGACTCACGGCCTCGCCCTCGCTCCGCCTGCGGACAACGCCTGGGTGAACTTGCAGAGGTGCGGGCCTCTGCAACTTGGCGCACAGGCCAACTCATGCTGCTCCTCGCTTTGGTGCGCCATATCGACCTTTCACATGTCGTATTCGATATGTTAACTGTACATTCATACAGCCTCCAAGGCAAGCGGACGCCCTGGACAGCGTCGCGGCGGAAACGCAGCCGTCCGGGCCACCTGGTCGTCAAGCGGCTAGACCACACCTGTTCACCTACTTCAGCCTTTGCGGTTCAGGCTTCGAATTCGCTCTTGGAGTGCGTAGGCAGCAGACACATGCCGCTCGGCAAGAAGGGCCGTGATGGCGATGAGCGCTTCACGCATCCCTTCATTCTTTAGGAGCGTGGCCTCATCGTCGCTCACGACCGTGCCCACAAGCGCTACCAAAGCGTTCGGGAGGTCGTCGCGATACCAGCCTTTGAGGTCTGAATGACTGGCAAATGCGGCTGAGATCCATTGAAGACCGTCAGCTCTTATCGGCGCGCCGAATCCGGTGGCCAGAAAGCCGCTGAAGCGCACCACGTTGTCTTCCGTCACGTGAAGCCGGTCCTTCGCCCAGGCTTCGTACACGGGCTTGAGTGTCAGAACCGTGGCAGGGTCTAGAGCGTTCTCAAGCAGGCTCGACCGGACGAAGCCGAGCGCAGTGCATGTCAACTGCTCTCGGTGATACCAGAATCTCGGGTTCTTCCAGTCAGCATTCAGCACCCATTCGGCAGTCTCCTTCCAAACCCGTGCGACCTGACCTCGGTCCTGTGTTTGCTTTGCGTGAAGGTAAAAGCAAGTGAAGTAGTGCTGCAAGACATGGTGCGCAGCCGGCCCATGCTTGAGGACCGGCTCCCACACGCTCCTCGACAGGCCTGCCGGTGCGCTCAGACTCAGGCTGACAAGCTTCACGATGACTTCGTAGCCAAGCCCTTGGCCAAGGATGTCGTACTCGCCGTTATCCTTAGGACGTGCGCGAGATCTTCCAATCACGTAGTCCCACAGACGCAGTGCCAAAGCGACGTCGCAGCGCCAGTCCCCGGTCCCGTCGCCATCGACCAACCACTTGAAGCTTTCGCCCAAAAGTCCTGTGTGAAGTCCGTCCAGGTATCGGCGCTTGGGCGGTATTCCGAAGAGCGGCTCGTTGGCATGGTATGCCCTCATCCGCTGGGCGAAGTCGAGGCGGGCAACGCCTGCGGCCACGCCGTTGAACTGCAGGTCCTGCTCGCTTGTAGGCACACCTCGAACCCGAAATCCACGGAGGCGGGTAAGCCACGACCTCCAGCGAAGGTGCCTTACCTCCGCATCTTCCGTGTGGCGTCGCGGCTGAAGCATCGACAGTCCAGACCAGAGAACGCCTATTCGCAGCAGCCTCCACCAAGCGTCACCCAATTGCTGGTGATGTCTATACGCTTCCTGAAAGACCGCTTTGTTCCCGTGCCGCCCAGATGTCATGAGAACAATGACTTCGCGTTCTCTCCGGGAGTCACGGCGATCGCTTCGGGCCCACAGGTAGGTCGATGCGATCGAAGCAAATTGGACCTGCTCCTTGAGCCTCCATTCTCCTCGGCCACCGAACTCGTCCTCATCAGTCGCTTCTGCTTTCGCCACAAACTCGTCTAGCAGGCGTAGAACGCATGCATGAGCGTCCTTGCTCGTTCCAAGCCAGTCTTGAGCGAGCACTAGAAGAACAGACACCAATGCCAGGGTGCAGTGCTCCTTCTCATCGCTTTCCAGCTCATCGTCGTTGATGCACTTCTGCAAGATCTCATAGACCTTCTCGGCAACACCTTCGCGAAGAAGGCGTCTTGAGTCCAACCAATCCATGCACGTGGAGGGAATCCTCGAGTACTCGATGGCCTTACTAGCTTGAACGATGTGTTCTCGCAGCTCGCTCTCAACATCCAAAGGACGAACATAGACCAGGCCACCGCCATCGGCACCCTGCCCTGCATCACGATAGTTGTCTATATCCAGTTCCGCCAGCATCGACCTGTGGTTCAAGCGTGCCTTCTCGTCAATCGGGACAGGCCATTTAGCCGTCTCTTCACGCAACCTCTCTGCAAAATCACGGTCGGAGGTCAAGCGCTCAGCCAACAAGTCCTTCAGGAGCGTTCCCCGCTCTTCCTGCATGTCGGCTGACGTCTCCGACAACGAGAAAAGCTCTGGGTAAGCACGCAGCATTTCTACTCTGTCTTCATCCCAGAAAATGGTCTTCGGTGTGGAGAGCAATGGCCACAGGACCCCCGAGAAGAGGCTCGGCTTGGCCTTACCGATGCTCGATAGCACACCAAGCAAAGCAGTTGACCGCCCCTCGGTCAGCACCAGTTCAAGCAAGGACTCGACGGGCTTGTCTGACTTTAACTGGTGCCTTATCCACCATTCGAAGCAGTTCATGGCGCGAGTCAGGTCTCTTAGCCGCATTCCATTCGAGTAGCTCCATCCAGCGACAGTCCCACCACCGATGAAGCTGCGCGTTCCCGAGGAGGACTCGATGTCTACCTGGGGAACAATCGCACCGCGTCGTCGACCTGCTGTTGCCCATCTCTCAGTCGCAAAGTTCACCAGTGCAATCAAGGTGCGCGTTGCAACTTCCGGCGCGATGACAAAGAACGCCATGAAAGGGCTGGACCAGAGGGCATTCACGACACCGGTTTGAGGAAACTCAAGGCCGAGCTCGTCCTCAGGATCTCGATTGTTGTAGTCTGGCTCCTTCGGGTCGTCTTCAATCAACAAGGCCAGCAACACCTCCGACGCCACCTCCGGTCGGGCACTCATGAGCGCTGTGAGTCCACTATGCTCGAAGCAGACTTCGCGGAAACGATGTTCGACCCGGCGCTGAGCACCCAATGGCCACGGCGGCAGTCGCCGCTCAAAGGACGACAGCGTGATTGGTATCGACTTGCGTTGAGCTAGCCTGCGCTCATGGTCCTCCTTGTAGCTCACGTCTGTTTTTAGGCGCTCGTTGTGCTTCCTTGCGCTATCAAGTCTGCGCTCTGACACACGCTCCAGTACGCTGTCGCTGGGGTCCTTCCTGCCTGCCATCTCCAGCGCGAACTGAGCGACCTCGTCGGGAGCGTCATGTGCACCGGAGAGCGCAGCTGTGAACAGCTCTGAACTGAAGCCGGCGTACCCTGTGCCGTACTCCATGCCCACCTGAATCGTCCGGGCCATGACAAGCGCCAGCTGGGCCAGCTCGAGCCTCAACGGAAACGGCTGGCCAAGATGGTTTGTTTTCGGTCCTTCAATCAGCCACATCTGCAACACGCGCGCCAACGCAGGGAGGGTCATGTCGCCAACCCTGTCCCGATGGTTAACCAGGAAAACGATCATTGCCGGCCAGCGAGCAAAGACAATAGTCCTCATGTTGGCCTCCATCAGCACGCCTGCGACGGATGCGATACCCGAGAACCCCGTCTTCGGAACGGTGGCGATGTGCAGAAAGCGTGTCAGAAGCCGCGTGAGGTACCTCGCGTTGTTTGCAAAGAGAAAGTCCGCGCGCTCAGCAAGAAATCTCGCCGCATTGGAGTCAAGGACTAGCGCGTCCAGCAGAAGGTCCTGCACAGAAGTGAGGCCTGCGGCTTCAGCATTCTTGAACTCCAGGTCCCATTGGGTGCCATCAGCCGCACTCTCTCGAAGCAACAGCTGGCCCATCATCCTGAGAGCATTCGTCCAAAGCGGATTGCTGGCCAAAGACGACCAACCCTGGACTCCCCCTTCGTCTTGCTTCAGAACCTGATAGCGTGCCCAGTCAGCTGCCAGATCGTGCGCGAACTCGACACGATTTCTACGGGAGTTCATCACCAAAGGCAGCTCGGGCGGCCTCTGTTCGAAAGTCACCAAGTCGGCGCCGAGGCTCGTCAGTGCGAAACTCCTCTCAAATGAGGCCTCGCGCTGCGCAAGTCTCATCATGAGTGCCTTGACCGTCTCACGATTCGCCGTCCAATGCTCCCAAAGACGCTCCGCAACTTCCACGTGGGAAATGGGCTTCCCCTGCACCAGACCAAGCCCATCTCCTGCCTTCATGACCCACGCCAGCGTCTTTAGATTGGTCAGCGCTGCCGCCGTTTCCTGATGGGCAGACATCCAGCTCAAAGACGGCACAGACGACAAGGCAAACTGGACTTCCGTGACACTCAGTGCTCCTACCTCGACCAGATTGGGCACCTGGCTCGAGAGAGCAGCGTGGATGGGAGCAGCTCCGCTTCGCGACTGAGAGATGACAACGACCCTCCAGGAGTGCACTCCACCGATTGGCGCCGTCAGACCTCCAATAATCGCGCGCACCACGCCCTCGTCTGATACCTTGATTCGCTCCGCAGAGTCGAGCACCAGGACATTCTTCGCATGAGTAGACATCGCCAAGGTTGTCTTGAGCTCGTGCCGCAGAGACAACACTCCTCTACCGCGCAAAGTGGTGACGTCAGAAAACGTCTCCGGACTCAGCCAAATCTGACGGAAGTCCGTGAACTGCTCATCGAGCACGGACTTCACCAATGCGGACTTTCCACAACCCGAGTCGCCCGAGACGAGCACAGTGTGGTTGGCCAGAATGGCGGCCTGAATCTGACGCCGAGAGGTCTCTCTGTCGAGCTTTCTTCCAGTCGGCAAGGCTTCCTCAACGCGAGCACGGGCGTCCCGAGTGAGGCCGTCAAGAATTTCCCAGTCTCCACGGTAGTCGGGGTGAGCAACCAACGCATAGGTCCGACGGAGAGCCTCAACGAGTTGCTGCACCGTCAAGGTGCCTTGCTCAATGCGCACCTTGGTCGCGACCTTCACGAGATCCGCCCAAAGTCGTGTCGCCTCGCCCAACTCACCACTAACCAATGCTCCTCGGGAGAGCCCTATTGCCTGGCTTTGGTGTTCGGAACTGGGAGATTGAAAGTCGAATGGCAAGACGTCCAAGTGGCGAACAAGCGCGATAGTTTCTTCATCGGAGGCCTCCACCTCACTGTCGGCCGCCTTCTTGACCGAGTCAAACACCTTCAACTGTGCCTTTGACTCACGTATGCGCGCTACGGCAAGCGCGGTGTCAGCGCCTTGGCAGGCTGCCTTCACTTCCCGCCAGCTGGCATCAAAGTCAGCATGTCGTCCATACGTCGCGAGAGCCATGACGTCGCGAGCTTTGTCCATCGGAGAGCCAGGGTCCCGCCACTGCGCCCACGCGCGCTGAACAAAGTCCGTTGGCAGTCCTTTGGCGCTGACCTGGACATTGCCTTTGACCGACAGCGCAAGGCGTCGAGTCTCCCCATTGGAATGGCGAGTCGTGAGAAGAAGGTCGTCAATCTTCCAGAGCAACGCCGATACCTGCGCCTGCAACTGCACGGTAGTTCCATCGACACTTGGTGCGGGATTGCCCACCAACATCTTAAGCATGAGCCAAGCGCTTATCTGGTCCTCAAAGTCAAACCCTGCCCCACCTGTCATTCGAACGGGTGACGACCTCCTCGGCTTCGGTGCGGACTTGGCGCGACTGGGTGACTTTCGTGGAGGCATTCAGCAACCTACAAACAGGACCAAGGTCTTGGTCAGATGGAACCAGTGATATCTAGGCGACTTGAGACGGGGCTGAAAATGTTCATCTGGCCCATCCGACCTCCCGCAGCGTGAAGCCGAGCATCTGGACCGCCATCTCTGCGTCCTCTTCGGTGACGGGTCGCAACGACGCGGTCTCATTCATCTTTCCGCGAGAGTGCAGTTTGGCTACGACCAGTGCCACCCACGACAGACAGTTTCTATCGACCTTGACCGCCTCCTTGGCTAGGTTTCCAAGGTCCAACTCAAGCACTCGGGGGTCAGCGCCCGATTGCGCCAACCAGCGCGCGAGCACCACCACAATCGCATTCCTACATTGGTCCACTACCGACTCAGCCGTCTCCCGAAAGGCTGAGCTGACGGCGCGATCTAGCGCGCGAACGACATCGCTGTGGAACTCAGGCCGGACAACTTCGAGGTTGACTTCTGGCACCACCCCAAACGCCGTAAGAGCCTTGAGAGTGAGCATCACGTCCTCAGAAATCGTCACCTCCGTTTGAACGATACGCCAAGCAGACGCGGACTTCGAATTGCCAATGGCGAGCGTTTGGCCAAGCCCACTGGAGGCAAGCCCTAGAAGCGAGGTACACGCAGCGTAAACGTGCAAAGTCCGAGGCAGCTTTCCATCGTTACCCCGCTCCCGTCCACCCAGGTCCTCAAACGGATGAGGCATCACCCGCATGCCATGCTGCGGATAGGTTGCGCCGGACATGTGCTGATAGAGGCGACCTCGCCTCGTGCGCGTCACCGCATCAAAGGAGTCCTCCCTGAAGAGCCAGGTAAGTGGGTTGAGACGAAATCCTGTTGACAGCTCACTCCAATCCGAGGGGCTGCTGATCAACCGTGCCTGGGACACTGTTGGCGTTGGATAAACAGGTCGGTCAGGTAGAGACCCTGCGCTTTCGTAGACCAGTCCAGCGTTGTCGTCGATTCCAAGAAACATGTCTCCCCCCCCTTAATTCTTTCGGGCTTCATCACTGAAGACCACTTCTTTGCGTGATCGTCCTTCGACTGACAAAGCATAGCGGCGTATGTCAACGTAAAAGCGGTTGAGATTGCTCCGGGTCGACGTCACGACCTGGCGAGAACACATCAGTGATTTTTTTAGCAGGTCGCTCATCACACACGCGGCGTGAGCCCAACCTTGGGAACTGGTTTCATAGCAGCGTCTTTCAACGAGCGATTTTTGAGCTGTCCACGCCTGGCAAATAGCAGCAGCCCTCTGAGCAAGCGACTCGCGAATGTCCTCTGGTCATTGTTGGAAAGCCGGCCCGTTTGTTGCACGTATCTCTGCCATGCATCGTTTTGCAACGTTTCTACCGTGACGACGCTCCCCGGCTGTGCTGTGCTTAGAAAGGTGCACAAGCGTACCTCCCGATGCTCTTCCCATCCCGCACCCCCTTGGGAGCCAAGGGGATGGAATCGGTCAATGAGTCTGTCCGCAGCCATTTCGCCGGCGTTCGCCAACGCGACAATGGCTGCCTCGGGCATGTTCAGATTCAGTCCCCCCTCCCCATCACGCAAGCTAATCTGAGCGATGCGATCCCGGTATCCGGGATACGGAAACATGATTTCGTCGCGCCAGTTCTGCATCGTGTGGACGATGCTCAAAAGGAACTCTCCAAGCTTAGGCTTAGTGGCCGGCTCCCGCCAATACCGCACGCGGCCACCGGAGGAGTCCTCTGGAAGATAAATGCGGCCACCATCGTTCTCTTTTCGCTCAGGTACTTTGATGCCGTGGTCAGGGTGCTCCGCTTTCAGATTGATAGCGAAGGTCGGGTGGTCAGGCAGCATGCCATCGAACATGTGCAGTGGCATGTTGCTGCCGATGCCTCCGTCAGAGAACCACACGCGCGTGGCGCGGATGTCTTTCGCAAACGATCCTCCCTCCTTCTTGGCCTTTCGAGATGCTGCCTGCAAGGCCTGGTTATCCTTGAGACTCCAGTCGATGGAGTACATCGGAATCGCCGAGAGGAGTACAGGGAAGCTCAGACTCATACGCACGCCGACCACGACCGGCCAGTCGGCTCGACCGGGCATGGCTCTTAGAGGACGCCCGCCCTCGGAGACAACGTTCAATCCCTCAGGCAGGTTATCTTGGCGGTCTCCATCGGGTCTGAGCCTCAGCGCCTCCTCCAGCCATTCAAGCACTCGAGCAGGAAACAACTGTGCCCATTCCTTTGGGTCGTAGTAAAGGGTTGGGGTCCCACTGCGCAAAGGGATGCCGTACACCATGCCTTGGCTTACCGCACTGGTCACGACCTCCAGGTTGATGTTTCGCTCACCCTCAGGGTCGAAGGTACCCCAAAGGTCTCCAAACGTGATGGGATTGCTTCTCTTGGAGGTCCCGGCTAGCTCGTCAAGGTATTTGGTCAGCCAGTCAGTCAGCGCGGGCTGCCCGTCCCCTCCGACATTCGAGGTACGCCCACTGCATATGCCGAAGCCATTGGCCTCGAGACCACGCACCAGTGTCACAGCAAAACGCCAGAAGACCAGTCCCACGACCGGAAGCAGGACGAGGAAGCAGAGCGCACCAGCGAGACAAAACGCAACCAACCAGGAGGGACTCAACAGAACGCCAAAGAGGGCGTGCATGAGACCGCCAATGAACGACCCCGCGCCGGCGAGCCCAAGCACTCCGATGACCCAACCGTCTCTTAACGTCAGCAGGATGAGGCTCAGCGCACTGGTTAGGCCCAGAGCACCAAAGGCAGCACCCCAAATCACCAACGTGAACGTAAGCGGCTGAGCGAGCAACGAACTGAACGCTGGAGCAACAAGCAAGGCCCCCAAAAGGATGCTCAGAATGAGCCACCAGCGCTTCGCCAGGAGTAGGCCAATCAGCATGCCAAGGGAAGTCTCTCCAGACTTGCCATTCAAGACGCGCTGCAAGACAGAAAAGTGAGGTGCCAGGCTCTCAACTGGCTGGAACAGCGAAGAGAGTCTTGAAGGTCCCCCGGGGCGATCCGATGCGCCAAGCAACCCCGGCAGCTCTTGTAGCTGCTTGAAGCCTGCGTCGCAACCATTCACACGACGGTACTCTGCGGCCGCGCAGGCTCCTGCCGCAATCGCACCAGCAGAGGTTCCACCAATGTTCTTGAACCGATACTTGGTGGCTAGACGCGCAATCAGCTTGGGATAAATAACGCCACTTGTGACGCCTCCCTTCATGACCAGGTCACAGAACGGCAAAGGGGCCTCGTCGGCCGTTTCACCATTTTTGACCTGCGTCGCTTCTTCTCCCCCCATGGCCCATCCCCTGTTGTGAAGGTGGGCCATTGTTGTTCATGGCTCAAGTCCTGGCTAGCGCAGTCGCACCCATGGCTGCGCTGGAGCCGGCGAGACATCCGAGGGTCATCAGCCCTTCATTGCCGCCCATGTGGTCGCCTTGGCATGGGCTGCAAACTCGCGCTTGGTCGCGCCCATCTTGCTTTTTCGCTCCCAGACCTCACCGCTCGGCAGCCTGTAGATGACACCCACCTCTGGAGCATTTCCTTGGCTATCCAGGTCAACGCGCTCTTTGGCGCGAGGGCGTGTGACTCCCACCAGGTCTGCCAGCGTGTCCTCCATCTCCGCGCTGCGCATCATCTTCAGAAGGTGAATCACTGCGTCCTTCTTGGTCTTGCCCATGTGCGCAAGCTTGTCCGACAGGAAGTTCATGGTGCTCTCGAACTCCTTGGTGCTCTGCTCGTCGGCCTGCTTCATCAACGAAGCAGCGAACTCGCGCAGCTCGGCCGCACTCATTTTTGACGTATCTCGGTTCAAGATCGGTTCCAATTGCGAACGTGTAAGACAGAGAGGATACTCGTTGCGCCCCAAAAATTGGGTAACTGCGACCGGGCAAAGGCGTTGCAAAGGCCCTCCCCTCTCGTAGACTCAGTGCCGTCCGGCCTCTGAGCCATTGGAGCCTCTATGTACTTGAATCGAATAGAGATTGAGAATCTGCGCGCCATTCGCAAGCTCGCACTCGACTTCGGCACGGGGGAAGACACTCGTCGCTGGACTGTTCTACTCGGTGAGAACGGCTGTGGAAAATCCACAGTGCTCAAAGCAATTGCGCTCGTGCTGGCTGGGTCCGACGCCATCGCAGAGCTCTTGGATGACCCCGACTCCTGGGTTCACAACGACGCCAAGATTGCCAGGATACGTGCCGTCATTTCCACGTCCCAAGGGGAGCAGCGACAGATTTCGCTAGAGATCCATCGGGGCGACCGACGCGACTCCGTGATTCGCCGCAATCAGGAAGGCTTGGCATTGCTGGATGCAGCGATTGAGAAGGCCAACCGGAACTACTTCATGGCGGGGTACGGGGCATTTCGGCGTCCTCCCGACCCGCTTAGAAGCCCACAACGCTCCAATCGCAGCTCGCGTCTTAGCCGCGCGAACAACGTTGGCACACTGTTCTCAGCATCATTTGAGTTGATGAACATTGAGCAATGGGCGTTCGAGCTTGACTACCGCGAAGGTAACGAGGGGCAGCGAGTAATTGCCGAAGCGCTGGAGTCACTCCTCCCTGGCATGTCCTTCGGCCACATCGACAAGGAAGAACTTGCCATCTGGATGAAGACTCAGGATGGTGAGGTCAGGCTGCGCAACCTTTCTGAGGGCTATCAGGCGATGGCAGCCTGGGCGGGCGACATCCTTTATCGGTTGACAGAGACCTTTCGCGACTGGAAAGATCCTCTCAAATCTCGTGGTGTTCTCATCATTGACGAGATGGACCTTCACCTGCATCCAGTGTGGAAGAGATGCTTCGTGGAATTCCTCAATCGAACGTTCCCAAAGCTACAGATCATCGCGACGACACACTCTCCTCTGTCGATTCAACAGTGCGGGGAAGGCGAGCTTTTCGTGGTCAAACGCGAAGGTACAGGCGCCCCAACCCTTATTGCGTTCAAGGGTGACCCCAGCAAGCTACGACTGTCTGAGCTCTTCCTTTCCCCACTGATTGGCTTGGACACCCTGGACTCACCGAAGGTGGCCGCGTTGCGAGAAGAGGCTCGCACCATCGAGCTCTCAAGAGGCAAGCGGTCGCCTACCGACGTCAAGCGCCTCGACGAAATTGCTCAGGAGCTAAAAGGTACCACCCCGCTTCCCCCGGCAGAGATTCCTGCGCTGGCCACCGTCCTGGCCTTCCAAAAGACGCTCAGTCGCCTACTTCCATCGGACCATGCGGCTCAACCGACACTGCGCGCGACTCCAATGAGCGCAGCGGCACCTGCACAGAAGTTGCGCACAGCCGCACAGCCGGCTGCGGCCAAGAAGACATCTGCCAAGAAGCCCTCGGCCAAAAAGGCTGCAGCCAAGAAGGCTCCTGCGAAGAAGGCGGCGGCCAACAAGGCTGTTGCCAAGGCGCCACCCAAACGTGCCCCTGCGAGGAAGGGGTGAGATCACATGATCAAGCTCCAACGCACACGGGACCGAATTCACCCGAATTTCACGGGTGAGAAGCTCTATACCAAGCTTGTCAGTCTGGTTGAAGCAAGGCTCCTGCACGGGGACAAAATTAAGTTCGAGGGCCAGCTTGGCGATTGGTCTAAGACCAAAAAAGTTCTCAAAGCAGAGAGCCATGGCAAGTGCGCATACTGTGAATCGGACACTGAGAAGGTCGCTCATGGCGACGTCGAGCACTTCCGCCCCAAGTCTATCTACTGGTGGCTCGCCCTGTGCGTCGACAACTACAACTTCTCTTGTCAGGTCTGCAACCAGACCCACAAGAGTGACGACTTCCCAGTCAATGGGAAGCTATTGAAGGCACCAAAGCTGCCTGCTTCACTCCCCAAGGATGCTGCACTTAAGAGATTGATTGCTCGCATTTGCCCTGACCCGGCCACCGTCAGCGATAGCGCGCTGCTGACAAAGTGGTTCAAGGAGGACTGCGACCTCCCGAACCCATATTTGGAGGACCCTGAGAAGCTCTTTGCGTGGGCGGTCTCCGAGATCAACGAGGAGGTGCACCTGGTTGTGCCCGACAAGGCTAAGCCGCGCGCAAAGCGCGCCGTTAAGGCAGCTGTCGACTACCTCGGACTCAACCGAGAGACGCTAACTCGTGGCAGATATGTGGTGTACGCTGACCTGCAGTTCGCACTCTTCATGTGGCAAGAGGGAAACGCCAAAGGCAAGCTGAAAGCAGAAGGTCAAATTCGAAGAATGTGCAACTCCAAACGGCAGTACGCCGCGATGACCAGATTTTTTGCGAGAGAAGCGGGATTCCCGGTGTGAGCCAGATCATCCTGACGGCTCGACCTGTCTCCCGGCGGCACAAGCGTTCACGCCGTTCTCTCGGACATATGCCGCCTGACAAACATGAGCCTGCACGGTGTTTGCGAAGCTCCACAGTCTCTTCGCTTGACTCCACAAGAGATTCTTTGGAGCCGGGTCGGCTTCACCGCAGCTTGCTCGAATCCGCTATGACTGGCAGCACTCCAGAAAGGACAACGGCCACACACAGGTGGCCGTCGCATGCGAAGTTCTCTCTCGCAGAAGCTGCGATCTCCCACACCAGGTGAGACCTGACAAATCAGGCGGCGCTACCTTTCTCACTCCGCGTTGGTAGTTCTTAACGGCGAAGTCTAGCCTACTGCCAGCTGCTCTTACAGCACGAAGCCCAGTTGCGCGCCCTTCGTCATCACGACTCCGTCGCCTTAAACCTCATCCTGGTTCAGGCGAGCCTGCCTAGCCTGAACGAAATTACTTAGCTCGACAAGCATAGCTCCACCCATGTCAGGTGCTGCGTTCATGCGGGCAATGAGCTCCTCGTCGCTCACCTGGTTTCGGGCCTCCATGAAGGCACGCTCCTCCTCTTCAAATTCATCTTGGTCCACTGCTACCTCCGTTGGTGAGTCTTGGTCGGCATCAGCTTACTCGGCCGGACTGAAGTGCGCCAGACTTCTCAGGTGATTGGCGACAGCCGCTCCATGGCTTTGGCGGCGTCCTCGTCTCAACATGGCAGTCCATCAATCGCTCGAGCGCCTCGGGACTGACACCCTCCTCCTCCACGCACCGCTCAAGCTCTCGACGAGCGATGTAGATGGCTTCCATCAGAACGGGCGAAGCGGCGAACACCTCAGCACAGTTGAGGTCAGGGACTTCCGCCGCTAGGACCTCCCCCAATTCCGTGACGACCTCGTAGGTCTGGGGATTGTTGCGCGATACGCGGACGTAGAGGCAAGTGGGCACGTTTTCGGGAAGCTCAAAGCACATGGAAAGCAGTGGATTCTGGACGGGATTCCGTAAGCGTCCGGCCAACCCATCTTGACTGGGTGACTACAGGCGCAGCTTGCGCATGGCGGCGTTGACACCGTTGAGGTCGAAGCCCGCTGGATCGTAAGCGTCCGGCCAACCCATCTTGACTGGGTGACTACAGGCGCAGCTTGCGCATGGCGGCGTTGACACCGTTGAGGTCGAAGCCCGCTGGATCGTAAGCGTCCGGCCAACCCATCTTGACTGGGTGACTACAGGCGCAGCTTGCGCATGGCGGCGTTGACACCGTTGAGGTCGAAGCCCGCTGGATCGAAGGGGCCACCGTTCCATTCCCACATCTCCAGATGCTGCGGATGCACGGGGTCCGTGATGGCCTGCAGGAAGTCGCTGTAGCCAGGTGGGCCACCCACGTCCTCGGGCGGACAGGCATTGGCGCCCGCCACGCACAACGGCCGGCGGTTCTTTTCACTGGGGTCGAGAGAGGCTTCCACCCGGATGCGGTGGCGCCAGTCGTCGCCGAAGTCGTAGGTGTAGATGAACTCGTTGGTGCCGTCCACCAGCATTGCCGCCAGATCCCACTGGCGCTCATCGCGCGTCTCGAACCTGGAGGACCAATCGTGATCGGGAACCGCGTAGCGCACCTGCCCCACGGTGAAGGCGTGCAGGTGGGCGTTCTTCCAGCCCATGGCCGTCTGGATGACACGGTCGAGCTTGTCCAGCGTCAAGGTGTCAGGCACCCACAGCCGCCGCCAGATGGCAGGCTCCAGGTATTCCAGCTCAACGTGCAGTTGATACACGCGCTGCGGGGTGGATGGGCGCCGGGGTTTCTTGAGCGTGCTCATTCCCCAAGGCTACCAGCCCAGGGGTCAAGATGAGGGTTGCCAGCAATGCGGCAAGAGCTCTTCGATGCGACCGGCCTTGTGCGTAGGCAGCCGCGTGAGGACATCCTTGAGGTAGGCATACGGATCGTGCCCGTTCATGCGCGCCGACTGGATCAGGCTCATCACCGCCGCCGCACGCTGGCCGGCGCGCAGACTGCCGGCAAACAGCCAGTTGTTGCGGCCAATGGCGATCGGTCGGATCTGGTTCTCGATCCAGTTGTTGTCAATCGGCAGCTGGCCGTCATCGACGAATCGGGTCAACGCCTCCCAGCGCCGCAGGCTGTAGTCCAGCGCCTTGGCGGTGGCTGATCCATCCGGCACCTTCTGGCGCTGCAGCAGCATCCATTGGTGCAAGGCGTCGAGCACCGGTTTTGTCTGCCGCTGCCGGATGTCCCGGCGCTGCGTGGTATCCAGCTCCCTGACCTCGCGCTCGATGTCGTAGACCCGGGCGAACTGCTGCAGCGCGAACTCGGCAATCTGGCTCTTGTTGGCCGTGTGCAGGTCGAAGAATTTGCGCCGCGCGTGCGCCAGGCAGCCCACCTCCGTCACCCCGCTGGCGATCAGCGCCTTGTAGCCGCTGAAGTCGTCGCAGGTCAGGCTGCCTCGCCACGCCCCCAGGAATGCCCGGGCGTGCTCGCCAGCGCGCGATTCGCAGAAGTCGTAGACCACGGCTTTCATGCCCTCGAACGCCCCCGGGGCGTAGGCCCAGAGATAGGCGCGGTGCGTCTTGCCGTCACCCGGCTTGAGCATCGCCACCGGCGTCTCATCCGCATGCAGTACCCGGTGCTTGAGCACCTCGACCTTGAGGGCGTCCACCAGCGGCTGCAGCCGCACCCCGCAGGTGCCCACCCACTGCGCCAGGGTCGATCGCGAGATGGCCAGGCCGGCACGCCCGAAGATCGCCTCCTGGCGGTACAGCGGCAGGTGGTCGGCATATTTACCCACCAGCACCTGGGCCAGCAGGCCGGTGGTGGGTATGCCCTTGTCGATGACGTGAGCTTCCACCGGCGCCTGGGTGATGGTTTCGCACCGGGCGCAGGCCCACTTGCCGCGGATGTGGCGCTCCACGCTGAACACCCCGGGCACGTAGTCCAGCTTCTCGGCCACGTCCTCGCCAATGCGTTTGAGCTGGCAACCACACCCCGGCGTGCGGCAGGTGGTGGATTCGGGTTCGTGGCGGATGTCGCGGCGCGGCAGGTGCGCCGGCAGGGGGAGCCGCTTGGGCTGTTGCTTCTCCTGCAGGTTCGGTTTGCCTGGCTCCTGCTGCAGGGCGTCGATCTCGCTGGCCACGGCCGCCAGATCGGCCTCGATCGCGTCTTCGAGCAGGCTCTTCTGCTCGGGATTGAATCGCTCGGACTGGGCGGCGAACTTCATGCGCTTGAGCAGCGCGTTCTCATGGGTGAGCTTCTCCAGCAAGGCGCCCTGGTGCCGCAGCTGGGTCATCAGGCGGGCAGCCATCTCGCGCAGCTGATCGGCGCTCAGACCTTCCAGGGATTGCGGCTCCACCACCATGGGTACGACTGTGCCAGCACCGGCACGGACACACCATTGGCGCATGCACCAATTGGCAAACGCGCACTGCGGCGCAACAGTCAGACCACGGTAATGACGCCGCCGTCGGCCAGGCGTTGCCAGGGCAGGCCCATGACCAGCGCGTCGAGCTGCTGGCGCTGCAGCGCCAGGTTGGAGCCACCGGCCAGGGGCCAGATGAACTTGCCCTGGTGCAGGCGTCGCGCGGCCAGCCAGATGCCGATGCCGTCGTGCACCAGGATCTTGATGCGGTTGGCGCGTTTGTTGGCGAACAGGTAGGCGTGGTGGGGGTGGGCGGCGCCGAAGACGGCGATGACCCGGGCCAGCGCCGTATCGGTGCCGGCGCGCATGTCCAGTGGGGTGGTTGCCAGCCAAGCCGCATCGATCCGGATCACCGAAGCCATTCCCGCAGCCAGTCCGCGCAGGACGACGATGCCTCGATGGGCCAGCTCACCGTGATCACGCCTGTGCCGCGCCGGATCTCGACGCGAATGTCCGGCGAGGGACTGCCTGCCGCGTGAACAGGTGCGGCGTCAGCCACCTCAGGTGGGGGGAGGTTCAACGGGATGAACGGGTTGATGGGCTTAGGTGCAGTCGCGGCCGGCTGTTCGCGCAGCCAGCGGTGGACGATGTTGGCGTTGATGCCGTGGGCCAGGGCCACCGCCGCAATCGACGCTCTGTCCGCCCGGCACTGCGCCACGACCTGCGCCTTGAGTTCTGGACTGTAGAAGCGCCGCTTTGGGGTTGGGGCGATCGCCTCGCTCGCCATGGTGTGCATGATCTCCATCGTGCACACGATGCCTGGTCGAACGGGCTATCTCAAGATGGGTTCACCGGACGCATACGGGATTCCGTATCTCCACTGGGTTTAGCCTGCAGCCCGGTTGCGCAGCTGGGCGAGCTACTTGGTGGCATCTTTGGCGCGCCTACTGGCGGGTTGATTGGCGGATGATTCCGGGTGTTCCGTAGCTGTCTAAGTCATTGATTGCATTGGACAACGTCGAGTTGATGGGCAAGGGCCGTTCGCAGCGGCGCGAGCCACATACGCCGCATCGCGGCGCCCGATATGCACTCCATGACCTTTCTATCAGTACATATCGACTGACAGTGCATTGACGCTCTCTGCGCCCTCAATAACACTGATGCGAACGCCCGGGGCGCGGCTGAGGATGTGGTCGGCATAGAAGCGGGCGGTGGTGATCTTGGCCTGCATGAAGCCGGTGTCCACGCCCTTGGCCAGCTGGTCTTCGGCCACCAGCAGCGCGCGCGCCATCTGCCAGCCCGCCACGAGGTTGCCGGCCAGCAGGAGGTAGGGCACGCTGCCGGCGAAAGCGGCATTCGGGTTGGTCTTGGTGTTCGCGGCGATGAACTCGACCACGTCGACAAAGGCCTCGCGTGCGGCCTTCAGTCGCAGGTGCACGGCCTTCGCATTCGCGCTGCTGCGCTTCGCCAGCTCGGCCTCGGTCTTTTCAATCTGCGCGGCGATCGCCTTCGCGCCAGTGCCACCGTCGCGCGCCGTCTTGCGGCCCACGAGATCGTTCGCCTGGATGGCCGTCGTGCCTTCGTAGATGGTGAGGATCTTGGCGTCGCGGTAGTGCTGCGCCGCGCCGGTTTCCTCGATGAAGCCCATGCCGCCGTGCACCTGCACGCCCAGGCTGGTGACCTCCAGGCTCATCTCGGTGCTGTAGCCCTTCACGAGCGGCACCAGGAATTCGTAGAAGGCCGCGTTCTGCTTGCGCACCTCGGCATCCGCGTGGTGGTGCGCGGCGTCGTAGGCGGCAGCCGCCACGCTGGCCATGGCGCGGCAGCCTTCGGTGAACGCACGCATGGTCATGAGCATGCGCTTGACGTCGGGGTGATGAATGATCGGCGCCGCCGTGTTCATCGACCCATCGACCGGGCGGCTCTGCACGCGGTCCTTCGCATAGCCCACGGCCTTCTGGTAGGCGCGCTCGGCGATCGCGATGCCCTGCACGCCCACCGCGTAGCGTGCGGCGTTCATCATGATGAACATGTACTCGAGGCCGCGGTTTTCCTGGCCCACGAGGTAGCCCACGGCACCGCCATGGTCGCCGTACTGCAGCACCGCCGTCGGGCTGGCCTTGATGCCCATCTTGTGCTCGATGCTCACGCATTGCACGTCGTTGCGCGCGCCCAGAGAGCCGTCCTGGTTCACCATGAACTTGGGCACCACGAACAGGCTGATGCCCTTCACGCCCTCGGGTGCACCGCTCACGCGTGCCAGCACGAGGTGCACGATGTTCTCGGCCATGTCGTGCTCACCGTAGGTGATGAAGATCTTGGTGCCGAACACCTTGTAGCTGCCATCGGGCTGCGGTTCGGCGCGGCTGCGCACCGCGGCCAGGTCGGAACCCGCCTGCGGTTCGGTGAGGTTCATGGTGCCGGTCCACTGGCCGCTCACCAGCTTCTCGAGGTAGATGGCCTTCAGCTCATCGCTGCCGGCTGTCAGCAGGGCTTCGATGGCGCCATCGGTCAGCAGCGGGCAGAGCGCGAAGCTCATGTTGGCGCTGTTGAGCATTTCCCCGCAGGCCGCGCCGATGGTCTTGGGCAGGCCCTGGCCGCCAAAGTCCACCGGGTGCTGCAGGCCCTGCCAGCCGCCCTCGGCGTACTGTTTGAACGCGTCCTTGAAACCGGGCGTGGTGGTGACCACACCTTCCTTGAAGGACGAGGGGTTCTTGTCGCCCTCGAAGTTCAGCGGCGCGATCACGCCCTCGTTGAGCTTGGCGCACTCTTCCAGCACGGCCTGCGCGGTTTCCAGGCCGGCGTCCTCGAAGCCCGGCATCTGCGCCACCTGATCGATGCGCGCCAGGTGCTCGATGTCGAACAGCATGTCCTTTACGGGGGCAACGTAGCTCATCAAAATTTGCTCTTAGAGCAGCTCCATAAAACAGCGTGGGGAAGTAGATTTGACACATCAGCAGACGTCATGTCTGCCAAAAGATTGGGGCTTAACTAAGTTTTCCCATCTTTTCATGTGCGTCCACTAGCTGAGCTAGCAGCTTCATAAAAACGACGCGATCCTCTGGAGATAGCGGTTCGACCAGAAGTTCTTGAGAGCGGTAAATGCTTTCTTGCAAGTCGTTTATCAGCTTTAGCCCCTCTTTCGTAATGACAGAGAGTCTTGATCGACGATCGTCAGGATTTACCCTGGTTTCCACCAGCCCTTTGTCGCCCAGTCGCTTAAGCACTTCAGCTGTCGTCGTCCGGTCCAACGAAAGCTCTCGGCCAATCGCTTTCTGATCAAGCCAAGGATTCATCGAAAGTGCCGTCAGCATGCCGACCTGAAGCGGCGTGATGCTCTCAGACTTGCACAGTTCAAAGAAAATGGACTGCCCAATCTGAGTCAACCGACGAATCAAGAAGCCCGGGCGGCGCCACATCTCTTGGCGCAGCGGGCTAAAAAACTCTGGCGCCTGCGGCTTTGGCACCACTGTGGAAGCAACAGTCTTTTTCTGAGCAGGAGAGCGCTTTGTCATTATTTCAAGATTGCAGATAGAGTGTGCTCGCGAGTTTATCGACTCCATCCATGGAGGCTAGAGCTCAAGCAGCAACTGAAGATCTACTACAGCAAGTCGATCTTCAAGTACTCGCCGAGCAGACGATAGAAGTCCGCTTCGTCGTCCCAAGGGATCATGTGGCCAGCGCTGAAGGCTGTGCACTGCCTCAGGCCTGGCGCAAGTAGTTCAATCTCAGTCAAATCTGCCGGGAGCACGACACCCCCTTTTCCTGCCGACATGAAAAGTCCGGGCGTCTTCAGCTTGGGCAGATCGGCGTGTATGTCGTCTTCGTGAAACCCCGCGTGTGCCTGGACGATCGCATCCTCGCTACACGTGTGAAGCCACTCGGCCCGCAGTTGCAGTTGCTCCTCTGTCCAGCTCGGAGCGTAGGGTCGAAGATCCTCCGCTGTGACCCCCTTGATGGCCAACTGGATAGATTCCACATACCAAGACAGCGGCACCGGGTAAGGCCGACGGCCTGGACCCGACATCGGAGGATCGATGAGTAACAGCTCACCCATGCGCCTTGGGTCGCGCGCCGCAGCGCGAATCGCAACGCGCGCACCCATGGAGTGCCCCAGCACCGATACGGATGACCAGTCCAAAACTTCCATCAAATCGAGTACGTCAGCGGCCATCGCATCGAGGCTTGCATCCATGCCAGGCGCGCTGAAAGACAAGCCTCGTCCCCGGAAGTCAAGGACGTGCACGTCATAGTGTCGAGCCAGCCGCTCGGCGACAAATCCCCAGGTAATCGCTGGGCTCGTGATGCCGGGCAAGAGAAGCAGACGAGGGCCGTGCCCTCCAAACCGCAGGAGGTGCAGACGCACTCCATTGGCGCGCACGTGATAGCCATACAGAAAAGAACTCATCGAGACTCCAGGGTGCTCCACCCATACCGGCGCCTGGCTTCCAGGCCACGTTGGGTCACATTGAACAAAGACGACCTATCGCACCCAAGGTGCGCCGAACTAGACTTTGGGCGGCTTTCCGAACCACCCACGGATTCGATTCCAGAGCACGCTCCACATCATTTCCACGATCGAGACCGTTGGCTGTGGCTCGTTGGCAAGCACAGTTTCGCCACCCAACCTGCGGGTGATCTGCTTGCCAAAGTCCGCCACCATGCGCCGCACGAAGTCCTTGACAAGTCCCGAGCGAGAAAATTGAGCCAACGGCCCTTGCAGCGCATAAATCATGTCCACGTGGACCCGGGTGTTGTCAGCCGACAGAGCCTCAAGTCGATAGGTGATGTCCCCCTGAGTTCGAGACTTGCTGAGGCTGTCCTGGCCCGCACCACGAAGGACAGCACGCTTGGCGGTGTCATCACGCTCCAGCCTTGCAGCACCGACGAAAGCGGCCGACATCGGACCGAACTTGACCGAGATGTTGCCCTTGACCTTCTCGCCTTCGTGCGAATCGATGGTTGCGCCAGGCAAGCAAGAAGCCACTGCGGGGAGATCACCCATGAACTCCCACACGCGGTCCAAGGGATAGGGCACATCAAAATAGACCTCGATTGCGTTGCCTTTGGCCTTCGCCTTGGCCATTGCAACCGGATCGACTTCCGCCATTTCCGCGAGAGCGGCAGCCTCAACGACAGGCGCTTTGCCAGTAGGACGAGGAGCCGCGCCGGTGGGTACCGTGGCCGTGAGAGCCTTCACTGCAACCGTTCGCGGCGCGCGCAATGCCTGTCTCAACGTCTCAACTCTCGCATCGGGTGCGTCGCGCTGCTGTTGAAGAACGTCCAGAATCGCATCCACAATTCCTTGATATCCAGTACAACGGCACAAGTTTCCGGCGAGCTCCAAACGTACCTGCGCTTCGTCAGCCTCGGGTAGACGCAGCACGATATCGCGCGCCGTGGTCAGCATCCCAGGTGTGCAGAAGCCGCACTGCAGCGCGTGATGACGCGTGAATGCCGGTCGAAGAAGCTGCATGACGGCGTCGTCGTCGTAACCTTCGATGGTCGTGACCTCCCGGCCTTCACACGCTACGGCGAACGTGATGCACGAACGCGTGGGCTGGCCGTCAACGAGCACCGTGCACGCGCCGCAGACGCCGTGCTCGCAACCGAGATGGGTTCCGGTCAGTCGCAGGTCGTCGCGCAGGAAGTCGCCAAGATGCATCCTGGGCTCGGCCTCCCGGCGGTAGTTGCGGCCATTTACTTGAATAGAAATCGGGTGCAAGACTCTTACTCCGCTGATTTGGAATCGGCAAAAACGCCGGATTGCGCGAGGGCGCGCTCGACGCAGGCCGTAAAAAGCTTCAGATCGATGGCATCTCGCTCAGGCAGGGCGGTGCGCACTGCCGCTCGCAATTGCTCACGTCCCGCAGCGCTGGCACCCTTGGCCGCGATTTCTTCAGCAAGCCCGTCAAGCAGGATGGGAGGGCCATCAGCAGCGCCTAGAACGATGCGCGCGCGCCCTCGCGATGCGTCGAAATAGACAGCTGAGCTGGCTTCTGCAAACTCCCCCGGCTTGCGGCACACCTTGTGGTAGCCCCAATGCGAAGTTGTCGTCTCTGACGGCACGGCGACAGAGACGATCAATTCATCGGAGGCAAGCACCGTCGTGTACGCGCCAAGCATGAACGCGTCGGCCTCGAGCGTGCGCTCACCGCGCGGGGACTTCGCCAAGATGCGAGCACCGAGTGCCGCGAGCGTCACCACCCAGTCGGCGGCCGGGTCGGCGTGCGCCAGACTGCCGCCGACAGTGCCGCGAGTGCGGATCGCCCGGTACGCTATCCCGCCTGCGATATCGCGCATGGGATGCTTCGCCAGTAGCTCATGAACACCGTCCTCTATCTCAGCGTGCGTGACGGCAGCGCCGATCTCCACCCAGTCGGCCTTTCGACGTACCGAGCGCAAACCGGGAATATTGGAGACATCAACCACTTGTGCGGGCCGGGCCAATCTCAGGTTGAGCATGGGCCCGAAGGACTGACTTCCGCCCATGGCCTTCGCGGTGCCGCCGCCCGTTGCCAGCGCGGCAATTGCGTCGCTCACTTCGAGCACGCGTGTGTATGCAAATTGGGGAGCTTTCATCGTGCTCGCTCCTGTCCCAGCGTTGAGTTTTCAAGGGCCTTGAGCAAGCGGCGGGGGGTCAACGGCGTCATCAGCACCTCATCGGCGCCTGTACCACGCAAGGCGTCGTTCACGGCATTGAAGATCACCGCTGGAGGAGCGATCGCACCGCCCTCGCCCACCCCTTTGGCACCAAAGTCTGTGTGAGGTGAAGGGGTCTCGAAGTGTTCGATGCGGATGCGTGGCACCTCTGTGGCGCCAGGCAAGATGTAGTCGGCAAGAGTTGAGGCCAAAGGCTGGCCTTGGTCGTCGTACGGACTCTCCTCGTACATCGCTGTGCCGATGCCCTGCGCGATGCCTCCGATGGTTTGCCCCTCCACAATCATCGGGTTGACCATGGTGCCGCAGTCTTCGACCACGACGTAGTCGAGAATTTCGACCTCGCCCGTCTCTGTGTCGACTGCGACCACCACGGCGTGCGTCGCGTACGTGAAGGTGCCAGTGTCGACGTTGGGCTTGTACGCACGGGACACTTCCAACCCACCAAGATGAACGTTCGCTGGCAGGTCCTGGGGCGTGAGGTACCACACCCGCCCTACCTCGGACAGGGGAATCGACTTGTCGCCAGCGACGGCATGACCTTCAATCAATGCCACCGCTGCCGGGTCAACACCCATGAGGTAGGCGGCAATCGATTGAATGCGGGGCAGCAGTTCCTTGCACGCGGTCGAGATGGCCCCACCCGACATCACCGTTGCACGGGAAGCGTAAGTTCCTGAGGAGAACGGCGTCAGCGCCGTATCGCCATGCACGACTCGGATTCTCGCCACCGGAATGCCGAGAACGTCGTTGGCGATCTGCGCGAAACTGGTCTCCATGCCCTGCCCGTGCGAGTGCACGCCGACGCGCACTTCAAGGCCGCCGTCAGCCGTCATCCTCACCATCGCCTGATCAAAACCGGGCACCACAGGCAAGCCCCAGTTGGCGAACACCGTGGTGCCATGTGCCGACTGCTCCGTATAGGTGGCGGTGCCGAAACCGATGCGGCGTCCGTCGGGCTCACCGCGCGCCTGGCGCTCGCGGACGGCATCCAGCCCGATCATCTCCACCGCACGCCGCAGGCTCGCAGGAAAGTCGCCGCTGTCAAAGTGCTTATTTGCAACGTTGACGTAAGGCATCTCCGCCGCTGGGACCAGGTTCTCCATCCGGACTTCCCAGGGCTCACGACCGACTTCACGCGCCACCGCGTCCATAAGCAGCTCAATCGCGAAACAGACTCCAGTACGCGCCACGCCGCGATAGGCCATGAATCCCGGCTTGTTGGTCGCGACACACAAGGTCTCGCACCGGTAGCCCCGAAAGGTATACGGCCCCGGAAGGTTGCCGATAGCCTGCCCCGGCTCCAGACCGACGAAGAAGGGATAGTAGGAATACGCCCCACCATCAATGGTGATGATGGCGTCCAATGCAAGGAGCTTCCCGGTCCTGTCCGCATAGGCCGTGAGCTGGTAGTGATGCTGTCGCGTATTGGCTCCAACAATCAAATGCTCGCGACGATCCTCGAGATAGCGGAATGGTGTGCGATACGTCTTGGCTAACCAAGCGATGCAAAGATCCTCAGGATAGAGCTGCCCCTTATAGCCAAAAGCCCCCCCAACATCGGGAGACACAACGCGCACCGCCTCTTCATTCATCGCGAGATGCTGGGCAATGCCCACACGCAGCAAGTGCGGCACCTGAGTCGCGCTGACCACAACGAGCTGATCGGTCTGGAAATCCCAGTAGGCCAGAACCGACTTACCCTCCAGCGGCACGATGCACTGGCGCGAAAGTTCCACCGTGCGGCTGACCTTCACCTCGGCCTTCGCTGCCAACTCATCAAAGTCGCGGTTGGCACGCAGCGTGAGAAACCGGTTGTCCTTCCAGTTAGGGTGCATGAACTCCCCTGTGGCGGCAAGGGCCGAATCCACATCGTGGTAGACGGGCAGCTCCTCGTACGAGACCTGCACTTCTTCCAGTAAGTCCTCCGCCACAGCGCGGGTTGGGGCCACAGCCATGGCGATAGCTTCGCCGACGTGTCGAACACGCCCCGATGCCAGGGGCGGCAACGCCGAGTATTGGTATGTGGGGATCGAAGAGGGGGAACCGATGTCTGCTGCGTCCGACAGCATCTCGCGCAAAAACACCTTGCCCGCAAGCTCTTCAGGAATCTCGACACCAGTGATGGTGGCATGCGCCAAAGGGCTACGCAGGAAGGCCACCTCCTGCATGCCAGGCAACACGAAGTCACCCACGAAGTTGCCCTTGCCCATCAGATGACGTGCATCTTCCTTGCGAGGCACCCGGGCGCCGATGCCCTCCCGCTTCAACAGCCTCGCCGGAATGTCTTTCTGATCCATGCGCTTCCTTCTTCCTTTACCAAGGTCCTTGTGTTGTCCTGCACGGAATGGATCACCTGCAGAACCATTTTGCGGGATCTCCACGACGTTGCATCGAGAGACCCCTCTTGAAGTGAACCACCACAAAAAGGTGGTTTGAGCGCCACTTACATCGCCCCTCTTCAAGCACGATCTTCACCGGCAAGATCGTGATTTATGACAGTTCACTTGCACAAGTATATGCGTGATGAATCGACATGAGAAGCGGGTAAACGCTGATGCAAACGCGGTCGCATGAACCGCCTCCATTTTGGTGCGTTTTACCTATGGAAATCAAGAAACCTTGCACCACAAAGATGAACTTGGAAGTTCAATTTGGTGCAGTGCATCACAGTACAAACCCGCACTTGAAAACATCAAAAATTCACATTAATATGACAGTTCACTGAGTATTTTTACTCGTACTGAAAACACAGGATGTAGTCATGGATTGGATCAAGGTCGCCTCAGCGCAAGAGCTGGGCAACGATGAGGCGAAGACCGTCAATGTTGCGGGCCACGGCATCGCGCTATACCGAATCGACGACGAGTTCTTCGCGACGGACAGCATGTGTACGCATGCCACTGCCTTGCTGTCCGAGGGCTACGTGGAAGATGGCTGTGTGGAGTGCCCTTTGCATCAAGGCCGCTTCGACATTCGCACCGGCAAGGCTATGTGCGCACCGGTCACTGTGGACCTACGCATCCACTCTGTTAAGCGAGAAGGCGACGACATCTACGTGCTGTCGCCTGCAGGCAAATGACTTCGTCCGGCATTGTTATCGTGGGCGCAGGTCAATCTGCGGCAGTCGCAGCGCACGCTCTTCGCGAGCAGGGATACGGTGGTCGCATCACGATGCTCGGTCGTGAACGCCACAAGCCTTATGAGCGACCACCCTTGTCCAAAGCCGTGCTGGCCGCCGTCGAGGAGCCTAGGCTAGACGTGCTCACGGAAGAAGCGTGGACGCGCAGCCATATCGAGTTTTTGAGCAGTTGCGAGGCTGTCTCCGTAGACTTAAAGCAGCAGCATGTTCGCCTAACCGATGGTCGGTTGATCGCATACGAGAGGTGCCTACTCGCAACGGGAGGGGAAGCTCAAACACTCCCTTTCGTACCGCCCTCACATCCCCGCGTGCATCACATCCGAACCTTGGATGACGCACGCAGGCTGCGTGCCTCTCTTGAAGCCAAGCCTCAGGTCGCCATTCTGGGAGGAGGCTTCCTTGGCCTCGAGATCGCGCACTCAGCACACGCGGCAGGCGCTTCGGTGACGCTTCTCGAACGCGCAAACGCCCTCCTCGATCGCTTTCTGCCATATGAAGCGTCCGCTTGGCTGGAAGCCCGGATGGAGGATGCGGGGATACGACTCCTGCTTGGGGCCTCGCTCAGCGGCGTCACTGCGCTTCCTACCGGTCGCATGCGCGTGATCACGGGTGCTGGTGATCCGGAGGTGGATGAGGTTGTCGTGGCTGTGGGCCTCTCGCCCAACGACTCGCTGGCCCGTGAAGCAGGCCTAGAAGTAGCGCCTGGCGGGGGGATTCTGGTAGATGCCTCCTGCCGCACCAGCAACGAACATGTCTTCGCGTGCGGAGACTGCACCAGCCAAAGACGCTCAGGTCAGACGGAGCCAACGCGTCTTGAATCTTGGCAAAACGCGAACGAGCAAGCGCGCACTGCCGCCGCCGCCATGCTCGGCAACCCAATTCCCACGCCACCAGTGCAGTGGTTCTGGACCGACCAAGGACAGCACAACATCCAGGTGCTCGGCCAACCTTTCCCCGGACTCGAATATGTGCGCCGTGGCGATCCCGCAAACAACAAGGTGCTATGGGTCGGCCACCGCAGCGCGACACCCCTGCACGCAGTGGCCATCAATGCCGGCACAGATCTGCGGGCCATACGCCCTCTTCTCGAACTTGGAAGGCCCGTGCAGTGGGAGGAATTCTCACTGGAAAAGACCAACTTGCGCGCATGGGCCAAGCAGATGCAATCCAGCGCCAGCGCGACCGTTTAACCCACCCAAAAAAGCTAAGGAGCTTCCATGTACCAATCGCAGGCGGTCATCGGCATAACGAATGCCAAAAAGAACCCGCCCTTGGAGCAGTGTGTCTGGCCCGCCGACGCCCTGAACAACATTCCAGACTGGGTCTACACGAGCCAGGCCATCTATGACCAGGAGATCGAACGCATCTTCCGAGGAGACACTTGGAACTTTGTCGCCCTAGAAGCGGAGATTCCCAATCCTGGCGACTACAAGCGTGGCTATGTCGGCGCCACGTCCGTGGTGATAGTGCGCGCAGAGGACAACACGATCTCCGTCTTTGAGAACCGCTGCGCCCATCGAGGTGCGGAATTCTGCCGCTCCAGCCAGGGAAATACAAAGGAATTCGTCTGCCCCTATCACCAATGGTCTTACGACCTCAAGGGGAACCTGCAAGGCGTGCCTTTCAAGCGTGGCATCAACAAGGTGGGCGGCATGCCCGCCGACTTCAAAAACGCCGACCACGGCACTCGCCAGTTGCGCGTGGCAACACGAAACGGCGTGGTGTTCGCCACCTACTCGGACAAAACCCCTCCGCTGGAAGAGTACATGACCAAGGAAATCGTCGAGGAGTTCGACGTTCCTTTCTCAGGCAAGAAGCTCAAGATCCTAGGCTACTGCCGCAACGAACTTCCATGCAACTGGAAGATGTACCACGAGAACCTCAAGGACCCCTACCACGCAACGCTACTGCATTCGTTTCTAGTGGTGTTCGGTCTTCTGGTTCCAGGCATCAAATCAACCGTAGTCGCAGACAAGGAGCATGGCCGCCACGGCTTCATGGCATCGGCCAAGCCAGACGAGGTCTATGCCACGGTCGCTGCAGACGACAAAGCTGAGATGCGTTCGTTTAGCGACAACCTCAGGCTGCGCGACGAACGTTTCCTGGACTACGTGCGCGAATTCAAGTCGCCCTGGTCCGCCAACATGATGACCATGTGGCCAAACCTGATTGTTCAGCGCCAGATGAACACGATGGGCGTGCGCCAGATTATTCCGAATGGCCCGAACAGCATGGTGATGCAGTGGACCATGTTCGGCTACGAGGACGACACACCTGAAATGACGCGCCACCGTCTTCGCCAAGGCAACTTGATGGGCCCGGCAGGCTTTCTCGGGCTCGAAGACAACGAGGCATTGAAGTTCGTTCAGGAAGGTCTTCGCAACTCGTCAACCGACAACAACGTCGTCAAGCTCGATGCGGGCCACCAAGGCTCGGCACGAAACCTGATTTCAGAGTCCTGCATCCGCTCCCTCTACCAGTACTACCGGGAAGTCATGGATATCCGTGTCGCGGAGAAAGCAGCATGAAAGACCGGCTCACATACACCAAATCCGATGTGCCGCCTCAACGCGCTGCCGAACTGCGCGCCGAGATCGAGTCCTTCCACGTGGACTACTGCGCCGCGCTAGACGCAAACGACGTCGAACGTTGGCCAGACTTCTTCAGCAAGGAAGCGACGTACCGCGTCACCTCGCGCCACAACGCACTTCTGAACATGCCTGTGGGGCTCATCTATTGCGAAGGGCTCGACATGATCATTGACCGCGCCCAGGCAGTCGCGCACTCCCAGATGTTTGCGCCACGGCACATGCTGCATGTGCTGGGAATCACGCGTGTGCTGCATGAAGTGGGCGAAACGGTGAGTTCCCAAACGCCGTTCATCCTGATGCAGACCCTTGTCGAGGGCCCCTCCACGGTACACCTAGCAGGCATTTACCACGACCTTTTCGTACGCGAAGGCGACCGGCTGCTCATTGCCAGCCGAGAAGTGGTGCATGACACGGAAATTCTTGACACCGCCCTGGCTTATCCGGTCTGAGGCTACCTAGGATCAGTATGAACAAAACCCCCAAAATTGCGCTCGAAGAGCACTTTTCCGCTCCCGGCTTCGACGACTACTACGCCAAATACACGCGTGCGCTGCCGGCTGACTTCGTCGCCAAGCTTGACTCCCGGCTGACCGATTTTGATGACCAGCGTCTCGAAGAGATGGACGCGGGAAACATTGAATACGTGGTGCTGTCGCAAACAATGCCCGGCGTACAGGCCGAGGCAGATAGCGACACCGCCATCCGCCGGGCACGCGAGAACAACGAGTTCCTCGTCGAGCGCGTGGCGCGTCATCCGAAACGCTATGGAGCTTTCGCCCATGTAGCTCTGCAAGACCCCAAGGCCGCAGCCAATGAGCTGGAACGCACCGTCGTCGAGTACGGCTTCAAGGGCGCAATGATCAACGGCCACACCCTGGGACGCTACTACGAAGGTGCGGAATTCGATGTGTTTTGGGAGCGCGCGCAAGCGCTCGGCGTCCCCATCTATCTGCATCCCAATGCGTTTAGCCAACCGCCGGCGCTGCTGGAGGGCATGCCAATTCTTCAAGGAGCTGCCTGGGGTTGGGGTGTGGAAACAGCAGGTCATGCACTGCGACTGTTGTTCGGAGGAGTGTTCGACCGTTTCCCACGTCTGAATCTTCTTCTGGGTCACATGGGGGAGGCCCTGCCATACCAGCGCTGGCGCATAGACAGCCGGTTTGCCGCGTATCCGTTTGGCATCAAGCTGGCTCGCAAGCCTAGCGAGTACATCGGAACCAACATCCTCATCACCACTTCTGGCGTGTGCTCTGCGCCGGCATTGGCGGGGGCGATCGGCGAGCTCGGGGCCCATGCAGTGCTCTTCTCAGTCGACTACCCCTACGAGTCGACCGCCGAGGCCTGCCGCTTCATCGAGGAAGCGCCGCTTAACGAAAGAACCCGTGCTCTGGTTTGCCATGGCAATGCTCGCCGACTTTTCAGGATGGGCAGCACGGAAGAGCTTGCGCTCCTGCAGATCTAACACCTCAAACCAAAGGACGAAAAATGCCAGTCAGTGATTATCAATTGGTCAATGCTTGGGACGAAGTTCTGAAGCTCAGCAAGGTGGAGCGCGGACAGAAAGTCACGATCCTGTGTGGGCCTCATACGCATCCGCAAACGCTGCAGACGGCGACGATTGCAGCGCAGGCAGCTGGCGCGATCGTCACCAAGATCGAGCTTCAGCCCATCAACGCGGAGAAGGCAACAAGCCGTGACCGGATGAACTACCTGGGTGAAACACCCCTCTCGAACAATCCAGTTGCGCTCGCGGCGATGAAAAACAGCGATCTCGTCCTGGACTTGATGGTTCTGTTGTTCTCTCCCGAACAGATGGAAATTCTCGAGTCAGGAACAAAAATCCTCTTGGTCGCGGAGCCACCCGAAGTACTGGTGCGAGCAATTCCGACTGAGGACGATCGCAAACGCGTGTTGGATGCATCGAAGCTCCTAAAAAAGGCGAGAAAGATGCACGTCACGTCGCCGGCTGGCACGGATGTGACCTTCCAGCTCGGAGATTTCCCGACCATCTGCGAGTACGGATTCTGCGAGGAACCCGGGCGCTGGGATCACTGGCCAAGTGGGTTCCTTTTTACCTTCGCCAACGAAGGCGGCAGCAACGGCACCATCGTTGTCGATCGAGGCGACATCCTTCTGCCACAGAGGAACTACGTCTCGGACAAGATCACGATGAATTTGCGCGACGGTTTCGTGCGCAGCATTGAAGGTGATATCGATGCCGCCATGTTGCGCGAATTCATGGAGGCCTACAAAGACCCCGAAGCCTACGCCATTGCGCACATCGGCTGGGGGATGCAGCCACGTTGCTACTGGCACACGCTTTCGCTGATGGACCGCGAGGCAACAACAGGTCAGGATGCGCGTGCGTTCGAAGGCAACTTCCTATTCTCGTTGGGTCCCAACAACGAGGCCGGCGGCCCTCGCACCACGCCCTGCCACCTCGACATTCCTTTGCGCAACTGCACGGTGAAGGTCGATGACATCGTCGTGGTTCAGGATGGCAAGGTCATTGACGAGGCTTTTCAATGAGCCACGATCACGACATCTATCAGAAGCAGGGCTTCGGCAACGCCCTTGCGCCAAAGGCGCCGTTTGGCCTGCTGATAGTCGACTTCGTCAATGGATTTGCTGATCCGCTCACGTTCGGTGGGGGAAACATAGACAAGGCCATTGAATGCACACGCGGCCTTTTGGCAGAGGCACGAAATCGCAGCTGGCCGGTTGTGCACACGCGCGTTGTGTACCAGGACGATGGAGCAGACGCAACGGTCATGGCGCTCAAGGTTCCCTCCCTGCTTACCCTGCGCGAGCACGCGCCAGAAAGCCAGATCGTCTCTCAGCTTCAACCTATTAGCGGCGAGCTGGTGCTGCGCAAGACCAATCCTTCGGCATTTTTCGGTACTCCGCTGGCAGCCTGGTTTGCTCAACGCGGAGTCCAGACCCTGTTGATCGCGGGCTGCACGACTAGCGGCTGTGTCCGCGCGAGTGTGGTTGACGCAATGTGCCATGGATTCCGCCCGCTCGTTGTCACTGACTGCGTGGGTGACAGGTCGCTACAGGCGCACGACGCCAATCTCTTCGACATGAATCAGAAGTACGCGACCTTGATGCCCCGTGATGTTGCCCTCGAAGCAACTGCCGCATAAGAACAAAGCCTCTCACCCTGCCCCCCTCCCCTCATTCAAAAGTCCCGTCCGTCAGCAAATCGGCGCATTCCGTGCCAGCAATCCCCACTACCAGGAGAAAGAAATGACCATCAAGCTCGTTGCCGCACTTGCGGTGTCCCTCGCGGCTATCGCTCTCCCAAGCCATGCCGACGTCATCAAGGTCGGTGTCATCGCGCCCATGTCTGGCCCTTTTTCTGCAGTAGGTCAAACCTGGGAGGGTGCCACCAAGACTTATCAGAAGCTCAATGGCACGACGGCCGGGGGGCATACGATTCAACTCATCTTCCGCGACCTTCCGGAAATCAACCCTGCGCAAGCAAAGGCACTGGCGCAGGAGCTCATCATCAAGGAAGGCGCTCAGTACATCGCCGGACTCTATTTCACGCCTGACACCTTGGCCGTCGCTGCGCTGGCACAAGAAGCGAAGGTGCCCGTGGTGATCTTCAACGCGTCAACTTCGTCGCTTCTCGAGAAGTCGGACTACTTGCTGCGAACCTCGTACACGCTGCCACAGATGGCTGTGCCCGTCGCGAAGTACGCACTTGAGAAAAACGTGAAGAGCGTCGTATCTCTGGTCAGTGACTTCGGCCCGGGCCTGGATGCGGAAAAGGCCTTTAACACCGAGTTCGTGAGCGGCGGTGGCAAATTGCTCGAAGCCATCCGCGCTCCGCTGAAGACGACTGACTTCGGTCCTTTGATGCAGCGCGTGAAGGCGCTCAAACCCGATGCCCTCTATGTCTTCGGTCCTGGCGGCCCCGCCACCTACGCAATGATCAAAGCCTACAACGAAGCAGGATTGAGGGCAGCGGGTGTTCGCTTCCTTGGCACCGGGGAAACCGATGAAGATCAACTTCGTGCGATCGGACCGGAGTTGCTGGGCATTGAGACCGGGATGTTCTATTCCGCTTCACACAACTCGCCGCTGAACAACGCCGTCATCAAGACTCTGGGCGAAGTGGCACCCAGGGCTATCCCGACGGTCCAGTTGGCGAACGCTTTTGATGGGCTGCACGTCATCTATCACATGGTCAAAGCAACGAATGGCAAGCCCGATGGGGCCAAGGCACTGGCGGCAGCCAAAGGCTTTTCTTGGGAAAGCCCACGTGGCCCGGTGAAGATCGACCCCGCATCCCGCGAGTTTGTGCAGAACGTCTACATGCGCGTGGTCGAGAAGGATGCTTCCGGTCGATTCGTCAACCGGGAATTCCGGACTTTCGAGATGCAGCCCGACTACGGTCGCATTCAGAACGTCTCCAAGTAACGCAGAGACTCCAGCATGTCTGTTGCGCTTCTTAGCAGCATTTTGATTGACGGGATCACGTACGCCATGATCCTGTTCATGATCTCCGTGGGCCTGTCAATGACCATGGGTCTGATGCGGGTCGTAAACCTGGCTCACGGAGCCTTTGCGATGCTCGGCGGGTTTCTTGCGGCCAGCATCCCGGCACGCCTAGGCGTTCCTATCGGGCTGGGCTTCGTTCTAGCAATCGCCGTGGTTAGCGTCGTGGCAGTGTTGTTCGAGCGCATCCTGTTGCGCCGGTTCTACCGGCGCGACGATCTCGACCAGATGTTGGTGACTATCGGGCTGATGTTTGTTGCGACGGCTGCAGTCAACCTAATGTTCGGGTCCACCGTGACGTCCGTCGCGCTTCCCGAAGCATTCACCGGTTCGGTAGACCTGGGTTTTCGCTCAATACCTCGACATCGGCTCATTGTTGTCGCCTGTGGGCTCGTGGTCGTGACCGTTCTCTGGCTAACAGTAGATCGATCATCGTTTGGCATTAGGGTGCGCGCCTCAGTCGACAACGCACCCATCGCACGGGCCATCGGTATCGACACGACAAAGATCTACGCGGCCACCTTTGCAATCGGCGCAGCACTTGCGGCGTTGGGGGGAATAGCTGGCGCGGAGTTGTTGCCGATGGAGCCTACCTACGCCTCCAAGTACCTCGTGATCCTCTTGGCTGTCGTGGCCGTCGGGGGTAACGGGAATCTGTTTGGCTCATTTTTTGCAGCGTTGCTGCTTGGCATTGTGGAGACCTCCATGAAGTACATGGTTCCGCAGCTCGCATCCGCTGCGTTTTTTATGACGATGATCATCGTCTTGCTCGTGCGGCCGCACGGTCTATTCGGGAGGCAGGCATGAGCGCGGTGAGTCCGCCCTTGGCGGCGGTCACTCAACCGCCAACCCGCCCGTGGATGCAGTTTCGTGTCGAGATGGTGTTGATCCTGGTGGGGTTGTTGGCATTCGTCCTATTTCCCCAAGACCTAGGGTTGCTGACCAACATGGCAACGATGTCCATCTTTGCTCTGTCGTTGAGCCTCGTGCTCGGCCAGGCAGGCATCACGACCCTTGGTCAAGCTGCGCTGTACGGCACTGGCGCATACGTGGCCGGTTGGACGGCGCTATACCTGACAAACGATCCTATCGTTGGCCTGCTACTCGGGGCACTGGGTGGCGGATTGATCGCGCTGCTGAGTGGTGCCGTGATGCTGCGGTCGACCAAGCTTACGCTCGTCATGCTAACTATTGCAGTGGCTCAACTGCTGCTCGAATTGGCCAACTGGGCCAGGTGGCTGACTGGTGGAGACGATGGTCTGGCGGGGTTCAACATCGGCCCTCTGTTCGGCATCTGGGAATTCAATTTCCGTGGTCACACTGGCTACTTCTATGCGCTGGGTGCATTGGTCCTCGTGTACTTCCTGGTGCGCAATCTGGTGGAGTCGCCTTTCGGTCTGACAGCCAAGGCGATCCGGCAGGACCCGGGCCGAGTCCAGGCGTTGGGGGGACGCGTCTACCTGCACTTGCTGGCGGTGTACACCGTCGGCGGCATCGTGGCAGGGCTTGCCGGAGCTTTGACGGCTCAAACGAGCAAGGTGGCAAATCTCTTCATGCTGGACTTCACGACATCGGCTGGTGTCGTGGTCATGATCGTATTGGGCGGCACCCGTCGTCTCTCTGGTGCAGTTCTCGGCACCGTCGCGTACATGACGATCCATCACATTGCATCAACCATGAACCCCTATCACTGGCTGTTCATCATTGGATCGATGCTGATCGTCGTACTCATCGTCCTGCCTGAAGGTCTTATTGGTCTTCTGGACCGAGCCACGGCGTACGCAAAGCAGCTGGGCACGAGCGGAGGGGCCAAGAAATGACCTACCGACTTCAAACCAAGAACCTGTGCCACGCCTTCGGTGGTCTGGCAGTTACTCAGAACGTCTCGCTCAATCTCGCCAAGGGCGCCCGCACAGCATTGATCGGGCCGAATGGAGCCGGCAAGACGACCTTGGTGAATTTGTTAAGTGGGACGCAGCGCCCGATGTCCGGTGACATCCTCCTTGATGGCAGCTCTATCGTCCAGTTGCCACAGTACGCGCGCGTACGCAAAGGCATCGTCCGCACTTTCCAGATTAGCCGTCTGTTCAAAGAACTCACGGTAGAGGAAAACGTCAAGGTCGCCGTACTGCAGCGGCACCGCACATCCATGCAGTGGTGGCCCTCCCCAAAGCGGTCCGCGCAGGTTCGCGAGGAGGTCTACGAAACGCTCGGACTGTTGGGTCTACAGCCTTTTGCGAACCGGGTAGTGGGGCAATTGGCCCTCGGCGAGCAGCGCCTGGCGGAAATCGCCCTGGCTCTCGCGATGAGGCCTGAAGTGCTGCTTCTTGACGAGCCTGGTGCAGGAGTTCCACAAGGCGAAGGCGGTCGCATCATGGACGCTGTCGAGAGTCTGCCAAAAGATCTGTCGGTTCTTCTTATTGAGCATGACATGGACTTGGTGTTCCGGTTCGCCTCGCACATCATCGTCCTCGTTGCAGGTGCCGTGCTGGTCGAGGGTTCACCGCAAGAAGTTGCCGCAAACGAACAAGTCAAACAAATCTACTTCGGACGAGACGGTCATGCCTAAAGCCAACATTGAACTTCGGTTCGACAACGTGACAACTGGCTATGGCCGCGTTCCGGTCGTCGAGCATCTCAGCTTCAGCGTTCGCGAAGGTGAGCGGCTTGGGCTAATCGGGCGCAACGGCGCGGGCAAGACAACGACGCTAGCGACGGCGATGGGTCTGGCCGATCTGATGAAGGGACGTATTGAGTTCGGTGGAAAAGACATAAGCGGCGCGAGTACGTATGCGCGCGCCCGTGCCGGTCTAGGTTACGTACCGCAAAGCCGCGACATCTTTCCTTCGTTGACTGTGGAAGAGAACCTGCTGTCGGGCCTGCAGGGTCGCTCGGCGAGCGTTGCCCTGCCACCAATCTATGCCCTATTTCCACGCCTCAAGGAAAGGCGACGCAATGGCGGCTCGCAACTCTCGGGGGGCGAGCAGCAAATGCTATCCGTGGCACGGTCCCTTGTCGGCCAGCCTCGCATTCTGCTGCTCGACGAGCCGCTGGAAGGTCTGGCCCCGATGGTGCGTGAGGAGTTGATGGATGCCATCGTTCAGATGAGCGAGAAGCTGGGGGTCGGCTGCGTCCTCGTGGAGCAGCACGTGGACGTCGTTCTGGAGTTTTCCAAGAACGTCATCGTTCTGGAGCGTGGCATCGCCGCTTACTCTGGCTCGGCGTCAGCGCTTCGCGATGAAGAGGACCTACTCAACCGAACCATCGGCATTCAGAAGTGCTAAGACCGTTTCCTGTCTACATGGAGGGCGCTCCACACTCCAAGCGAAGAGCGGAATCTGCCTACCTGCGCGGTATGCATGATTGGCTCCATGAACGGTCTCACCGATCTGCTGCTGCCAAGTGTTCGAACCGACCTCGCAGCTACGCAGCCAGAAATGGAACGGAGACTCTGCTTGAAAAATGACGAAAAACTGTCAGAAACGACAAAGGTGCAAACGGACGGCACGCGCTATCGATTTTCTGGCCACGACCGAATCCTGCATCGAACGTCTCTGGACGTGGGCGTGCCAGAGCTGTTGGACTGGTTTGGCTACAAGCGCGCGTTCATCGTCTGCTCTCGAACACTCAACGAGCGAACCGACACGATTCGCGGACTTGCTGCATCGTTAGGTGAGCGTTGTGTCGGTATCACTGATGCGGTTGGCGAACACTCCCCGCTGTCCAACGTGCTCTCCGGCGCTCGCGAGGTGGATGCATGCAAGGCCGACGTAATCGTCTCGGTGGGCGGCGGTTCGGTCATGGACATGTGCAAGGTCATCCAGTTATGCATCACCGAGCGGGTTTTCGACCGAGATGCCCTGCTGAAATTGCAAATGAGGATGTCTGCGGATGGAACGGAAATGCTCGCCGCATCGTTCCACACGCCCAGCATCAGGCAGATAGCCGTACCGACGACCCTCTCCACCTCGGAATGGACCCCGGCTGGAACGCCTATTGATGACCAGACCCAACTGAAGGCACGCTTCCTAGTGACTGATGGAGCGCCGCGCGGGATTGTCTATGACCCGGAGCTTTTGGCTCGCACGCCTCTTTCGCTGCTGTTAGCTACCGGTATTCGCGGGCTGGACCATGCCATCAACACGGTGTGCTCCACCCAACCGCATCCCTTTGCAAGTCTGCTGGCGGAAAAGGCAATCCAGCTCTATGTCGAGAACTTACCGCGCCTGAGAAACAGCGAAGACTCCGAAGCATTCTCGAACTGCCAACTGGCGACTTGGTACACCGGCATGGGACAGATGTCGGTGCCGCACGGCTTCAGCCACTGGATGGTGCACATCGTGGGGCCCCTCGCCTCTGTGCCTCACAGCGAAGCGGCTTGCGTCCTGATGCTGGCCCAGGCGCGATGGTTGGAAAACCGCGCTGTTTCTCAGCACAAAAATGTTCGGAGTCTGTTGGGACGAAACGGTCCCTTCTCCGAAGTGCTTTTCACCCTTCTCACTGAACTCGACATGCCTCGCAGTTTGCGAGATCTGGGACTGAGCGTCGAGCAGGTGGAATCATTCATCCAACCTGCACTTGACCACCCTCAAGTCACACGAAACAACCTTCGTCCCATCACGACGGCGGCGGACGTGCGTGCAGTCCTGCGTCTCGTCCAATCATGAAAGGCTGCCCCACCATGATGGCTGGTCGCTCTCCAATTGGAGCAATCTCTACACAGCGGACTCAAGCGAGAGCGGAGCCTGCCTAGTCTTCAGGTCAAACAATGCAAGGCCTCCGTACACTCCTGGGCCCGCTAAGGGTGTTCGATGCCGTATGTCGTGCCAAGGGCGTTTCGCGCGCCGCTCAGGCGCTTCATGTGACACCGGGCGCCGTTAGTCAGCAGATCAAGCATCTGGAAGAGGGACTTGGCGCCCAGCTGTTTCAAAAGTCTGGGCGCGAAATCCAGCTGACGGCGGTGGGCGAACGACTTTCTCACCGCGTCTCAGATGCATTTGATCGCCTCAACGATGCATTGAACGAGGTGGCCGACGACCAAGCGGAAAAGAGGCTTCGCCTGAAGGTGGCACCCACTCTGGCTATCCGCTGGCTCGTCCCTCGCCTCCAAGGATTCTACGTACAACATCCCGACATAGATCTGGAGATCGCAACGACCGCAATAGCTGACGACATCCGGCTTGAGGGAGCTGATTGTGCTATCCGGCACGGCATGGGCGAGTGGACCGATGTCGACCTGGACCACCTGTTTGACGATGAGTTTCTTCCTGTGTGTGCGCCCAGTCTGGCTACGCAGGTGCGATCTGCTGAAGACCTCCTGCAGGTCAATCTGCTTCATTCCATGCTGCGTCCACAAGCATGGCCACTATGGTTCAGCTCCGCTGGTTTGGCGGATCCCCCGCGCCAGCGAGGTATCACGCTGGCCAATGCTGCCTTGTGCTACCAAGCAGCGGCAGATGGCCTTGGCTTCGCGATGGCTCAACGAGCGTACGTGGAAGAGGATCTGCGCATCGGGCGCCTCGTGGTTGCCGCAAACCACGTCGCCAGAACAGAACTCGGTTACTACCTTGTCTGCGACCCCATGAAAGCGACCACGACACCCGTCCGACTTTTTCGTGACTGGATTCGATCGGTGCGTTAACGCGACGCTGAACATGCCCCCGATTTGATAGCAGGGTTGCGGTACTGCATGACTTTTCGCAACAGGACTTTTGGCCAGGACGATTCGGGTTGAATCGTCTCGCGTGTCAAGGATTTCAGGTGCCGCACCAGTTGCAGACTAAGTCAGGGCTGCCTTAGCTTGCAGGGCGCTGTTCTCGTGAAAACGTCACAGACTGACCACCGCGATGCCAGCTAGCACGACCACGGCCCCGGCAATTCGGCGCGGGAGATGGCTCTCGCCAAAGAGCCAGCACGCAAGGAGTGCGCCGATAACAATGGAAGACTCACGCAGGGGAGCTACGAGTGCCACTGGCGCGCTCTGCATAGCTGTGAGAACGAGGATGTAAGCGAGCGGTGAGAGAACAGCCACGACTAGGATCGGTACTGCGTCAGTACGCAAGGTAGCTTTGATCCGATGCCGTCGGCGCAGCGCGATTGGAGTCAGGGCCAGGCTTTGCAGCAGCAGAGTGCCCGCGTAGTAGCTCACGGGCGTCAAATGGAGCGATGTGACCGAATAGCTATCCCAGAGTGTGTAGCTGGCAATGGCTGCGCCGGTCGCGGAACCCCACAACACTCCCTGCATGGGTCGATGACTCCCACTTCTGAATGGGTTGCCGGCGACCACAAAGATGCCCGTGACGATGAGCAACGCGCCAAGCACAGTGACCGTTGTGAGGCTTTCCCCCAGCAGGAGGACTGCTAGCAGCATCGTGAGCATCGGCCCTGTGCCGCGCGCTACCGGATAAACCAAGCCAAGTTCAGCGCGGTCGTATCCGGCCTGCAAGGTCAGGGAGTAAGCGATGTGCAAAATGGCGGAGACGGCTGCGCCCACAGCGAGCCACCAATCGAGCTTCTGCGCTCCGTTGACAATAAAGGCCACACCGATCGGAACGCACCACAGCGCTGACGCACAGCAATAGGCCCACACGAACAGCAGGGTATCTCCGCGCTTGTACTTGGAGGCCAGGTTCCACGCTGCATGCGCTACTGCTGCAAACAGAACCATCGCAACTGCGGAGGGCTGCATCAGGATATGTCGGGCAAATCGATGCCTGCCCGCTCTGCCCTACGGCCGCGCTCCGGATCGCGCAGCGCAAGAGCGGCAACCAGCGCATCGACGATGACGAGCTGAGCCAGCCGACTCCCCGCTGCTGCCATTTGAGATGGCAATGGGGCACCGCCAACTACAAGCGCAATGTCAGCGAGCGCCGCCAGCGGCGTGCCGTACTGGTTAGTCACGGCAATGAGCGACGCTCCTGCAGAGGCCGCCGCATCTGCAACGGCGAGCGTCGTTGAGGTACGCCCCGTCGAACTGATGGCAATCACGACATCGCCTGGGCCAAGGAGACGCGTGGCAATCATGGCCGAAAGATGGTCCTGAATACCGATGGTCGTCACGCCAACCGCACGCAGCCGGAAGACTGCATCGGCGGCAATCGTCGCAGAAGGGCCTGCTCCGAATGCAATCACCTGGCTCGCATGTTGGATAGCGCCAACCGCATCATCGAGCGCGGAAAGCTCGACGGCGCCGCCGAGCGCGGTCAGCGCATCGGTGCCTGTGCGGATAGATGTTTCGAGCACGGTGGCCAACGTTGCATCCACAGCGAGTACTTCAGGCGGCGCGAAAAACCGAGTTGTACCGCGAGCGCGGGCGATCTCGATCTTGAGTTCGGTGAACCCTGTGAACCCCAGCGCTCGGGTGGCTCGAATTACGGTCGGTGGTGAAACGCCTGCGCGAGCGGCGACCTGGGCCGTCGTGCTCGCACCTACAAACAACGGATCAGCGAGCAGGAGATCGACAACCTTGGCCTCACTCGCGGCCAAGTCGCCGCAACGGGCCTGGATGCTTCCCATCCACTGCTGCAGCCGCCGCTCGCTTTCAGAAACTCCATTACACACATCATTCATGATGTGTAATACATTACATCAATTCTGAGGAAGACACAACCATCATCCCAGCTGACGCACGTCAACGAAGTCCGTTTTCATGTACACCCAAGTCAAACCCAAGGTCGCCGTGGTCGGACCCGGAGCCATCGGCACCTCCGTCGCGGCGATGCTGCACGAGGTAGGACGCACGCCGTTACTGTGTGGCCGTACCCCCCGCGACCATTTAACGCTGCAGCATGTTGATCGCCTCATCACCGTGCCTGGACCAGTCAAGACAGCTCCCTCACAGATCGCTCACACCGTCGATCTCGTCTTTCTCGCGGTCAAGGCGACACAAACTCATGCGGCAGCAGAATGGCTTAAGGCGTTGACCGGGCCTGCGACAGTCGTATGCGTTCTACAAAACGGGGTCGAACAGTTGGATCAAGTCGCTCCGCACTGTCCACGCGGACGGATCGTTCCCGCTGTCGTGTGGTTTCCAGCGCAGGCGCAATCAGATGGCTCTGTGTGCTTGCGCGGCGATGCGCGGCTCAGTCTGCCAAACATCTCGGCTTCCCATATGGTGGCTGATGCGCTGCAAGGCACGCGGTGTTCTGTAGACCTGGCCGCAAATTTCAGTTCTCTGGCTTGGCGCAAGCTGCTGCAGAACGCCGTGGCCGGACTCATGGCGCTCACGCACCGCCGCTCGGGGATGTTTAGCCGCTCCGACGTCGCTGAGCTAGCCCTCGCCTATTTGCGGGAATGCCTAGCCGTAGCCCGCGCAGAGGGCGCTGAACTCGGCGATGAAGTACCGCAGGAACTCCTCGACAAGTTCCAGGCGGCTCCCGCTGACATGGGCACTTCCATCCTCGCCGATCGAGAGGCCGGCCGGCCACTTGAATGGGATATACGCAACGGCATCTTCGCGCGTCGCGGTAGGAATCACAGCATTCAAACTCCGATTAGCGACGTCCTTGTACCGCTCCTCGCTGCCGCAAGCGATGGTCCTGGCTAACCCTGCAGCCAATGATCACGCTCTCCCTTCTTTTCCTCCTCGCGATCGGTGCCGGAGTTCTCAGCGGCGTTGTCGGTACAGGCTCGTCGTTGATCATGCTGCCCGTCCTCGTGACCATGTACGGGCCTCGAAGCGCGGTTCCCATCATGGCGATCGCCTCTTTGTTCGGCAACATCGGACGTGTGATCGTCTGGTGGCATGTGATCCGTTGGAGGCCGGTGCTCGCCTATTCAGTGACTGGAGTTCCCGCAGCCGTGCTTGGCGCCCACACGCTGCTCACAATTCCACCCGCCGTGGTGGAAGTGTTCCTGGCCATCTTCTTTCTTGGGATGATCCCGCTGCGCCGCCTCATCAGGCGGTCGCACCTCCAACTGAGCGCATGGCATATGTGTTTCGCAGGAGCGCTCGTTGGATTTCTCACCGGATTGGTGCTCTCCACTGGGCCACTTAGCGTTCCTGTGTTTTCTGGCTACGGAATGAGCGGTGGAGCGTTCCTCGGCTCGGAGGCGGCAAGCGCAGTACTGCTCTACGCAGGCAAGCTCGGGACTTTTGGCGTCTCTGGCGTGCTAACGCCACCCGTCGTTGCACGCGGACTCACGATTGGCATCGCATTGCTTGCCGGCTCTATGGTCGCCAAACATTTAGTCCAGCGGCTCCGAGCGCAGACCTTCGAGATCCTCATTGACGCTGTACTCGTCGCGGGTGCCGTAGGAATGCTACTGGCCGCCGAATGAATTGGCACGGCTAATGTCTATATGCTCAACGGCGCCTGCCGAAAGGTTGTCAAGCTCCCTCGCGCGCGGATCACGCTTCAGCAATGTAGTCTGAACAGACCGCCCTCAACCCTCGACCGCAGCTAAAAATCGATCGAATGAAGCGTCCACCGCTGCCCTCCCGTCGCCGATGATGTTTAGGCCCCAGGTAAATCCGAACACGTCCGCAAAATCATAGCCACTCAAACGATCACGTATTGCACGGATGTCACTGGTCTTCATTGGGACGAAGTTCGGATAGCTATACATGAACGAGACGTGCCGGCGGTCGTACACCACTTGCAATGCATCGCCCGGAAAGAGCGCACCACCCACTCGTGGTCCTTGCTTCCAATGAAGCACCGAGCTCCCTGGAAAATGCCCACCGACACGAAGGAGGGTCACTTGATCGGAGACCTTATGTACGTCCCCAGCCCAGAACTCGATTTGTGGCGCCTGACGCTGAATCCACGCTTTGTCTGCCGCGTTCAAAAGGATGGGTACACCGCCCAAAGCCTCGCTCCATTCAATCATGGATGCGTAGAAATGAGGATGGGAGATGATGATTTTCGCGACTCCCCCACGCGCCTTGACTTCGGCAACGACCTCGTCCGTCACCATGCTCACGCATTCCCAAAGAATATTGCCGGCGTCTGTCGGCAGAAGAAGCGCCCGCTGCGGAATGGCAAACCCATTCGGCATGCCAATACCCAGCAGACCACAGTCGTCTTCGATGCGAAGCTTGTGCTTCTCGAGCAAAGCATGGTGCGTGGTCCACTTTTGACCCGCCCACCCGACGTACTGGCGGTCATCCACGCAGACGGGACACTGCACTGGCGGCTGCGCGGATTCTGCGTATTGCGTTCCGCAGGTTTCACAGATGTAGTTCGGCATTGTTTTCCTAGAAAAATTCGTGAAGCCTGGGGTCTCCCTCTACAACAGTACGTAACGGCTTCTCAATCGCCCGCCGCGAGTTGCGTCCGAACCCGTCGCATGGTCTACATTGAAGGCGGCTCAAACGAGGTCTCAATGTCAACCCCAAAGCTCCGTAGAAAGTAGCACACGCACTTGTAGAGACCTACAGTCAAGACTAGGTCGGAGACCTGCCCAGTTTTGAAGACTCGCAACGCATGCTTGCGCCCTTCAGAAGAAAGTCCATCGTTCTTCAGAATGTCATCCACCAAGAAGATCACTTCCCGCTCGATTGGGCGAATCGAAGCGAGGCCCTTGTTAGATCTTGCTGCCTCTATCGCCGCCTTGCTCAACCCAGCCAGTCGGCCGTAACGCTCATGCCTGTCGGTTTCATATATCGCATCGCAGGCGTACCCCACACGGAGGATAGCCAACTCCATCAAGTCAGCGGGCAGGGAGTTCTTCTGCTTCACAGCCTCTGCAAAGGCCATAAGATCAGGCGCTATCCCTGGTGAATGCATCAACATCTGCAAGACATTTGACCCCTTCACCCGGAGCATCTCCTGAAGGTCTGGCGGGAGAGTCTCAAGAGACGGATAGTCGATGTAAGCCACGATGCATACCCGCGATTCGCCTGAACAATCGACTCTAGTCCGCCTTAAAGCCGGAAGCTTTAATAATCGGCTCCCAGAAATCGCGCATTTCTTTGAACTTGGTGCTGGCCTCAGCTGGCGAGCTCCCCGTGTTCACGAAGCCAAGCGTGCGGATTTTGCTTGCAAAATTCTCAGTTGCAATAGCCTTACGAACAGCCGTGCTCCACTCAGACACAGCGGCCGGGGATGCACCTGGTGGAAGACATATGGCCAGTACACCCACGGCCGTGAGCTCCTTGCGACCCAACTCGCTGAAGGTAGGTACATCCGGCAAGAGAGGTGAGCGATGCGGCGATGTAACGGCCAGCACCCGCAACTTACCCGCGCTGTGGTGCTGCGCGAAATCGCCTACTGTGGAAGTACCCGCAGCAATATTGCCACCCATCAAGTTCGTGATCATCGGGGCTGCGCCTGGGAATGGAATGTCTTCCAGAGGCACGCCAATCATCTTGCCAATTTGTAGTCCGAGGAAGTGGGTCGGCCCACCTGAGGCAGCATGCCCAAAATGAGCCTTTTCGGGATGCGCGCGCATCCACTGAGAAAACTCAGCAAAGGTCTTGATTGGTGAAGAAGCTGGCACAGCCAGCGCCATGGGGAACTCAACCACCGTTGACACCGGGAGGATGTCTCTTTCCGGCTCGTAGTTCAGCTTTCTGAATACGAATGGATAGATCGACCTGAGGAAGTCTGGACATAGCATAGCCACGCTGCCGTCTGCAGGCGCGGAGAGCAGCGTGTCCGTGGCAATTCTCCCACCCGCTCCCGGTTTGTTCTCAACGATGACAGATCGATGAAGCGAGTCTCGAAGTTGTTCTGCCAAAGCCCGCGTAACCACATCCAGCGTGCCGCCGGGCGAGAACCCTACAAGCACTCTGGCCGGACCGCTAGCACTCGCCTGAGCGAGAGCCGGTGGTGACGAAGTAGAAATCACAATGACCAAAAGAATCAGAGCGCTTTGCCACACCTTCGGCACTGTATGAAGCTTCTTACCCAGATAGCTGTGTAGTGACATCACGTAACCTCAATCCAGCGGCTTGAATCCTGAGGTCGCGACAATCTTGCCCCACCTTTGGTAGTCCGATTGCACACGCTGGGTGAACTGAGCCGAATCTGCCCCGCTTGGTTTGAAACCCAGCTTGCGAAAGCTCTCCTGCGCGCTAGGCTGCTGCAACGCAGCCTGCACCGCCGCCTGAACCTGTTGCACGAATGCAGCGGGTGTCCCGACGGGATAGAAGAAGCCGGTGTAATCCTCAGTCGTCAACTCGCCGAACCCAGCTTCGGCCGCTGTTGGAACACCCTGAACGCTGCGTTCAGTGCCGCTTGTGGCCAGCAACTTCACACGCCCGCTTTCGAGGTGCGGCACGATCCCTGCAACCACATCGACACCGAAAGGGATCTGACCGCCGTTGAGCGCTTGAAGGTGAGGTGACGCACCGTTGAACGGGATGTAGTTCAGTTGAACTTGACCAGCTCGTGCAAGAACATCCCCCAGGAAGTGCGGTATTGAGCCTGGGCCCACTGCCCCGTAGTTGTCATTGCCCGGCTTCGACTTCACCCATTGAACATATTCGCGCAGTGTGGTGACTCCTGGAGCAGCAGCAGTGCTGGCAACGAATCCAAAGTCCATGTCAACAACAGAAGTCACCGGCACAAAGTCGCGCAGTGGGTCGTAACCCAGGTTCTTGAACACATAGGGATAGACCGCCATCAACGATGAGGACGTGAGCAGCAGAGTGTTTCCATCTGGCTTCGCACCCTTTACGATGGTGTTTGCGATCCGCGCGCCGGCACCCGGCCTGTTCTCCACAATGAAGGTGGCGTCCATTGACTTTGCCAAGTACGGCGCGATGATTCTTGCTATCGCGTCTGTCGAGCCACCCGGTGGAAATCCAACAATGATTCGGACGGTGCGTCCCGCACCACGAGAAGCCTGAGCGCGCACCACTTGCGCGCAGCTGGCAGCCCCAAGAATCAGGGCGGAGACAACGTTTCTGCGTTTCATAGACTGACTGTGCTCATTTCTGTTTACGGTTAATCCGCAGAGGCGCTTTTAACGCGCTCGTGGGGAACGGAAGGATGCGAGGGAAGCGGGCCAGTCAGCGGCCCCGGAAAACGGGAGCTCTCTTTTCGCCGAAGGCTCGACGCCCTTCGAGACGATCCTCGCTATCCCTCAGCACCCCAAAGGCCTGGCGCTCGAGCTCAAGCCCACCAACAAGCGGCAACTCCCGCCCGGTCATCGCTAAGCGCTTGGCGGCAGTCATAGCCAGCGGGGCGTTGCCTGCCATAGTGCGCGCCAGGCGAACGGCTGTGGCCTGCAACTCGGACAGAGGCACCACTTTGCTGACCAATCCGATCCTCAACGCCTCACTGGCATCAATGCGCTCACCTGTCAGCAACATCCACATCGCATCCGATTGGCCAACGGCTCGGATAAGTCGTTGAGTACCGCCAGCACCCGGGATGCTGCCGACACGCACTTCTGGTAAGCCAAATTGGGCATTTTCAGAGCAGATACGGATGTCCGCAAGCAACGCGAGTTCCAGTCCACCGCCGAGGGCGTAGCCATTGATCGCAGCAATTACCGGCTTATCTGTCTGCAGCGTGCCGAAGTTGAAATGCTTGGTACCGCCACGAAAAACCTGCCGAGCAGCACTGTCGGCGGGGGGCATCGTTTTCTTGAGGTCTGCACCTGTGCAGAACGCACGCTCGCCTGCGCCGGTGAGGACGAGCACGCGAATGTCTTCGTCGTTTGATACCTCGTCCCATATTTCAAGCAACTGCTCATTCGATTCTGGATCGATCGAGTTCATGGCTTCTGGGCGATTTAGGGTAACGACGGCGACGCCATCTTGGACTGTCTTGGCAATAGGCATGGGATTTCTTCAGTTGCGTTTAGGGCAGGCGGCTGTCACCACCTCAATGTCTTCAGCCGACATGCCGAGTTCGACAAGCACCTCACGAGTGTGTTGACCGAGCGTGGGCGCAGTTCGTCGTGCAAGAGGACGCTCTCCAACCGCACCCAATACACTGCGCGGCATCGTCAAAACACCTGCGACCGGATGCTGCAGTTTCTCCGTGAGAGCTGCTTCGACAAAGGCCGAAGACTGCGTCACCTCGGCATAGTTGTTGATGGGCCCGCAAATGATGTCTACAGCAGTGAACCTCTCGAGCCAGAAGGCGCGCGACTGCTCGACCATGCGCGCTTCAATCAAGCGCAACATCGAATCGCGGTTTTCAAGCCGGCTCTTGTTCTCGGAGAAGCGGGGATCGGACGCCAGTTCGGGTGCGTCGATGGCATCGCAGAAGGCCTGCCAACGCGCAGGGTGATACGCCGCCACCATGATCCATCCGTCAGCGCAACGCAGCGCCTCATTTGGCGTTGAATAGGGCGCGGCGTTACCTTGTGGACCGGGCACTTGGCCATCGGCAAGGTAGGACGCAAAACTCACGTGCTGCAGTGCGATGGCACTCGCAAACATGCTGGCCTCCACGTGCTGCCCCAGGCCCGTGCGTTGCCGCTCAGCAAGAGCAGCCAGAACCGAGATGGTGGCCAGTGATCCCGTCATTAGGTCGACCACCGGCACCGGAACCTTGCACGGGTCTCCATCGCGTGCGCCGGTGACGCTCATGAGGCCGCTTACCGCCTGCAGCACGCCATCCACCCCCGGCAGGTCTCTTCCCGCTCCCTGTTGCCCATACGCCGACACCGAGCAGTAGATCAGACGCCGGTTTTCAGCGGACACCGTAGCGTAGTCCAACCCGAACCGCTCCATCACGCCGGGGCGAAAGCTTTCCACGACGACATCCGCTCCGGCGATCAGATGCAAGGCAACCTGCCGGTGCTCTGGCTGTTTGAGATCCAAAACGATGCTGCGCTTGTTGCGATTGAGCGCAAGAAAAGCAACGCCTTCGCCGTTGACCCAGGGTGAAAGAGCCCGCGAGAGGTCACCTGTGGGAGCCTCCACCTTCACGACATCGGCGCCGAGATCAGCCATGCACAGAGTGCAAGTCGGCCCAGCCATCACCTGGGTGAAGTCAATCACCTTCAGCCCGTTCAGTGCATTTGCCAGCATGCGATTTTCAACTCGGTTGGTTGCTCTTGCTGTCGAACCGGGCGGTTACACCGAGGGACTGCTGAGACTGCGCCCACCGCAAACGTACAGGAGCTGGCCGGTGACGTAGCTCGAACCGGGTTCTGCGAAAAAGCGGACGGCGCGGGCAATGTCCTCCGGCTGGCCAATTCGCTCCATCGGCACCGTTTTGTGCAGACTCCGGCGGACCTCCTCCGTCAGCGTTTCAAACAGAGGGGTCTCAACGATGCCGGGCGCGATTGCATTCACCGTAATGCCCTTGCGCGCGTACTCCAGCGCCAGCGAGCGAGTCAGGCTGACAACGGCGCCTTTAGACGCAGAGTACGCTGCCTGGCCGCGATTGCCCAACCAAGCACGGGAGCCGATGTTGATGATGCGTCCGAACTGGTTCTCCGCCATCTGCGCCAGCACCGCCTTGGAGCAGATGAACTGCGAATGGAGGTTGATCTCGATTACCCGGCTCCAGAACGCGAGATCCATCTTGGAGACGAGCTTGTCGCCACCAATGCCCGCGTTGTTGACCAGGATGTCTATGCGCGCATGGGACTTTAGCAGCTGGGCCACGGTCGATTCCACCTGCTCCACAGAGCTGACATCCACCTTGAAGGTCTTCACGTCAAAGCCTTCACCGGAGAGGGTGCGCTCGGCTTCTTTCAATGCTCCTTCGTCGAAGTCCCAAAGCGCGATACGGCAACCGGCGGTCGCCAGCTCTCGGGCGATACCTAAACCAATTCCCTTCGCGCCGCCAGTGACGACAGCGACAAGGCCTTGCAGCGACGCGGGAGCGGTGTTTTGTGTAGGGTTCATGGTGCTTGCCTTCAGAGCGAAAGAATGTTGATTGAGCAGGCAGCGTGGTCTACGCCCCAGATGCCACCACCGGTCACCTGCGTGAGGCCGATCCGAGCGCCATGTACCTGTCGAGCTCCAGCACGGCCTTGCAGTTGCTCGCACACCTCGACGATTTGTGCGACACCCGTCGCACCCGGGGGATGACCCTTGGCGATGAGGCCACCACTCGGGTTGACGGGTACCCGACCGCCCAACGCGGGCGCGCCACTTTGCAGAAAACCTGCGGCGTCGCCACGGGCGCAAAGCCCGAGCGCCTCGTAATAGAGCAACTCGGAAATGGTGAAAGCGTCGTGCACCTCGAGAAGGCTCAGATCTTGCGGACCGATGCCAGCCTGCTCATAGGCGAGTCGGGCGGCGCGTGCCGTAATCTCGGCCTCGGTCATATCCACCGGTTCGGTCTCGAACAAGCCGGACTGCACCACGGACGCCAGCACCCTCACCGGCTTTGCCACACCCTTCGGGGGTCGGGTGCTGAGCACGATCGCCGCTGCGCCGTCAACCACGGCAGGACAGCACTGCAGCAGCGTGAGCGGTTCGGCCACTGGGCGAGAAGCCAGCACCTCTTCGCGCGTGGCCTGTTTCGCGAACTTGGCGATCGGGTTCAGGGCACCGTGTTTTCGATTCTTGACCGAAATGTCCGCCAGTGTCTCCAACTTAAGGCCATGGTCATGCATGTAGCGCTTGGCGCGCATGGCATACAAGGCCGGCATGATCATGCCGCGCCGGTTGTTCCAGTCCTTCTGGCTGAGTTGCAAAGGCCCACCGCCCAGGCTACTCAGATGGTCCATGCCAAACACCACCACGGTCTCGTACTGGCCAACCTTGAGTGCCTGCAAGGCGAGATTGAGCGCGGTCGCTCCGCTGGAGCAGGCGTTGTCCACGTTGTAGACCGCGCCGCCGTTGACATGCATTTCACGCAATGCGCGCTGTCCCGGCAACGAGGCCCCGAGCGCGTTTCCGCAATAGAACGCCTGCACCTCGGACAGAGGCGTGCCGGCATCCGCCAAGGCATCGAGGATGGCAGACTGCGCCATGGCCTCTTCGGTCAACTCCGGGAAACGACCGAAATCGGTGATACCCACGCCGGTGATCAGGGGTTGGTTCATAGCATCACTCCTGGAAGGCGTAATCGGGCGTGCCGTCAGGCAACGAGAAGGGCACCACACGCACGCGGCTGCCGATGGCGGGTGGCTCGGCGTCAAACAGCAGCCGTCCGAACGCGCGTACACCAGGTTCGAAGTCGACCATGGCCAAGCCGTAGGGTGGCTTGTCCTTGCCTGCGTGAACGATGGTGAAGCTGTAGAGGGAGCCAGTCGGCCCGAGGTCGATTTCCTCAGCCTGCTGACCGTTGTGAACGAACTCGATCGGTGGGAATTGGGGCGGCTGCCCGGCAACACGTGTGGCTATCAGCACCATGCCGCCAGCGGTTTCACGGAAGTGGGATTCCGTTCGCTTGATGATGTTCAAAAGTATCTCCTGTTCACGCAGCGCTTGCTACGACGACAGGCAGTATGGGGATTCAAGTCCTTACGGTCATTGCAGTTCTGTTTGGAAAACTTTAGCCAGGCTAAAACGCGAAAACCCTCGCAGCGCTGCTAAAGAATTCCCAGTCAAACTGAAATGACGACAGGTGGATGGAAATGCATACTGAAGCGATGAAAGAACAAATTCGCGTTCCCGTCACCATGATGCGCGGTGGCACCAGCAAGGCCGTTTTTCTCGCACAGCGGGACGTGCCCACCGATCCCCAGGCGCGCCAGCGATTCCTTCTGGCTTTGTTTGGCAGCCCAGATGTGCGGCAGATCGATGGGCTCGGCGGCGCCGACATCCTGACGAGCAAATGCGCCATCATTGGACCCCCTTCGCGCTCGGACGCTGACATCGACTACACCTTCGTGCAGATCGGAATCGATCAGCCGACCGTGAGCTTCGAGATAGTCTGCGGCAACATTTCATCGGCTACCGGGGTGTACGCGTTGCAGGAGCGGTTGGTTCCTGTGCAAGAGCCTTTCACCACCGTTCGCGTGCACAACACCAACACCGGGAAGATTCTCCGGATGGTGGTGCAGTGTGCGGACGGCGAGCCGCGCGTGGAAGGCGAAAGCGAAGTGGACGGAGTCCCAGGAACAGGTGCAGAGGTAGCGCTGGACTACTCAGACACTAGCGGAGCCACCTCAGGCAAGCTGTTGCCCACCGGCCAGGCACGCGATTGGGTGCACGTGTCCAAGCTCGGTCGCGACATCCCCGTCTCAATCGTTGACGTTGGCACTGCGTGTGTGTTCGTCCGTGCTGCAGATCTTGGCATCACGGGCAAAGAACTGCCTGGGGAACTCAGCCCTGACATCTACGAGATGGCCGAGGAGGTGAGGCGATGGGCCGCTGACCGTTGCGGCCTGCCCCCGGAAGGCATTCTCACGCCTTACCAGGTCCTTATCGGCGAAGCGCAAGACTACCGAACCATCGCAAACCGCGTCGTGGGGTCGTCTGAGATCGACTTCGTCGCGCGCATGGTTCTCAATGGTGGGGCCATGCACAAGGCGTTCCCGGGTGGTGGCTCCGTATGCCTTTCTGTTGCGGCGCAGATCGCGGGGACTATCCCGGCTGAGGCGCGGGGCAACCATGCGGGACCTGCGTCCATTCGCATTGGCCATCCCAGTGGAGTGATCAAGATTTTTTCGAACGTGGAACACGCGGCTGATGGCACATGGAAGGTGCGCGAAGTGCACTTCACTCGCACGGCCAGAAGGTTGTTTGACGGAACTGCCTATGTGCGACAGAAACTGCTCGAAGCCACCTGATTCGCCTAGCCGCCGGAACTGATAAGAGAAACACCTTGATGCGGAGCGACACCGCGACGAAAGCCATGCTATGAATACACAAGACCTTTTCTCGTTGAAGGGCCGAACGGCGTTGGTAACGGGTGGTTCACGAGGAATTGGCCGCATGATCGCAGAAGGGTTTCTGGCTCAAGGTGCGCGGGTTTACATCAGCGCACGCAAGGCCGAAGCATGCGACCTGGCAGCACGGGAGTTGTCCAAGAGTGGTCACTGCGTCTCGCTTCCATACGACGTGTCCACGCTCGCAGGTTGCCAAGAATTGGCAGCGGCCTACGCTCAGCACGAGCCCACGATGGACATCCTGGTCAACAACGCTGGTGCATCCTGGGGAGAAGACTTCGATGCCTTCCCCGAAGGGGGTTGGGACAAGGTGATGAATTTGAATCTGAAAACCCCCTTCTTCTTGACCAAGGCGCTTTCGGAGCCACTGCGCACCGCTGCCAAAACTCGCGTGGGCAAAGTCATCAACATCGCTTCGACCGACGGCATCGGACTCAATCCGCAGGAAAACTACTCATACGTCGCGAGTAAGGCAGGCTTGATTCACCTCACGCGGCGGATGGCGCTGCGTCTAGCCAAGGACAACATCGCGGTTAGCGCGATCGCGCCCGGTGCGTTTCCATCCGAGATGAACCGCAATGCGCGCGACCATGGGGAAGAGCTGTCCGAGCACATTCCGGCCAAGCGCATCGGCACGATAGAAGACATCGCAGGTGCAGCGATATTTTTGGCTTCGCGCGCCGGCGACTACGTAATGGGGGCCACCGTGGTGGTGGATGGCGGCGTAACGCAAGCACGCGCCTACAGGTGAGCACGCCGACACGGCTTCACCCACGCCAACTGCAGAAAGCGCAAACGCAATCGGAATACAGTCTTCAAGACACCGCCTGCAGTCGATCGTTGATGTAGGTTGCAGGGGGCTTTCCGAACGCCTTCTTGAACATCGTAATGAAGGCAGATGTTGATTCGTAGCCAAGGCTATAGGCCACTTGCTGTACGGTCGCGCCACCAGACAACTCACGCAGCGCCACAATCATGTGCAGTTGGCGGCGCCATCTGCCAAAGCTCAGGCCGGTTAGAGATGTACAAAGTCGGTTCAGCGTGCGCTCGCTCATCCCCAGCTCGCAAGCCCAGTCTTTCTGGGTACGTCGGTCAGAAGGGTCTCGCATCATGGCGCGAGACACCTTTCGGAGCCTCGCGTCTTTAGGCATGGGTAGGAAGAGCTCTTCTGCGGGCATCGCACAGAGTTGGTCCAGCAGGACGCTGGCGAGTCGATCAGTCGGCCCACCAGGCTCGTACATAGTCGGTTGCACTGCCATGTACTGGATCATCTCGCTCAACATTGGGCTGATGCTCAGTGTGCAACAACGGGTGGGCAGTGGTGCGGCACCGGGAGCTACAAACAGATAGAAGATCACTGCGTTCGCCGTGCTGTGATTGCTGTGCGACATCCCGCCTGGAATCCACACACCCGCCTGCGGTGGAACCATCCACAAAGCACCAGGCACATCGCAAGAAACAGCCCCGCGCAGCGCCATGACAAGTTGGCCAGAGCGGTGTTCATGCATCGGGACTTCGCGCTCACGCGCCTCCACATCGACACGAAGGGCCATGACGGGCACGCCTGGCTCGTAGTCGAGCTCAAAGCTTGAGCCTGACGGCGTTCGATCTCTGGCGGTCACACGGGATGGCTGAAAAGAGAAACTATTTGTCTGAGTATGCAATTTTAGCCTTTCATGGCCACGACTAGCATCACTACATGCAAATGATTCGCAACAAGGATGGCGCCACACCGACGCCATCGTGGTCACTCGAACGGCTGATAGCGCCGGTTCGATTTTCCAAACAGGAGTGGCAGTTTTCTCTCAAGAGTTTCGCGGCCGCCATGCTTGCGCTGTACCTATCAAGCCGCTTCGGTCTTCCACGACCATTCTGGGCCGTGATGACTGCGTACATAGTTGCCCATCCAATCGCAGGCAACGTGCGCTCTAAAGCGCTTTACCGGCTCCTGGGGACTTTTCTAGGGTGCGCCGCCACTGTGATGCTCATTCCCTCACTGTCTGGATCACCAGAGATCTTGTCGTTGGCCATGTCCTTGTGGGTGGGGCTGTGCCTATACCTCTCTTTGCTGGACAGAAGTGCACGCTCCTACTTGCTCATGCTAGCTGGCTACTCGGCTGCTCTGATTGGTTTTCCCCTTGTAGAGGCCCCCGCCGCGATGTTCGACACTGCCATCGCGCGAGTCACCGAGATCGCATTGGGAATATCTTGCGCCTGCCTGATCCACGGAAGTGCGCTTCCCGTCAGCCTAGCGCCATCAATCCTTGGCGTGATGGACCGAGCGTTGAGTGATGCTCGTCAATGGCTGCACGATCTATTTCTTGCAAAGCCCGTCAAGGCAACTCAAAAGCGTACTTTGGCAGATCGTCAGCAACTGGCACTGGACATCACACAGTTGCGTCTGTTGTCCACGCATGTGCCTTTTGACTCCACGAACCTACGATGGACGGGGAGTTCTATCGACGCCTTGCAGGACCGCATAGCTGCGCTTATGCCAACACTGTCAGCTGTAGAAGATCGCTTGGAGGCTATGGATGCCGCAGGAGGCCTTCCGGACGACATCACCTCGGCCTTCGCCCTGCACACTGAGTGGCTAGACCCTGATGCGCCCCGAGCGTCAATAGACGAGGCACGCGCCGCCTTTGCAGCAGTAGCAGACGGTCCAGCGCCCACTCCCTGGATTCGCGCGCTGCGCATCGACCTGGCAACCCGCATGGGCGATTTAGTAACCGATTGGCATGCTTGCACCGAACTGCGACGTAGCATCGATGAAGGCATTGCCGGCAACGTTGCACCAAAACATCGGACAAAAGCAATGCGTCGCCGTGTGTTGCATCTGGATAGAGGACTCGCCATGCGCTCGGCGATTGCTGCAGTTCTGTCCACCGTTATGTCGTGTGCTCTCTGGATCGCTACTGGCTGGCCCTCAGGATCGGCCATGGCCATGAGCGCTGCGGTCTTCTGCAGCTTCTTTGCCACCATGGACGACCCTGTGCCAGCGATGCACAAGTTCATCGTCGCACTTCTTTGGTCATTGCCCGTTTCCGCCTTCTGTGTATTGGGGGTCATGCCGCTGGCCCGTGACTTCGGCATGCTGGTGCTGTGCATCGCACCTCTTTTCCTGGTGATCGGGTGCTACATGGCGCGCCCGGCTAGTTCCTTGAACGCCCTAGGCATGTTTTTCGGCGTTGCTGGGACCCTCGCCCTCCAAGATACAGCCACCGCCGATTTGGTGAGCTTCATCAGTACCAACCTGGCCTTGTTTGTAGGTGCAGCGATCGCGGCACGCGTCACTGCGCTTATGCGTAGCGTCGGCCCCGATTGGACTGCCGAGCGCATAAGACGTTCGACTTGGAAGGATCTTGCCAAGCTGGCTTCTCATCCCCATGACACATCCTCCCGTGATGCATACGCCGGTCGAATGTTGGACAGAATTTCCCTACTCGCGCCGCGCTTGGCCCCCCATGGCCCTGAGGCAATCGAGGTTGCCGCAGTCCACGCGTTGCGCGAGCTGCGCATGGGAGCGGACATCGCCGCGCTTCAACTTCATCGTGAGCGACTTCCAGTAGAGCCAACAAGCCGCCTTCTAAAGGAGTTAGCTCTCATGCTGCAAGCACAGGCTGCTGGCGCTCCATCTCGGGTTGAGTCGTTGCTGCCGCAAGTTGACCGGCTGCTCCTGAACGCCGTAACCGAAAAAGCTGACCGGCCCGTGATCGCGGCACTCGTAGGCCTTAGACGCAACCTCTTTCCGTCGGCGCCCGCCACTCTTCCACCATGACCGAAGTAAATTTTTTCGGCCTGCAGCTGCCGTCTCTTTTGCTGCTGGCGGGATGTGCGCTGGTGTGCACATGGCTAATTCGCCGCCCTCTGGCAAGCCTTGGCGCTTACCGATGGATATGGCATCCCGCGCTGTTTGACCTTGCACTCTACATCCTCGTTCTTTATATCTTGGCGTGGTTCCCCGGCGCCAGCACTTAGCTTCAAACCCGCGCTTGCGCCACTGCCTATGAAACCTGACACCCCTACCCTCTCTTTGCGCAGCTCCCTTCCTCCCCTTCCCGTCATCCGTGTGCTTGTCACGCTTCTCACAGTGATGGCCTCCGTCTGGGCAGGCTATAAGCTATGGGACCACTATGAGCGCGCCCCGTGGACTCGCAATGGCCGTGTGCGCGCCGACGTGGTGCAAGTTGCACCCGATGTTTCTGGCATCGTCAAAGTAGTTGCAGTGCACGATAACCAGCCTGTCGCTGCCGGAACTTTGCTGTTTTCTGTAGACAGCGCCCGTTTCGAACTGGCACTCCACCAAGCCGAAGCCGATGCTGTCGTGCGGCGTATCGCGATCAAGAATCAGCGCCTTGCTCTTGCCCAAGCACAACGTGAGAGCAGTCGCCTGTCCAAACTAAGCGATGGGAGTGCGCCGGACCACCGAGAGCAGCTAAGCCTAAAGGTCGTTAACGCGCAAGGCGCACTCCAGCTGGCTGAAGCCGCCCTCCGGCAGGCCGAAATTGCCGTGGAAACGGCCAGGCTGAACCTGCAACGCACAGAGGTTCGCGCGCCCACTGCCGGTCTAGTGACAAACCTGGACCTGCATCAAGGAGCCTACGCAAGTGCTGGCCACCCAGCGCTGGCTTTAGTTGATACCGAATCAATCTACGTCGAAGGCTATTTCGAAGAGCACAAGCTGGCCCGAATCCAACCAGGAGACAGGGTACGCGTCACCCCCATGGGGGCACCTGCGCTTTCGGGAGCCGTTGAGAGCATCGCCGCCGGCATCGGTGACCGGGACCGCAGCACCAGCAGCAACCTGCTAACAAGCGTCAATCCAACCTTTAGCTGGGTCCGCCTTGCACAACGCGTTCCCGTTAGAGTGAGGCTCGATGAGATCCCCTCTAACAGGCGCCTGGTCTCAGGACAAACGGCCACCGTGGAGGTTCTTGAGCCTTACAGAATTCAGCGTACGGCACACCAGTCAAACGAAGACCCGATTTGAAAGCCTTACACCAGCTCCGGGCCACAGACACGAGAACTCCAGCCTTGCAAGTACTAGCTCACTAAGAAGCCGTCAAAGCTCGCTCTGCTCTGGGACCTTCAACATGTCTTTGGCCGAGGCGACCATCATCTCGCGTGGCACCTCGACCCCATTCTTCACAGCTATGACTTCTGCCATGATGCTCACTGCGATCTCAGAGGGCGTCTTACTTCCAACGAAGATGCCGACGGGCGCCCGCAACTTCTCCAGGTTGCTCAGCGCAACATCAAAATGCTCGTGCATCCGTTGCCGACGGATTTCTGTGTTTCGGCGACTCCCGATCGCACCGACATAAAGCGCCTCCGAGTTGATGGCCTCAAGCAGAGCGAGGTCGTCCAGTTTGGGGTCGTGAGTGAGTGCGATGACGACGCTACGACGATCTGGTCTGAAAGACACTACCTCGTCATCAGGCATGCCTTTCACCAAGGTCACCCCCGGTACGGACCAAGACTCGGTGTACTCAACCCTTGGGTCACAAACCGTCACAGAGAACCCACAGAAGGCCGCCATAGTCGCCAAGTACTCCGTCAGTTGCCCAGCTCCTATCAGCAACATTCGATATTCCGGGCCAAAGGTGTTGGTCACGAAATCATTCGTGCAGACTAGCTCGTCCGGATTCTCCGCTTGTGTGAGAAGCACGTCACCGTCGAGGACGCTCACACGGCGATGCATGAGTCCTCCCCGCCCCAGCTCATCCACCAATCGTTCAAGAGGTTCAAGCTGGGGATTGGGCTCAATCATCAGTTTTATGGTTCCTCCGCAAGGCAGGCCAAACCTATGAGCCTCATCGCTGGATACACCGTAGGTCAGAATCAAAGGTCCTCCTGACTCTGAACAGAGGCTTGCGCCGTGGTTAGGGGCCGTGGCTTTCACGATCAGGTCATCCTCGATACATCCACCGCTGACAGAACCAACCACGTTGCCATCATCACGCAACGCGAGCACCGAACCTACGGGTCGAGGCGATGACCCCCAGGTTCCCACAACCGTGACGAGCCAAGCGGACTTGTTGTCGCGGCGCCAGTCTCTCAATGAACGTAAAACCAACAAGTCAAGGTTGTCCATCGTTGCTCTTCTTCCAAGTAGCAGAAATGCAGGGTGAAGTCCGCTGCCAACCTCCAAACTTGGAGGGGGCGACTATGCGGAAACTCTGCGTGCGAGCACCGTATGACCATCCCGCACTTGCTACCAAGTGGTCAGGTCGTGGCGGGCTGATGGTGCAGGATGTTTTTAAGAATTTCATTGAACGCCGCAGGACGCTCGTACTGCACCCAATGTCCTGCCTGTGCGACAAGCGCCAACTGCTGCATTCGTGGCGCATGCGCTAGCGCGTTGCCAATGAGCTCGAGGCGACCACGGTATACGACGTCTTCAGCTCCCCAGATACCAGCGACCGGACATTGAATCTCAGGGAGAAGCCGCAGCAGCGCGTCTCCAAATATCAGACGCCGTGCAGTCATGCGATCTCTCACAACGTTGTCTGCGTGCAGTGTTACAGCGAGTTCGTCAATCGCACGAGCTTGAGAAAGCATCAAAGCGCCAAGGTTGTGCCTATGCACGTTGCGCCTCGCCTCTCCAGGTTCCGCCGTATGCCAAGGCCTCAGGTCGATATGGGGATGCGGCGCCCTACTCAATGCCGGAGCTCCAACGAGTACCAGCTGCGCCAGGCGAGCGGGGTCGCGAGCGGCTAGAAATCCTGCTACCAAAGCTCCAAAGGAGAAGCCGACGACATCGATTGGGTTATCCCCGAACACATGGGGAAGGCTGAGCGACAAACAGTCAGCAACAGCGTCTGCGTCATTGCCAGTCAACGGCGTAGCTGACTCACCGAAACCCGGGAGATCTGGTGCCCATACGCAGCGACCTTGAGACGACAGCGCAGCAATATTTCGTACCCAATGCGTCCAGCTGCCTGACCCTCCATGAAGAAGTAGCACTGGTCGTCCTTCACCCCAACTCCGCCAAACTATGCGCCCCCCACCACATTCTGTGTAGTGGCGACGAGCAGCCTTGTCCAGCTCGTCCATGGCATCGATTGAGTCAACGCGTAGAGGAAGAGAAGCTGCTGACAGCATGTAGGACCTCGCCTATTGGCCAGCCAAGAAGCAGGCCGACTTACTGAAGACAGCTCTCCAACCCTCACCGGGTTCATTGTCCTCATGCAGCTGAGCTTCGCCTGAATGACCGATGTCGTTCATTCCATTTGTCATCATTCCGTTTTACCCAGAGTAAGTGCATGAGTAGCACGAACTGCCACTTCGCACAGATCAAAGTCTGTCCGTCATCGCAATGCGCGTCCATCCATCTTTTCTCCGGATCGTTTAGAAAAATTTGTGCGCTGACGCCCGAGATGTCGCACAGCCCGATCTCAGTTCGCAATAGCCGTCACAAGTAGAAGCGAAGGCGGAGGCTCACTCCGATCAAGCTCCCTGACTCGGGCGAGCCAATCGCTGGGAGCTGCGGATGTTTCGGCGCGTGGCGACCCGGATGCCTTCAGGATTGACGCGACCCGAGCTGGGCGCTCAGCCGCTGCACGAGCTCTTCCGTGGGCATGACGTCGGCATACTTGCTTGCCATGTCGAACAAGTTCACGGCATGCGATGTCTGCGAGCGGTCGTAAACGGCGTCCTGCGGGACCACGACCTTGAAGTTGAGTGCACAAGCATCCACTACGGTCGCACGCACGCAACCGCTAGTGGTGCAACCTGTGACCACGAGCGTATCGATGCCTTGAGCAATAAGGTAGCTTGTAAGCGCAGTTCCATGGAAGGCGCTGGCCTGGAACTTTGGAATCTTGATGTCCCCGGGCAGGGGCTGAACTTCAGCGACGAAATCGTATCCTCGCTCAGGCACGTCCATCACCCCTGGCACCTTCGCTTCGAACTGACCACGGTTGTGCTCCCCTTTGGGCGCCACATAGGGATAGAGCACTGGCGCACGCAGATCCCTGAACACCTTAAGCAGTTGGGCGATGTGAGGTACCGCGCGCCAGCCGTACTCACCGCAGCTTGTGGACATGTGATCGATGGCTTGCTGGATCGGCATCGGAGCGTCGCCCATGGAACGGTACTGGACGTCGATGACGAGCAGCGCCGGTCGCAGGCCAATACCGCTGGGCGTGCCCCAGCCGGCTTGACGATAGATGGCTTGCTCTTCTTCAGGAATGATGCCGTCCCATGGACGGGGCGAACTATTGATGCTATCCGTCATAGGGTTAGATCTCCACCGTGGTCGCGTCGTACGTGATGAGCCATTCATAGCGCTCACGTACAGCATCCGGCGACCATTCCTTTTGAATGTATTGGCGCGCTGTGTCGATCTTTTCGAGTTCCGGGCTATGGAAGATGCCGAGCATCGCAAGCGAACTCGCCTTCGTCTTGTTCGTGCGCTCAACGCGAGCGGCGTCGTAGCGCTTCAGTGCCGCTTCGATGTCGTCAGGCGACGCCTCCAGACAGCGCGCAAGGACGTATGCATCCTCAATGGTCATGTTGACGCCCATGCCCAGGTAAGGCGTCATCGAATGGCAGGCGTCGCCCACCAGAGTGACCCGGTCCTTGGACCAGGTGTCGAGCGGGTCGCGCACGAAAAGACCCCATCGGAAGAGGTTTTCCGATTCGATGAAGAGGTCCAGGATGTCCTGGTGCCAGCCGTCGAAGTCCTTCAGCGCGTCGGAAAGCTCACCGCGCTCAGACCAAGACTCGGTCTGCCAGTCCGGGCTGTCCACTTGCGCGGAAAAGCTCACGAACTGCTCGCCGTTGCGCTGAACAGGATAGGTCGTCACGTGCGCCGTGGGGCCGATCCACGTGGACGCCAGCGGTTGACGGTGCTGTGGCTTGAGCTTGCTCATCGGAGCGAGACCGCGCCATGCATTCGCGCCCGTGTAGCGGGCCGGTGCGGGGCCAAAGAGTGACTGGCGCACACGGGAATGTGCACCGTCGCAGCCCACAACCACGTCGCCTTCGACGGCTCCGCCTCCGTCGAGCAGCAGACGCGCACGGCCGTTGACGGTTTCCGCGCCGATAGAGCGGACACCGAAGTGCACTGCATCGGGTTTGAGCCGAATCACGTTCTCATACAGCACACGCTGAAGTTCTGCTCGAAGAACTTGCACAAGCGTGTGGTCGACCTTGGAGTCCGCTGCATCGCGGTTGTAAACCGAGTGCGACTCCCCTGTCTGCCAGAAGCGGACCACGCGGTCCTTGGGCGGCAGGTTGATGGCCTCGATAGCCTGCTTCAGGCCAATTTCGTCGAGCACCTTCCTGCCGTTGGCCGAAATCCAGAGTCCTGCACCAACCTCGCGCAGCTCCGTCGATTGCTCGTACACGTCGACGTCAAATCCCTTCTGGAGAAGCGCTGCGGCGAGCGTAAGCCCGCCCATGCCGGCGCCGGCGATGATCACATGAGGCTTACGTGCCCCTGGCTTGCTATCTGTCATTTGTTCTCCGATTGGTAGTTCGATGGGTTGTGAACGAGGTCCAGAATGGCCTCAATGATCTTGACGTAGCCTGTGCACCGGCAGATGTTCCCGCGCAGGTAGTGGCGGATGGTTTCCTCCGACGGATTTGCGTTGACGGCCAACAGCGACTTCACGGCGAGGATCATTCCGGGTGTGCAAAATCCGCACTGCAACGCTCCGTGTGCGATAAAGGCTCGTTGAACCGGGTCCAGCCGCTTACCGTTAGCAAGTCCCTCGATTGTTGTCACGCTCTTCTCATGCACATCACCGCATAGCGTGGTGCAACTCGACGTCGGCATCCCGTCAACCAGCACCGTGCAAGCGCCACAGACTTGCACATCACACGACCGTTTGGTCCCCTTCAGATGCAAACGCTCACGAAGTACGTCGATGAGCATCTCCTGCGGCGGCACCTCAAGCGACTTCGACTCTCCATTGAGATGGAAGTCCACGCGAGTCAACGGGTAGTAGCGTTCTTCACTCATGACATACAAGCCTCAAGAGCACGGTGTGCCATTTCTGTGACGAGATGACGTTTGTAGTCGCCGCCGCCATGGAGGTCATCATGCGCATCTATCTCTCCTGCCTCCTGTCGCAATACCGGCTCAAGCATCGTCCACGCTGACGCAAGATCCGACTCGCCAGAGAGGGCAATGGCTGCTTGCTCCGTGCGAACGAGTTGCAGCGGTGTTCCAGTGATCGCACCGGTCCAAAGACTCAGGCGCTGCACACCCTTGCGAGACCATACGGCTGCAACACCCACAGCAGGCCTCTCTGTATGGCCGAAGCAACGGTATGCGGATGTGGTGCCTTCCTCTTGAGCGGGAATTTCGATTGCCACCAAGACTTCATCGTCCTTGCGGGCAGTTGTGAACTCACCCAACTGGAATTCCCGGGCAGGTACACGCCTTTCGCCCTCTTGCCCAATCAAGACAAACTGAGCATTGAGTGCACACAACATGGTCGGCGCATCTGCATGCGGCTCCGCAAAGCAAAGCACTCCGCCTAGCGTCCCTGCCATTCGCACACGGATATTTGCGACGTTCTCGCTCAGCTCCGCATAGCCAGGCACCATGGTGCGAACGAGGGGATCGTTGGCAATGGCATGGTGTGTTGCGAGGGCACCTATCACCAGAGTTCCATCCGTGGCGTGACGGATACCTCGCAGTTCCGGTACATGCTTGAGGTCGATGATGTAGTCGTAGCGAAGGACATGAGCCTTGAGTGCGACCAAAAGCTCTGTGCCACCGGCGTGAAATGCCGCCTCGTCACCATACACGGCCTTGTACGCCAATGCGTCTTCAAGGCTCGTCGGACGGAGCAGTTCAAATGGCATAAGGCGCATTAGGTCCGCCTCTCGCCCAAGCCAGCCGCCACGCCAAGCAATGGGGCAGCGAGCCACCACCAAGGTGACTGGCCAAGCATGGTTGCGACGTGCGCCACCAGAACACCCACGCCGACGGTTGCACCCACACGCGGCCATACAAGTACCAGCTCAACGCGACGGAAAACGCCAGATTCCTGAATGGATGGAGGTCTGCTGACCGATGCCGGCATTGAGTTCACGGACTGCGCATGCGCAGCACGGGGGACTGGCGAAGGCACAGCCCCTGCGCCTGACGGCAGACGAGCGGTAGTTTCCGCATTCCCAACATTGGCGGGCCGCGTTTCCCCACCGCTAGAGACCCCGGCCAGCTCATTGCGCAAGCGTTGCTCGAACTCGGCAAAGAGCTCATCCGAGCGCTTCTTCACCACCGGGTACCCCAACGCTGCCAGACGGCCGGCCACTTGCATCTGGGCATCAACAGAAAGCCTGCACTGCGGCTGGTTTTCGGTACCCTCCTCAAACAGGTCCACCTTCATGCGCACTTCAATCGTGGTACCGGTGAACTTGTCCTTCCCACTCGCGGAGATTTCCACGAAGCGTTCCAACTCGTACGACTCGATGGCAATGTTTGTTGGAACTTCAAGCTTGAAGGGGCCAATCTTCTGCTTCAAGACTGCAGAAAATTGCTTGAGCGGAACTACCTCCGTCACGTTTTCGCAACCTGGAATCAATCCAGCGACTCGCGGCAGATCAAAGAATATGGCCCAGAGTTGCGCGGCAGTTGCCGGCAAGTTGGCATCGATTCGAAAGTCCATGATGTCTCTTTACTCCGTCGTATTGGTTCTTGCTGCTTTGAGCGCTCGCCAGACCCGCTCCGGTGTCAGCGGCAGCTCCTTGATCCGAACGCCCCAGCCCTGAAAGAGGGCATTCGCAACGGCGGGTGCAATAGGCAAGATCGCCCCCTCTCCCCCACCTCTCGCGCCGAAAGGACCGGGACCATCGCCGCTCTCAATCAGAGCCGTGCCGACGTGTTGCGGAACGTCAGTCATCATCGGAACCTTGTAGTCAAACAGCGTCCCGTTGACGACCTGACCGTCCTCGTACATGTACTCTTCGGACAGCGTATGCCCCAGCCCCATAACCATGGCACCTTCGTCCTGGCCTTCGGCTGCCTTCTTGTTGATCACGTGCCCCAGATCGGCAGCACCGCCCACACGCAAGACGCTGATTGCCCCCGTCCCCTCATCTACCTCGATTTCGCAAGCACCTGCCCCCGTCTCCCAAAAGAGCGGGGCAAGCTTGAAGTCACCATTCTTGGTGGCGGAGTTGACGCGGCCCACGCCCAAGAATTCGCCAGCTGCCATCCCATTGAAACGGCGAAGCAAATCCAGAATCGAGATTGATTCGTTGGCTCCTTCAACCCGCCCTTCCTCCAGCACATAGTCGGAAGGCTGGCCCCCGAGCACAAGGGCCGCAGTCTCTGAGACCTGGCGCAGGATGTCTTCACAGGCCATTTGCACAGCCAGCCCGATGATGACGGTTGATCGACTTGCGCCCGTTCCCCAGTCATACGGCGCCTGCAAGGTATCCGGTTCTGCCACGACTATCAGCCGCAGCGGCTGCCGCAGAACTTTTGCAGCAATGACACGCAGCACGCCGCGATTTCCTTGCCCTATCTCCACTGTATTGGCTGAGACATTCACCGATCCGTCGGCTCTCAACCGAACAATCGCGCCGCCGACGGGCACGATTCCTGGATCGCTGACTCCCACCGCCACACCGCGACCACGCCGATGTTTGCCGGTGGCTTCGGGCAAGGCCTCGAGCGATGCAATAGCTGTTCTGAGCGAGCGGCGCATGTCAACATCGATGGGCCGCAAATCAGGCTTGATCGTCTGGCCCTTGTCGGCCATATTCGCCATCCGGAATTCGACCGGATCGCGTCCGAGCGCTGCCGCCATGATGTCCATCTGCGACTCCGTGGCCCACACTGCCTGCGGACCACCGATGGAGCGGAATGCAGCCCCGGGAACCGTATTGGTGTAGACACCAACGGCTTCCATTTTCAGGTTCGGAATGTGATATGGGCCAATGGCACGAATGGCCGCTTTGATCGCAATGGCCGGGCCAGTATCGGCATACGCGCCGCCGTTCAGGACGGCACGAATCGATTTTCCGACGATCCGCCCGCTTTGGTCCACTGCCGTCTTCAATGTGACTTCTGCATCGAGCCGACGGCAAGTCAGCATCGACTCCGAAATGGTGAGGCAAACGCGCACCGGCGCTTGTGCCTTCCATGACAGTGCAGCAACAAGCGGGTCAATCTTGACTGAAGCCTTTCCACCGAAGCCTCCACCGACATAAGGCGAATGCACACGAACGCAGGAAAGCGGAACACCCAAAATCTCAGAGCACACTCGCGCAATCGCCGTCGGTGTTTGCCCCCCGCTCCAGATTTCGAGCGAGCCCGGCTTCCAATGTGCGACGCACACATGCGGTTCCATCGCATAGTGAAAGACCATGGGGAACGTGAACGTGTCTTCAAATACGCGAGCAGCGCTCACACATGCCGCATCGAAATCGCCGGCGCTGTACTTCCAGTCCTGAAAAATGTTGGTGCCCTCAATGGGCGTTGCTTCGCCGCGAAAGTAGTAGTCTTTGAGCCGACTCATGTCGTCGTGGACCAAAGCAGCACCTTGCGCCATCGCCTCCGCCGCCGTGGTCGCATACGGAAGCGCCTCGTAGTCCACCGAAATAAGATCGAGCGCACGCTCCGCTGTCGCTTCGTCGGTGGCAGCCACGGCCGCAACGGGGTCCCCAACGTACCGCACTTTGTCAAGCGCAATCACCGGCCGGTCCCGCAGCGACAAACCCCATCGCACCTCCGTTCCAGGAAGGTCCTTCAGATCAGCTCCAGTGAGGATAGCCACGACGCCCGGCAGCGCAAGCGCTGCCGTCGCGTCGATGCTCCGGATGCGAGCGTGCGGCACCGTGCTGCGGAGGATCTTTCCATGCAGCATGCCCGGCACCTCAATATCACTTGCGTAGATAGCTGCACCAGTCACCTTTTGAAGGTAATCAGCGCGCGGCTCTTCGTGAAGCGGCAAGCGTGCGGGGGAATGCGGTTGCATGAGAGTCTCCAGCGGCGGCAGGTTATTCGTCCAGCGTGATCTTGGAGCGAGCAATGACGTCACGCCACATCGCCGTCTCGGTCGCCTGGCGTTTGGCAAGCTCCTCCGGTGAACTCGATGTCGGCTCAACACCGACCGCGTTGAGGCGCTCTTTCACCTCGGCCGACGCCATGGTCTTCGCCAGTTGCGGCACCATCTTGGCGTAAACACTTTTCGGCGTCCCGGCTGGGGCATAGAGCGCAAACCAGGTGACTGCTTCGAAGCCAGGCAGGATGGTTTCGGCCAATGTGGGGACATCAGGCATGGCCTGTGCACGCTTGGATGTTGTGACTGCGAGTGCCTTCAGCTTGCCCGCTTTAATGTGTGTCAGCACAGCAGGGCCTTGCTCAATGGCCATGACGGTGCGGCCGGCTATCAGGTCGACCACCATTGGACCGCTTCCCTTGTAATGCACCGCGAAAATGTCTGCGCCTGTGCGCTGCTTGAAAAGCTCCATGAACACATGCTGCGATGTGCCCTTACCTGCCGAGGCGTAGCCGTACTTGCCAGGGTTGGCCTTCAGGTAGTCAAGCAATTCCTGAATCGTGTTGACGTGCAGTGTGGCTGGCACGACGACATACGACGGATTGAAACCGAGGAGCGAGACAGGCTCGATGCGCTGCGACACATCCTTCATACGCTCGCTAAGCAGAGGGAGTACCGAGAACATCGAGGATGCACCGATCAACAACGTGTGCCCGTCAGCGGGCTGCCGCGCGACGTAGTCCGCGCCAATCAGCCCGGATGCCCCAGCACGGTTGTCGACAACCGTCGGCTGCCCCCACTCAGCCAGACCATTCGCGACAGAGCGCGCGTACAGATCGGTCGCGCCACCAGGCGGATACGGCGCAACGACCGTAATGACTTTCGAAGGAAAGGTTTGCGCCTGGAGGGCGGCCGAAAGGCCGATGGCGCAGACCGACATCACAACTTTTTTCCATGAAAACATGAAAGGACTCCTAGAGAAAAGGACGGGGTGACTGCAGAGATTCCGGTAACCGTTGCTCGGACCTCAAAAAAAAGAGAACGGCGTTCTACTGAAGGGAATGCCATTCTGACAAAGGGAACGATATAATGTCAAGAAGAATCTTTACTAGGTTGAGTATTTATGTCGGAAACAGAAGAAGCGCAGAAATCAGGCGGTGTCGCGGCAGTCGAACGGGCGTTTGCCATCCTGAACGCGTTCCGCGCCGGCGACTCGTCATTGCCGTTGAACGAGTTGGCTCGTCGTACTGGCATGTACAAGAGCTCGATCCTCCGAACCATCTCAACCTTGATGCAGGAGCACTGCATCGTCAGGCTGGACGACGGCACGTATCAGTTGGGGTCCATGCTTCTGCATTTGGGGGGCCTTTATCAGGCCGCGCTGAAGCTCGACGACCATGTGCCCCCCGTTCTTCGCAGGCTCGTTCAAGAAACGGAGGAAGGCGCCTCGTTCTTCACTCGTGAGGGAAATCTGCGGGTGTGCCTCTTTAGAGTGGACTCTCCACGGTCGATTCGTGACCATTTGAGAACCGGCGATCTTCTGCCTCTAGACAAGGGCGCGGCGGGACGCGTACTTGCGAGTTTTGATCGCACGATGACGCCACCAGAAGATTTCCCGGCCGAACCATTTATCGTGACCGTGGGCGAGCGGGAGCCGGATATCGCCGCCATAGCTGCGCCCGTATTTGGGCCACAAGGCCATCTGAAGGGCGCACTTGCAATCTCCGGGCCTGCCGCCCGCTTTGCAACTGATCAGATTCCTGGCATGGCCCAGGCGCTGGTGAAGTGCGCGTCCGAGTTGACGCGACGCTTGGGCGGAGATACCACGCTCCTCGAGCGTGGCAGCATCGCGCCGAGCTGACGGCACATCTGGTCTCAGGTGGGAGACACCCTCATCTCCGGGTGCACCACATCGCCATCTCTCAGTATCTCGAGATCGTCCAGCCAAAGGCTGCAGTTGCGCATCGGCAGGTCCAGATGGCATGCCGTGTCATTGGTTCCACCCAGTTCAACATTGGGCCCAAGCGAAAACAGCACGTTGCCATAGAACGAAAGTGCATTCATCACATGCTCTGACGAAAGCTGGCGGGTCACAGAGAACTGGTACCAGCGAGCCTTCTCGTTCAACCCCCATCCAATGTGCGAAATGGCGAATGCGCGCGGATCCCGGAAGCTGTCCATATAGCTTCGAATGAGCTCGGCATCTGCGCCGTCGCCCGCAATGTCAACCACCATGCCAGCCTTCACACGAAGCGTCACCGGCGACTGCACGTATTGCTTGAATGCGCACAGGATGTCGCCTGGCTGCAAAACAACAACGCCATCGACACCGCCATCATCGCCTTGCGTGAATGAGAAGCCAGAAGGGAAATGGTCCCAACGGCCCGGCTCGCTGGTATAGCCGTATTCGGAAATCACCGGATACTGTCCCAGCTTGTATACGATCTCGGTGCCAGCCTTCGAGGTGAAGCGCAGCTGTTTCGCATTTTCAAGCAACCCTTTCGCGTATTCGACTCTCCGCTTCAGGTCCTCGGTCGGGAACATCTGCTTGAGGATATGGAACGGTTCCATGACGCGTAGAACGCGCACTCCAGCCGCCTGAATTTCCGCTTGTTCACGCGAGAAAAGCAGACCGACCATATCAATCACCATGCTCGCCGATTTGAGCGTTTGCATCGCAAGCGTGTTTCCCACCAGAGGGTGGCGCCCTTGGACTCCCACGGCGTTGGTCTGTGTACGACGTACATTCAGATTGAAGGTCGCCGCGCCCAGCTTGCCCGCAGCAGCCATGAAAGCGTTGGCATTCTCCTGCCACTCGTCGTCGGCCGTCAGCACCACAACCGTTTCGCCGGCCTTCACGCCGCAGAGCTCGAGCTCGCGAGTGAAGAGGTCCAGCATTTCCGCGTCAAGCTTCATGCTTCGCTCCTTTCAATTCTCTGTTCCAAAAGACCCAGCACTTCAAGCAGAACCGCCTTGAAGCGAGGAAAATTTTCTGCCTGCATCTGGTGCCCCACCCCATCTATACGGGTGACATGCAGCGAAGGCTGAAGATTGCGCATCTCCAAGATGTCATCGTCTGACACCACACCGCCGTCCCCTGCGGCAATCAGCGCCGCAGGAATTGCGCAAGCCGCGATGTCTGAGAAGAAATCCTTGCTGTGAAAGTCCTCATAGGCGACATGAACAGCGCGGTCATCGCAGGTCGACAACCACTCGGCACGCAGTAACTGAAGCGGCTCAGGCCATGGCGTGCCGGTGCCGGCCCGCAACGCTTGCAGCGCGTCACCTCTATAGGCCGACTCGAGCAGCTTCAAGGTTCTCATGATGGGCACCGGATATTCGCGCCTGCTTGGTCCACTGGTGGGGGGGTCAATCATCACGACAGCGCCGAACACATCGGGGGCATGCCTCACTGCATCCATCGCAATCCGCGCGCCCATCGAATGGCCAACAACTGTCGCCTTGTTCAATTGCATAGCAGCAGCAAATGCGATCACATCGAGAGCGCACGCGTCAACGCTGTAGTCCAGATGCGCACCGGCCTCCGAGAGGCCTCTACCCCTAACGTCAAGCACGAAGCAGTTGTACGCTGGCGCAATCTGCCCGCCCACGTGCCGCCACAGAATCGCAGGACTGACGATGCCGGGCACAACAACCAGGCCCGGCCCGTCTCCGGGGAAGTGCAGAAAATGCTGGCGGATGCCGTTGATCCGAACGTGCTGACCCAGTGGACTTGTCAAGGTGTGCCTCATTCCAACCGGCCTGCCGTAGTAGCGACCGATCACCGTTCTCTCTGAGAGAACCTCGTTCTATTGTACGCAGAAAATGCCAGCTTGGAACAGGAAGTCATCTACCCGTTGGCATTTAAGGACAAACCACTCGGATCTGACCGCGCAGCCGACTCAAGCAGGCAGCGCACGAGCGGAGTCTCTGTCTGCGCGTGTCAAAAGGCCTTTTGCTGGCAGTCACGTTGATGTTTGCGAGCGCGCATACTCAGCTTCCTGGAGCTGACGCCAAGCAATCTTTCCCGTCGCTAGCTTGGGGAGCTCGTCTACAAACTCAACGAGCCTGGGGTATTTGTAGGCCGCCATTCGCGGCTTGCACCACTCGATGATGTCCGAAGCCTCGACACGCCCCTTGGCTTCGTCCTTGAGAACAATCACCGCCTTGACGGTTTCGCCCCGATAGGGGTCATGGGCAGCAATGACACATGCTTCCCGTACGTCGCAATGCCCATGAAGCAGTGATTCAATTTCGGTGGGCCACACCTTGTACCCCGAGGCGTTCACCATTCTCTTGAGACGATCCTTGATGAAGAAGTAGCCTTCCTCATCTGCGAATCCCAAGTCCCCTGTACGGAAGAACTGTTTTCCATCAATTTCAATGAAGGCCTGTCGCGTAGCGTCCTCATTGCGCCAGTAACCTTTGAACAGCTTGTCACTGGCAACCACGATCTCGCCCACTTCGCCTTGCACAAGTTCCAAGGTGGAACCAGGCTCGACAATTCGGACATCGGTGTTAAAGAGTGGAGTTCCGAGACATTGACGCTTGAAGTGATGCGCCGGATTTCCCAGAAACGGCATGCCTTCGGAAAGTCCGTAACCTTCAAGAAAATCCAGGCCCGTCGCCTCCTTGACGCGCACTCCCAATGCCTGCGGCATCCCTGCCCCGCCCCCGGCGAGACGCCGAAGCGAGCTCAGGTCATAACTTGAGAAATTGGGACTTGCTAGAAAATCGATCAGCACCGTCGGCATGGTGTTCCAATTGGTCACCCGATGGCGCACGATCAACTCTGCAGCCGCATCTCGATTCCATCGCTGCAACAAGACAATGGTGGCCCCAACAAAAATTGGGGTGTTCATCATGTTCTGCATGCCCGTGATGTGGAAGAACGGAAGCGCAGCGAGAATCACCGAGCCAGACTCCATGCCAATCCACGCGGCAGACGTGTTGGTGCTCGCCATCATCGAGCGATGCGTATGCATACAGCCCTTTGGATTTCCAGTCGTGCCAGAGCTGTAGAGAATCACCGCCAGTTGATCGGGGTCATGAACGACTGGATCAGGTGCCGCGCAGTCAGACGACCGTATGGACTCGAAGGTGTGCAAGCGGACCAGGCTTTCCGCAGCAAGCGGTTTGTCCTTCGTGCTGGCGACGATCACGCCCCCCAAATCAGAGACGTTCACCATTGAGAGAACCTCAGAAAGATTCTCAGAACTGCAGAAAATGGCGCTCGCAGCGCTGTCGGATAAGTAGTGCTCCAGCTCAGATCCCTTGTTCATGGGATTCACAGGAATCACGACTGCACCAATTCGCAGGATGGCGTAGTAGGCCACTATGAACTCCCTGCAGTTCTGCATGTAGAGCAGGGCTCGGTCACCCCGCCGTATGCAAAGCTCTGCCGCCAAGTAGGCAGCAGTCTGCTCAACTTGCCTCAGAAGCTCCTGATAGCTCAATGCTCCGTGCTCGTCGACAAGGACATCCTTGTTCGCGAAGCGAGTACCTGAAACAAGAAGGTTGAAGTACAGATTCGTTTCAGGCGTTGCGAGGTCGTGAGGTAGACCCGAAGGCCACGTACGACTGTGTTTCGATTGCATCTTCAACCTCTTGGAACAGTTCGAACTTCTTCAATCAACAGTGATGTTGAAATCCGCGATGGCTTTCGCCCATGTCGCGCGATCCCGCGCGATCCGCTTGCTAAACGTTTCGTCGTCGGTGCCTGTGGGCTCCTGGCCTGTCACCAGAATGCGAGCTGCGACGTCACGGCGTTGCACCGTCTTCACGATGGCTCTCGACAGTTGAGAAATGACTGCCTTGGGGGTCCCCGCAGCCACGAAGATGCCGCACCATCCACTGGCGTTCATCTCCGGAAAACCTTCTTCAATGAACGTCGGCACATTGGGCAACAAGATCGACCGCACAGGATTGGCAATCGCGAGAATCCGAATTTTGTTTGCCTCTGCTTGCTGCTTGTAAGTACCCACAGCCCCCCAACCACTGTTGACATGTCCTGCAAGCAAATCCTGCATCGCAGGAATCTCACCCGCGTACGGAACGTGGACCATCTGTATGCCGGCATGTTGGGAGAACTGTTCGGCCCAGATGTGCGACGACGTCCCTTTCCCATACGAGCCATAGCTCAAGCTTCCCGGCTTGGATTTGGCGAGTTGGATGAACGACTTGAGATCTGTGACAGGAGAGCTTGTTGAGACGCCGAACGCAACAGGCGTGTTGGACACTTCAGCAACAGCAGCCAGATCACTCAACTTGTACGACGCGTTCTTCCTCAGGAGGTCGCCCTGCAACACACCGGTGTGAGTGACGAGGATGACGTGCCCGTCTGGTGATGCCTGCGCTACCGAAGCTGCAGCAATCATTCCGCCTGCGCCCGTCTTGTTCTCAACAATAACCGTCTGCTTGAACTCTTTCGTCAGCTCTTCGCTCAGGATTCTGGCGATGGTGTCAATGCTGCCGCCCGGATTGGTCGGGACCACAAGCCGGATGGGTTTTGACGGGTAACCTGTTTGGGAAAACGTCAGCGTACTCGCAGTGAGCAAGGCCGCTGCGGCGATCACTTTTCTGAATCCAAACAAGAATGAACAACGCGTCATGGGGAATCCTTCTTTGTTAACACGGCTCGGGTGGAACCTTAGGGTTGAAGAAAAGTGGGTCGCTCTCTAGCGCGAACCGAGAGCCTCGACGAAACGTGGATGGGAAGCAAAGATGCCGAGATGGTGATCCGTGTCGCCCAGCGTCATCTCTATCGCGACGAGCCGTTTGACGTAGTGCGCAACAACACTTTCATCCATCAAGCCAATGCCACCATGCAACTGGATGGCCTCTTGCGAGACGAAGCGCATGGCCTGCCCGACGCGAGCCTTGGCAGCCGCAGCCAACCGCTGTCGCTCTTGAGCATCAGAGTCCGAGAACCCTCGCATTGCAGCCAAGGTTGCGATGGCACGGGCTTGTGCTAGATGAATGGTCATGTCGACCATCCTGTGTTGAAGAACCTGGAACGAGCCAATTGCGACCCCAAACTGGTGTCGTGTCTTCAGATACTCCAGCGTCGCTGTGTTCAGCGCCTCCATGACACCCAGAGCCTCGCCGCAAAGGAGCACAGCACCAAAGTCCGCTGCAGCCTGAATGGTGGCCCAGGCTTCGCCCTCAATGCCAAGAATGCTCGAGGAGTCAACCTCTACATCCTTCAGCTCAACGTCAGCAGCGCGAAGGCCATCGATCGTCCGGTAGTCCCGCATTGACACGCCAGGTGCATCGGCGGGAACCAGGAATAGCGAGATTCCGTCCGTATCGCGTGCGTCGCCCGAGCTTCGCGCAGACACCACGAGCTGATTTGCTTGCGCACCGTGCACGACCACGGTCTTGGTTCCATTCAGCAAGCGCCGCTCACCAATAGATGATGCTGCCGTCGAAATGTCAAAAAGATCGTGCCGGGAATTCCTTTCACCCAGCGCACAAGCCAGCTTCAACTGGCCCGTAGCAACCTTCTTCAGCAGGGCGCACTGCCCTCCGCACAGCCGCAGGATCTCCGCGCCAAGCGCAGTAGAGAAGCATGGCTCGACGATTAAGCCGCGACCAAGTTCCTCCATCACGACAAGCATGTCCATCACGCTGCCATCGAATCCCCCGACGTCAGCCGGCAGCGTGAGTGCCGTCACACCCATCGTCGCGAGATCCTGCCAAGCCGCCTCGGAGCCACCTGCTTCGGAATGAATGATTTCTGCACGCCGATCAAAGCCGTAACTTTTCGCCGCCCAGCGTTTGAGCGACTCTGAGAACTGGATCTGCTCTTCTGTAAGATCAAAATTCAAAACACACTCCTCAAAGACCCAAAACCTGTTTGGCTATCACGTTCTTCTGGACCTCATTGGAGCCACCGTAGATGGCAATCTTTCTCTGGTTCAGGTAGAGCGCAGCGATAGGCGCAGCCTCGTCGTTGTCAGAGACGCTGTGTGCTCTGGTTCCTTCCAAGTACTCGGGATCGAATGGGGCACCATACGGTCCGACGGCTTCAAGCATGAGCTCGCCAATGCGCAGCTGAATCTCGCTCCCCTTGATCTTCAGCATGGACGCCTCAGGTATAGGAGCACCACGTTTGCTTTGTAGATCGATGGTCTTCTGCACGAGCACCTCCAATGCCATCAGGTCGATCTCAAGCGAGGCGACTTTTGATGCAAAAACGGGGTCGGTGAGTAAATCCTTGCCGCCTTTCTTCTGATTGACGGCGAGCTTCTTGAGAAGCAGCAACTCCCGCTTGGACCGGCCGACGGCAGCGATGTTTGTCCGTTCGTGACCGAGCAGGTATTTGGCATAAGTCCAGCCCTGGTTCTCCGTGCCAACCAGGTTCTCTGCCGGAACCCTCACGTTGTCGAAGAACACTTCGTTAACCTCATGCTCCTCATCGAGCATGATGATCGGCCGCACCGTGATGCCCGGGCTGTCCATGCTGATTAGCAAGAAGGAGATTCCTTCTTGCTTACGAGCGCCGCTGTCAGTCCGAACCAGACAGAAAATCATGTTCGCGTGCTGCGCCCATGTCGTCCAGGTCTTCTGCCCGTTCACAACATAGTGATCTCCATCCCGTTCTGCTTTTGTCCGCAGCGCTGCCAGGTCGGAGCCAGCATTCGGCTCCGAGTAACCCTGACACCACCAATCGTCACAGTTCAAGATGCGAGGCAGGTAGTGCCTCTTCTGGGCTTCGTTGCCGAAAGCCATGATGACAGGCGCGACCATGTTGACGCCGAACGGCATGATGATTGGTGCTCCAGCGAGGGCGCATGCCTCATCCCAGATGTGGCGCTGTACCGCCGTCCATCCCGGTCCGCCATGTTCCACCGGCCAGCTCGCGCCGGCCCATCCCTGAGCCGCAACGATTCGGTGCCAACGCACATAGTCATCGCGGCTGAGGCGCCTGTGACCAATAACCTTGTCTCGCAAATCGGCTGGAAGATTCTCTTGAAGCCAGGTGCTGACCTGCTCCTTGAACGCAAGATCCTGCGTGCTGTAACTTAGGTCCATAACGACTACCTCTGAGCTCTTTTTATTTAGATCGCCTGACTACACAGGTGCCCAATTGAAGACATCTGCCGTCTCCTCCAGAGGAGTGAGTACAGACCGCATAGCTGGCAGCGCGTGTTCTGCGATCTCCTCAGGCGACCAGCCCTCTGAGCGATGGAGCGATTTCACGGGACGCGGCTGATTCATCAACATGATCTCGTTGCCACGCACGGCGAAGATCTGCCCAGTGACATCGGCCGAGAGATTGCTGGCAAGAAATACCGCCAACGGGGCCACCTTGGCTGGCGTCATCAGGAGTTGCTTCCTTTCGGCCGCAAGCCGCTGGCTTTCAGTGGTGACGGGGACAGAGGCCACCATCCGGCCCCAGGCGAAGGGCGCGATGCAATTGGATCTGACACCTGCTTTCTGCATGTCGATCGCAATGCTTCTGGAAAGCCCGACTATTCCCATCTTTGCCGACGCATAGTTCGCTTGGGCGCGATTTCCGACAAGGCCTGATGTCGAGGTCATGTGCACGAGCGATCCACTACCCTGTTCTTTTAGGTGAACCGCTGCAGCGCTGCTTGTGTAGAACGAGCCGTACAAGTGGACCCGGATGACCGAGTCCCATTCTTCATCACTCATCTTGTGGAAGAACCGGTCCCGAAGGATGCCTGCGTTGTTGACCACACAGTCGATTCGGCCAAACGTATCGATGGCCTGCTCGATCAAACGGTGTGCGCCCACCCTTTCTGATATGGAGTCGGTATTCGCCGCAGCTTCGCCGCCGCTGGCTCGGATCTCGTCCACGACCGCTGAAGCGGGTCCGCGATCCGTGCCTTCCCCACCCAGTGATGCCCCGATGTCATTCACCACAACACGGGCGCCGGCTTGCGCCAGCTGAAGCGCGATGTCGCGACCGATTCCTCCACCCGCCCCAGTAACCACGGCTACTTTTCCGGCCATGCATGTATTCATGAATTCATCCTTATTGAAATCTTGCTGACGCATGGCTAATAGCCATTGCATTGCGTGCAGCGACGTAGCCTTCTATGGCGATGTGGTCGCCTTCGTCCCACATCCGGAACTCGATCTCTTCTCCCGGGTAGACCGGAGCCGAGAAACGCGCATCCAAGCCTTTCAGCTGTTCCGCATGGCCACCTGCGAATGCACGTATGGCGGCGACTGCCGCGTAGCCGTAGGTTGCGAGTCCGTGAAGTACCGGTTGCGGAAACCCGGCTCGTGCTGCCGTCTGGACGTCGATGTGCAGCCGGTTGTTGTCGCCACATAGGCGATAGAGCAGCGCGGCGTCAGGACGAATCGAATACGAACTGCGTTTGTCCGCCACACGATTCGGCGCGGGCTTGAGCGCGGGCAGGGGGTCTCCGTCCAGCATCAAATCGGCTTCTCCGTTTTTAGAGAACCCACCGTCGCCTCTACAGAAGAAGAGCTGATGCGCCGTCCCATAGAGCTCACCGCTTTCCGACTTCAGCGTCTTGCAGATCGTGAGGAGCGCCCCCTTACCTTCGCCCTTGTCCACGATCCTTGACACGCGCGAAGTCCCGACGACTCGGCCGCTGGCCGGTAAAGGATGTTGGAGCGAGATTCGCTGGTCGCCCTGAACCAGACGCGTGACATCGATTTCCATCGACTTTTCATCTCGCACCCAGAAGCCAGGCGAAGCAATCACGGCAGCCATGGACGGAATGAGAACCTGCTGGGTTTCATCCACCAATCTGAGTTGTTGAGAATCCACCGGATTGGAAACAGCGCCGACGGCAATCGCGTACAGAGCGGTGTCTTTGGAGGTGTATTCATGCACAACGGTGCGGGACCAAGCCTTCACTGCTTCGATGTTCACGCGGCACCTCGCGGCTCTTCCAGGACAAATACGGGAACCTTGACTTCACCTGCGCGGCCGAACACCACCCGGACGCGTGCGCCGACTTCAAGGGATGACGCACTCGCATCCACGATGTTGCTCAGCATGCAAACGCCCTCGTCCAGATCAATGTAGGCAAGCACGCTACGCCCGCCCGCCTCGCCCGTGAGCGTGTACGAGTAGACCGTCCCACCACCGCTGGCTTCGGCCCATTCGACGTCCGCAGAAAAGCAATGCGGACAACTGCGTCGCGGGTAGTAGTGGTGCTCGCCACAGGTATTGCACTTGCCGTACAGCAGCCGGTGTTCGGCAGCAGCCTCGTAGAAGACCGCGCTTTCAGGGTTTGTTGCTGGCGCAGGCCAGTCGTAGGTGTCTAGTGATTTCATAGGTTCAGATGCGCTCAAGAATCAGCGTTGCGCTGCCATGTCGGGCACCCAGGTTTCCGCCCGTCCCCTGCGCGAGCGCGAGACCGCAGTTCGATACTTGGACTTCAGGGTGCGCCTCGCCGCGCAGCTGGCGGACGGCTTCAATCACCTTGGTCATACCGCCTCGATTGGCCGGGTGGTTGTTGCACAGCCCCCCGCCGTCAGTGTTCACAGGAAGGCGGCCAATGCCAGAGATCAGGTTTCCATCCTGGACAAAGCGCCCGCCTCCTCCCTTGCTGCAGAATCCGAGGTCCTCCAGCTGAAGAAGCACAGTGATCGTGAAGCTGTCGTAGATCGACGCATACTGGATGTCTTTCGGCGTTACGCCGGCCTGGGCGAATGCCTGAGCGCCCGAACTAGCCGCTGCGGTGACAAGCAGATCGCTTGCTCCGCTGTAGGCGCCCTTGGTTGCCTCCCCAGTCCCCTTGACTGCAATCAGTGGGCGGGAGAGGCTTCGCGCGATCTCCGGACGGGCCACCACAAGGGCTCCTCCGCCATCGCTCACCACGCAACAGTCCAGACGATGCAACGGGTCCGCAACAAGCGGTGAATTGACGACGTCCTCGACGGTGACCAACTTGCGCAGCATTGCGTTCGGGTTGTGCTGCGCATGCTCGGATGCGGCAACCTTGATCCAGGCCAATTGCTCCGAGGTGGTGCCGTACTCATACATGTGACGGCGGGCCACCATGGCGTAGCCGAACAACGTATTCATCCCAAACGGCTGCTCGTACGCAACATCAGGTGACGTGGCACCGTGCTCACGAGGTTTCGCAGTCAGTGGATCGGTCCGTGGTTTGCCGGCCAGGGTGATGAGCGCTACGTTGCACTTACCCGCAGCGATTGCCTGCGCCGCATGCGCAACATGGATCAGATAGGACGAACCACCGGTCTCTGTCGTGTCCAGGTGCCGAACTCGAAGCCCCAGATAGTCCAGCATCGAGAGAGGTCCCAGCCCTGGGGCGTCGCCCGCACAGAAATATCCGTCCACATCCCCCATCAACAACCCTGCATCCGCAAGAGCACCCCGAGCGCACTCAGCATGTAGTTGAGCAACCGAATGGTGCTCAGCCTTTCGCAGTGGGTGCTCGAAGGCCCCAACGATGTACGCGGCAGCCCGGGTCATTCCTCGGCCTTTCCATCGCGGCTACCCAAGCCTGCGTGTCCCCGGGCCAAGTAAAGCCCTTCCCTGACGATCACAACCCGAACCTGACCCGCATTTCTCGATACCATTTTGTTCTGCCCAGTAGAATGATGTTCTGTATTCAGCTGTGTATTCTGAAGAAAATTCAGAAGCTTTGCAATGGGGTACGATGCAAAAAGCTCGAAAAATCGACGGACGACTCCGTCCTCCCTGAAATAGCGAGAAGCTATGTCTGCCACTGCCATCCATCCAGATACCTCCTCCGACAGCATTGCCACAGTTGTCTACGACGCCTTGCGCACAAAGGCGATCACCCACGCGTTTCTGCCGGGGGAGCGCCTTAACGAAGGAGAGTTGGCGAAGGAATTGAACGTATCCCGCACGCCGTTGCGCGAAGCGTTGAATCGCCTGACTACTGAAGGCTTCCTCAGAGCCGTCCCAGGGAAGGGATTCTTTTTTCGAGAGCTAGACCCTCAGGAACTGTTCGATCTCTACGAGCTCCGGATCGCGCTAGAGCTGGCGGCAATCGGTCTTGCTGTCTCGAGAGCCAGCGATGCGGAGATCGACGCACTTGCCAAACTGGTAGACGACAGCACGTCCTGGGAAGATTGCACGCAAGCTGAACTGACTGCGCAAGATGAGCATTTCCACGAGAGGCTGCTGGGGCTCGCAGGCAACCTGGAGATGTCGCGTGTCCTGACGAACATCAATGCGCGCATCCAGTTCGTTCGCTGGATTGATCTAGGGAAACTGACTCGGCGCGCAACCCATCACGACCATCGCTCAATCGTAAAAGCTCTCAAAGAACGCGACGCCGAATCGTGCGCGCATCTTCTTCGCAAGCACATCACGAGAAGGCAGGAAGAAATCATCGACGCCGCGCACGCGCACATGACACGGCTTTTTACTGAGCGAGCAGCGTTTCGTCATCGCTAGCGCTACTGCACCTTACGTGCTATGTAAGTAGCGTGCTCACTTATTTCAGCGTCGGGCGCTCAAGGCATTAGTCAGCCAATTTTTGCGTGTCGGGCGCCGGCGATGGATGGCCAGCGAAAGGATGGGGATACGCCTCGCCGCAAACGCGATAACCCGCTCGGGAGCTGCCACGGACGCGGCTAGAAAGTTCTTCAGTGCGCGGCAAGTGCGGCTCGCTTCGGAGCTACACCCTCCACGCGTTTGTCGGCGCCCTCCACGTCCTCTCCATACTGGAGTCGCCTAAGTGCGATCGATGCTTCTGCGGATCGAACTTCCGCCGCCTCGCGCTGTTCGAGAATGCGAATCTGTGACCGAGCGAAAACCCGAACCCCCTCGCTCTCATCCTCCAGCCATGGTTGTAGCAAGGCCTTTCGCCCTGCATGCAAATCCGCGAAGCCGAACTCACCGGAGACGACACCCGACTCGTCCAGCACTGAACTGGCCTTTTTGAGCAGCTGGTCACCCGCGTCCAATTTAGCTACAACGTTTCGAACATGCCCGTATACGACTGGTTTTCCCTCGTAAGCCGAGAGGACGGCCAAGACGAAGGCCAAGTCACCCTCGGCAGGGTCAGCTATCAGATGAGCGATTCGCTTGTTCAGGCCGTGGGCCATATCAGGAAAGACAGATGCGAGAAGCGATGCACCATCGAAAGTAAAGTGCAAAGGGTCTTCTTCAAACCACCCTCGTGCCGCTGAGAGCATCAAATCCACAGCAGCAGCAAGCGGTGCCTGGAGTTCGTGAACACTGAAGGGGATTGCGTCGTAGTCCGCTGGGGCAGCGCCGTCACGTTTTACTCGTTGGCGCTGGCCAAGGAAGTCGATAACCAGCCCAGGCCACCGCTTGGCAATTGACGCTACTATGTCTTCAACAGCATGTTCTAAGTCTGGATAGAGCAGCAGCACTTCAAGTACAACAGCCGCCTGCGGCTCATCGAGTTCCTCAATAATTGACCGGTTCAACCACGACACCCAGGACATGCGAATCCAGCTGAAGTCTTGAGCTTGCGCCAGATATCGCAGCGACGGCAGAAAAACCCGTTCAATGAGGTGTCCTGGGTGCTTGTCGAACTGGTCTACACAAGCCAAGACTGCGTTGCGCACACCGTGGAAGACACCGTATTTGATTGCGCTTTGCATGGAGCGAAAAAGCAGCTGTTCATCAAACGGATCTGCATAGCGCAGGCCCCATGTAATCTCATCCACGTGCTGCCCGACCTCGAGCCATCCATCGATCTTGGACAGAGCCGTTTCCTTCTCGGCGCTTGCAAGGAGCCCTCTCAGCATGGTGGACAGGAAGCCCTGCAGAGGTTTGTTGAGCTTGTCCAGGTAGCCAAGCACTATCTCGGGTTTGCTGGCTGCCAGCTCGAAAAGAAACTTGCCGAATACAGGGAAGGTTGCAAGATCGCTGGAGTCGGTTGATGCGTAGCGACTAAGTCGGTCGTACCACGCATCCGCGCTCGCGGCGTCGACAGACTCCAGCAGCATGACTACCTCCTGCGACCTGTAGGCCTCAGCCTGGGCGTGTTGAAATTTGTCGTCCTCCCAAGCAGGTGGATACACGCAGTCATATCCAACCAGCACCTTGTACACAACGAAGTCTGCATCGGCATTGACGATGTCTCTGAAGGCAAGCGCTGCAGCCTTCACACTCGTTTGTCCAAGGACGAGGTTTTCGTTCTGCTGCATCCCCTCAGGAAGCTTTGCATACCTCCGATACCACCAATGAACTTGGGTCTCAGTGGACTGCCTGAGCGAAAGGCTGAGCGTGGGCGCAATGTCGGCAAGGAAAGAGACCACAGAACAGGTGTCATCCATCACCAAGCGGGCCAGAGCGTCGCTGTACCCTGGACCTACCGCTACACGTGTAGCCGTCTGAAGCGCCAATAGCACCTCACGACGTTGAACTTCGTCCTCAGCCAGTGCGAACTGGTGCTTCAATAGACCAATAGCTCTCGTCCGCATACAACGCAAAACGTCGGAGTCGGCTACCGATCCTCGATGGAAGGTAACGGCGGAAGAAGACCTGGTCGTTCCAGTGACCTCTGACTCAAGCGCCTTACCTAGCATCGCGGTCAGCAGACTCGTCAGGCCACGCCGCTCTTCGTCGCCAAGCTCAAGAATTCTGGAGACCAACGCCACCTGTGCCGCTGCACCGTGTTGACGCCAAACATGCAAATCGTGTCTTGCTAGCGTACTACCAAGCTCCACTAGATGCTTCCGCTCCGACTCGGTCGAAGCCGAGCCGTAGAGCGTGAACAGGGCATCGAGGTTCTTTTCGAGATCAACGTATCGATAACGCTCGAGCACGCCGGCAATGGCCTTTACGACATCTGAAAAAGATTTGGGAGGGAGAGCCCCGTACGGCGTTTCAATAGCGACCGGCTCGGTGGCACGAGCGACATCTGCAGCGGCAATGAGTCTGTCAATGACATGCGAGTACACGCTCGACAGGTCGTCGTAGAAGGGAAGAACGCTTTCGACGAACGTCTCAAGCGCACGCACTCTCACATTGTTGTCAGCGGCCTCGACGATAGCCTCCAACGCATCACCGTCAAAAAGGGCTTTACCCTCAACCAATCGCTCGAAGTCATAGGCTATCTGCTGAAACTCATAGCCAGCAGGCACCAGATACTTTCTCGCAACCTTGTGCAGTCGCTTCTTGATACTGTCAAGCTGTCTTGCACCGAAGTCACCAAGCTCGGGCACTTTGTAGACAGTATCGTGTGCCATCTCTGCCCACGCATGGTTCAGGATCGTCTGTATCTGGACCTCACACCTCATCTTCGAGAAATCAGCATACTCGGGCAGAGACAGCCGATCAGGACGTAGTTCCAACACATAGTGATTGGACATGTAGAGGTCAGTAGCCTCCTCTGCGTCTTGACGCGGGTGGTGAATCTTGACCTCCCTGACCTCGAAGTTCTGCTCGACAACTCCTGAGTTCAGAAGCCGGCTGACATCGCTGTTTGTGTAGAAGACCACACGACACCCAGCAAGGTCCTTGATATCCGACTCGAGATTTTCCGTGTCCGGGATCTCACGTTGCAGAAGCTTTTTTCGCAATGACGCCGGTTGTTTCTCCCGGTACGTCACTTGCTGAAGTCGATAGCCCCCTTCGGACCGAATCGCTGCAGTGAGGATTGCAGCAACCGTCGACGCAAGCCGTCCATATGCGATCTTTCCTGTACGCTCGTATTCGTCGATGTTCATCGGCTCTTGCCTTCAGGTGTTCGAAGCAGATTTACGCGTTCCAGTGCTGCGTTAGCGATGGCTTCACTCCCGAGATGCCCGCACCACGTACTTTAAGACGAAGCTCCCGCGCCCGCTGCCTGCTTGAATGGCCTCTCTCGAATGATGAACTGAGGGTCAATGGCCTCAGGAATTGAGCGCACGATTTGCTGGCGCATATCAGCCAGATCATCTTTTCCCGGCATCGTATCTACTCGCACCCGTGATAACGCGTCAAGCGTGATGGGGTCCCTTACAAAGTGCATGTACCGCTTGTTGGCTTCAGTAAGCACTCGATGCCCAAGCTCCGGAGACTCTGGCCTCACTTCCAGCAGCCAAAAGCGCAATACCTCCCTGAGTGCGCGTTTTCTCGCTGCGACGGCTAAGGTCTCGGAAGATGACTCCCCTTCCAGACCTTCGGGGTCGAAGTTGGACACGAAAGAAATTGTCGTTATGTTCTCCAGCGCTAAGTGAATCGCCAGCGCCAGGTCAACATGATCCATGTCGTCTCGAAAGAGCTTCAGGCACGTCTGCGCTGCCATCCAATCCACAAAGACTTCCTCGCGAAATCTTGGCTCAGCCTTTAGTGCAGCGCGCATCAGTGCCTCGTCATCGCAATCTTTAATTAGTTTCGCTTTGATATCTTCGCGAACTATCTTGTCTTGCGCGCGCTCCTCATCGGTGTTGATGTTTGCCCAGTGAGGGATAGGTCTTCCGTGAAACTGAAACGACAAATCGTCCAAATAGGTCTCGACGATCTCATCCCAGTCATCTGAGCCCTCCACATCCATCAAAGAATCGAGAAGCATGTCTATGGATGCGGGGTCGAGCGCGGCTGGCTCCCACATCAGGTGAGCCAGCTCGTGCGCAAGCACGAACGCTTCTTGCACATGCACGCTGGCCTGGCGAAGTGCAACCTTTTGCGCATCCTCGGCTCCGGTGGAGTCCTTGCTCGCGTGGTACGTGACCGAGTAAACGTAAGCGAAATAAGTCGCTAGCTCAGCCCGACCACGACAGGAGGCTGCCTCAGATAGCAATCGGAACGCGAACGGGTGCGCGCTATCCGGCTTGTTCGACATGAAGTAGAGGCGAGTCAAAGCGTTTAGGGTCTGACCAAGATACTGATCGTGAATCAGCCAGTGGCCGTCGCTCAGTTCAATCAGCTGCGAACGCTTGTTCAAGGAGTTTATGACAGCAAACTTCAACGGTAGCTCGCGGACCGGCTTGAAACTCTCCGCATGGACCTTCAAGAACAAAGCCTCATATTGGGAAACAAGAGCAGGGAACGTATCCGCGTTGCGCCGACGCGTGGTCTTAACGTACTCAGCCAAGGTCACGATTTGTCCTTCATTTTCTCGGCTTGTTTCATGAGGCTCTTCACCTCATCCACCGAATACCCCCGATATTCACAGCCGTCCACACTGACCCTTCGGTGCTTTTTCGCCTCAATAAGGGCGACAACGATTTTCTGAATCGCTGGCACCGCCAGTGCAGCTGCCGACAAGAAAAGTGTCCATGTCCCAAACGTTCCGTCGATCGCACGTCCGTCCAGGATGGTTACGCTTTCAGGCGAGAGTTTCTGGAGATCTTCACCAATGCTTCGGTCGCCTTCACTCATTTCGATAGCAAGCATGATTTCAGTCTCCTTGGGTTGGAAGTAGCGCTTATTCTGGCAGTCCCTCCAAGACTGCGCCAGCGTCTTTAACCGAGACTGCGCGAAAAGCAGGTCGAAAAGGGCGCCGTCAAGCCAATGAACAAAACTTTTGCCGCAACCTCTTCCTGCAGCAATCCGCGACAGTAAGGCCCGCAAGGACAGAACCGTCCTTTGACATGCGCCTGTCGCCGCCTCCCGTCGATCACACACTGAACACAAGTCGCTCCTTCTCAGTGAGGCGACTAGGCGCATCCCGACCAGTTCCAGCTGAATTGAGAGTTTTCTGGCAGCCCGCAATCGGCGCCAAATCAGATAGACAACCTACTATTCTTGATTTCCTGCAACCAGTTTCATCCTAAAAATTGATGAAGGAAACTGCTGAACATGGGAGATTGCAGATAGACGGCCATTGTCGTCCCGCTTGCAATTCCCTACGATTTCTCGCGACGGTCGCTGAATGTCCTAAGTAGTGCTTAGATGCTGCTCTTCGGGACAACTCGCACAGCAGAGATCTACGCGGGGGTAAGGCATGAAACTTTGGATTACGACTATTGCCGTTGTGGCGGTTTCGACTGCGGTCACCGGCTGTGGTACCACGGCTTCCTTCACACGCAGCATGGAAGAGCCGGTCAAAGCTCTCTCAAACGTAGTTGCACTCGCGGACGAAGCTGAGCAGAACGTGCTTAAAGCCACTGCGACAGGACTCGCCCCCACCTCGTTGACACCAGGAGAAATCGCATGCAGGCCAGTAGGCGGTGGCCCGGGAGAAGTCAGCGATCAGCTCAAGTCATTCGGCGATGCTTTGGACATCGTCCGGAAGATCGGGGAGAAGCCAGCCGATACGTCATATGCTGGATACATCCGCAAGTTTCGTGAAAATGCCGCAGCCGGCCAGCCATCGACAAAACCAGACATCGAGAAGAGAGAGTCCGAACGCTTTGACCGTTGCAAGGCTCTGTTTCTTTCAGACATCAACGCTGGCACGCAGCTAAGCCCTTTGAAGCCTAAGCGAGATGGTGAAATGTCGCCGTCGATCGTCGTCCAACTGCTGGGCGTGAATCAATTGGCAAAAGCTTTTCTCGGGCAAGCAGAGACCATCAGCCGCGAGGCTGCGGTGAGACGCGCGATAGAGAAACTGCTACCAGACCTGAGGGTGGCCGCCGCGCAACTCAAAGCTGAGCCTTCACCAGAGTACGGTCCGTTGGTTCAGTATGGCAGCGGTAGTTCCGTTGAAGCGACCGTCATGAATGCAAGCGTGCTTGGAGCCACGGTGAATGTGCGGCGCTGGTATGTGGCGCAGCAAGTCAAATCAACCTGGGACTACCTGGCCCGCTGCCGGGCGGCGACAGACAGGGCATGCTTTGGTGACCCTGCGGTCCAAGCGGCCGCTGACCGGTTTGCTTCAACGGTGTACGCGTATCGAAGTCTAGCCAAGGTGGACCCAGTGAAAGTTCTAGCCAGTGTCGACTCAGCGGTCATTACCGCAAATGATTCGCTCAACTTCAAAGAACCAGAAGCTTGGATAGATGGACTCATCGGCATTGCCGACGCGCTGTCATCGCTAAACGATGCCTATGGGAAATTCGACAAGTCGAAAGACTGAGTCTCACTGAAAACCTGCTTCGAACGGCATTTCATAGATCGGGGGGTGGCGGCCATGAGTCTCATCAAAGTCTTCTCCAGCATGCTCTTGTTGCTGGTTGTCACGACCCACATCCACGCGCAGAGCAACAAGCCGTTGCAGGACTTTCACGCACGTATCACCAAACAAGGTGGCGAAGCAGCGATGGCCCCGGATATCTTGTCCAGCCAGAATCCGCACGTAAGACCGTACGCTGCCATCTTGAATGCTGCCAAGTGGCCGTCACCGAACATTCCGGTGTGCTGGGAGAACCCATCATCAGATAACGCAGAAACGAGAGGTTGGGTAAAGGACTCGGTCGAACGCACCTGGAGCACTGCATCTGCTTTGAAGTTCACCGGTTGGGCGAAGTGCGCCCCTGTCAACAAAGGCATCCGCATTCGAATCGCAGATGAAGGCCCACACGTCAAAGGCCTGGGGCGCTTCCTTGACGGGAGGGTCGACGGCATGGTTCTGAACTTCACCTTTGCTAGATGGAGTCAAAGCTGCCAGGCCAATCGTGAGCACTGCATCCGAGCGGTGTCGGTGCATGAGTTTGGCCACGCCGTAGGCTTCACTCATGAGCAAAACCGCGCGGACGCTCCCGGCGAGTGCAGGATGCTGGCTCAGGGCACGTCTCCGGATTCATTGCTGACCCCATACGACCCCTCGTCTGCGATGAACTACTGCAACAAGAACTGGAACAACGATGGTTATCTATCTGCGCTGGACGTGGTGGCTGTGCAGACTCTGTACGGCAAGCCATAAATCCTCTTGCTGCAGGAGCAAGCGCCATGGTAATCAAACTCTTTGTGACCACGTTGCTGCTAATCGGGGCCGGATCAGCGTCAGCACTCACGCTGTCGGAAGCAGTTGAGAAAAATCGGCAGAGCGTCATCTATGTCAAGGTGTCCAAGGCCAACGAGACTACAGGCGCAGTGACGGAGCAGCATGGCACAGGCTTCATCCTGAACAAGGAGGGCTATGCGGTGACAGCCGCACATGTGGTCTCTGGAGGACAGGGGCTTCAAGTCGAGATTCGTGGAGCAGTCGGGAGTCGCGAAGGCGTCCTTGAACCAATGGAAGTCCTGTTCGAGAGCTCCAACTTCGATGTTGCGCTGATTCGCTTCAAGGACTCGAGCAAACAACGCAAACCAGTTGCTTTGGGAGACCCATGGAAGCGCAAGGACGGCGACACCATCTACGTGATGGGTTTCCCCGGCATTGAAGAATGGTTCCACACGTCTGGCGTTCTGAGCGGCAAGGGCCCGAAGGGATCTTGGAATACCACTGCCGTGCTCAACGCTGGCATGAGCGGTGGACCGGCATTTGACACCGATGGCGATGTGGTAGCAATGGTCTGGGGAGGTGTACCTACAACGGGAGTGAGCGGGATCAATCGCGTACTGCCGATCAATCTTCTTAGGGAGCCGCTGGAATTTGCCGGGGCATTTGCAAGAGCGGCCGCAGCAGCTACTGCTACGACACCGGCTGTGGTACCCCTACCACCAAAGCCTGCAGACATCCAGGAAGTCCAGTATGCGTTTGCCGAGACTCAGACCTCGTTCGGTGGTTTTCAGGCCGCCACGCGAACTTATACAAAGACTTTCGATGCGATGACTGGCTTCAGAATCACAGACTACAAAGTGATCCCGAAGAGCTCCAACAACGCAAGAACACCTACGACTGTACTTAGCCCGGACGGTAAGAAGCTGACAGTCACGTTTGCACTCACTAGTGGCCCGGCCTACGATCAGTGGCGAGGCTGGATTGACGCGGAAGTACAGACTCGCCAAACGCAGGATTAAGTGTTCGAAGTGAAGCAACCTGCGACAACGCTGCGTGACCATTTTTCCTGCGCTCCTAGTTCGTTGAAAAGCTATGCCGAGAGCTTTTCCAGCGTGGGGATGCATTGAACTCAATCCGTGCATCGTCGAACTGAAGCAGATGAGCGACAGTTCAAGGGGCTACGGTCAGCGACTGCGCGCTTGGTTGCGAGGCTGAGAAGACAGCGCTCCAAAATCTTTCCACTGAAAACCGTAGAGGTTCATGGAGGAGCCTCGAGGCCCCAGAACGAGGTCAGTAGGCTCGACAACGGCTTCAGACACGAGGTGGCGCGCATCAAAGACCTCACAGTCCTGCGCGGGCTAGAAGTTCAACGCTATATGTCAATCACGGTGTATCCGTGCTCCTCCTACACGACGAACTAGAAACTCAAATGCTCGACAGCCAGCCGCTCCGACTCAACGCTTCATCAATGGAGCACACCCCGTTTCTTTCCCATTGGCATGTTCGAGAGGTCGCGCAGGACGGGAGCAGCCTCTACGAGGTGAGGGACTCTCGCGGGTCAGTCGTCGCAGCGGACATCAAATGCATCGAACATGCACGCCTCTTTGCTCTGTCTCCGCTCATCTTCCAGAACTACGAGCTGCTCGAGGAAGACGCCGTACGCGCGCTTTGGCACATGGTTGACGTCAACCCTGGCACATACGATGTGGAGGAAGTGGCGGCTGACGTCGACGGCAATTTTGAAAGAACGAGTCCCGGCACGCCCGAGCATGCCCAGTGGCTGATGGACGTTGCCTCGCTGCGTGAGGCGGTTGGCGAGCAAGACGTCCCGCCGGCTGGAACGCCCAGGCAGGTTGACCTCTTTACTGCTTGACGCGTCGAAGTCGGCCGGCAGTCCGCCAGGTACGACCGGCGGCTTCTTCGGCGTGTCTTTTGGCAGATTGATTGGCGAATGTCTTGGTGAACGTCCGCCCTCTCCAAGTCTTTGATCTAATTGCAGAAAGCCCAATACCGGGCAGCGACGCAAGTGTTCTTGGGCGTGCCTTTTGGCGGATCTTTTGGCGCATCTTTCGGCGGATTTGCTGGAGGACCTTTTTGCACACGTTCCTCGACAAACACGAGACCTGGCATGCGTCGCATCACATGAGCGGCGGGGATGCCGAAGACCTTCTCGGCCAACTGCAGGCCGCAAGCATAAGCAGCAGTCCGAACTACAAGCCAGTCGAGAGTGGAGCCAGTCACTCCTGGATGAGCATAAGCATCTCCAAGACCTGGAGGGAAAAAGTCATTATTCCTCTATGCGTGCGACGAGAGCCGTAACCGCAAGACCCTACGCGGAAACGAAGCAGCGAACACGCCCATTGCCTAACCGAAAAAGAAGCGCTTCTGAGTATCGGTGATCAGCGTGGAACGGTCCATCTGACTCGACCTTTGTCGACCTGTCTCGAAGTCACGGACAAAGGCTAAACAAATTCTCTGTACGTCCGCACGGGAGGTTAAAAACCGTGCGCATCCGCATGACCGACCCGTGTGGGGTCAGTTTTGCGACGTGCAACAGTTGCAGCACCGCTCAAGGTGCTTGAGTTATTCGCAGGGGTCGGTGGGTTTCGAGGCGCCCTTCAGGGCTTCCCAGGTGAACCGCTCCGAAAGGAAGAAATGGACGGCGTCTTCGAGGTCGTCTGGTCCAACCAGTTTGAGCCAAGCACCAAAAAGCAGCACGCCTCAGATGTCTATGTGGCGCGCTGGGGCGCTGAGGGTCACTCCAACGAAGACGTCAACGAGGTTCTTGCATCGGAGAGAAAGTTTTCACAGGTCCTCAGCCAGCAAGCAGACGTCCTGGTAGGCGGCTTTCCCTGCCAAGATTACTCGGTGGCCAAGTCGGCTAGTTCTGCTGCTGGCATCGAGGGCAAGAAAGGGGTTCTTTGGTGGTCTATTCACGAGACACTGCGCCGTCACATCGCGTCAGGCCAGGCCATCCGCCATGTCGTCCTGGAAAACGTGGACCGATTGCTCAAGTCCCCCACGAAATGCCGAGGCCGCGACTTCTCCATCATCCTCGCCTCACTTGGTCAGCTCGGATATGCGGTGGAATGGCAGGTCGTCAATGCGGCTGATTACGGATTCGCGCAACGTCGCCGGCGCGTGTTCATCGTCGCCCACCACGAGAGCACGGCGGCCTACAAGCGTCTTCTGAGCGCCCAAGCATCCAAGGTGTTCGAGTTGGGAGCCTTGAAGGCAACCGTCCTTTCCAGAGCGCTCTCATGGGAGGCCACCGCCTCCGACGTCACCTTCTCCCTCCCTGCGGACCCTCTGGAGGCACAAGCCACCTATCAATCAAAGGCAGACGGCTCCACCCACTTTGAGACCACCGGCGTATACATCGCCGGCTTGGTCACCACGGTTCGCGCCGCCGCCGTCCTCTGCCCCTCTGACGCTTCATCCTGCTCGACGCCAAAGACGCTGGGCGAAGTAGTTCGGGCAACACCAGCTTCTAGCATCGCGCCTGAGTACTACCTGGCAGATGAGGACCTCTCCAAGTGGGCGTTCCTCAAGGGCGGAAAGTCGCTGACACGAACCTCCTCGTCCGGCCACACATATACATACAGCGAAGGACCCATGGCCTTTCCTGACCCGTTGGACCGGCCTGCGAGAACCATCATCACTGCTGAAGGCGGGCGCGCGCCCTCTCGCTTCAAACACGTTGTCAGGACGGAAGACGGACGGCTTCGTCGCCTGGTGTCAGAGGAGCTCGAGGTCCTCAACGGCTTCCCGCGCGGCTTTACCGAGCTCGAGGGGGTGTCGCCAACGAAGCGTGCCTTCTTCATGGGCAACGCGCTGGTTACCGGGGTGGTCAGACGCATTGGTAAGGCCTTGATAGCCGCCGCTTGAGTAGGCCACAGGCGGCCCGCTCTCCGGGACAGGCCGGCTAAAGCACGGCAGGTAGATCACGTGGAGACGAAGGCTAAAGGTGATTTCTCTACGGATGTGCAGTGACTGGCAATCACCGCTCTCAACCACTCAATCACCCAATCACCCACTCTTAGAAAGCGAACATAGATGACAACCAACACTTCCCCTCAGACCCCGGAGCAGCCTGAAAAGCACACACTCCCGACCAGCATGGTCCCCGGCCTCGCTCGCGTACGCGCCATGACCAGAGGCGCACTGACGAGGCAGTGGCCGACCCGCAACCTGACTCTGTGCCCGCCGGCCCATGGCGCTGTTGTGCCAGTTGACATGCTGGACTGCCCGGAACTCTTCCGAAGCACCGACCGGTCCGTCCTGGTCCTCTTTCTACCGGACGACGTCCAACCTCACCTTGAGACACTGGGCTCCCAAGCTCCGCAGCTTCGAACGCATGAGCTCGTGGGGTTTAGAAGGCAGGAGGTCTATCTGTCGCTGTACACCGCTGCGACCGATGGCAAGCTGCCGTTGGCCATCTGGGTGAGAACTTCCGACTTTTTGGATAAGCATTTGAGCCGCGTGCCTGAGCGCCGCAGCATTCGAGTCCCCGTGCTCTTCGTTGCAGGGAGCGAGGCAAGGGCTAGTCACTGGTCATTCACGCCAGAGAACCTGGGTCGCATCCAGTCTGCAGTCCAGAGCAGCCAGGCGTGGGTGTCGAAAGCAGACGAAAACGAGACGCAGCGCTCCCTGGACGTGGCTACCCGCTATGGAGAGCGCCCCTGGCTGTTCATGCGCTACGACATCAAGAATCTCGGTCGCAGATACGCCACGGGCTGGGCACCACTCTGCACCATCCAGGACGACAAGGCGCTGGAGTATCAGCTGAACTAATCAACCTTGCTGCATTCCTGGAAGGGGCCGCCGAGCAAGTTTTGACAGCCGATGGTCAATTTAGAGAACGCGGTCAATCGGTGTCAAGACGTCGTCCCCCTACCCCCAAAAGAGTTCACCTGGCGAACTGCCGAGGAGTACGCCGAATGTGACGGCTATCAAAACGGCCGTCGCCAGTCTCCCCCATCCGCTGTTCCGCGCGCCGCTCGGGAGTTGTTTAGTGAAATGAAGTCCAAGAGCGAACATCGCCCAGACTCCAAACACTGATGCCAGTCCGATTCCCAGGAAGAACAAGGCCTTCTGTATGGTGGGGAACACGATCCATACCCACCACACGATGACGCCACCGAGCGCGGTCGCACAGAAATCTACGCAGAACCTCAGAGCTGGACGAACAACGTATGCCACGAAGTGGCGAGCCCAACGGAAACCCGAAAGGCCATATCCGAGCAGCCCTAGAAAAAGCGTAGGGAGGAAAAGTCGTAAATCCGCTGTGAGCGTGGACTTGCGAAAGGCATCAAACGCGGTTTCTATGTTTACTTGCTGCGGCGGCGCAAGAAAAGTGACCACCAACAACAAAAAGGCAATAGCAGCGCCGCCCATCGCGGACTGAACAAGTCTCAGCAAGTGCCATCTCACGTATCGGGTCTTCTTAAACGAAATATCTACACTCATCAACTTGAAAGAGAAAATGAAAAACAACAAACAAAGAAATCGCTACTTGTTCTCGGAAACTGTTCGGCCAGCCGCATGTTTTCTTGCACCGCTTGCTGCCTTACAAGCGACCGTCACATCTTTCCTGAACTTGTTGCACGAGCGCCCCATTGACTCAGCTTATGTGTGCTTCTGGCTTTCCATGGCTGCATGCTTGGTTGCTCTCAGCATGACGTGGCGGGATGGCGCCTCCGAGGGTGAGCAGACCGCACCAATGGCGTAAGCCTTGGTTCCTGCTTCGAATGCTGAGATATCGACACTTCATCAGCTGATCTGAAGTGCTCGCTGCACTTCTTGACAAGACGACAGCTGCTCCCTCCTCAGATTTTTCGAGTGGCAAGCTCAGAATCAGGATTGCACGTCTTGAGCGATGGCTAGCATCGTGTAGGTTAGACCGCCGTAGAGATGCTCCACGGCGTAGTTGGCCATCGGCAAAGAACTTCGCTTAGAAGCAGGGGCCTTCGGCGCTTCTAAACCACTCGACCACTAGAGCAGGTTCTCGCGATGGTCAGAAAAAATATAAGCCGCTGCGATGGACGCTGAAGAACGCGCTGTACTCGAACACTGGGAGTTGCGGGCAGGTTGAACACATAAGGACCTTTTCCCTAACAGCCTCAGCGTTGACTAGGGACCGAAGGTCTTCGCTGCAAGGACCGTCCGGACCTTCAGGACCCATCAACTTCACGGAGTACTCAAGCTCCTGCGGCACGGTGTCCGGGAATTCGCCCATGAAAGGGTCGATACACGCGAGTACCGCGAAGGTGGCGTTCTCGGCATTGTTGCAGTACAGGCGGCGTGCCTCCCCCTGGCAGACAGGAGGTGCGGACGCGTCAGGCTGTACACCATTGCCGGTGCGCTTGCGGCGCTGAATCTCTATCAAGTAGGGTGCGTCGCTGGCGTAGCCGCCATGGGAGAACTTGGAGTTCTGGGAATTTTCCTTAGCTTTCATCTTCATCTCTAGAGGTTGGTCACCTCATGAGTAGGAAAGCTTTTTAGCCTCAATCGCCTTTAGTTCCGCCAGCGGATGTCAGAACTGTCGATGAGCCAGACCAGCTTGCCCAACGCAATGAGCTGAGCACCTTGCCGCCCCTTTCGGGCTCGGCCTGAGCGATCGCGTTGTACTGTTGGGAAGTGAGCGGCGTGAGCGAGTCGACGACCAATTCGGCTTCTGTTTCAGGACCACTTGGTCGCTCAAGCTCTTCAGTTGGATTCTTCGGGCAAGCGGCTAGTCTTCCTTGGTTCCATCGATGACACCCAGCACGGTTGTGGTTCCGGACAGCCTGCTGAAGGGAGGAGCTGGTCCAAACAGGTCAGGCACATCTCTGTGGACTCGTTCAATGTCGGCAAAGGTGGGGTAGTGACGCAGTAGCGTCTCTGCTTGTCCCCGAAGCCAACGTGGCACGCGCGGGGTGGCCTTTGGGTCGAGCAAGCGCTTGAGGAGCTCTCGCGTTTGCACAACGGCGCGAGTGCGTTCGTACGGGGTGGTCATCTCCATGTCCTTGTGGTGGGGCGCAGCATCCACGACCTCTGCTCGTTCGCAAGCGCATGGGACGAAGGGTCGGTGCTGGCGTCATTAGAGCATATCGAATACGATATGTCATATCAACCCACTTACCCCCATGAGCGCTGCCGTCCCTTTCCCCACGCTTGACCAGTCGCGTTTGGCCGCTCCCAGCCAACCCCTCGTCTTCTTGGATCTGGATGACGTCATCTGCTTGAACGACCCATATGGCGGATACGACGTCCTTGTCCAGTCACCTGCTGACCTATTGGAAAAGTTGTTCGCCCGAGACGCCACGGAAATCCTGCTGGGGGTCATCCGCGAGCACCAACCCCGCATCGTGCTCACGACAAGCTGGGTCCGCCTTCTTGAGCGAAGCCGTTTGGAGAAGCTTTTCCTGGTGTGCGGATTGGGTGCGGTGGTGGAACGCCTCCATGAAGAGTGCGAGGCGCCGCAAAAATCGGGCGAATCCCGCCTGAAGGCTATCGACCGGTGGCTCGCACAACACCACCGGGGCGAACGGTACGTCGTCCTCGACGACCATCTTTCAGGAACAGGGCTGGCGGGATCGCATATCGACAAAGCTGGCCGTTTGGTGCTCTGCGATGTGGGGGTTGGACTTCAGCCATCGCATCTGGACCTAGTTCGGCTAGCACTGCGTAGCTGAGATGAATAGAAGGCGTTGGCCATGCCGAAGACGAGCAGCAAGAAGTCTCGCCTGCTCCTCCAACGCCAGGAAACTGCCGCGTGCCTGAACCGCTCCGGCTTAGTTTCCAAGCCAAACATGCCTCGTGTTCAAGCGCTCTTCACAACACCGCCGGAGTACACGCCTGAGCGCGTAGTCTTTGTCAGGACCAATGTCGCGCGACTTAGCCGAGTGGCGTTCGCCTCGTTCATGAACGTGAGCGTCTCGACTATCCGGAGGTGGGAGTCGCCAGTCGCCGGCCAGCATCCAGCTGGCGCTGCGGCCAGACTGCTGCAGCTTGTCGAAGCAAAAGGTATCGAGACACTCCTTCTGGCCTGAGCGCAGGGGTGGCGGTGCAGGGTTATGCGCCCGTGCCGCGCAGGGCCGGCAACACTCTGGCAGGCGAACGGTCGTCGGCGGCGACGACGAACGCAGGCCAAGGCGGGTGTACGGACAGACCTTGCCCGGCACCCGGGCAACTGTTTTGGCTCAATCTGACGTCGAGTTCGTATCTGAACGCCTGGCCGCTACAGGATGGGAATCGCCGTTATAGGAATCCACATAATTCTCCATAACGGCTCCAGGTAAAGACCTGAATGTCGCTCGGCCGGTCGGAAGCGCTCGAGGTAGTTAAGAACCCGAATGTCAGTTTCACCCCCTACGTCACGGACGCAAGGGGAGAAACAGGAAATGTCTCTAATGTCGGTCTCCAGGTCGATGGCGGACTGATCCCCCACCACCAGCGCGGCGATCACGCCCGCGCTGCGCGGGTCGGATGCGACGCGGTCGTCGATGCGCTCGCTCACGGTCTGGCGCAGGCTGTCGAGCAGGTGCCACCAGGTGGCGCCGAGCCGCTGGGGCACTGGGTCGCGGGGGCCGTTGCGCACGGTGCCAGTGGCCTGGATGCCCTTTTCCCAGAGCCAGCGCTCGCGGTCGAACCCGTGCGGGTTGAAGTTGCCGTGCGGGCTGCGCAGACGCACGGTGAAGCGCCAGCGGTCGCCGGCACGCAGCCCCGGGCTGCCCGCGCCCAGGCTCCATGAGCGGCCTTCGGCGGAAGCGCCCGGCCCGCCATACCAGCCCAGCTGCAGGCGGGGTGGCAGGGTCACGCTCTCACCAGCGAGCCGGGCCGACTCCACCACGAAGTCGAACCGCTCGCCCTGTGCGCTCACCTGCGGCAGCGAAGCGATGCGCCCGGTCACCTCGATGTCGATGCCCTGCAGGGCCGGGTCCAGCGCGTCGGCCGCGAAGTGCGCGGCGCGCAGGCCCGTGAGACCCCCATCGATGAGCGCCCCGGCCAGCAGCGCCAGCACCACCGAGGCCACGGCCCGTCGGGCCCGTGCCATGCCAGCCAGACCCAGCAGGCCAGCCAGCAGCAAGGCACCGTAGGCCGCCAGGGACCAGAGCACCGGCTGCTGCAATTGCAGCGCCACGCCCAGCACCCAACCCGCCAGCGCAACGAAGCCCCCACGGGCCACGGTCAGGCCGCGCGACACGACCTGGCAGAAATGTCATGTTGCCGTGGCGCAAGACTTGCTAGCATGGCCGCAAGCTGCGACGGCAAAGCTTTGCCCGCAGATTCATTGTTTTCTTCTCCCTGGAAAGTCTCTCGTATGGCCATCCACGTCGCCCTGAGCCACATCACCCATTATCGGTACGACCGGCTCGTGAAGCTGGGACCTCAGGTGGTGCGGCTGCGGCCCGCGCCGCACAGCCGGACGAAAGTGCTCTCGTATTCGCAGCGCATCGAACCCGGCGGCCATTTCATCAACTGGCAGCAGGACCCGTTCGCCAACTACCAGGCGCGCCTGGTGTTCCCCGAGCCCACCACCGAGTTCAAGGTGACGATCGACCTCGTGGTGGAGATGGCGGTCTACAACCCGTTCGACTTCTTCCTCGAGCCTTCGGCCGAAAACTTCCCGTTCAAGTACGACGAGGCGCAGAAGCAGGAGCTCGCCCCCTACCTGGCCACCGCGCCGCTCACGCCGCTGCTCAAGAAGTATGTGGACGAAGTGGACCGCAAGGAGCGCCGCACGATCGACTTCCTGGTGGAGATCAACCAGCGGCTGCAGCGCGACATCGCCTACACGATCCGCATGGAACCCGGCGTGCAGACGCCGGAAGACACGCTCAAGCTCAAGAGCGGCTCCTGCCGCGACAGCGGCTGGCTGCTGGTGCAGATCCTGCGCCACATGGGCCTGGCCGCGCGCTTCGTCTCGGGCTACCTGATCCAGCTCACGGCCGACGTGAAGTCGGTCGACGGACCCAACGGCCCCGAGAAGGACTTCACCGACCTGCACGCCTGGTGCGAGGTCTTCCTGCCCGGCGCCGGCTGGATCGGCCTGGACCCGACCTCCGGCCTGCTCGCGGGTGAAGGCCACGTGCCACTGGCCTGCACACCGCAGCCTTCGAGCGCAGCGCCGGTGGAAGGCGGGGTGGACAAGTGCGAGGTGGAGTTCAGCCACCACATGAGCGTGACGCGGGTCTACGAATCGCCGCGCGTGACCGCCCCCTACACCGATGACCAGTGGGCCGGCGTGCTGGCCCTGGGCGAGAAGGTGGACGCCGATCTGGTGAAGAACGACGTGCGCCTGACCATGGGCGGCGAACCCACCTATGTGGCCACCAGTGACCGCGACGCGGCCGAGTGGAACACCGACGCGCTTGGCCCCACCAAGCGCGGCTACGCCACCGAACTGCTGGGGCGGCTGCGCGAAGAATACGGCGCGGGCGGCTTCGTGCACATGGGCCAGGGCAAGTGGTACCCGGGCGAACAGCTGCCGCGCTGGGCGCTGTCGATGTTCTGGCGCGCCGATGGCGAAACCATCTGGCACAACCCCGCCCTGCTCGCTGATGAACGCGACGAAGCCCACTACACCAGCGACGACGCGCGCCGCTTCACGCAGGCACTGGCGCGCAAGCTCGGCCTGTCCACCCAGTACATCACGCCGGGTTACGAAGACACCTGGTACTACCTCTGGCGCGAACGCCGCCTGCCGGTGAACGTGGACCCGTTCGACAGCAAGCTGGACGACGAGCTCGAGCGCGCGCGGCTGCGCCGCGTGTTCAGCCAGGGGCTGGAAGCCACGGTGGGCTATGTGCTCCCGCTGCAGGCATCGGGCCGCAACGGCGCTCTCTCCAGCAACGGCAAGAGCAGTTACCCGCGCATCTCGGGCACGGTGTGGTCCACCGGGCCCTGGTTCTTCCGCGACGAGCGCATGTACCTGATTCCGGGCGACTCGCCCATGGGCTACCGCCTGCCGCTGGACTCGCTGCCCTGGGTCTCGGCCGGCGACTACCCGTACCACATCGAGCAGGACCCGCACTCCGCGCGCGACCCGCTGCCGCGCGGCGCGGCGGTGAAGCACCAGGTGTCGCCCCACCAGGTGGGCGGTGGTTTTGCCGAAGGCGGCACGGTGTCCATGCAGGGCATGGGCTTCGACCCCGACGCCGAGACGGTGGAAGGCCTGCGCCCCGGCCAGCCCGGCCCGGGTTCTGCGCCGGCGCAGGCACTGGCCGCGCGGTTCCCGCAGCGCGACGAATCGGCCGCGTGGCTCACGCGCACCGCGCTGTGCGTGGAGGCGCGCGACCCGCACCGCGCCAACGGCCCGAAGGCCGAGAAGGCCGGCGGCGGCAAGAACCACCACCTCTACATCTTCATGCCGCCGATGGCGCTGCTGGAGGACTACCTCGACCTGCTCGCCGCGGTGGAAGCCACGGCCGAAAAGCTGGGCATGAGCATCGTGCTCGAAGGCTACCCGCCGCCACGCGACCCGCGCCTGAAGATGCTGCAGGTCACGCCCGACCCGGGTGTGATCGAGGTCAACATCCACCCCGCGCACAACTGGGGCGAACTGGTGGA
>VFQP010000167.1_pt1 | contig 176702 bp, 297 predicted proteins | sample 3512351 | NCBI WGS metagenome assembly VFQP01 (sample SAMN10412372, study PRJNA504923) | tailings metagenome | isolation source: Relicate 1 Philex TSF1 revegetated site | place: Philippines: Tuba, Benguet | collected 2017-08-29 | reverse complement strand
ATATATATATATATATATATATATATAGAGAGAGAGAGAGAGAGAGAGAGAGAGAAAGAGAGAGAGAGATTCCACATACCACCCATCACTTGACCACTCACATTACCCTACATACCAAATCGACTGGACAAAAACTCCCCTGCATTTTCCAACCCTATGTCAATATGCTGCCCATAAAACCCCTTTGCAAATACTGCCATAACACACACATTGATGACCAATGTGAAAAACAATGCCACTGCTGATTCTATACCGAAATACTTGACTGCCTTTTTCTTTGCTGCTGGGGTGTCTACTGCCAGCTGTGGCGTGCGGTGTGAGGCGTGAGGTGTGGGGTGTGGATGCATGTATGGGTTGCATGTATGGGTTGTGTGGGTGGACTGGTGGGCTTGGTAATATACATAAACAGTACATATAGTATACAGGTTTTATATAAAACAGTACATATAGTATACAGGTTTTATATAAAACAGTACATGCCAACTACTCCAACATCGTTGCCCAGCACTACATGTCAACTGCGTGACTGTGAAGTGTCCCCACACAGCACAAAACCCACACACCTGTCTTGACTTGACAAGTGCACTGTGAAGGAATATGTTGTGTGGCATGATGACAGCTCCCAGCATACCCACTGCTGTTATGACCTCTGTGCTGGGGAGACGAGGTATGGCCAACCCACTGACAACCTGTGTGTGTGTGTGTGTTTTGGGTGGGTGGGGGTGGGTGGGGGTGTGTATAGTGTGTGTGCGTGCGTGCGTGCGTGCGTGTGTGTGTGTATCCAAGCATTGAAAACAACATGACAGTGCACGTAGATTACAAATACATGCAACACACACTTGCGCAAACACAACACACTACCACACTACCACACACACCTCATTGTACGGTATATCTGCTATACAAAACATGGCCCCAAAAGACAACGTCATCAGTGCCACCATGCCAGCAAACATAGCCTCCAAGTGACGCACACCTATTCTCTCAACAAACAACAGAGAAAAGGATAACAGCACTGTCAACAATACACCTGGTGTGTTTTTGTGTGGGTGTGGGTGTGTGAGGGTGAGGGTGTGGGGGTGGGGGTGTGGTGGGATTGGGGTTACAGTATAATGCTCTTGATGTATTGACACCCTCCTGTATTAACATACACACATTCTCTCCCTCTACACACACACACACACACACTACATATATACACCAACACCCTCTCTTTACAGATGTAATCTACACACACACTCTATCTCACACACACACATAACCCAACACACACAAACACACACACACACACACACACACACACACACACACACACACTCACACACCTGCATACAAGGGTATTGCCCCCTGAGAGAGCAGCAGTATGGCTATGGCACTGCCAATCACTTCTTGTATGTCACTGCCTATGATTGCCAACTCCACCATCAGCCACAGCAGCAGACGTGCAGGGGTGGGGTAGGCAGCTCTGGGGGGGGGGCATGTTGAGAGTGGGGTGTTTGGGTGTAGTGTTTGTGGTGTGGAGGAGGAGAGAGGGGGTGTGGAGGGGTGGCATAAATCGATGGTGAATATGCTGCTGTGAGTTTAGGAATCAAGAATTTGCAGTGCTGCTCTCCCATACACAATCATACTTCCCAACACACGATACACAATCACATGCATACACACCCTTCCACAATCACACGCACACACCCGCACAAACACAATCATACTTGCAGTGTTCAGCAAGGTGTTGCCCTGTTGCCACACCCAACTTGGCCGCAAGCAGCTGCACAATAAAACCCTGTGTGTGTGAGAGAGAGTGTGAGTGTGAGTGTGTGTGTGTGTGTGAGAGAGAGAGTGTGAGTGTGAGTGCACGTTGACACACCAGCAGGAAGAACCCAAATACCATCTACACATCATCACGTACCACACATGTTGCCCACAACAATACCCATCCTAGTGTATACCCAGCACGTGATCCAGCTTGCAAGTCACTTTCCAGGTTGCCAGGATCAACATACGCTGTGTGTATGGCAGTGTGCATCACATGTGTATGTTCATTGTTTCCACACACCACGTTCATATTTCCACACATGTGCATGTTCAACCGACACGCCCCACAACGTACCAATGCTCATCAAGAATCCTGGCCCCAGAAAGAGCAAAAACTGACGCCAGTTGAACGGCTGTGCGCCATCATCGTCCAACTGATGAATCACCACCGCACGCTGCACCTGTGCCTCCTCCACATGCTGCTTGTTGGGGTAATCTGCGTGGTCGTTGTCGAGGAGGGATTGCTCCATGGAGGATTGAGGTGTAATGGAGGGGTCTTGGGGCGACCTTGCAGGCAGGAAAAAGCTGCTTAGTCGATTGAACATGGTGATGGCGAGATGGTATCTCAAAGATTGACCCGGGTGCGTGTTGCTGCTTGCCGCACAGCAAACCTTTTGGTGTCCTGTTGCGGTGCCGTTGCGCAAAGTGTTGTACAAATTGGTGCTGTCGGAGTAGGAGCTGTATCGCTACACAATTCCTCTACTGTATGCACACAAAGGTGTGCTCATTATGAAATGGTTGTTGCACATTGGGTGGAGCGAGGTACAAAAAGTTTGAATGTTGTGAACGAGTACAAGGACTTGTGAAAAGAGCATTCCTGAAACACGATGCGTGCGTGCCACAGGCGCCTACTGCCCTTCTCTCAGAGCGAAACCACACCATCAGTCATCTCCGTCACTGTACATTGCCATGCCCTCTATGCGCTCGGGATTGGCTGCTGCAGTGTCCTTGTGTGCACCTGCAGTGTCCACCCCAGGCACCGGTCCCTCATCAACCTGCACTGCCTCCCCATGCAAGTAGTAATCCAAATGCAAAAAACGTTCAATGATGGCCTCTGTGCCTCCCTAATGATTGTATATGAGGGTGTTGCATTGAAGAGGGCATAATGTGGTGTGTGTATAGGGTACAATGTGGTGTGTGTATGGGGAGTGTGATACATGCACACCAGATGTACAACAAGATGCACACACCAGTTGTACACCGTTTCTTGGACTACATTAGCCTTACACAACCCCAGTCAAACACCATACCTCTCTTGACAGTCCATTGCGCTTTGCACGCTGTAACAACTCATCCTCTGTGAGGGATTGCAGTTGGGCTACAAGGGCTGGGTTATTGGGGCTGGTGTTTGAACTACGCAGAAATGTTGCCTGGGGGGTGTGGGTGGGTGTGGGTGGGGGTGGGGGTGGAGGGCATTGTGGGTGTGTACTCTGTGTGATATTGTGTGTATGATTACGCAGTAGAACATCGGATACAATGGATGCAGTCAACGTGCAAGAATACAGCAGCTTGCAACATCACATAAACACACCCCACCCTCGACACACACCCTCAACACACACACCTGCAGCCCAGTCAAAAAATCATCAGTGAATATACACCAATCCCTCCACACACGCAGCACTCGTAATACATGTCTTCTGAGCATCTCCTGACCCATGCGACTGGTCTGCTGCAGGTAGGTGGCCTGTGTGTATAGGGAATGGGGGGGAGGGTGTGTGAGATGGGGGGGGGGAGAGTGGGGGGGAAAGGGGTGTAAGTATGTATGTACAGGAAGGGGGTACATGTATATAATGTGTGGGGGAGCGTGTGGGGGAGGGGGTGTATTCTTCCAACCAGTATGCACACTACCACTCATATGTCACATACCCACACATACACAACCACTCATACACACCCATACATACACCCCCCGCCACCACCCACCCACATACACCCACAAACACCACCCAAACACACCTGCAGGCTCTCAAACACCTCTGGCAACACTGCTTCCAGTAAACTCCTATACCTAGTTGCATTCCTCACAGGTGCAGTGCTATTGTGCAGTATGTCTGACACACAAAACAGGTGTGCTACTTTGGTGGGGAGGGGGGTGCCTATGACACACAGTGCAGCAGTGATGGTGTTTACCACCTGGGGTGTGTGGTGGTGGTGGTGGGGTGAGGGGGGGTGGGGGCGAGAACGCAGCAGGGATCATGTGGAAAACACACTGCAAAACACACACTCTCACACACACAAACAACACACCTCTGATGCTGCTTGTGCATGATCCATAGCAAACATCATCACATCCTGTATATCACTCCTCCCCATTGTCAGACTGTTCAGCTGCTCTGTCAGTCTGTCACGCTGTATGTCTGACAGGGGCTCCACATCAGTATCCCTTGTACCCATTGCCAAACGCTGTGCTGCAGTCTACAAGGGGAAGGGAGTGTGTGTGTGTGTATGTGCGTGTGTGTATGTGTGTGTGTATGTGTATGTGTGTGTGTGTGTGTGTGTGTGTGTGTGTGTGTGGTACCGCCACCAACACCAACACCACCAACACCACCACCACCACCAACAACATACCAGTGAACGTTTTTTCGCTTCATGCACAGCAGTCATGGCAGGTGGCACCCACCGGGCCCCTGGGTCCACCATCACAAAGGGCTCCACCCTCCAATTCCTCAACGAATCCCCACATGCAAGTGACCACACCCGCCACCGGTAATAGGCATGCTCGGGGCAAGTCAAGTCGTATAGGAATGCATATTGAGGGTTGTCTGCTTCCCGTTCCATGATGATTTGCTCAAATGCGCAGCCATCTCGCAAGACGTAGCACGCCATGCTGTCGATGATGAAGCGCAAGAATGCATCAGAGGGGGGCTGGGTTTGTGGGAGGTGGGGGGGTGTTGTCAGGGGTGTTGTTAGGGGTGTTGGGGAGTGTGTGTGGGATGGGGTGGAGGATGTGTGTACTTGCTGTCATACACACATGTTGGAGATGCGTACAAACCATACAACATGTACAACACATACAATAACAGCAGCATGAATGGTACACAACACCCCACAACCAAGACACACCTGTACAACAATGTCAGGTATCACTGCTTGCTGCTGCTGCTGGGGCACTGCTGGTGGGGCAGCTGCAGCCACTGCAATGGCAGCTGCCGCAGAAGCTGCCCCTGCTGCACTTTGTGCACTCCTTGGCACCCCTCCCCCACCCTCCCCCTGTTTACTGTGGTTGTGTGCAATGGCAGCCACCGCAGCTTTGGCTGCTGCGAGTGCTATGTCTGCTGCAGAGGGTTGGGGTGGGGGTGGGGGGGCGGGGGGGGGTTGTTCTTCTCGTAGGAATGTTTTTGCTGCTTCTGTGTGTGGGGGTGGAGGGGGTTGGGGTGGGGGGATGGGGGGAGCAAAAACACCAATGACATCGCCAATGACATCACCAATGACATCACCAATGACATCACCAACAAAAACACCAATCACACACACCTGCAGCACTCTGCGGTATGCTGATCACCGGCACTGCCACTGCTCTGCCCCACCCTATCCTCATCTCCTGGTTGTGCAACAGCTGACCATCAAGGTTGTCTTTGGCTGCGAGGGCATGATCACGACGCTGCGTGTGGGGTGGGGGGATGGGGGAGTGAAATGGGGGTGAGGGAATGGACAAGGGATACGCAAGGAGGGGGGTTTTCTACACACACGCACTCCACACACACGCGCACCACACACCCACACACACCCACACACCCACACACCCACCCACGCACACGCACACACACACACACACACTCTCCACACACACATTCTACACACACCCTTTGCCCCCTACCATGAATGCAACAAACCCACAGTTGCTCTTGGTTCTCCTCAATTCCTCTTCTGTCCTAGGCCACATGATCTTCACACTCGCTAATGGACCAAACCTGGGGTGTGTGGGGGGGGTGGGTGGGTTGTATAGTTGAGAAATGAGGGTTGCGTGTAGCTGGTGTGTGGGGTTTGTTATTGAGTGTAAGTGTAGCTGGTGTGTGTTGGTAGGGGCTTGTGTAGTGCCTTCCCCCCTCAGCTTTCCCCTCGAGGGTAGAACAAACAAACAAACAAAACACCACTATCCCTTTTTTAACAGGCACGTATCACATACCTTGAAAACTCTCTATGCAGCACATCTTCATTGACACTCGTCGCCAGGTTGCCCACATACAAGTTGGTTGTAGTAGGGTCACCATCATCGTAGGAACCTACCGGGGCCACTTCCCAAGGGTCGGGTTCCACTGGGATGCCTTGTTTACGTAGGCGGGCACGTTCCTCTCTTGCTTCTTGCTCCCTGGGTGTGGGTGTGGGTGGTGGGTGGTGATGATGGTGGTGGGTGGTGAGTGGCGATGGTGGGTGGTGATGGATGGTGGTGGTGACGGGTGGTGGTGGGTGGTGGTCACGCACACACGCACCCTCACCCTCACATCCTGACACCCTCTCACAAACAAAAATCCTTACCGTTTGAGTGTTTCTAGCATGGTATCTATGGCTCTTGTCTTGGCCTTCTTCCCCTTGTCCTTTTGTGGCAATGGAAACACCGACGACTGATCCTCTGCAGCGTTGACCGTTGACCGTTGACCGGCAGTCAACCCACCTGCTGCTGCTGCTGGTGCTGCACCACTGCTTGCACTGCCATGACCACCACCTACACCCACACCACCACCACCACCCACACCACCACCACCACTGGTGTCTTTTGCTGCCATTGCTGCTGCCATGCCTGGTGGCATGAAGCGGGGGGTGTACTTGCTGCCCTTGGTACTTGCAGGGGCATCTGTAAAGGGTATGCAGGTGGGTGTGAAATACATGCATTGCAAAACCATGTGTATGACTCTCAAGAGTACACAGTATGGAGGTGTGTAACATATTGCCACGTGTATTGCTTTGTGCTCTTGTGCACACCAGCAATGTACATATACATACTACTACCCCTCCTACACCCACCTACACCCACCTACACCCACCTACACCCACACACCCACACACCTTGTTGTGGAGCACCACCTGGTTGCACGACCCCACCCCGCACAAAGGTTTTACCCCCCCGCTCATCGTCTGTCTTGAATGACTCTACAAACTCCTCATAGACCTTGGCTGCTTCCTCCTCTGCACGCTGTGATGATATGATGTGTAACGGATGTGATATGGATGTTGCTGATCATCATCGTGCCTGTGTGCAGTGACCTCTAAAGCACTTTATCACCTACCCTGCGTTTCTCTTCCTCTGTTTCTCGTTGCTTCTGTAGTCTCTGGTTGAGGGGATGACACACACAACAATTGTTGCTCTGCCTCTTTGACTGCATCTCATCTCACCATCCACCACCACACACCTGATAGGGCGTTTTCTTCTTGTTGATAGAAAACCCCTTCATGTTGGCGATGCTGCCATGCGCTTAATGTACAAGGGTACAACGGGACAAGTGGTGCAACATTGATCCCATCATTAGCACTGGTTCTCAACACTGCTTTATAAATAAATAATTATTCTCAACGTTGTTCTATTTACACAAGCCAAACACACACGGTGTCTACTAGAATGCACATTCTTCGATCAAATCACAACCTCCAGCAAAAACACACCCTATTCATCCAACTCTCCGCTGACCAACTTGTCCTCACCATAAAACTTGGCCTCCACCACACGGCCCCCAAACTTGCGACCATGCATGGCACTCCGTGCAGCCGCTGCCGAGGTGAGCATGGAGAACTCGATAAAGACACGCCCAACACCAGATGCGCGGGGTTCCCCCTCTTGCTTTGGTGGTCGTGGGATGACCACTTTTGTCACTGCACCATATTTACCGCATTCCTCCTTCATGTCCTCCATGATTTCCTCATACTCCTGTGGTAGTGTGTGTGTTGAGGTGGGGGATGCAGAAGGAGGTGGGGGATGCAGAAGGTGGTGGGGGATGTGGAGGGGGATGTGGAGACGGATATATTCTCTTTGTGTCAAGCACGACCAACACAGACACCACCAATATCTTCCCTCGTGTCCCCTCTCGTGCTTCACAGCACACACTGCATTTTTGTCATGTACACGCACACACTTGTTCTCATAGATACTCTTTCTCATGTGTACTTTTGTCAAATACAAGTCAGCATCATACCTCATCATCCCTGAGCTCATCCTCCACCACTGCATGATCCAAGCACACCACCTTTGTTGCTGTGCCTGCTGCAACACCACCATCACCTTTGCCAGTCTGTGTGGTGTGGTGGTGTGGTGGTGGTGGTGTGTGTGTGTGGGGGGGTGTTCTGTGCAAAGGGATGTTTGTGCATGTACATATACACACAAACAACAACAAGACACACACACACAACAAACCAAGCACAACCCACCAGAACTATTCCACCACAATTCAGGGCAATACAGGGCAATACAGGGCAATACAGGGCAATACAACAGGGCAATACAGGGCAATACAACAGGGCAATACAAGGCAATACAGAAACACCATCACATCACACCACGCATACAACACCATGCATAATACAACACCACACATACAACACCACACATACATCCCCTGCTCTCCTCACTGTCAATGTACGATCACCCATCTTGGTGCCATGCAAGCCCATACACGCAATCTCAGCCACAGAGGGGTCCTCATACACCACAAATCCATACCTAGGTGATTACAGAAGAGGATAATAATGAGAGGCATGATAATTAGAGAAATAGTAATGAGAGGAATAATAATGAGATACAACCACCCCCCCATCCCCAAACCCCACACGCACCCCTTTGACTGCCCGGTCTCTTTATCTTTGACCAAGTCAAACGTTTTAATAACCCCAAATGCCCCCAACAGCTCCCTACACTGCTCCTCTGTGAGGTAGTAGGGCAGGCCACCCACAAACACACGGTGCTGATCTTCAGGTGCATTGGTGGTGGGCACTGGGAGCACTGGCTGTGCTGCTGCAGCTGTGTGTGTGTTGGAGGGGGGTGTTTGTGTGGTATGAGGAATGATGGACATCAATATACACAATGCAAATAGTATTGCACAGGTTTACATGATACACATGTTATTGCACACGTTGACACAATACACATGATGTACTCGTTGTTATATACACACATCATTATACACACACATCATTATACACACAGACTCAACATACACACACACACACACACAAACACACACCTGTATGCATGCCAATTGCCGCCAAATTCAAATTTGGGTTGGGGTGTGTGGGCCCCTGTCCGATAGCAGCAGTGGGATTGTAGTCTGATGGTCGTCGTATACGAATGTTGACACCATCATACATAATGCCATCCAGCGCAAGGGAGTTGCTTGTTTCCTCTACTGAACGAAATTCGATAAAGGCAAACTTTTTCTCCCAGTTGCAATACACTTTTTCAATTGGGTTGCCTGTGGGTAGGTGAAGGGGGGGGGGGTGATGATCTGAGACAGTAGAAGATGAGGGGGGTGGTGGGTTGAGGAGGTGGAGGGGGTGAGGGGGTGGGGTAGGTGGGTTGGTGGTGGCATATACAAAACGTGCTGGGCAATCACATACAGTAACACGACATGCTGGGGAATCATGTAGAAAAGAAACACTACCTACATACACACAATGCCCCTCATCACACACACACAATGCCCCTCATCCTACACACACAATGCCCCACACCCCACACACCAGGTTCAATGGTCCCCCCCACAGCAGCAAGTGCATTTCGAAAAAATTCATCCAACCCCACATCTGTTGCTGATGATGGTAGGCCGCCTATATACACCCTACGTGCATGCCTTGTGATTTGTGCCTGTGCTGCTTCTGTGAGTGGGGTTTTATGGGGAATAATGAGGTGCATGATGAGATGCATGATGAGATTTGTGCCTGTGATACCTCTGTATGAATGGGTGTGTGAGATATGAGGAGATACAAGATGAGATACATGATGGGCACACACACATATAAACACCAACAATGGCATTGGTAAACACACACATACTTGCATTGGGCCCCGTCAACCCCAGTGAAGCAGCAGCGAGGGGGTTTGTTGCTGATATAGCAGCCGCTGCAGCTGCTGCAATAGGCAAGGGGGCCCCCTGCAATGCAGCCGCCGCTGCCCCCATCCCCCCTGCATTTTCTGGGATGCCACCGGGTGGTAGGACATCAAAGAATGTTTTGCGTCGACGTGGGCGCTCCTGGGGGGGAATGCTGGGGGAACGGCTGCGACGACGGCTACGTGACCGACTCCTGTTAGTGGTGATGTGGTGATGGGGGGTGGGGGGGTGCATGGTGATGCATGGTGATGTCCCCTGATGAGTGTGCTGATGCATGTGGGGGGCATTATCGTGTGTATTGTACAGCAGCAGGTTGCACAGCAGTGGGTGTACCTGGACCTGCGTCGTGACTTGCGGTCCCGAGACCTGGAACGGGAGCGCCGTCGATGCTTGCGATCACGAGAGCGATCACGGTCTCGGTCACGATCGCGGTCACCACGACGACTGTCACGCCTGTGAAGAGAGGTGGTTGTTGATGTTGGTTGCGTGATATCTCCCAAATGATGTACATCCTGTTGATTCACCATACCTATCGCCACCACGGTCATCTCTATATGCCTAATATGAGGGGGGTGGGGAACAACAGCAACTGTTGAGCATCACATGCATTCGTTCAGTTGCTGCAATACCCAAACGTACCTGATCATGTACCCCATTGCCTTCGTCACCCATTGTTGCTTTTGTAAAGGGAATGGGCAAACGCTACAAGCAACTTGGCTGTTTCTTGTGTGTGCAAAGATCTGCAAAGCACCGTTGGTGCTGGCTGCACGTTTGCTTTCGTTCTCAAGCTCAATAAACCTTGTTACGATGGAAGAATGAATTGAGGATATTGCACAAAAAATTATGGTACACACAAAAAAACAAGCAGAACGCATCCCGCCCAACCATCATTCCAACGGTGGCAGTGGTGGTGGTGGTTGCAGAGGAACAAGGGGCTCACTATCCAATGCACTCTTTCTCACAAACGCTTCCAAGCCATCCTGCGTCCCAGGGGGGCCACCCCCATGCAACTCCCTAAACAATACACAATACTGCTGCACCACATCTGTGTTTGCAGGTGGTGACAACCGTGTGTGCTCTGCTATACACCAACAATCATAGCACCCCACACAACAATGATGTACCCACAATCTAACAACATCTGCTATGTTCTACCACACATCCAACCACTAATACCCAACCACACACAAGTAAGTACACCACCCCATCGTACATTCAATATCCTCCATGGACACCCCAGCATGCTCAAACCACAGCAGGTGCTCATACAAGGGCTCCAGTGCCCCTGGTGGACACAGCATGTCACGTGCAAGCCACAGTGCTGCAGCAGCAAGCACCTCGGGGGGGCGGGTGATGGGGACTGATGTGTGCAACCTAGGGTTGTGGGAGTGGGGTTGTGTGTGAGGAGGAGGAGGGTATGGGGAAGAGTGCACTGTTGGGGAATAGAATTGGGGGAAAAGAGTGGTTGAAATAACTACACATTGTGCATGACAATACATGGCATGTTTTGCATGATACATGATGATACAAAAAACACAAGAAAACACCGCCCAGACAATATAACACCCCCCTGCCCAAACAACAACGTACAAGTCGAGCACAATATTCACTGCCACTTTGCCAATCCCGAGTCCCGCAGGCACAGGTGCTTCCCCTTGTTCTGTTGCGACACACTCGAGCTTGTACAGATCGGCCATCTTCCACACCATGGGTACTGGGAAATCAAGTTTAGCATCAAATAAGGGAAACCTCAACACAGCTAGTAAATGACGCTCTGCTAGAATGACACGGGCACGTAGTTTTTCCAAAAATGCTTCGTCTTGCAACTGATTGGCGTTGATGGATGAGGACATGCAGTATTCACGCCATGCAATGGGAAGCAGCTGCTTGATGCGCACCACCCCTGCTTCACACATTTTCACTGTGTTCGGTATTGTAAGGCGTGACTGTGTACAGAAAGAATTCAAACTTGTATACGTGCAATAACACACCTGCGAGCAATACCGCAGCACAGCACAGCGTAAAGCGGTCTTGCTTGATCATGCTCTCACGCATATAGAAACGCTGGACAAAGTCGTTGGCAGCAACCGCCACCACGTGTGGTACACCCAGGTTGATGCACACACGGGTGATGAGCATGCTGCAGCCACGACGGTAGTGGTGTTCCCATGCATGGGGCACACCCGCGAGAATGGTTGGGGTGCGGTACAGGTCAGACTCGTGATAGTATATTTTCTCTCCCAGTGTACTATCCTGGTTGTGAAAACGTGTCACGGGAAAGGGGGGAAGTGGTGGTGGCGAGGGTGGTGGTGGTTCGTTGATGCTTGATCGAGGGAGAGGGGGTGGGCTCTCCTCTGGCGGTGGTGGTGGTGGTGGTGGTGGTGGGCTGTCCATAATGGCGGTGTTGTGGTGGAGACAATGTTGGGGTGGAGACAATGGGCAATTGCAGAATGGTGTAAAAAATATGTACAACACGCTTTCATTATTTCCCCGCCCTGTACACCATCAATACTGCATTAGGACAATCACATCAACATCATAGCAACGCCAAAAGAACCCTCACACGTGTACAGAGCTGGGATCACCATAATCAGCCCATCAATCACCCCATAACCCCTTATTCTCCATGTCACGATACGATCGTGCCATCACAGGTACATACAACTACTGCGTGCTAATATTCCCCCCCCCAAACACCCCAACACCTCTCCCCCCCCCAACACCATCATCATCCCAGTTTTCTCGCCAGATGGCCACTTGTTTCAAGTAGAATATGCACTGGAGGCAGTACGCAAAGGCACCTTGGCAGTGGGAGTGCGAGGGGACGACACCATCGTCCTGGGCGTGGAAAAAAAATCCACGGCCAAGTTGCAAGACCCGCGCACTGTGAAGAAAATCGTCCCAGTGGACGACCACATTTGCCTTGCCTTTGCAGGCCTCACTGCCGATGCCCGCATCTTGGTTGACCGTGCCCGTGTGGAGGCCCAGTCCTATGGCCTCACCTATGACGAAAAAGTGTCGGTCGAGTACATCATGCGCTACATTGCCGGCGTGCAGCAAAAGTACACACAAAGCGGTGGCGTGCGGCCCTTTGGTATTTCCACATTAATTGCTGGTTTTGACTCCCAGGGGAGGCCTGCACTGTATCAAACCGACCCCAGTGGGACGTACAGTGCATGGAAGGCCAACGCCATTGGGCGCAACTCAAAAACGGTGCGTGAATTTTTGGAGAAGCAGTACAAGCCCACTGCAGGGGATGAGACTGTGAAATTGGCACTGCGGGCGCTCATGGAGACTGTGGAGGCGGGGAGCAAGCAGATTGAGATTGCAGTGGTGACCAAGGAGGGGGGGTTGACGTTTTTGGAAGATGCACGGGTGGATTCGTTGATCGCAGAGGTGGAGGAGGAAAAGGCTGCTGCTGCGGGGGGGGGGGGGGCTGCACCCATGCAGCAATAGTGGGTTTTTTTAGGTGCAGCAAAAGCTGCATGATTTCGTACGTGCTGGGGGGGGGTGCTATATGGGGGATGCAATAGTTCCCGTGTTGGCTGTGTAACAAGTGTGTATTTTGAGGAAGTGGGGATTGCAATGATGTTACACGCAATGACGTGAGGTATAATGGAGAAAATGCACTTTGAAAAAATGGGATACTCAGTGGAGACGCAACAGCTGCTTTGTTGCTACACCTGTTTGTGCGTATTTGAGCGTGTGTGTGTGTGTGTGTTGAAAGACCAGATGTGTTGAAGGGAAAATATTGAAAAAAGAGTTCATCCATACGTTGAAGCCCTCTGATCGTAAACACTGCTTGTGTGCCTCTATCAACGCCTGACACTGCTGTGCCTCTGCACCTGTGTGTGTGCAAATGCATGATTGACGTCAAGCATCTACGTCATGTGTGCACATCAAGACACCTAACAAAAACACCTACCATGCAGTCCTATGCATTCATCTCTGACTTTCTGCGGTAGGCATGTGTGGGGAGGTGATGATGATGGTGCCACGATGGTACGCAAAAGACACCCCAACCGCGCACCTTTGTTTCGGGACATGCACAGCATATTTTCTTCTTGGGTTTCTCGGGTTGCTTGGCTTGTTCTGACATGGAGATGGTCGGGATTTGCTGATCCACACCAATGCGTTGTAAACTGCGTTTGAAATGGGCTGCTGCGTGTTACAATTGGGCGTTGATGACGATGATGAATGAATTGAGATACAAAAGAATGGTGACAGATTACTCTCCAAGTTTGGCTCGTTTGCGTGCAAGGTAGCGTTCTCGTGCTGACAATGCCTTGTCCTCCCTGGACACTGGTGGTGGTGCTGCTGGTGCTGCTTCCTCAGGTGCATCGTGTGCTGCAGTGCCTTGCTCCTCACCTGTGCAGCATGTATAGGCCATGGTGGTGTTGACAACCCGTTGCGTGCAAACACTACCCCACCCACCACCATGTACCATACCTGCAGCATGTGACGTCGGTTTTGTGTCCCCTCCTGCTGAAGGTCTGGTTGCTTCCACTTTGCCAGAGCTTGTTGCTGCATCCCCTGCTGTGTTGTTTCTTGCAGTCCCTGTTTCACCCCTAATGGTGTCACCTCCATCCTCCACTGCTGTAGTTGTTTTCCTGCCTGTTGCTGCTTCTTTGGCAAGCCTCCCTAGTTGGGCAAACTCTGCAGGTTCAGGTTCATCTAAAACAGGTGCAGCAGCACTTGTTTGTGGTGGTTGCGAGGGTGCAGCACCACCAGTTCTGTGTGTGGAGGTGGTGTGTAGAGTTGGTGTGTGGAGGTGGTGAGTAGAGTTGGTGTGTGGAGGTGGTGTGTAGAGTTGGTGTGTGGAGGTGGTGTGTAGAGTTAGTGTGTGGAGGTGGTGTGGAGTGTATTGGGTGGACCATGGGTACGCTCGTCGTATGCAGCTTGATGTGTACATTGATGCGCACATTATAGATACTGGCATGTTGTTTGTGATATGTTGTGTGTGGTATGTTGTGTGTGGCATGTTGTGTGTGGTATGTTGTGTGTGGCATGTTGTTTGTGGCATGGTATACACTGGCATGTTGTGTGTGGCATGGTGCGTGTGGTATGTTGTGTGTGGCATGGTGTGTGTGGCATGTTGTATGCAATACCAAACAACATTGCAGCCCACGCAACATGCCACATGTACCCACATACGTGTTTGCAGTCGCATTGCTGTGGGCAGCATGTGCCCCCCCAAATGCAACATTGTTACTCATCAAGTTGCGATAGAAATCACCCATGTGACCCCTGCGTGTGACATCATTGGCTGCCTCCTCCGCCTCCCTGTAGAGGTGTGTAGGAGTGTTGTCAGTGTAAGGGGGGGTGTATTGTGAGTGTGTGTGTGTATATTGTGTGTGGGGGGGGTGTTTGAGTGTTGTGTGGCAAACGCGCAAAGGACGCGCATGTGTGAATATGAGAGAAAGAGGGGAACTGTGAAACAACAACAACCACCATACAACCACCACCACACACAACCACCACCATACAACCACCACCACACACCGTTTCTTCTGCTCAGTCTGCCACAGCTTGTCCTCCTCCAGCTTGCGCCTATACGCAGCAGTCACAAACTTGTCTTTATCCCCAAACAGGTGATCCTCTGCCTCACGCTCCTTCAATAGTTGACGTTCGTAGCGGATATCCTGTTCCCGTTTGCGTTCCACTGCCTTGTCGAGGAGGGATTCAATGTAGCGCGACTGTGAGGTGTTGCGTGGAGTTGGGGGTGCTGATTGTGTGGTGTGGAGACGTGGTAACAACACCAGTACGTTGTAAGGTAAGCAAAACCATCGGCAATGCAGACAATTGCACGTTGTTGACAGTATCACCTCCACCATACCTTCCGTTGCAGTTTTTCCTGTTGTCGTGGTTGTTCTTTGCTTTCCTGCATGGCATCGTATACACCATCGTAGTCAAACGCACTCGGGTCTTCTGCAAGCGCTGCAGCTTGCATTGCTGCAACCTGTATCGAGTGGGAAAACAATGTATGGTCCTGCACTGTGTAAAATGCCTAAACGTCAATACACCACCTTTTTGTCTGCCATCTTTTGACGCCCCTGGCGCAAGATGCTTTGCTCCACTGCCTTGGCACCATCTTCTTCGTCACTATCACCGTCAAAAGCTGCAATTGGTTTTCCTGCTGCTTTTGGTGCGGGTTTCGCTTGGGGCTTGATCAAACCATACTTTTTTCCTTTGCTTCCAATCTGCAGCATGGTGATTGCAGGTTGTTTTGCGACGAAGTGTGTGTGCTTGAGTGTAATATGTGTGCTTGAGTGTAATATGTGTACAGAGTGTATTGAAAATGCTTAACTAAAATAAAGAATGCACAGAAAAAGAACACCACTCTCAACGCAATTGTTTTGGTGCAACAGGCGCCCCCCCCGCTGCGGATGATTGCATAATTGCATCCATAACATACACCGTTGCAACACCATCCTCAATCCGTGCAGCATCTTGCAGCTTTTCCAAGCACTGCTGAGGCCCACCCAATGCCGCCTGCAGTGCCCGTCCCAGTCCCATGGTTCCCTCCACAGCAAACACAGAGCCCGCACCCCGCACCTCTTCTTGCAACTGTGTATGGAGGAGTGGGGTTGTTGTATTGTTGACACACTGGTGTCTGTGCACTTGTCTTTTGTTCACGTGATTCATGTGCACAGCATGTGTTGATTTGGGTGACGTGTACACATCAACGACATGTACCAACACATCATCATCAAAACACCATGTGCAGCAACAACAACAACAACGCACACCTTGCTCTTTCCATCCTCCCCAGGTGCCCAGTGCTGACACGACCCTGTATTAGAATCCAACACAAGCGTCCCCTTGCTTCCTACCAGCAAAAATGGGGGGCCCTGCCCACCGGGGGCCCCCCATGCGCTCAGCACCATGGTGATGGGAATTGATTGCTGTGTGTCGGTGTTGTTGCCCCACCAGGAGGCGTTGGGTGGTGTGCAGGGGCCAGGGGAGAGTGTTAATCTGGCACTAACAAAGTCATCTGCTGTCACCTGTATGTGGGTGTATTGGATGGGATGTGGGTGTATTACGCTGTGTATTACATGATGTATGTGAGTGTACTGCATCCTGTATGTGGGCGTGTGGGTTGGGGAGTATGTGGTGTACATATGCATGCCTGTACACAGCAAGGCTATAGATCGCGAGCATACAAACACACAACACAGACACACAGCAGCAGCAGACACATAACACCATACAACACATACTTGTACAGCAGCACCATGTTCATCAGGCAGGTGTTTGCTTGTACTCTGTGTACAAGCATTGACCAGGGTAATTTCCCCTAGTGTCAAAAAGCGCAACAGGTCTATCACATGACTGCCCAGGGCCCTCAGGACCCCTCCCCCTTTTGATGCATCTGCCCACCAATTGTACTGCCTGTTGTTTGTTGTTTGTGTGTGTGTGTGTGTGTATGTGTGCATTGTAGTGATGCAGGTGTTCATGTTGATGGTCGATGGTCAATGTCTTGGTTCATGCACATGACAATGGTCAACGCTGATTGATGCCCATCACATTGCGCATGGTATCCTATCTTCACACAACACCCACCGCCCCCCCCACACACCCACACACCCACATCCCAACCTGTGTATTGGTGGTATAACAACCTGCACACTCCCCATCCCCAGCACCCCCAGTGCACCAGACTGCACCAAATCCCTTGCACGCACAAACGCAGGTGCAAAGCGCATTTCATGATCCACCATAATAACCCTCTGTGGATCAGCAACTGCAGTAGCTGCATGCAGCATTTCCTCTGCTTCTGTGGAATTGAGACACATTGGTTTGTCTACTAAAACGTGTTTTCCTGCGGCCAGTGCTGCTTTGAATTGCTGACAGTGGAGGTAGGGGGGGGTGACTATGGATACCAGGTCAACTGGGGGGAAGGGTGGGGGGGGATGAGGGGAGATGGGGGGGATGGGGGGGGATGGTAGGAGCACGAGTGAGACACATGGAAACACAATACACACATGTATACAATGTGTGATGGGACATTGAATCAAACAGAAAGAGAACCATTGTATAGTACCCACAGAAAGAGCAATATTGAACAGTATCCACAGAAAGAGCATCATGGTACCATCAGGGCTGTTGATGAGGGCGTGATCATCTGAGAACCCCTGCAGCGTGTGCTGTTGTGCCAATTCTGCTGCACGTGTTGGGTCCCGTGAGAAAATGGCTGTAACCTCAAGGCCTGCTGCCCGAAACTGAGGCACTTGTACTCTGACACCCCATCCAGTGCCGAGAATGCCGACCTTTAGGCTGGTCTGTGGGGAGGATACAGATTGGGTGATGATGCTTGGGGTGATGATCACATAATCTTCTCACAATACAACCTCATCTTATACCTGTTGGTCTGTCATTGCGTGTGTGCGATAGAGCAAGGATGTATGGAAATAACAAACAGCCAGCACAGAAAAGTATGGGCGTTCTTTGTCTTCGGCAAATAAACAAGCAAATGCACAAAACATTGCCAGCCACTGAAACACACTCAGACAGCAATATGGGGAAACGCAGGAAGATCAGCAAATACGAGGGCAGGCAGCAGGACAAGGTACCTGCAGAGCTGTACTTGTTGATGAAAATGGCTGCCAACGTTGACCAACCTTTTTCCAACACACAGGGCGTGATAATGCCACGCAAGCGTTTTTACCGGTGCAGAGCACATTCCAACCCGCTCAACGATTTTCATTTCAACGGACCCGTGCACCCAAATGACAGGGAATGGTAAGATGATGATTTGATGGGCGGTGTGCCCGTGGATGTCCCACACACCCCACCATCACCACAGGAGTGCATACTTTCCCGAGTTCTACGCAGCACACAACGCCAGCAACCCCGATGCACCGGCGCCCACTGTTACCTTTGCAGACATCGGGTGTGGGTTTGGGGGACTGTTAGTGCAGCTGTCCCCACTCTATCCAGACAAACTCATACTTGGTAAGTGTGTTGATGGTGTGTTTGTGTGTATGTGTTTGTCCATGTACAACACATGAGCAAAGATACACGTGTGTGTGCACCCCCTTGCACACCTCCTCACACACCCCAATCCACCACCACCACCACCACATCCGAAACCACACAGGCATGGAGATTCGCGATACGGTTGCAGAATATGTGTACGATCGCTGCTGTGCCCTGCGTGGACAACACCCAGGCCAATACCTCAACATCAGCTGCATGCGTACCAACGCCATGAAGTACCTCACACACTTTTATCAACCAGGGCAGTTGGAAAAGCTCTTTTTCCTTTTTCCAGACCCTCATTTCAAATCAGCCAATCACAGACGTCGAATTATTAATGCAAGCTTGTTGGATGAGTATGCATTGCTGTTGCAGCCCGGGGGGCGGCTGTACACAGCAACAGATGTGGAGGACCTGGCGGTGTGGATGAGGCAACATCTTGAGGGGCACAAGTTGTTTCGGTTGTTGAGTGATGAGGAGCTGGAGAGCGACCCCGCAGCAGGTGTGTTTGTGTGGGGGGGGGAGGATGAGAGAGAGAGTGAGAGAGAGTGTGTGTGAGAGAGAATGTGTGTCCATGTTGAGGGGATGTGTCTTGGGCATGTTTGAATATACCACTGCAGTTGAAGAATCCAAAGATTGCAATAGTCCGCATATAGTCCTCACCACTTCCTAACAATAGGGTTGTTGACAAAAGCAACAGAGGAGGCACAAAAAGTGGCACGCAACAGTGGGCAGACATGGCGATGTGTGGTGGAGCGCGTGCCCAATGATGTGTTGTGGACGTAGTACATGGCGTGCGCAATGTTGTAGAGCGTGCCACAGGTGACGATGCGCACAATATGTGCATGATCCAGGGTCGTGTTGTGCTGGCATGCAGTGATGGTGGGGCATGTGCATGGGTGAGTGCTGGCAAAGGGCTCTTGGATGGCCACAGATTTTTTTGGCTTTCCGAGCAATGTTTTTCGTATTTTGTCATGACATAATGCTGTACGAGTGATGCGAGTGTATATGGTGTAACAGAAGCGTTTATATTGCCACACATAGCTTCGTTTGAGCCGTTGGCAAGCAAGCGCATGGCTCGCAGCAGGCGTTTTTTTTAGCATGGAAACGCCTACAGATGGGCAACCAGCAATCCGGACGCACGAACAACCAAGCACGTCGGCATTGACGCAGGTATACAGTGGGGAAATGGGGTGCATGGCTTGTGTCAGATCTTTGTTTGTTGTTCACCATTGCTCGCCATTGCTCACCGTTGCTCTTGCACACAGGAGCAAACACAGGCATCAGGATCCAACGTGCACGCAGCAGCAAGTCCCCCCTCCCATGCCAATCAGCGCAATGCCACCCCCACCGATGCAGCCTTTGCTGAGTTTGGGCGGCGCCTTGCCAGCCGCATTGCACCTCACATTGATGCAGGGGCTCTACAGGAAGCTGTGCTGAGTACAATCCATGAGTTGCGCAGCAACGAGCCGGGGTGGGGGGACGGGGGGGTGGACGTGTGCAATGTGCACACGGAAGATAGACCCCCAGCAGCAGCAGCAGGAGCAGAGCAAGGGAAACACGACAATGAAACAAAGGCTGATGATGGTCAAACATGCAAGCTGGTCTATGTACACAGCTGCAAGTACGTGTGAATGGTGATGATCATCACGCATGCGCGTGCGCAACCACCCCACCACCACCATCCCACCCCACCCCACCCCTCCACAGCAATGTCGCATGTGCCAGCACCACATGCACCCTATGCAAGCACAATCCCCGTAAGCGCTGCCTGCACAATTTTGCTCCCAAGTATTGGGTCGGTGATATCATCACTGCCAAGTGCGATGCACCCATAGAGGTGGAAATGGTTGATTGTGTGACTGGTGCACCATGCAGTGCTGCTGTTGCAAGTGGAGTGCGTATCAAGGTAGTAGGTGTGCGTGGGTGGGTGGGTGATTGTGACATGTGGACAAGCGCGCTCACTTACAAATACCAATGCTTCACATGCCTGCACATATACATCCATACAACATAATACAATACAACAAATCTCTTTTTTCTGAAACCACATCACATCCATCATGCACACCCAAACACAATGAAAAATACCCCCCAAAAAGTATAAAAACACCCCCATACACCCCCAAGAAACACCCAAAAAACACCCACAGATGATGCTGTTGAATGGGAAGAAATATGCACAGCTGTGTAGGGAGGCAGGGGAGCAGCGTGTAGAGTTTCTAGAGCAATGTATACTAGCCACAAATCAACAGGGCAAACCATTGTTACAGGCAGTGGTTGGTCATAATTCATTCACACCCGCACATGCACCCAGCTTTGTGTATACGGTATGAAAGGAGAGGGGGGAGGGGTGTTGTGTGGGGGATCAAGGTGGGAAAATGAAAACTGCGAGGAAAAATTAAAACTGCATACACATGTGTATTCGCACACTCCCCACGCAGCTCACCCTCACCCCTTCACCCACCACCACCCCTTCACCCACCACCACCCCTCCACACACAGAACACCCCCACACTCTCCCTCACAAACATGACCATCACCGAAAGCAGTGAGTCAGTGCTCCAGGGTAGTAAGCACCCCCCCTTTCGCATGCTTGCACTGGCAGTGGACCACACCACAGGGAGTCGCATCCCCAACATACGTCCTGCTGTGAGTGAGGAATTTGTGGTGGTGACCAAACGCACCAAGACACTGGAGAAGCAGGAGATACCACTGTTGGAGGATCCTATTAACAGATTACATCATATAGGTGGGGGGGGGTTGGGGGGGGGGGGGGGGGGTTGTAGGTGTATGTAGGTGTAGGTGTTTGTATGTGTAGGTGTTTGTAGGTGGGTGTATTTGTGTGTGTGTGTGTGTGTGTGTGTGTGTGTGTGTATTGAGTATGTTGGGTAGACTACACATGTGTTGTAGGTGGATACATAGTGCTACACATCTGGTTTTTGGTGGATACATACATTTCAACACCTACCTACACACCACTTCTCACACCCACACAGGCAAGGAAACTGTGCGGAAGCTACACACACTCAAGCAAGCAGCACAGGATGCCAACATGGACCTGACACTCCCACCTGATCTTGCTTGTATATACAAAGTGAAAGAGTTTGTGCGCCTGACACAAGTTGCTGCTGGGGATGGACACCTGCTGCAGGTAAAAGGAGAGGGAGGGGGTCTAGTAGAGGGAGGGGCAATGAATGTGGGGTTGTTTGTGGGGTTGTTTGTGGGGTTGTTTGTGGGGTTGTGTGGGTTGTGCATATCATGTGCATATGTGCTGTTGTGTGCTTCACACACACACACACACACACACACACACACACTCGCCCCCCTTTCACACACTCATACCCCCCCTCTCTCACACACTCGCACACACGCACACACCATACATCTCTCAAAGAAACGAAGGCAGCCACATAAACTCACACACATGCATGTACCCCCCCCCCTCCCCTCAAAGAAACGAAGGCAGTTACTCTCATACATGTACTCTCACACATACATGTACCCCCCCCCACACACACACACCCCACACACAGAAATTAAGGCAGGTGCTCAAACTCAGCAAGGACAAGTGGGATGCTGCAGCCAAACATGCTGCCAGTGCTGTACAAGTGGATAATCGATTGCGTGCTTGGTATGTGGAGGATATGAGTGCTGGGGTGCTGTATACTGCAACCAGTGGGAATGTGGAGATAAAGCAACCTGCAGGTGTGTGGTGGTGGTGGTGATGGAAGGGTGTGTGTGGGAGGGGGAATACAATAGAGGTATTGTGTCTGCGATAATATACGCGTTTGCATACACATTCACATATTCACTTTCACATATTCACATACACGTGCACATGCATGTTTACATGCATACATGTTTGCATACAGACATACAGACACCACCACACACTCCCTACAACACACAGGTTTATTACTAGTACAACAACAGCAGGGAGCAGAAGACATAATAGAAGTCATCCCGGTAGAGCAACTGATGCCATCCCAACAGACACACATGCAGACACTTGCGGCACAAGCACGGGAAGCATGGTTTGCGGAGGGACACCCTGGGTGGATGATATTCACATTGGGGGGACAGCACTTCGATACACTGGGTGATATACAAAAGGTGTGTGTGTGTGTGTGTGTGTGTGTGTGTGTGTGTGTAATATGCAATGTACACGATTACATACACACATACACAATGTTTGTACACTACAAATATATACCATATCTCAGGGTCATGCTGGGTCGGAAAAAGAAGAAACAAAACAAGAAACAAGACACGACACGACACAGAATGATCATGGTGACCAACAACACCCACCACATCATGCATTTGTTGGTGCTCAAGGGTATGATGGTGCCATCACCGCTGCTGCTTATGATGGTGCTGCTGCTGCTGGACAGCCTCCCCATGGTGGTGTTCCCGGTATGATGCTGTTTTTTGTTGTTATTGTATTTTTCTTGTTGTTGATGATGATGTATTTTTGTTGATATTGTCGATGTATTATTTTTGTTGTTGATGTTTAAGAATACCGCATGTGGTGTGCCAACACATTACCAGATGTCACTCATCACACACAATAATGAAACATACAGGGATGCAAGACAATCTTCTCACGGCGCTCTTGTTACATCACGCTGCTGCTGCTGCTGCTGCTGGTACCATGACTGGTGGCCCCCCTCCATCCCTCGGACCCACTGGACCTTCAACCACCGTGCCTACAACCACCCTGGCGCATCCCCTTGCATTTCCCCACAGCGCCTCTATTTTGCAACATGCACTGGGACAGGGCTTGGCTGGGGCAATGGTTGGGGGCCCGATGGTTGGGGTAATGGGTGGGACAATGAGTGGGACATCGATGGAAGATGCGGGGGCAGCTGCTGCACTGGCGGATTTGAGGGCAGGGGGAGGGCGTGATGGAAGGGGTGGAAGTGCAGGTGGTGGGAGTGAAAAAAGAGAGGGGGCACAGCTTTCACCAGGTGTGCTGCAGCTCAAACGAGCACGAAAGAAATAAACATGTTACGTATTCATTCCACACCATCATTCCATCATTCCATCCATTTGTTATCCTCTTTGTATAATGACACAACATTTGTTTGAGGAACTGGTGGAGCCAATCCAGGTTCCAGGTATGTAAACACATGATGCTGATCGATGCTTGTTGCATGTTGTTGCGTGCGTTCAAACAGCTAACACACACATACAATCAGTGCTGGAGCTTGTGCCCGCCATAGCTGTACAAGTACCATCATCAGCAATGCAAGGACTGGTACGAAACAGTCGGTCAATTGTACGCGTGCAATGCCGTCTGTTGCTAATACATCGCTGCTTTCACACATACCAGGTGCAATCTACAGCTGCTACAAACGCAATGCAGGATTGGCGACATCTCAAGCGGGTAAAGCCTAGTCAAGTAAAGGGCGAGCTGCTTTTGTTGGTGTGTGTTGTGCCCGACCTTGTGGTGCATGATGCAGGTAGGGTGTGCTAGAAGGCAGCATTATTGTCCACAAATCAGTATTGCGCTTGCAGGATTCAGTGTACATGCTGTCAGATTCAGTGTGCATGCTGTGAACACATGCGCGTGTGTATGGAGATACACAAGAGTAATACCATGCATAGAAAACAAAGGGAGCATAGCCCTCCCTACACACAGGTACACGTCAAGCATCACTTAATGATATAGCAATACCAACGCTGCGTGAGGCACTTGCTCATCATGTAGACAGCTTGTGGTGGGTTCAGGTAATATACTTCTTTCTGTCATCTTTTTGGTCGAGTGTTGATAGTGCATGATGAGGTGTACAAACGCATGTATTGAGAGCGCAACATGTTTTTTGTCAAACATGCACCATCACATTCATTACCACACACAATCATTACCACTCACACTCATTACCACACACATACACCATCAAGGTACCAAGAAACGTCCCTCAAGACAAGGACCAAGCACATGCATGGTCAACGCATTGGCCGGTCAATGCCCGAGTGGTTCAGTCAGCCCCTCCAGCAGCAGTTTTGACTCATGAGGAAGCATCAAGGGCTTTGGGGTACTTGCAGGAGTTGCATACAATTGCTGAAGGGCAACACACACCACAACACAACACACAAGGGTCAGTGGACACATGCAATGCTGCGTGTATTGTCAATCCTAGCACAGGTGGGTGCGCATTGGGTGATGATTATGATATGGGATGATTATGATTATGATAAGGGATGATTATGATGATGATGATGATATGCGATGATGATGATGATATGAGATGATAAGGATGATATGGGATGGTGATGATGATATGGGATGATTATGTATTATTATGTACACAATGTCTTGAGACGCTGTGTATGCATGTATTTCTGTATGCACATGTTTCTGCACACACATGTTTCTATATGCACATGTGTTATTGTACGTTTCTATGCAATTTCCTGCCTGTACTTGCACTACTTCACCACACAGCACACACAATGACCACCACACATGATGACCACCACACACATGACACAGGTGTTGTGCTGGGGAGGGGTGTGGACAATACAGCACAGCACCCCCTGCATCATGCAATCATGGTTGCGATTGACACTGTTGCTGACTGGACTAGACAATGGTACAGGGAGGAAATCGAAATGGACACTTGCACAACACATGCAGACACAAGGCATGATAATGATGTACTTAACGAGCGTGATAATGATGTACATAATGAGCATGATAATGATGTACATAATGAGCATGATAATGATGTACATAATGAGCGTGATAATGATGTACATAATGAGCAAAGAACAGCAGTGGGGATACCAAGTGCAGACACTAGACAAGCAGGGACAGTGGCAACAAAATGTGATGGGTATGTTGTTTTTGTACACGTCATGTGCATGTGTTCACTGTGACACATATAAACAGATACAATCACATCAACACACACCACAACCTCACCCACCACCTACACACGCAGTCCATATTTGTGCACTGGCTATGATGCCTATGTCCTGCATGAACCATGTGCCATGTGTGCAATGGCACTGGTGCATAGCAGGGTGCGGCGTGTGTTTTTCGCCCACCCTGACCCCACCCATGGCATGTTGGGCAAGGGACGACCGGGACGACTGCTGCATGCTGCAAAAACGATCAACCATCGGTATACTGCGTTTTGTTTGTGTGATAAAGGGCTGCTTGGTGACAGGGGGTTGCTTGGGGTAGAGGAGGTGGGGGAGGGTGAGGATGTGGAGCCCCCAAAGAAGAGGTCGAGGGAATAATTGGTGATGCAACTGATTGGTCGTGATTATACATATTTCGTTCTTTTCCGACGTGAATTGTTTGTTCCACAAAGAATTGGTACCCAACAGTATACAAAAATGGTAGAAATATGATCTCACACACTATCAACATCCAATATACCCCCCTTTTCCTCCCCCCCTTGTAGTGCAGTCTCCTCCACCACTCGCAGTACAGCGTGGTCACCCACATCATCAATCATTGCGTCCTGCGCATCTCAACGCATGCTGCAGTGCCCCCAGTGATATCAGCACGGCTTCTTCTGTTCGAATTGTACGACTTCCTTGCTCTGGACACGTGTTGAGGTACAAATCAAACAACCCAGCAACGTCCTCACACGACGCAAGTTGTGGGTCTTTTGCAGCACACACCTCCAAGCCCAGAGGACCCCCAAATACAATCAATGCATGCCTAAATGCTGGGAGTTTGGTGATGGCGGTGTTTGCTTTGGGGAGAGGCATATGTGCAGTGGTGTTGGCAAACACAGCGCCTCGTTCACTTGTGCCGATGATCAAGTCATATGCGTCACCTGTGGTGTGTGTATGGTGTGTATGTTGGTCTTGCTATGTAATGAACAGTATTGTAATACATTGCAATACATATTGTACCAGAGTGTATACAAGGAATGGGAGAGTACAGATGAGACAGATACTATAGAATGATACCAATGATACCACTGGTACAATGTTACCAACACTGCAAGTTTCAACAAACACACACACATGTACACACCTGCATTCCCATTTTCATGCTGCTGATTGTCTTCTTGTACAAAGGGGCAGCCCTGCAGGGCAGCAGAGAGGCCATTGGCAATGCGAGTGGTGTAGCCCCAGTACTGACCCAACACACGTCGAGGCTCACTGGGGAGACAGACCTGTATATTGAGAGTGTGCATCTGGTACATGACTTGGTACATGACTTGGTACATGATGGTACATGAGTGCACATGATGGTACATGACTGAATTACTGCTTGATGTTGTTCATTGCAGTATGTATTTGTGTGTTGATGTGTAATGTTAAGTGTTATGTTGTGTATATTTTTTATACTGTGTTTCTATATTGTTGTGAAGGCAAAAAACAGACGCAGAGCACATGAATCACCACACCCTATGCATACCGAGAAGACACACACCACACACACATACTCACACTCGCTCACACACACCTCACATGAGTATGCCTCCCCTGCACCATCAGGCAATGCACTCATCTGTGCTTCATTCCCCATCCTGCATGTTACACGACACCCTGCAACCACAGCAGCCGCACAGTGTGCTGGCTGTGTGTGAGTGTGTGTGAGAGTGTGTGTGATAGTGTCAACACACACACAGCACACACCAATACACACACATCAATACACACAAAAACCACACCTTGTCCAGCCCCACATCAATGACAGACCCTGTAGCAGCATCAGAACCCTGCACCACACCCTCTCTATAGGGCCCCCATTCGGTTGCCCGCATGTGATGAGGGGCATCCAGGGGGGGGAGGGTGCCCACATGACGCAGGTCTGGGTGCATGGGTAACAGGGCCCTAAGAGGAAGGGGGGGAGGTACATGTATGGGTGTGCATGTGTCCACAGTAGCAAGTGCATTCGTGTGAAAGCATATGAACAAATAGTAGCAATGATAAAATAAACCACAAACGCTGCACAATGTGTGTCACCCCAACGCCACCAACACGACATAGCCAACATACTTGCGCAGGTATTGTGGGGTTTCCATGTGCTGCAAGATACGTGCCAAGAGCGCTGCGCCCTTGCCAACATGACCAGGTTGTGGGTTGCTCTCATCGATTACCACCACTTCGTCCACATTGAACACAGCAGCCGCTCGGGCGAGCTGCCCTGCTAGGCTAGTTGCGAGCTCCAGGTGTTGGGCATTTTCGATGCACGAGGCAGATATTGCTATGGAGATGGTGTAGTTTCGGCTCAGCATGTGTGTTTCTTTGCACGAGGCTGATTGTAGTGCGGCTGATGATGGTGACTTGCAATCCCGTCCTATGACTAGTTGAGAGCTTGCTTGCTTGTGATACACTCCGGTCTCGTAATACACTATGTTGTGATTGCTGGCAGATAGATTCGATGACAACAAGGTGCTTGAGGCACGCACAATAAAGCAGTACGATGGATGCTGGTCAAACTTTGTCAAATTATGAGCTCTGTTGTGCTCTGTTGTGTACTGCCATATATACTCAAAATGCTTGTTTGTAGCACGTTGCGGTGCGTTGATAAAAATCAACACAAAGAAACATAATGTAAACAACATTGGTCTGCACCGCTCGTTGCCCCCCCATCACAACACATCTAGCCACACATGCCAGCCAGTGCCTCCTTGGGTGTGTATGCATAGTTGTACCACACACCAACGCACTTGGCCTCATACATGCACCTGTGTAATAATGTATGCCACGTGTGATTTTGCACCCACACTTGATTTTGCGTCATGGCATCATTATGCATTTGTACTATGGGTGCGCCACACAAATGGGTGAACAACACAAATAGGTGAACAACACAAAACATGGATGCAGTGCGGCAACATAGCCCCGACCACAATACACAACCCAAACCATAATACACAACCCCAACTATAATAACACATACTGGTGGCGGCATTCAGGGCACAGTTGCAGCTGCGTATCCCAGTTTCCGAATGGTGGGGTGCTGGTCTCAGCCTCAAGCAGCACACACAGGCCATAGGTAAGGAAGTAATTGTACCCACAGTTCCAGCGATACAAATCCTGCATGTATGGTGTGTGTGTGTGTATGGCGGAGTGTGTATGGTGGTGTGTGTGTATGGTGGTGTGCATATGGTGGTGTGTATAGGGTATCCGTTCATTCATGTGCAGAGGTTGATCTACTTCCGCACCAACAACAAGCACACAGGTTTGATCAAGCACCACACCAACAACAAGCACACCCAAAAATAAGCAGGAACAGTTCCTACCTGGCGTGCGTAATCCACCCCAGCATAATTAATACTCACACACTGGGGGTGTGTCAGGCACCACCACTGACAGGAATTACAGGCACGCTGTGCATCAGACTGCTCACTGCCATCACCAAAGCGTACAACACAACGCTGTAGACCCCCATCTGTGGGGTGTGATGGGGTGTGGGTTTGTGGGGGGTGATGGGAGTGTGGGGGGGAGAGGTAGGTGTGGTTGACAGGCAAATGCATGTACATGATAGTAGTCAAGAAAGCACAGTACAAAGCTACAAAAGTCACATGATTCGTACTTGATGCAGGTGGAGGTGGTGTTGTGGCTGGGGGTGGTACGGGGGTCGTGGGGGGTGGGGGTGGGGGTGGGGGAGGTTGTGCAGATGCGTCTGTGGGCTGCAGGTCAGTGGGGGGGGTATTGACAGGTGGTGCTGGTATGTTGATGGACACATCAACAGGTGGTGCTGGTATATTTGTGGGTGGTGCTGGTATGTTTGTGGGGGGGAAGTTTGTCACCAGGTCGATAGTTATGGTTGGTGAAAGCACAGGTGCTGGTACAAGGTTGGGTTGCAGTGCAGTTGGACGTGGGCTACTGCCTGTGTCTGTTGTGAATCCAGTAGACACTGGGGAAGGAGAAGGGGAAGGGGAAGGGGAAGGGGAAGGGGAAGGGGAAGGGGAAGGAGAAGGGGAAGGAGAAGGGGAGGGTTTTGGATAGGGGGAACGAAATCTTGGGGAGAGAAAGCGTTTTCCAGGGGTGCGTGGTACAGGGGACCTGTGTGGTGCAGGCGTGTATGGTGCGCATGAAGGTGTGTATGGTGCAGTGGGGGTATGATGTATGAGTGGTGTATGAGATATGTCACATGGAGCCTATACAATCCCACATACAGCATACAGCGTACACATACAAGGTTGTCGCATTGAATGGTGCAGGGCTGGGGCTGTTTGGTGAGGTGGTGTCTATTGGTGGCTGGGCATCAGTGCCAGGAGGAGTAGTTGTGGGAGGCTGTGTACCAGGAGATACTGTGGGGGGTTGTTGTTCAGGGGGAGAAGGCACTGGTTCTGTGGTGACAGGAAAAGGGCTGGAAGCTTCTTGAGCAGCTGTAGGACTAGGGCTGGAAGCTTCTTGAGCAGGTGGGGATGGTACAGTTGACCCCTCTGATGGTGTGGGTGTGGGTGTGGGTGTGGGTGTCGCTGCTGATGGTGTAGGAACTGCTGCAACCACAGGTGATGGTGCTGCTGCTGATTGCTGTGGAGCGACACCCACATTCGGAGAAGATGCTTGTGGTGGTGCATCAAACCCGTTGTTTGCAATTGCAGTGCGCTTGGGGGAAGGCACGCGGGGTGGCGAACCCACTGGGAAACCCACCCCGGGACCTTGGTCAAAATCCTGGTCAAACGTGGTCAAATTGGGGAAGAACACAACCACAGAGTCGCCAGCACTGTTGTCACAGTCGGTAATGAAGATGGTCAGCTTGAAGATGGTTCCTTCAGTGACGATGATGGGGATGGTGGAAAGGAGAGGGGAGGTGATGACGGAGGATGAATCCTGTGGCAATTGGTTTGCATGGTGGAGGAGGGGTGGGGGGGGGGTATTGAGCAAGTGTGTGTGCATGTGTGTGGCTGTACTGCTTGGTGGTGATGGGCATGTGAATATTGGAGTACACGTTGAATCATACAGTATGTACATATGCATAGACACACAAAAAGAAAGCAAGCAAGCAACACACCGTTGTAAATGGGGTTGTGATGTTGGGTAGCAACGCAACATTGACCAGTGTTCCATCTGTGTGTTGACCATATGTGTTGACCATACGTATCGACCATGCAACTGACAGATACATCTGCGCATGAAACACACTACACACATGAAACATACTACACCCACCCACAACTACCTTGTGTTGCATTGGTCATCACACGCAACTGATCCCTCCCCCATGGTTGGCCTGATGTACTGTCTTCAGCAGATACCCATGCAAACCTAACGGATGCGTATGTGATGGTACGTATGTGATGGTGTGAAGGATGGATCGACCCAATGGACACGCGTATGTGATGGACCGACCATACACTTTTTTTTATTCATTATGTACTCTTTTGGGGGAATCAATTTGACCATGCTATTGTGCCGGTAACACCATGACGAAGCAGTGTGTATACAGACAGTGTGCATCATATCAAACACACGGACAAACAAATACACAAATTACCACACAACAATACACAAACAAATACACAAACACACACACGCACACTAATATACAAACACACACAACCCGCACCTGAGGATCAGTTGTCCAGTAGCATTAGCACGCAACACCATGTCAATACCCGCTGCATCATAGCCCCCACTGGTGTTGACCGCGGTGGGTGGGGTGTCTGGTGAACCAGTGGGTGGGGAGGCAGTGGGTGTGTATATACAGACAGAGCCACCAGTCAGGGTGGTGTTGATGCCTGGGGTACCAACATCTGACCCAAACCTGTGTACATGGAGGGGGGTATGGTAGTACATGTGGTATGCACAGTGTGTGTGCGGGTGGGGGAGTGTAGATCACACACACACAGACAGAGAGAGAGAGAGAGAGAGAGGTGTCATGGTATTCATACCGAGTGGTCGTGCTGCAGCCACCATCACTAGAGCCTTCTTCCTCCTCAACACCCAATGGTGACACAATCGCCCCCTCAGCATCCCCCGTGGTGAATATGATGACCTCTGTTGCGTCAGGGAGTGCTGCTGTGCCATTGGTGGTTGTGTTGGTGAACAATTGGTCGAGCGTGCCTGGGTGTGTATTGCGGGATGAGGTTGTCTGCTGTATGCTTTGTATGTGCTGTATACATATGCATTGATAGCACCAACGTGAAAGCATCGATGAGGTTTGTCCCTGTGACACATGTGCACCCCATGAAATGTACCCCCCCCCACGTACCGTTGCACACGTTGCCCCAACCGCTTTGCAGTGGCGCACCAACCAGCACAGGTGCCTGCACAGGCTGCAGTGCACCGCCTGCGCTGCCCAAGAGGTTGGCCTGCAGTGTGTCTATGTCGATGGCCGGGACGTAGGTGTTGACGCAGGCACCACCGGGGGCAATGCTGCGGGGGAATGCCCATGCACTCTTGGTGGAAGCAGTGTTCGAATTTCCGCAAGAAGCCAAAACATGTGCGACCATCGTTGCCACTACGGCAACGAAATACAATGGGAGACGCATTTTGCAACACAGCGCGACGAGCGTGCCTGGGGTTGGGGGAAAACGGGGTTGATCAAGACATGGAACCAAGATGGCGGCTGTAGACGGTCGGTGTGTACTTTCAGCAGCATCCCGGGGCGGGTACTACACGATGAGTATCAGATGAGGTGGGCGGGATGTTGTTACATGGCGGTGGCCAACACCGCGGCATCATGATCATCAAGGCATGTGTGCATACCTTGCAACTGTACACACTCACAAGCGAATACTGAAAATCAGGTGTAATTTCAAGAGCATGTCAAGAGCAATAATGTCGCACAGCAGTTGTTGCACAGTATTTTTCAAACAGGTGTGCAGGGAACCAGTTTCTCGTGCTATTCCTCCTCCTCACTCACTGCTCCTCCTCCGCCATGACCTCCAATCGCTTGTCATCTGGTCTGACTGGTCCTGGCGTATGCAGGCCGCACATACCCACGATCCGCTGCTCCTCCTGTGGTTGTGCAGGGAATGTTGCTCCCCCAGTCACACTACTGCTGGTGCTGCTACCCACAGCAACCCACAGCTACCTGATTGATGTTGTGTACCACCAGATCCAATACCAAGTCATGTTGCTTGTAGGCAACGACGCTCATTGGCACTGCAGCACCTGGTACCAGAGGGTGGGGACGACACCGCTGTGTGTGATGGATTCAACACATCTCAATCACCTTATTCTACGTACACTGTGAACAAGGTGAATTTTCCACGCTGCCACACACGTGCATGGCTGTTGGACTGGTTCCAGGGTGGGGTTTGGTAGTGTGTGCTGGATAGTAGCATGTGCTGGATGCTGACCCTTCCTCACGGTACTCTTTGCTGTACGCTGTGTCTGCTCGCCGTTTGCTCTTCATGTTTCTGCTAAAGATACGCAACAGCTTGCTTCCACCTCGTTGAGGCGCAGATACATCGTGTGATGCCATAAGTGATCAGACTAAGGAAATGGCTGTGATTGAACAATCTGTTTTATGAACAACTCGTTTTTTTCTTACTATCCTTGTAAACAACAAATTACGTAAAGAAAATGGAAAACAAAAAACTCAACACGCCCCATTTTCAACTCGCTTTTGCAGCGACTCAATGATTGCCCTCAAAGCACCTTGACTTGGTGCGTGCGCAGCAGCCTCAAACACAGAGACCCCATCCTCACCAGCCCTACTCAACGCCCCATCCATTGGCACGCTCCCCAAAAACGGCACCTTCATGGTTGTACACATTGCACGTGCCCCACCCTTGGATGCCGCAAACACCTCTGTACTCGCCATCAACGATGCTGGATCCAGACCAGCAGCACGCAGTGCATTCAAGACTTGCTGCTGTAGATCGCTGTCGTTTTGTGCAGTGGTGGATGTAAATTGTAGGTCAGTGACATGGACAGACAGGCCACTCATGTTTTCCACCACGCCCAATATGGGCAACCCAACCTTGCGGCAAAAGTTGACCTAAACGGGGTGTGTGTGGATGAAAGAGGGTGTGTGAACGAGGAGGGTATTGTGTGTATATTGTGGGTGGACATGTGTCACAGACAGACCTCTTTGCGAACATCGATGATGGCAACTTCTTGAGGTGTGGTTACGATCACTGCACCCTCCACCTGATTGTGTGCATGGCGCGGTTGCCTCAATTTGTGTGTGGCCTGAATTCATGTGTTGATGTACTGCATCGGTGTGTGCTGCAGTGAGGGCTGTACCTCATGCATACATTGTCCCTACTGCACACATACATTGTCTTAGTGCATACATTATTCCTACTGCACACATTATCTCTGCTGCATACATACATTGTCCCCATGTCCTCATGCCCACCACCACCCTACCACCCCCCTACCTTGGACCCTGACAAAAACTGTGCAATGCTAATATGCTCATCACTTGTACCAGGAGGTGCATCCACAATCAAGTAATCCAACTTGCCCCAATGCACATCTTTAAGAAACTGCTTGATGAGGGAATTCTTACGGGGACCTCTCCATATGACGGCATCATCAGGGTCTGGCAGCATGAATCCTATACTCATCACCCCGAGTGTGTCCGTTACATATACTGGAGACCACCCCATGCTGCTTTGGTGCACCTCTTCACCTTCCAGACCAAGCATTTTGGGCATTGAGGGGCCACAGATGTCAATGTCGAGCAAACCCACCTGTGTTTGGTGGTGCATGTGTAGTGTGAAAAATGTGTGCTGTGTGAACGTTGGGCCTGAATGTGTGTACATGCTGCATGTGTACATGACACACAGTGTGGTGCATGTATTTCTCATGCATAACAGATTCTATACACGCACACCTACCTCACAGCCCTTGTTTGCCAGAGCAAATGCCATTTGTGCAGCAACTGTGCTTTTTCCCACACCACCCTTGCCACTCAACACGAGAATAATGTGCTTGACACCGGACAACTGCTCTGCAATTGCTACGAGGTCTGTGTTGTTTGTATGTGTGTTTTGTCTGTAGGTACATCTGTAGGTGAGGTGTGGTGGGGTACAAAATTCACACCTGGGTCGGGGCCTTTGGGAGCGGTGGCACAAATCTGCTGGTTTGGACACCCCTCACATGCTGCTGATTTGCCTGCCTGATCGCTGGCTGTACCTGGGCAATCTGTGGGATAGTGTTGCAGCAATGATTATGCAGGAGCAGGGCGAAAACAACAACTGATGCCGTCATCACATACGTTGGTTGGCATTGTCTGGGACTGTGCCTTCTGGAGCGTCCGTCATTTTTTCTGGTTGATGTGACAATGAACACGAAGTATTTCACAAGCTAATTTGACCGAAACCAGCAATAAATACATGCAAAAAAGTTGTGGTGTGTTGACCACAACAAAATGCAGCCACGGACGATCACCGCCTCTCAGCATGCTCATCATGCGATACATATATCTACGACACATAGATTTTGCTCAAAAAGCACATCTGAGGTAGTATCATCAACACAGTTATGCCATTCCACCATGATGATCCCCACTCGACGCCACGTCCTGTCTGGGTGTATAGCCAACTTGGCTATCTGGCACACCAGGTATGTGTTTCCATTACTCTGCACGATAACAAAGCACCGCCATCATCAATGCACCGCCATCATTAACCACCCAAACAACAACAGTGGCATGCTCCCAGCACTCGCCAAGTCAGCTCCCTCAGCATCAGGTGATTGGTCGTCCCCTGGGTTGGCCGCACCTGAAGATCCCAACATTCCCAAGTACGCTGATTGATACTGATGATGACGATGAGGAGGAGGAGGAGGAGGAGGAGGAGGAGGATTTGCTGTGTGTATTGGGTTGACTAACACCACAAGCAGTATGCATGCCTGCTGATAGACTTGTTTGTGTCCATTGATCATGCACAGATGGCATGTATATACATACAAACATTATCCATATACATACACATATATGTAGGTTTTTCAAGACCCCCTCGGGTGTGCGGGTGCAGGAGCTTGCTACAGGCAGTGGCGCCCTCGTGACCCCCAAATCCCGTGTGCTTGTTGACTATGTCTTGCGGAGAGCCAATGGTATGGTAATGTTGGTAATTGTTGGTCATATACACCATGTACACCATTTCATCATAATCACTCATCACAGGTTACTTCATCTACAGCACAGTAGAGGGTGTGTCATTTCAGCCAAGGGATATCCCAGTAGGACCTGTGTCTCTTGCATTGGTATGCATTATTGACTATAGGGAAACCATTCTTGCACTTATTTGTTTTCGTACTTGTATTCATACTTGTATTCGTATTGCATACATACACACACAAAAAAGAAAACTTGCACAGAAAAAAACACACAGACAAAAAACACAGAAAAAACACATTCAACAGGAAAACACACATCCAGCCACATGCAATCACAGGGTGATGGGCAGGTTATTGTGGGGTTGCAAGAGGCACTGCAGGGTATGGCTGTGGGAGGCAAACGAAGAGTGCTTATCCCTCCAGAACTGGGCTACTCAAGTGCACTCACAGAGCTGCCAATGCCCCCGGGTTTTGCAGCCAAACGCCAAATAGCAACGCATCGTGATGAGCCACTGTTGTTTGAGGTGCAGGTGTTGCGCGTATTGTAGGTGTTACGAGTGTTGTAACCGCACCCCCTCTCTGAGGCACCCCCTCTCTATGAGGCAGGGTTTGTGTTCCACTTACTGTTACACATACATACTGAGCACAATAGCTGTGCTGTTTTCAGCACATGGTCAACCACAGACATACAAAATGCAATGCCAGCAATCAGACTGTTTTGCGTATGCACACACTGCACAAAAAGAACAGTGGGTTTTCATGTGTTTATCATTGTTGTGGTGACGTACAATATGACGACTGCATGCCACGTGTGCTAGACATGTGCACACATACAGGTGCACACAATTGAAAAGACAACAAATTGGTGTATGAGCACATGCAAAAGAAAATGACAGACAAAACATCCAGCAGGGTAAACATCCAACAAGACACGTGGTTGATATTGCATATGTGAAAGTGACTCTGTTGCTCAACACAGAGAGATGATAGAGCAGCAGCACATGCGGATAAACAACCATGACATAGCAATGCGCATGCAGAAACATGCAGTAGATTCCCCTCGGTCAACCATGGTCAACACCACATAGGTCAACACCACATAGGTCAACACCACATAGGAAATCAGGTTGATCAGGATGGAATCAGGTGCAACATGCTTGGCAGGCATGCTTGGTACGTGTTCTGGTTGCACCCAACACACACCCCTGGGAAACCTACATGTCTCAGGCTAAACAACAAACAACCATCTCTTGATCAAAAAGTGCAAATACGAATGCTCTTGCAAAATAGACTCTCCCCTAGCCAACAATAATGTTGGTGTTGTTATAAACCCCATCCACATACATGCCACATGTATCATGTGCTACATGTATGTGCATGCATACGTATGTGCTTTCCGTTCCTCCACATGATACCCTACCCTTATTATATCACACTCACATCCTACAGTCAACCCTACCACGAGTATCAAATCACAGCTACATACATTCTTGTACCCCCCTCTCTCTACCCATGCGCCTCTCCACAGCACACACCCCTTTGAAAACAACCATACGCACTAGCCTGTACCAATCCACTGGTGCATGTTGGGTGCATGATGATACTCAGCCCCCCCCATCCCCTGCTGCTGGGGCTGCTGCATCTGTGGGGAAGCACGCTGTGCATGCACCCCCCCTTGAAGGTGTGACTGGTTGTACAGTGGGCGAGACGCAGCCCCTCCCACAGCCACTGCTTCATCTACGATGTTAGAAATTGTACAGTCATACTCAGCCATGGTTGCTGGGTCATGCAACAGCATCTCGTTCATCTCCATAGCCCCAGGAGGTAGGTCTGCCAAAAACCAGGGGTGTGTTTTAATGCCCTCCATGGTCAAACGTTCCTCTGGGTTGGGGACCATGAGTCGGCTCATTAAATCGCGACATGCTGCGCTGATGTTGAGGTCTGAGGGTATGGCATACTCAGCCTGCAGCACCTTGCGTAAGTAGGCGCTGTCTTTGGTGTCAAAGGGGTAGCGACCACAGAGCATGGCGTACAGGACGATGCCACATGACCAGATATCTGCCACCTGGTGTGTGGTACAAGGGGTGTTTTGGACGAGGTGGTGTGTTTTGTAGGGTGAGATGGTGTGTTGTTGGAGGTGGGGTGTTGTTGGGGTGCAGTGCAAGGGTGCTTCACTGGAGGGGTGCTTTATCGGAAGGGTGCGTTGGTGATGTGGAACAAAACGCACAGCATGGTTGACAATCAATGGTAGGTGATGTGTGCATCTGACAAGCATCCAACATGTACTGCACATGCCATGTATTGCACAGGGCATGCATTGTTGCATCCCCATGTCATGCAACACAATGTAACACATCCACACACCTTGGCGTCATATTTGCTGCGCCCCAGCAACACCTCAGGCGCCATGTAGAGTTGTGTACCCACACTGGTTTTGGCTGTGCTGTTGCTCTCATGCTGCATATGGAGGTGTACAGAGATTGGTATGTGCAGGTTGTGTATTGAGTGTGTGTGGCTGTGTGTTATGAATGCCCATTCCACACGTGGACACCTACACACATGGACACCTACACACATGGACACCTACACACATGGACACCTACACACGTGCAAATTAACCAATACCACCTACCAAAAACACCACCTACCAAAAACACCGCCTACCTTGGAAAATCCAAAGTCACAAATCTTGAGCAGCGGTTTGTGACCATTGCTGCCATCATGATCTAATAGTAGGTTTTCCAATTTGAGGTCACGATTGGCTACACCCTGTTGTAGTATGATGTTGTAGTAGTATGGAACATGCAGTCAATGGCTATGTGAACACACGTGTGGACATGAAACAAGTGTGAACAATTAACATGAGAAACCATGTGTGCGCATCCCCCAACTTGTGCACGCTGCATCCACCCAATGCTACACCCACACAGCCCCCCACTAAAACAAAAAACCGCCATACCCGGCGGTGACAATAATCGAGACCAATGACGAGCTGTTGAAACACCCATCGTGCCTGATCCTCACGCAGCTTGCCATGAGGGTTGCGTTCTGTCACATACTTGAACAGATCGCCACCAGGTGCAAATTCCATGGCAATGGCAAGGTGTGTGGATGTCAGAAACACCTGTGTGGTGTGTACGCGTGTGTACATGTTGTGGTGCGGTTCTCACAAAAGCAATGCCCAAAACATACCTCTTTCAAACATATGACCAAGGGGTGCCGCAAGCAACTGTGGTGCAGAATCTCCCGTTTGATGTAGGTACGGTAGTTTTTCACCTGGGTACATGTGGAGAAGCGCCGGGGTGTAGCACAAGCAGGTGATCACGGACACATGCACCATCGTCAGCACATACCAAAGGCCCACGTTCAATAAACTTGATGGCAACACGCTCGTTGTCAACATTAGGACGCGTATCCACTGCTTCAATCACCGTGCCAAACGTTCCCTTGCCAAGCAGACCAATCTATGCATTGGCACCCCATACGACGGTGAAACAACGACTGCGACGAGTGTGCACACCAAGTCCCTCAAGTGCACACCATACCTCCACATAGTACCCATGGCCCTGTAAGAGACCCGTGAGCTCTCGCTGGCGGGCTTGCGGTGCTTTGTTGCTTTGCATGCTTGCTACTCGAGCAGGTTGGGTGACGTAACAGTTTCAAGATCTTCTTGGGTTCATAACACTAGCAATGGATAGGCTATGTGATGGTGGTTGGCAAAGGCTCGGTATGACACAGGGAGAACACCCGTCGCGTGTATAATTGAGGTGTAATGAGAATAACTACAGGGGCAGGTACAAGACCAGCGTTGGTGCTTTTTACAGGCGAAATTGTTGTTGAAATGACTGTTTTGACGCTACGAAACACGCCATTAAATATTGTTGAATTATTGTCCAAACACACTGGCTGGCACTGCTTTTTCAACCAGCCCTGGCTCCTCCTCTTCCTCCTCCTCCTCATCCAATGCAATGTCTTCTGGATTGACCGCTGCTGCTGTGTTGTGTGTGTGCATGAGTGTGTGCATGACATGTTGCTGTCCAAATATACACTCCCAACAACAACACTCTGCTCGTCTTCCCAACCACCACCTTCCCAACCTACCTTGTGCCTTTTTCGCTGCCTCTTCCTTGACCTGCTCGCTATTAATCACCCCTGCACTCACAAAACCAGGCACCCGTGTACCCTGCTGTGCATCCTGCTCCTCTTCCAATGCCGCCATGTCATCCAAACCCTCATCGCGCTTGCGCTTGGCACCCACGCCTTCCTCTGCTGCTTGGACAACATTGGCTACATTGAAGTGCACAGATGAAAAGCTTGCTGCCACAGAGCGCTTGATGCGCAACATTTCCCTGTGTGTGTGTGTGTGTGTGTGTGTGTTGATGTGAAATCAAGGTTTAAAAAGAGGGGGATACACTTCCATTCGCATTAATGCCTCTTATACACACACATATATACACACCCACAACCACACCCACACCCACACCCACACCACCAACACACCACCAACGCACCTGAATGTATCTTCGTTCCCATGCTGCACCTCAAAATCATTCCACTGTTCCCAAAACCCCTTGTCCACCCGAGGATCAGCCAGGGAAGATGCAAACACATACACTGCACGTGCACGATCAATTTCACCCAGTTTACGCTCCAGGGTGGCATACTTGAGGGCAAGCACACGTGTGTCTGCGTCAGGCAGCTGGTAGGGGGCGGCACCTTCAATTGCTGTTTCGTAAATCTCACGCACCTGTGTGTGGAACGTGTGTGTGGAACGTGTGTGCGGAAAGACAGGTGGTGATGGGATAATGTGTAATATCCACACGTGTGCTCACAGCACACATTATGTGTACACGTTTTGTGTGCACAACACGCTGTCAACCACATCAATACATGCCCCATACAACACCCCGTATGCTTCCCATACACCCCCCCCAAACACACGCAATACCTTGCCAACCCCAAAAAATTCGGTAGCCCGTGCAATGTACAACTCGTACACCTCCAGCCGCTCCTTCAACGGCACTGTCTGCACCGCCTTGTCATACACATCCAACGCACTCCGCGCCAGCCCATGTGCCTCTTCAAACTTCCCAAACTCCAAAAACAACGGCTTGGCATGTGCTGGTGGGCACTGCGCCAACGCTGTGCGAAACAGGTCCCGTGTACGCTCCACCTTGGTCCCCTTGTATCGAGCGACAAACTGCGACAAATACGCCGTCCATATGTCCTTGACATGGGGGTATTTGAACAACGTTGTTCCTCGTTCATACACGCGGAATGCTTCCTCAAAGTACTTGTGTTCCATCATGAAGGATGCGTAGTTGAGGATGATTTGTGGTGTGGCTATGCGGAGGTCGAGTACTTTTTCATAGACCGCTTTGGTGGATTCCATGGTGCCCAGAGATTCTTCTAAATCACAGTAGAGACTCCAGAGACGAAGGGAGCGGTAGAGGCGCTGCTGGGGGGGGAGACCCTGTTCCTCCTGTGGTTGTGGGGTTGTGTGGATTTTTTTGTGTGTGTATGTGTATGTGTGTGTATATGTGTGTGTGTATTTTTGTGGTTGGGTGGTTGGGTGTATTTGTGTGGTTGGGTGTGTATGTGTATGCTATACGTGTGTGTGCAACCCACCCACCCCCCCAACCCCCAAAACACCACCACCACCACACCTCTCGTGAAGGCACACGTTCAGGTGTCAATGTTGCCCTCCTCATCAAATCCAGCGCCCTCTTGAAACAACTATGTCTCAATTCCATCTCTGCCCATTCTGCCCACACAGCAGCCAAGTCATCGAGGTACTTGTGAGGCGCAAGAGTGGCCTTGTCCAGTATCACACGGGCATTGTCAAGATCACCATGGGTTTCGTAGACTCTGGCGAATGCGAGCCATAGGGTAAAGGGCTTGCCTGTTGCCTGGGGGGGGGGGGGGGGGGGGAGTGTGGGTTTGGTTGGTGTGTGTACAGGTGGGGATGTGTGTAAAGGGCATGTGGAGAGTGTGGAGCAAACCTGCACATGTGTGTTTACACACATGCAATACCCACTTGACTGCACACCCCACATCCCCTCTCTCACACTCCAACCCTTAAATTTTGCCACTTTTCCCTTTTTCCCCCTTTCCCCCTACCTTTTCCACATCCACTGTTTTAACGGCCTCAGTGTAGGTGAGTATCTGCTTGGTTGGGTTTCCCTTGAACAGCTTTGCACGCTTGTGCCATTCTTGTACATTGTGTGGGTTTTGCCTCAACATGACACTACTCAGTAGGAGGGGGCGGCGCTCCATAAGGTGCTCCAACCGTGCAAGACTGTGACCGTTGGGTGTGAAAAGGGGTGTGGAGTGTGGGTGTGTGGAGTGGGTGGGGGACGTGCATACTCAGTCAGCACATGGGGAATGTATAACCAACACATGGGCAACGCATGGTCATGGTGATTGCATACCCAGCAGTACATAGTCAAAACACCTCCCAAAACATACACAGCATACATTCACACAGCCACATACACACCCACACACCCACAACTACACACAGCATACCGCAAATCCAGGTCATCATGATCATCCTTGAGTAAAAACGACTCCCCATCCTCATCCTCATCCTCCCCACCTGCCTCCGCATCTTCTCTGTCAGCTTCCCCCATCTGCTGCATACGAGCCGCAAGCAGCGACTCCTCAAATTGTGTGAGGGCATCAAAAATCAAACTGAAATCGTGTACTGTGACGACTGTGGACAGACCTTCTTCATATACATCACGGGCACGTTCAAACAGACCCCTGCGAATGTAATAATCGGCGAGGGATGTCCATAATCGACCAACCTGTGTGTGAGAGGTGTATGGGATGTGTGTTGGGGTTGTCTTGCGTGTTGGGTTTCCCCCCCTCTGGAGGGCACCTGCTGTATGGACACACCTTACCATCTATCATTCTCACACACACACCGATACCAATACACATACCCTCCCTTATGCACACCCATATACGTGCACAACGTTACACACACACTATCACACACACATTATCCCACACCCACCCACCCCACACACACCTCATCAGTAAACCGACGTATTCCGCTTCTCAGTATAGCATCAACTTTGAGGCCAGTCACCTCCTTGGGGTGTTTGGTAATCACATCACACAACTCAAGCCATAGCTGATGCTTGGTTTTGCCCTCTATTGATCGAAAGGTATCATCATCTACTATCTCTGCCAGCTTGGTGGCCACCTCACCCCAGCGACCCTGATTACATGCGGGCATGATGTATGTGTATGACATGGTACACACATACATGGTACACACATATGATATGCTGCTACGAATGAATGTGTGTGGATTTTCAATCTCCTTTTAACCCTTACATATGAGTGCTACTACTGGCACACACATCCACACACACATCCACACACACATCCACAAACACAGACAACATCCACACACCTTGATACGCAGATATGCAATGTATTCCTCTGCATGCTGGGGCACAAGCTTGAGATACCTGCGGTACACTCGTACTGCTGTATCGACGGGCACACCCTGCTGCATGACAAATTTCTGTTGTGGATGTTGTAAGATGCATCGGTGTGGGATGAAAGCCTGCAAACCTATTGCATGTGTAAAAGTGAACACCCACACACCCACACACCCACACCCATATGCATATGTCATCCCCATCCCCAGCCCCCCCCAACTGATTGCGCCAACACGTACCAAGTACATGGGCCATATGCGCTCGTGCTGTGTGATTGGCAATGCAGCGAGTGCCTTGTCAAAGGTGCGACGGGTGCGGGTAATCCACTGCATGGCAACCAGGTGGTCCAGGTACATGATCCATATGCGGGGCATCTTGTGCATGGAAACAAGCGCACGCTCAAATGTGTTGCTGAGTGCTTCCTGTGCTGCATTGCTGATAGACAAGCCACGCACGGCCTGCGTGCGCTCGAGCAAGTAGGCATACCACAGCTGTGGGAGGGTGCGGGTACGGGATGTGATGCCATCAAGTTGCTACCCCAGGGACATGAATTCCCAGCACAACCACGGTACCTTGTAGCTGCCTGGTAGTGCTGCTAATGCACGCTCAAAAATCAAATAACGCCGTTTGGCTGGTGCGTCTTTGCGTGCTTCCAAATACCGCCACCACATGCGCAACGAATATGGGTTGCGTAGGAGCTCCTCTTCGTATAACAAATCCTCATCCCGTGGTAACAAATCATCATAGATGTCATTGGATTGTTGGGGGGCGCCTGGAGCCATGGCTGTTGACGATCAGTACTGTCAACCAATGCTGTTGTTGTTTTTATGCATATGTATGTGCTTGGGTTGAAAAAAGTGGGTTGCAATGCAATTGAGTTGGCTAGGCTTGATTCACAACAGGGGCTGTAATGAGTTGGGGGTTGCTGTGTGTGGTTGACAATGTGATGATTGGTACGTATTGACAACCCTCTTGTTGTTGTCTGCTGCACACTTGCTTTTGTTTGCCGACAATTTACACTGAATTATATAAAATTCGTCAAGGAAATGTATAAAAAGGAAATACGGAGAGCAACAATACCACACAGTACAGCACCACACAATCAACGATAAAATGCCATGTGCCGCCCATATGCAGACGAAAATGGATCAGATGTGTGTGTGCGGCTTTCTGCCTCATGTGCAGGCTCTGTTCCCTTGGCACGCTTGCCATCACGCTCTGTGCGCAACCACGTGTCCACTGTGCGGAGCAACTTGCGACCGGGCACCCTTAACTCTTCGAAATCCGTAACAGGCCCCCCCTTGATCAATTTCCCGTCACTCACATATGCCAGGTGGGTAAGCCAGGGCTCGAGCCCATCGAAGATGTGGGTTGCATAGACGATGGTTGCACCACGCTCTTCACATTCACGCTTGAAGAATGCCAACAGATCCAAGCGACCAACCACGTCCATGTCTACAGTAATCTCGTCAAGCAGCAGAACCTACGGATGGTGGGGGAAATGCTGTGTATATGCCCTCCCCGGAGGATGTGTACCAATGTTGGGGATGATGATGCCATCTACACAGCATTCCGCACCTGATACGGTTTGAGCAGCCCCATGGCAATCTGCACACGGCGTCGCTGCCCATCAGAAACTTTGTTCAGGCGCCAGTCCAAATCAATGTCCAGCAAATCAATCAACATGCTGCGACGGGCTTCATCCACCCCCTCCACACCGTACAACATGTCCCCCGCACGAATGTCACCCTGCATGGGGATACCATAGCCAGCAAAGGACACATCACGACGCCACTGGGGGCCAAGGTATCCCAACGCGCCCGTGGATGTGAGATCCTGTGATGGTGTGGTGAGGAATGGCTAGGAGGGTGCTTGAGTTCAAAAGAAGGGGGATGCTATCATAAATTACACGTACCAGATCGTGAAAGGCAGATTTGCCCAGGACGCGCACTGCATCACGGCTGACCATGTGCTTGCCTGCCAACAGGGTGAGGAGTGTGGTTTTGCCTGCACCGTTGGCGCCCAACAGCAAACATCTGCTGCCTGCTGGCAAGCGTAGACTGAAATCAGAGACCACTGGCGCGTATCCCGGGTAGCTAAAAGATAGTGACTTGACAACCAGCGCGTCCTGGAGCTCAGGGGCGTCGGACTCGCCCACTGCTGCGATGGCTGTCGATGGAGGATCACCCATACTGGCTTTTGGGTACTTTGTTGATGTTCAAATGCAGGCTTTTTTGAATGCGAATGTGCAAGTGATAGGTATGAGTAGAGTTGGGAAAAAATGCACTGTAAAGGAAACCAACATACCTCATGGTCAAACGCACAGTCGTTCTTGATTCAAGCCGTCCACAACCCCCACAAAGTGATGGGGTCCACTTCAGACGATGATGAAGATGTGCCCATGTTGCTGGCGGCACAAGGCAACGCACCCACACACCATGCAGCAGCACCATCACCATCATCAAAACACAGCAAAACACCAGTCCCAGTCACTCTCATAACAGGTTTGTACGTGGCAAACAAATACCAGATACTAGTACCGCAATATAACACGCAAACACCAATCGCTAGGTGCACTGGGTGCTGGCAAGACCACCCTCATCCGCCACATCCTCCACGAGCCCCATGGGTATCGTGTGGCAGTCATTCTCAATGAAGTGGGGGATGAACAGGGTTTGGAGCAATCCATGGTTGTCCCTGTGGCGGTATGTGTGTGTTTGAACGGGGGTGTACCTACTAGTGGTGCATGTGGCCATGTCTGTGGTCGTGCTCCCATCCCAAACGCCCCACCATCACATCAGGGCTCTGCTGCTGCACCTGACAATGCAGCCCCTACATGGATGGAACTCACCAACGGTTGCTTGTGCTGTAGTGTGAAAAGCGAGTTTGTACAGGCGCTTGAAGCCCTGTTGCAGTCATCCCACACCTATGACTATGTACTGATTGAAGCAACAGGTACACACACATGGGGTGGTTGTGTCATCGTACGATGTGTTGTATGAGGCGCTTGACAGCATGCCATATAGGAGATACATTCAGATGAGTGCATTCAGTGAGCATTGTGCACATGTGAAAACCACCACCACCACCACAATGTTGAGTGACATGCAAAAACACAATGCACCACCACCTTGATATGCCACCAGTACAACAGTTGCTCGTTCCCACCATATCCTCTTCCCCACCATATCATCTGTTTTTTATCACTCACAAGGTCTAGCTGATCCAGGTCCAGTAGCAGCTTCCCTATGGACTGACACAGCATTGGAATCACAAGTGACACTGGATGCCATTGTTGCACTTGCTGATGCCAAACACCTGCCTAGACAACTCATGGGTGCCAAGGGAGGCAGCAACGGAGAGTTCATGGGTGCTAAGGGAGGGGGAACTACCACACAGGGAGACAGCATGCAGCAGGGAGACAGCACTGAACAGGTAATTAGCACTGAATAGGGAGGCAGCACTGTTATACAGGGAAAGGGCACACAGGATGATATTACACAGGGAGGTACACAGAATACTCAAATTGAACAGGGAGGTGGCACTGAACAGGGAGGTATACAAGACGCTGGTGTAGCACTGAATGGTACTGATGTAGCAGTGAATGAAGTGGCTCGGCAGCTTGCATATGCTGATGTAATCTTGCTAAACAAGGTATTGGTTTGTTTGCCCTGTTTTCCAATGGTGAAGCCACCAGTGCATAGTGTTGTGGGGTTGTGTTGCCTACACACACACACATGTCCACACACACATACCCCTCCACACACATACCCCTCCACACACACACACACACACACACACACACACACACACACACACACACACACACACAACACACACACACACACACACACACACACACAGGTGGATTTATTAGCCAACAACACTGCAGCATTGGCACATGTGGAGCGCCTCATCCGCACCATCAATGCAGGTGCCACAATACACCACACCACACACAGCACCATTGACCTTGCCCACGTTCTAGGCAAGGGCTTGTACAGCAGCACTGGCATCAACGCCACTGGTACAATAGACTGTATAGAAACCAATACAGGGGCAACAGTACCTTTGTTTTTAACCAACAGCACTCCTCCAACATGCCCAACATGTGATGCTACTCCACACGACCATAATCATCATGATCATGCGCATGATGCACACCACCAGTGCACAGTGCATGATGTGGGTGTACAGACGGTCAACGTGGTGTGTGCAGGGCAGCTTGATGAGGATCGGCTTCGCAGATTTGTAGAGGGGCTCCTGTGGGAAGGACGCATATATCCCACAGAATATACATCCCACCCTGGGGCTACCCTGGAGCATGACGATGTGGCTACCCTGGAGCGAGGTGATGGGGATACCCTGGAGCATGACGATGTGGCTACCCTGGAGCGAGGTGATGGACAGCAGGAGAGGGCAGTGGTGTTTCGTATCAAGGGCATGGTGACATTGAAAGACAAGGGCACTGTGGGTGACAATACGGGTGCACCACGCCGTTGCATGTTGCAGGTGTGTTGTTATACACTGTGTTGGGGCTCTTCTATTGTTGTTATTATTATTATTATTATTATTGTTATTAGCTATTATTACTGTGGATGTACTACTGATATAACTATATGCTTTTGTTTTGTAGCTCCCTCGAGTGTATTCTTGCATTTCATTTTGCATTCATTTGTGCGTCATGCAACCCCTATGCACTTCCCCCATCCCTCCCATAGGGTGTGTATGAGCTGTATGAGCTGTACCGCGGCCCTGCATGGCGCCCTGGGGAGGATCAGCGGGCCCGGCTTCTCATTGTGGGGACTGGCTTGCATGCAGGTGCGCTGCAACAAGCTTTGGAAGCATGTGTGGTAGTAGGAGAGAGTGCATGACAAGCCCTGGAAGCATGTGTGGTGGCGGGAGAGAGAGATGCCATGAGTGCTGGAAGAGAGTGCATGAGTGCTGGTGAGTGCTGGTGCACCACGTGCAGCGACGTGTGGATGGCAAACGTATTGATTATTTTCTTTCTTTTCTGTTTTCTGATATATGATACCTCATTATGATGAAATGGTGTTACACGACATCTATTGGTGGTGCTCACGCACACGCGACCCACAACAAACAAACAGCAAAACATGAAATATCACCGGCAAGCAAAGGGGATGAGGTGCGAGTGTTGATCACGCAACAGGTCCTGCATAAAATACAACCAACTCTGCATACAAAAGCAGCGCAGACATGCATGGTGGCATACGAGTGTAGCAAGAGCGGTGGCACAAGAGTGCACCCACCACACATCAGGCGAAAACCAACAGCACCTTATAAAAATAATGTACAAACAGTTGCCTGTAATAAGCAACAAGCATATGTATATATGTAGCATATATGGTCTACATATATTGATGTAGATATTTAATATGTATAGAGGTGCTGTTCAGCCAGCACGCACAGGAATCGCCACTCACAGTAGTGCGCCAGCATGGCCAACAGGTGCATAAGCTGGTGACTGTTGCCCACCAAATCAAAGCGCCCCGGGGCCCATCGTTCCGGGTAGTGCTGTGCATACATTTTCCCACCAATGATCAGAGTCACCACAGTGCCAGTCACGAGTGCAGTCACCTGCCCTGCACCTTGATCGTACACCTCCATCCCTGTCAGGTTGAGTGTGGGTGATTATTGTTGGGTAATTATTCTTGGGTATTTATGGTTGGGTACGTATCAACACATCAATTATTTTGCTATCGACACATCATGTGTTTTGCACAGCATACAACAAGTAGTGTCACACACAGCACATCTTTGCCAACACAAACAAGCTACAACACACACACACACACACATTTTTTTATTTACTTGACCGCTAAAAAACAATACCACCAAAAAATTATACCTGCAGCAAGCATCATGGGGAATACATAGCAAGCCACCATGGACGCCACATATCCAGCACACTCCTTTTTGGGAATGTCTTTCATCTGCCGAACAACCATCGTGTTGTACATGGTGCGCATCAGTGCGAGCATGCATACTGCTGCAAACACAGTGAATGATATCAGGTTGGTGAACACAAAATATGCCATGCTCAACGCGAGCAACACTGTGGATGATGAGAGGTAGGGTGAAATTTGTGTCGACAGTATACACATCTATAAATACGGTATATTTTTTGTCTCACCACAACCATGCACTATGCAATCGTATACAACATACCGCTGCATGAAAAGATGAGTGTGAAATCGAGTGATCGCCACAGACTGCGCTGCTCTTCTGAGACGCCAATGGTGCAGTGCAAGCCCACCGAGAACGGGGTGTGGAGCACACACGACAGCCAAAACATGGTAAAGGGCCAAATGTTGACATGAAACTGCTGCCTGTGATGGAGTTGGATGGTGGTGTATATATATACTCCTGCTGTGCGCTCCTTCAACCACCACGATGCCACACCATGCATTGTAGTACAGGTAGGTAGACAACGCAGCAGCCCAGATCATCGTGTGCGCATTCAATGTCTCATTATTGATCATGCCCTTGCTGCCCAGCATGGTGGCTACGAAAGCCTGCTGTGGTGTTCCTCCTGTGGATTGAGTGATCCCCAAGTTTGAGCAAGACACTCGCATGCATGTCGTTTATCGCCTAATTGACCCACCATAGCAGTATCCCGAGTAAATGTAAGGACGACGAAGCCACTGGGGTGCTTCGCTGACATTTGCATTGGTAGCCAGCTCCTTCGTCGCTTCCTCATACAGGTTGTATGTGCTGGCTGCTGCTTTGGCTCGTGCGCGTGTGGTGACCATGCTGCCTGCAGCCCAAAGCAATCGGGGAGCCACACAAATGCATATGCATGTCTAAAACCTGCTTGTTTTTAAAACCAACTTGGGGGTAGATCTACATGTATTACACAGCACGCTGTACACCTACATACACAACATACACAACATATTAACGCTTGTGGGTTGCATTGTGTACACGCATCGGTGGCATCGTTGCATTACTTTTGCAGCCAGCAAACCATCACACCCCCTTGATCATAACGCCACTCGTCCATCACACCTTTTCATTCATCAACACTAGCACTGAAGCGTTTGTACTGTGCAGACAGCGTCGCCATTCAAGCACCTGCATAGTGCACCAGCGTCTTTGGTGTGTATTCCCCCCAGCACATGAGTGCTATCCACATTTGATGATCGTCTAGGTATGGTGGGCATTTCGACCGTACAAGCACCTGAGCACCACATCACGCTTCAATGCATCTCAATGCTTGCACAGGTCCTCGATTCACACAAGCTGGCGACCAAACGACGTACCAAAGTAGAACGTCATCTTGAACGAACTGCAATGTGGACAAACGTACCACCTGGATGCTGGGGGTTGTTGCGCTCCCGCAATGGGCGCATGATGTCCCTCAAGGTGTGGTCGTGTGCTCGTGTTATTAACCACACCGGCCATTGTGTATAGCACCACCCCATCCAACCACACAGACCCACCGCGCGCTTGTACTGTTTCTGACATTTTTGTGCTACATGGCATACCACGCGTCCCGCAAGCCCCCTTCCATCGTCAAGAGCGTTCTAAACGGCGCACGCAGCAGCACAAGTATGTTTTGATGACCATCTCTCATGATTGGTTCAACATATGACAACCACGATAACCACCCATGTACACACAGATAGCACGGATGGAGGGTGGTACCCCTTTGATACTGCACAAGGCAAAGCATTGTTGGGGGATGTAGATTTGGCGTTTCTCGGTATGCTTGACGATGTGCACACATGTTTCCATATACACAACAACACGCTCCTCACAATCTCACCACCACAGGATCGTATTCGGTGGGTATGTTTTTCGCAGGTCACTTGGGTGATCGATTGGATCTGCGACTCTTCCTCACAGTAGGCATGCTGGGCAGTGCACTTTTCGTCTCCCTCTTTGGCATGGCATACTTTTGGAACATCCACAACATCCTCTACTTTGTCTTTGTGTCGGTCATTGCAGGTGGGTTGGGGAATGCAGGGGTAGATTGTACACATTGCATGTTGTGATGTTCCACACAAATGCTGATGTTCCACACAAATGCATCACCCCTCAACCCCCAACAGGGCTGTTTCAAGCCACTGGATGGCCCAGTGTAGTGTCTGTGGTGGCCAACTGGTTTGGCAAGGGCAAACGTGGCCTCATCATGGGTATATGGAATGCCCACACCAGCGTGGGCAACATCCTCGGCACCCTCTTGGCAGCTGCTGCATTGCCGTATGGTTGGGGATGGTCGTTTATCCTCCCCGGTGCACTGATAGGGGTGCTCGGCATTGTCATCTTCCTGTTTCTCATAGTAGAACCAGGGGATATTGGGTTCAAAGGGGAGTTGAGTGCTGAAAAGGTGGATGATGAAGAAGCCGTGCCCATAATGGATACGGAAATGATGCGAATTAGCAGTCAGCAGAATCTGGGGGGGGGGGATGGGGATAAGCATGTGCGGCAACGGGTAGCAGCATCGGATGCGTCCCCTTCCTCTACAGATGACTCGGTGTGTTTTTGGGTGTGTATGTTTTTTGGGTGTGTGTTGAGGTGGGTGTGTTGGGGTGGGTGCAATTCAGGGGTGTAGGACACATTCCCTAAACAACACACACCAATGTATATGTACCTATATATACCTAGGGCTCTCATGGCGTTTCGTTTTTGACAGCATGGGCAATCCCTGGTGTTGCTACATACGCACTGACGCTGTTTTTCTCCAAGTTGGTTGCGTATACATTTCTCTACTGGCTCCCCATGTATATCTATGATGTGGAAGTGGGTGGACGCCGCCTCGACCCCAAGGTATTGCTCTCATTATGTTGTTTGTTTGTTTGTGCATGTGTGTGTGTGTGTGTGTGTGTTTTGCATGGGTGCAAGCACTTTCCCACATGCCCCAACCCCCCAACCACCACACTACACACAGACTGCTGGCAACTTGTCGAGTCTGTTCGACATTGGTGGCGTCCTGGGTGGTATCGCCATTGGATACCTTGCCGACACATCAGGGGCATCGGCACTGGTGTCATGGGGCTTTGTGTTGACGAGTGTGCCGGTGCTCTACATGTATCGCACCTATGGTCATGTGTCAATGACAATCAATGTGATTCTGATGATGTCGTCTGGGTTTTTTGTCAATGGACCATATGCATTGATTACAACCGCAGTGTCTGCTGATTTGGTATGGCGGGTAGCCGCGAGTTGTACAAAATGTTGTACTTGCACGCAGCCCGGGATGTCACATCATGGTCCACATCACACACAGGGTACACATGATAGCTTGCAGGGCAATGAAAAAGCATTGGCAACTGTGACTGCCATTATTGATGGCATGGGATCCATTGGTGCTGCTGTGGGTCCCATGCTCACGGGGTACATCAGTGAGCTCCCTGGTGGCTTTAACAACGTGTTTGCCATGTTGTACGTGGCGGCATTAAGTGCTGCGTTGCTGCTCAGCAAGCTGGTGTATAAGGAGGTGATGGACTTGACAAGGGCAAGCTCCAGCAAGAAAAAGCTGCAGCGGCACAAGGCAGCAGGTCGATGATATGGTACAACATGTGTGTGTGTGCGCGTACAAATTGGGAGAGAGAGCCCTACTTTTGCTTTATTGTTGTTTTTATGCGATTTCAATAGAGTAATTAGCACAAGCAATCCATCGGCAGTCAGCAGCAATCAGCAACCCATATCACCTGGTCTACAACAGCTCAAAGTGCCATCCCATTCCATTCCTTTCCCTGGTCGACTGCCAACTACTCGTGCTCTGCACCCGCTGTGTACTGGTATCACTGCTACACACATCTTTGAACATCACGCGCCCCAAGCAAGGTTGGACGGGCGAGGTGCAACTTGAATAGCAAATCCTTTGTGGTGAGGCTTTCTCCCAACAGCTTTTCAGCCCACACGGTGTGTCAGGGGACATCACGACAACCTGTGCACCACATGTTGTGGCATACAGCATCAGGGCATGCATAGCGCGCCTGCATGTGGAACGCTTGTGCGGTGCATTTGCTTTGCGCTTACTGTCCAGTCTCAGCATGCGTGCCATGGCATGTTGCTGCACTTCTTTGATGTTAGAACAGCATGCACGCGCTTGTGGGGTGTTGCAACCGCAACCCCTGATCCCGCGAGTGGAGGGATGTTTGCGTCAGCCAGAACTTGTATATTTCATGCTCTTGCCACACGTCACAGGTGTTGGTCATGTCCGATAGTGTACACGAGTTTGAGGAGCTTTGGGCAGAAGATGGTGGTAACAAGGTCTCGAGCGATGTCGACCAAGAAGATGGGCACAAGGTGGTCGAGGTACAGCCAGAAGCATCAGACAATAGCGAGGCAACAAGCAAATCAACAGACGATCCCCAACACGATACACCCTCCACCAGGCAACACGGTATGATGGGTTTTGATGAAAGAGTGTGGTGATTAGGATATGTTGAACACGATGTTGAACGGCATACGCACCCACCCACAGGGGGTTTGCATGGGAGCATCCCAGTCAACATGAGCCGCAAACGTGCACCCCTTGTTGATCCTTCACCGGAAGATGGGTTGTTTGCGCAGGCCCTGGGCACATCCTACGGTGGAGATGTGGATTCACTGTCTGCTGCACAGCTGGTATGTCTTGGGAATTCGAGTTTTGTGTTGTTCGGCCTGGCACGCACCCGTATCATACAGAGAACACCACACCCTTCACAACACAGGGCACATCGGCACCCATTCGCATCCCCACGCGCGCGGCCCCTCGTCGTGGCTCAGAGGGCACCACAGAGTCCTCTGGCGAAAAGCGGTTTGCAAGTACATTTGTGCCACCACACCTCTTGGAACAGCAGCAGCACACCGCGGCGGCAGTGGGTATGGCAGCGACGTACTCAGGGGTCTCCCCCAGCGCCTCCCTCAAGCGTGAGCGATTATACCAACGCAACGCAATATTACGAAGCACGGGGTTTATTGAAACCAACCCCATTGTGCGACACTCGTTTGTGGAGACGCTGGATACGATAAAGGAGGGGCAGTTTGCAAGGGGGGCCCCCAGGGGGCCCTCGCAGCTGGAGGCGTCGGCACTGTCGCAGGCGTTGGACAGTATGGTGGAGGCATCTGGTGTGTAGAGAGGTGGTGTGTAGAGAGGTGGTGTTGGGTGGGGATAGTGATAGTTGTAGGTGGGGATGTGATCGTATACAGAATGATAGTACTACTGATGGCAAGCATGTTGTGTTTTTGTTTGGTGTCAACCTTGTGTGTGTGCATCAACATGCTTCATAAAGAGTGCGTGCTGTTGTTTGTGTGACTGTGTGTGTGTGTGGAAGTGGAGAGGTGGAATGAAAGTTGACGGTAGTTTTTAACAAAAAAGTAGACATCGTTGTATCACAATGCGTTTTGGCTACCAACAGTAGTTTTAATGACCATAGTGTGTGACTGATGTGTGCGAGTGCGAGTGTGCTTGACAGGATACATGACATGTGTACATGCTACTGCATCATGACATCCTTGACATCCCGGTGTTTTGTTTTGCGTGGCACTGATATGTCTACTATCGGTTGCACTCCTTTTTGTACATGGTCTGCATGTGCCACCGGCAGGTTGCACACCGTACAGACCTTGACTTGCTTTCTTTTTCTTGCTGTGCGCACTATGTTACAAGGTTGCATGATTATGGTTTTGCATGCTCTGTGTTGCGTGCATGGCAATGTACGCTTGTCAAGACACAAGAGCATTGTTTGTTTTCCAAAGTAACAACAAGCAGTCAACCCACTACAAGAGGGTATGTCATGATGGTCATATCAACAAAATCTGCTGCGAGGTGTTGAGCTGAGATGGCATCACACGTTCTACGAAGGAACCACAACATCAACAAGCCGCCACTGTGTAGACTCTTCAAATGCATCCTGCCATGACGCCTGATCTGCCTCAAGCAGTGCTGCAGAGGCTGTTGTGAGCCGCACTGGCACTCCCTGTGTGTGTTCCAGGCAAGCCAAGTGTGATCAAGGCAAACTGGGTAACCAATTCCCCTCAACGCCTTGATCATCATTCCTCCCCTTGGTATTGTCGCATTTCCCCAGCAATATTGCATACCGCCAATGCTGTGGCTGCTTCTTCCCAGCCCTTGTTGTGCCCCACGCACATGACACATGCAACGCTGTCTGCCGCAGCACCCACGATGCACTCTGCAATGTGTCGCTTGGTTTGTCCATCCAGTGCCGCCACTGCATACAAGCTTGCAAAGTATTTATGCTGGGGGGCAGCAAAGTCCTCGACTGCTTTTTGCATGGCCTCCAGTGTTTGCCGTGTGCGAAGGGCATTGCTGCAAATTACAAGATCTGGCAGCCAGCCCCGCGCTTGTAGCAACGCGGCAACTTGGCACGCAGCATCCCGTCCCTGCTCTGTGATGGGTCGTTCATGGTCACGGACGCTGCCCTGTTGGCTATCAGCGTGGCGAAGCAGGATGAGCCTGGTGGTTGATGAGGCGGAAACCGTTGATGGTGATGATGGTGCTCCCGTTGTCTGTTCCCGTTACCACTTACCGTAGTTTCTTGAGCCCAGTAGTCTCCTGCATTGGTGATGCAGCAGGACTGGATGCTGCTGCACGAACAGTGTAGCAGCTGGACTGCCTGCGTGTCGCCCCACATCCCCTTCTGTGAGCAGCCCCCACCAACCTGGGTAGCGGTTGAGGGGCACACATCCTCATATTTGCAATGCCAACACGCTGTCGCTAGGTGGATGTGTGTGGCAGCACAAGGTCTTTATGAAGATCTTTGATGGTGAACACTACGGTGCTTGACAGCGACAGCGTAAATGCCTGCTTGCTTGTGAGGGTATGATGATGCGGTATGGTGTGCTGCGGTATTTGATGCGTATGCTTGGGTTGTTTATGCAGGGCACGTCCTGTACACACAAAAAAGAGGAGCAACACCACTTGTACCACAAAACACTGCCGACCCAGCAACCGCAGTACCCGCAGCAACGTGTCTGCAACACAAAGCGCCTGTGTGTCTGGATATGCAGCAATGAACCGTTGCTGGAACGTGTGATCTGAGCCAGTGGTCAAGGTTATATGGCTACCTCTTCGAACACAGAGCAATTGCACGTGACATGCGTGAGCTGTGGTAGCTCGCATTCGGTGGCGCTACTCAGTACGTCCAAGGCAGCGGTGCTCGCGCGGTCTATATCCAGACATGTATATCTGTTTGGCCCACAACACAGGCAATGGCATGGTTGTTACGTGGGGACGTGGAGAGGATGGCCAGTTGGGTCACGGAGACTCTGATGAACGCAATTTCCCAGAAGTTGTTGTCAGCCTAGGTGACAAGTCAATCACTACTGTGCATTGTGGTGCTGAATACACTGTGGCCGTTAGTAGCAACCAGAGCCATGTGTACAGCTGGGGATGGTATGTGTTGGTTGTGTGGATGGGGATTCGGGTGTTGTTACAGGTGTACACACAACATCCATCTCTTGCACGTTACACAGGGGCGACTTTGGCAGATTGGTATGGGGTTGTTTGTGAGGTTGTTTATGGGTGTCGTTGGAGTTTTGTGTGTTTTGTGGGGATGTTCATAGAACAACTCCAGCAAGGGCATCCAAGAATAGATACTACACAACCTCATTCCACACTTATGTCATTCTACAACAACAACAGGGCCATGGTGGGTGTCATGACGTGTTTGTACCAGAACTTGTGGGCGACCTTGTCCCACGACATGTCACCATGGTCGCATGTGGCGACACGCACACCCTCGCCATTACTGCCGATGGCCAGCTGTGGAGTTTTGGGCGCAACCAAAATGGGCAGCTGGGCTTGGGCACACGGGACGATTCATTCAGCCCACAACATGTCGCATCCTTGGCGGTATGTGTGTGAGGAGTGAGCAACGTGTTGCCAGCATCAAGAGATGCCCATCATGATGGCATCATCATTCCTTCATCATACAGGGTAAACAAGTGGTGAGCATTGGGTGTGGTGCAGAACACAGTCTAGCGGCGGCCGATGATGGAGAGGTGTTTTCCTGGGGTTGGGGTCGCTATGGCAACTTGGGTGATGGGGAATGTGAAGATCGCCTATTGCCAACCAAGGTCAAGGGGTTGCAAGGGGTGCATGTCAAGGCTGTGGCATGTGGTTGGCGGCATAGCATTGTTGTGGATGGGGACGGGCGTATATTTAGTTTTGGGTGGAGCAAGTATGGGCAATTGGGGCATGGGGACAACAGGTGCTGTTTGTTATGAATAGTGTTGCGTGTATGAAGATGTGCCCCAATGCATGTGGTGTTGCATACTAGTACATTGTGTGGTACACGCTGTGTTTTGTGCACTCACTATACACACACATGCACTGTACCCACCCACAGGGATCAGCTTGTACCAAAGCAGCTTGATGCACTGAGTGACAAGCGTATTGTCACCATTGCTGGTGGTTGGCGGCACTCTATGGCTGCAGACAGTGAGGGGCGTGTGTATGCCTGGGGATGGAACAAGGTATGCGTGGCAAACTGAGCTGTTGTTGGTGTCCTGGTCCGTCGATCCCACGTGGCCCCATCTCCCTGCTACAAAACAGTTTGGGCAGCTGGGTATTGGTAGTTTTGTAGACAGCAACACCCCCGAGGTGGTGTCAACATTGGTGGATATGAACGAGCACATTTGCCTGCTTGCATGCGGGTGGAAACACACACTTGCAGTGGCCGCGAGCGGCAAAACGTATGCATGGGGCCGTGGTACCAATGGGCAGCTGGGGACGGGCAACCAGGGTGATCAGAATGTACCCCAGTGTGTGGAATTGTTGTCCAAGGGATCCATACACCCCCGTGAGTTGCAGGGACTGGCAAATAAAGTGCAGGGTATGTTTCTTTGGTGTGTGTTGTGGTGATATTATGGAAATGGTGTGTGGAAAATGGTGTGTATGATGCGATTCACATTGCGCCTCATGACACTACCACCATAGGGCATATGTCTACTGCGGACCGATATGCGGTGGTGCCGGAGCAGGTGCCCATCAATGGGGGCATGTCAGTGCCAGACTTGGGGACGGGGCCAGCAGCCAAGCGAATGAAAGCATAATGTTGTTTTGTGCAAGCATATTGTTGTGTTGCACGACGAGTGCGTTTTTTGGTGGTGAGCGTTGCACAGGTCTGCATATTGGCCACCATTTTTGCTTGTGCTTTTTGATACGCTGAGGAAATATACCTGATATCAATCATCTTTATATAGACTTGGTAAAGCTAGACGGGTCGTTGAGGAATCTTGTGATCGTGCAGTAGGCAGCAGGCACGGGCAGCCACAATGCAGGATCCAGCATACGGACCCACGATGGATGCTGCTGGCTCGTATCCAGACTTTAAAAAGTGCAAAGGTGCTCGTGCGTGGGGGCAACAGTATGAATCCAGTTTTAAAACCAATCGTGATGTATGGTCCGCCACTCTCTATATCACACAGTGCATGCCATTGACTTTCTGGAACACTTTCGTGTCAGTGACACAACGCAGGTGTTCAAATACGTCGACATGCTGGTATGTTGACAGATGTGCACATGGTTGTGTAGAGCACAGGGATCACTTGTGTGCTGTGCCTTCCACAGCAAGAGATAGCAGACCGGGAGCGCAAGGTGCTGCCCATTGAACTGGACGATGTGGCCAAGGTATATGTTGGGGCTGTATGGTGGTACATAGAGAGCGGCACCCCCACCCACCCTTTTTCTTCCTCTCTGCACACAGTTTTGCGCAGATCGTTCCAATGAGCGGGAATCATTGATGCCCTTTTTGCATGACATTGAGCGCAACACCCTGTACTTTATCAAGCTGTTTGCTGAGGCTGCAGATGATCGCATGCCCGAGCCCAGCAATGCTGCATACGTCAATGCACAAAAAGACGTATATGATGTACTTATCGAACAGGTACGCGAGGTTTCTATATTTATGCATATACATGGGGAACAAGAATGGTGGTTGTACATGGGGTGTTTGTGCATGGTGATAAAGGCATTCTGTGTGCACGCTATGCATGTTGTGTGGTAGTTTCTTATACATAGTACCATAGTATATACATACAAACACACCCATGGTCACAGCGTCAACGGGCAACAGCTGTCAATGAAGAAGGTGCTCAAGGAGATGGCATGGTATGCTTTGTTGTTGTTACATACCATGCCTGCCATGTGCACACATAATGATGTACACAATATGTGCATGCGCACACACACACACATATTTTTTGCCCCCTCCCCTGTTTTCATCATCACATACCTAAGAATACATACAACAATATCATACACCCAACAACAGGAGCTCCCCATGCAAGCAAAGCCCCCTGCAGAACTCCAGCGGCGTTTTGAAGTTGTAATCCATCCACGCACCACTGCCCTCCCCCGCAAGATGCGTGACATTGACGCCCGCTGCCTGGGATCATTGGTGACATTGCGTGGCATTGTGACGCAGGTTACAGACATCAAGCCACTCATCACGGTGGCCTGTTATTTGGATGACAGTGGTGTGGAGTGGTACCAGGAGGTCAAAGGTGGGTTTATGTGTGGGTTGTCGTGTTCAGATGGGAAAGGGGGAGGTGTGGGTGTAGATTGGGGAAGGGTGGTGTATGGCGAGATAAGACATAGATTTTTGTGCGATGCATGATGATGCATGGTACAAAGACATCAACATGCATGCACCAACTGTATACACATGTACCAACTGTGTACACATGTACACACAGGCCGCACATTCAACCCACTGCTGGAGGCACCCCCTCTGCCCCCCCCATATCCCCGCAACAAAAAGATACAATTGCACATGCAAGTACGGGGGTGCAAGTTTGCCAAATTCCAGGAGGTGAAGCTGCAGGAACTACCTGATGAGGTGTGTGTGTATGTGTGTGTGTATGTGTGTGTGTGTGGTGGGTGTATGGTGTGCGCATGACGTGTATGCAATGCACGATTTGCAAGATATGGGTGTGGTGCAGCACACACACACACACACACACATACCCCGCCCCCCCACACACACAGGTTCCCACAGGCGAAACCCCCCGCAGCCTGGTCCTCCACCTGTTGGGTGAACTCACACGCACAACCAAGCCAGGAGAGGTGGTCACCATCTCTGGAATATTCCTCCCAGAACCCTACACAGGATACCGCGCTATGCGTGCAGGGCTCCTCACAAGCACCTACTTGAGGGTGCAGCGGGTTGTGCAGGACAAGACCAGCTATGCGGATTTGCAGGCCAGCTGTGTATTGGATGACGAAGTAGAGGTGGGTGAGGAATTGGAAGGGTGGGGTTTTGTGTATGTTGTATCGGCATGTGTTGGTGTGCAATCTCAGTCATCAAACACCGATTCTTTGTTGTGAGTACATAAATGAATGAGCATGCAAACACATGTATACCATACAAAATGAATACATGAACACATACTGCGAATACATTGTACATGGTGCAACACATGCATGTAAACACACATCATGCACCCACCACACACCATACCACACAGGCAGTGCGTCAGGGTGCTGATGTGTACAATAGGCTTGCCAGTTCCATTGCACCTGAAATTTATGGGCATGAGGATGTGAAAAAGGCACTGCTGCTGCTACTGGTGGATGGTGTGAGTCGTCAGTTGCCTGATGGGATGAAGCTACGTGGGAACATTCACATGTGTTTGATGGGTAGGTGATGTTGTCTGTGGGATAGTGTGTGTGTGTGTGTGTGTGAGAGAGAGAGAGAGTGCACATGTGTTGGGTTGCGACTGTACGTCCAGATGCATGTATGTGTACCTGCTGTCTGCACACACTCTATCTACCACACACACACTCCTTTCACACACCCTCTTACACTCCCCCACCCCAGGTGACCCTGGTGTTGCCAAGTCACAGCTGCTCCGCTTCATCACCCACGTCTCCCCCCGTTCTGTGTTTACCACCGGCAAGGGCAGCAGTGGTGTGGGTCTGACTGCAGCTGTCATGAAGGACCCCAACACTGGGGAGATGGTTCTGGAAGGTGGTGCATTGGTGATGGCAGACAAGGGGATTTGTTGTATTGATGAGTTTGACAAGATGGATGAGACTGACAGGACTGCCATTCATGAGGTATGTGTGTGTTGTGTATGTTGTATTCATATGTTTGTGTTGTGTGTGTGAGGTATGTGTATGTTGTATTCATATGTTTGTGTTGTGTGTGTGAGGTATGTCACATGTTAATGTTGTGTTGTATTCATGAGGCGTTGTATATAAATGTCTTGGGAGGGTGGTTGGGAGGGTGGTTGGGATGGTGGGTAAGTGGGGAAATGTGTGGGTGGGTGGGTGGGAGGATGTACTAGACAACGAACAACACATGAACGACACACATACCATGTTTCGCATACACACTATTGTATATATAATACATCACAAATGATACACATACACAAAAACACAGGTTATGGAGCAGCAAACGGTCAGCATTGCCAAGGCAGGCATTACCACCACCCTCAACACACGATGCAGTATACTTGCAGCAGCCAACCCTGCATGGGGTCGTTATGACACTCGACGCTCCCCTGCTGAAAACATTGCGCTGCCACCTGCACTGCTGTCACGTTTTGATATTCTGTGGTTGATCCTGGACAAGCAGGTGGGGGTGGGGTTGTTTGTGGATGTGGATGTTGCATGTGCATGGTGTGCTACACCATACATGTTGCATGCAATGCATCACTCAAAACAACATCCTCCCACCCAACACACCCACCATAAACCAACATCACCCCCCCACACAAACCATCACCACAGGATGAAGAAACAGATCGGGCCCTGGCAGAACACGTCCTCTACGTCCACACCAAGGGGGGCCCACCCCAACCAGAACAAGCCCCCCTCTCCCCCGCCCTTTTACGTGGATTTGTTGCTCGGGCCAAATCATTCGAGCCCCATGTTCCGGAAGCACTCGCTGATTACATTGCTGCCGTGTATGCTGAGCTACGTGCGGAGGAGGCTGCCAGTGACATGCCACACAGCTACACCACTGCACGTACACTGTTGTCTATTCTGCGCCTTTCGCAAGCACTGGCACGATTGCGCTTTGATAATGAAGTGGTGCAGGTATGTGCACGAAATCAAATTCATGTGAATGTGGGTCGGGGGAAGGGGGATTGGTGATTTCATGGTGGTGTTATGGTGTATGATGATTCGTGGTGGTGATGCATGCATGCATCAAAGCAGGCACCAATACACAACAACCTATAAACTTGAAGTAATAAGATAAAACACCAACCACAGACGGATGTGGATGAAGCACTGCGCCTGATGAAAATGAGCAAGTTTTCGTTGTTTAGCAACGAAGAAACACGAGGGGTGCGAGAAGACCCCATCAGCCGCTGCTATGCACGCATTCGTGAAGATTTGCTTCGTCGACAAGAGGCAAGGGTGACCTATACATGGGCAGACCTCAGGCGATTGCTGCCTGCAGGGGGAGGAGGGTTTTCGGTATGGGGGGGGAGATGGGTGAGGACTGTGTGGGGGCTGTGCGCTGTTGTGCATGTGGGTTTGTTCTGATTTTCATCTGTGTGTATTCTGTTGCGCATATGTACACACCTGCATGCAAACATGCCAGACATGTACAAACACCCACCCACCACACATACACACACCGCACACAACAGGACGATGTGGTGCGAGAGACAGTGGCAGAGTATGCAGCCAATGGTATCTGGCAGATGGAGGGCAGCAGCAGCAACCCCACACTCGTATACCAACGCAGCGATGCTGTGGGGAGTGTCTAACTGTTGCTGTTTCATCTTTTTCTACTTGTGCACTCAAAGAACCATAGTATACGCTGTAAAATGCTTTGTTTCAGCTCGCATTACATTTTTTTATTCGCATACTGGCGACCAGCTGCGTAGACAAACAACAACAAACACACACACATACACCGGGGGTGACGTGGTCTGTTACTCACTGCAGCCACTCATCAAACACACACGCATGGTACAGCATCAATGCACTAGGTAAACTATCACAACAACACCATACATAACAACATCATTATAAAGAATAATACACAGTGGCGGGACAGCCACCTCCAGGATACACACATGTAGCATACCGCTGGAGGTACCTGCTCCCTATTTTGTATACACACACACTCCATACATTCTCATACACGTGTGTATACACACACACTTTCAGAACATTCCCATACAAGTGTGTTCCCACAACTGCACTCTTACGAGACTCTCCCACTACACCGCTACACATCCCCCCACGCCACCACATCCCGCCATCACCCAGCATGCTTCCCCCCCCCTTGCAACGTCGTCAGGCGCTCCACTCCCTCCAACCGCTCCAATATCTCCCCAAAACTCGGTCGCTCTGCTGCACTGGTGAAGCAATCTCGAATAATCGCAGCCACAGTGGGCGCCACAAATTCTGGGATAGGCAACACCGCCTTGCCATACCCCACCACACCAATCACCTGCACTGCATTGTTCCCCGTCCATGGTTCCTGCAGGGTCGCCAATTCCCAGAGCACCACACCATAGCTGAATACATCGCTCTTGAGGTCATAGGGCTCCCCTCGGAGAACCTCGGGGGCTGTCCATTCAGGGGTGCCTGCTTGGGTGCGATTGGACATGAACGCTGCTTGACATGCCCTGCTCAGGCCAAAGTCACACACTTTGGCAGTGAAGTCCCGATCAATGAGTATGTTGGGTGATTTTAGGTCACTGTGTTTGGGGTGGGTGGGAGGGGAAGGGGGTGTACGTGGGGCAGAATGGTGTGTGTTGGCAGTATGTGTATGGTGTATGTGTGGCAATGAAGCAGCCGCAACATGGTGTAGTGTGTACACAAGCATGTGTACACGGTAGCACGTATACAACAAGGTATTGCATATGAGTGAGCAACACGCACCCATGTTGAAACACCAGTGTGAAACACACATACCGATGTACAATGGGTGGTTTGCACGATGCCAGGTAGAGCATGCCACACGCAATATCACGTGCCATACGCAGCCTTCGTCGTTCATCCAGTGGCTCAGCATGCTGTGTGTGTGCATTAACTGGGGGTGCTGAATTTGTAGGACAAGTGGGGGAGCAGCACATGGATGTACCCAACATCACGTATTGTTGTCAAGTGTCAAACACACACATACATGCACTCTGAATATACACAACGCAACACACACTCCACAAGACACATTGAAACGCAACACACGTACACTCTTCACATACCGGACATCGATGCAGCATACGAAACAGACTCCCACGTGCAGCAAACTGTGTCACAATAGCCATGTTGGGGGGGTTCGTCACTGCACCAAGAAAGGTGATGATGTTGGGGTGACGGATGCGCTTCATGATGGCGACCTCCTGCAGTGTGTGGGGGGGTGCGGGGAATTGATGGATGTGTAATGTGACGGATGCGTAATGTGTATATGGGTGATGTGTACATGGGTGATGTGTGTGGGGTATGCACACATACATAACACACCACAATATCACAACCCCCAATACAACCATGCCACCACCATCATCATCCTCATCAACATCACCACACACACACACACACCACCACCCCAAAACACGACCACGTACCCTCCTAAACTCCATCATAGTCTGGTCACTCACTTCCTGCTCCAACAGCTTCTTCACAGCAACTTCTGTGTGCCGCCACACACCCCTATACACCTCCCCATACGACCCAATCCCTATACGAGAACCCAGTTTAATATCATGAAAATCAATCTCCCAATCATCCTCGAGCATCTCCACAGTGAGCTGTTGGGAGAGTGGTGCCCCTGATGTGCTGTTGTTGTTGGGGTGATTGGTGTTGTTGGGGTGTGGGTGTGGGTGGGCACCACCATTGGGTTGTGCGGGGAGGGGTGCGAGTGAGCCTGGTGCATCTTCATCACCATCTTGTGTATCATCAGATGGCCTGTTGTTTGTGGTGGGGTGGTGTGTGTGTGTGTGGAGGGGGGGGTATGTGTGTGTGTGCTTGTGTGGAGATTGATAGCGTGTCGATGAGCAACATGCACAATCATCAACTGCGGTGTGTCAACATACACACATCCCCATGTATATACCATCCTCAACATACCGTGTTGTTGCTGTCGTCGTTGCTGTTGTCGCAGCAGTATCCCCACCACCCGCATTCCCATTACGCATCACCTTACCACCACCACCACCAGCATCCCCAGCACCAGATTGCGTACGCTGTGCTGCCATACCCGCCGATGATGGTCTGCTGCTTGCTGTGCTGGTCATACCAGGGCCCCCACCTGGGGGCTCTGCTGGTGGTATGGGGCGCAGGGGGTCGAGTGCCTTGAACACCTCTGTGTGGGGGTGGGGGTGGGGGGGATCATGACCAATTTTGTGTAGTGTGTATAGCGTGTGTATAGCGTGTGTATAGCGTGTGTATAGTGTGTATATAGTGTGCATGTGTGAAGACAACATAGAGTGTGTTGAAAAACAGTGTGGTGAACACAAGGTGTGGTGGTAGGATATACCTAGAGAACACACACCTACAATACACATCCATACCAATGTCATCGGCAGGTTTGGACAAGCGCAACCCAAGCGAATCATCTGAAAACTTTCTCAACGAATCCGTGCTTGATTCCCTCCCATCCAACCTCGACCAATCATATCGCCCCGACATGTTGATGCTGGACGACGACCCTCCCCCAACAAACCCCCCTGCAGCACGCCCGGGGGACCCAACGGGGGCCCGGGGCCCCCACGCGCCGCCGTTGGGTGGCGCATATCCCCCCCCACTGGCACTCACGCGTGGTGCAGTACCAGATGCCCCACCCCCAAATGGTGGTGCAGAGTTGGGAAGCACTGGCTGTGTTTGCCAGGCGCCAGGTGTGGAGGCGGTCCGCCCCCCCAGCTGCAGGGGGACCATGGGCCCCACCTCGGCAAAGGGGTTGCCCGACGCGCGCCGTTCTTGGATGCTGGGGGGGGTGGGTGCGGTGCCTGCACTGCTGGCGGGGGTGGTGTGGGTGTGCGGCCATGCTTGTGGAGAGCCAAAGGGATTGGAAGAGGTGGATGGGGGTGGGGTGGGGGTGTGTGTGGGCATCTGGGCAAGCTGGGGTGAGGAGGCAGAGTGGATGACGGTGCTGCTTGAGGGACCCCAGGGATCTGCTTGCGTTGGTGTAGTGCGTGGGGGTGAGGAGGGGGACGCCACCCGTCCTGTGTGTGGCCTGCTGTTTGCTGCTGGTGTGGATGGGCGACTCGTAGAGGGCTGGGGTGCAGAGGGCTGTTCTACACCAGCATGTGGGCCGTTGGTGGTTGTGGTGGGCTGTTCATGCGGGGGCCCGGGCCCCTCTGTGCTACTGGGTTGTGGGCCGGGTATGCTGTCTGTGCTGGGCTGCTCAGGCAACGTGTGGAGCGTCTGTGAGTTGTGGTGGTGATGGTTGGTTGATGATGCAATACGCAGCAAATAACACATGCACAAATAGCACAATAATACACAAAAACACAAATGGCACAAGTAATACACAGAAATACAAATGGCACAAACAATATCAATACACAAACAATACACACCTGTGGCAAAGGAGAGTCAAAGGTCATGAGGTCAGGCACTGTTGAAGGTATATGCAATGCTGATGGACCACCACCTCCTGTGCTCCCATTGGCCAACGCTGCAAAGGAACTGCTGCTATTGAACGAATTCGTCCGTGAATGGGATGGGGTAGCTGTGCGTATGGAGGGGGGAGGTATTGCAAACGACGATTGGGTTCATAAGGCAACACACACAGCATGCATACCATGGTACAAACAACATGACATACATATGACAAGGACAACAACAACAACATGAAATATGCCTCACACAAGCCATACACCCTACCTAGCAATTTGGTAAGATCACTGACAGCAAAAGGCACCGTGCGCCCTGGACTGCGCATGAGGTCTACCATCATCTCTTTACCATCCACCCGCACCAATGCTGCTGCCTTAAGCACCCCACCAGGTGCCACGTTGTGTATTGCACGCACCAAACGACAAGGCAGCTCAATGCTGTCTGCAAGCACCTTGAACAATAGTGCACGGTGTCGATACAAGCCCACAGGAAGATCACCCAATGGCACCACGATGCCACGATGCCGCTTTTTCGCTGCTCGACTTGCCTGCTCCCATTGTTTGTACAGTTCCTTGGTGGTGGATGCACTGCCACCCAGTGCACTGCTGACAACCTCTGCAATGGCCTGTGTATTATTACAGGGTGAGAATATTTTGTATGCATGTACATGTCAATGTACGTGATGATCCACACCACCACGATCCACCCACCTTGATCTTGTCCATCACAGAAGAATCTTCATTCAAACGCTCTGTCAATCGCTCTGCAGCAGTACACAAGCCAGGATCAGCACTGTGATCCACAAGGAGCACCTCTCGGGGGTCATCACCAATCCGTGGGATGCTGCGCAACTCGTGGAGTGATGGAAAGTCCCCAGCCGCAGGGACAACATCCCCAAAATCACCCCATACATCGTAAAATCCATCTGGGACAATATCATCGTATTCCAAACAGTTGTCCTCCCACAATTTGTAGGATAGTGCACGCTGCCGTCCATCGCCCATGACGCTGTCGATGATCGACTGGCGTTTGGCAGATGCCATGTTGCGAGACTCTGCATTGGCGAGCTTGCGTGCCACATCTCGCTCTTGCAAGCTCATGGTGAGGGCAAGAATCAGGTCACGGTCGGCACTGTTATGCTCACACTGCTCTGCTGCTGTGTGCTCTGGACCACCGCCAGCTGTGGGGGGTTGCTCTGGTGGCACATGCCTGCTTGTTTTTGATAAAAGCTCCTTTAGCCCATCACGAAAGCCCATGTGGGCTGTGTCGCGGGGTTGGCTCGCTAGTGAACAAGGTACGCAGATGCTGCAATGCCCAGCGTTGTGCACTGGCAGCCTCGCTGTGCAGCAAGTTATTCAACGTGTCGCATTGTGTAATTTTGTTATGAAAATTCACCCTCACTGATCAGGGTTACACAATATGCTGCTTGTGGTGAATCTCTGCTGGTGAAATGGCCCACTGTGCAATAGTACGTGCTAAGCAGTACGTATTGTTTTTGTTTATAAAAGGTTCATGAAAGGCAAGAAAGTTGTGGAGAAAACACCAGAGAGATAACAAGAGCAAAAAGGGCTGGGGTGGAATTGGTCATAGGTTCAATATCAATGAAAAACATGTGTGTGATGGTGGTGCTGTGTATGCTTGTGCTATATGCAACAACAAAGCCCAAGTGTGTGGTCATGCAAGGTGGTGTAAACGTGTTGTACAGCTGCTTTAACCAGCCGCCCTCTGGCATGGCATGGCATGGTGCTCATAAGGGGTCTCATGCACCACCTGTGCATAACAGCCACCATCACGCTCCCAGAAGCATTGTATATTCGGACACATTGCAACAGACGCCACCACAGAGCCAGACAGCATGCTGATATAGGTTTTATGAAAAAACAACATTTTCCTGAAGCTGGGCCCGGAGGGAGTGGGGAGACCGAGGGAAAACTGGAAGGCACACCCAGGAGCACTGCAACACCCATCAAAACAACCATGAGCATGTGTGCTGGTGCTGTGCATGCTTGTGCTATGCCTTGTGACGCATGCAACGTGTTGTACAGCTGTTTGACCAGTCGCGCTCTGGTATGGGGGCTCCTTGTACCACCTGTGCATATGACAACAGCCACGCTTTCAGGAGATTTGTGTACTACTTGTACACATTGCAACAGAGGCCGCCACAGATCCAGAAAGCAAGATCGTATATGTTCATGACACAAGGTGTCCTGAGTCGGCCGGACTGGAAAACACAGAGCATGTTGAAGCACCCATCAAGACGTACATGAGCATCACCATGTGTATTTGTGCTGTGTTCATTTATAGTACGCAAAGCCTTGTGTGTCTCTGATATTGCCAAATTGCTGGGGATGCAGCATTTGACAGCAGGGTGCCATGAAAAGGCTCAGAGGGACCTTCTTGGAACTCGGTGAGTATGCATCCAAGGCTCCCTGTTCCTGTACATTGGATCGCCACATGAGCATGTAACATGAGTTTAGTGCGTGAGTATGCCATATGAGCATGCTTAGGGGTTCACTAAGCTGGAGAAATAGTGCATAAAGACAAAACGATCCTGAAATTTGCACAAGGAGACATGTGCAAATGTCAGGGCTCCCTTTCTTCCCTCTCCTCATACCATATGACATAAGGAATAATGGCCGACCGACCACCGGTCAAAGCCATCATGTACATTCATGGGGGTTCCTCGCAATAATATGCTGTAGTTGCAATAGCGTACCCTGGGCAACCAACACCATGTGAACTGCAATTTGTGACTGCTGAATGAGTAAATGTGTTGGTGGATTCAAGTCGTTTACGCAAGCTACCAACTTGCGCAACGTTAGGATTTGGAATGCGCGTAATGGGCCCTTGTAATGAAAGTGCTGAGCAATCTGGTCATGCTAAGCAACGTACTGAATGTGGCACCAAGGTGATGCTTCAATTTACATAGTATCCAGTTGGTGAGCAGTTGGTGAGCAGTGAACGCTTTGCATGTGCAGAATCATAAGGGCGTTCTTGGCCGCGATGTACGCAGTTAAACGATACTTTAACAGTGCGCAAAGAGGAGGTGCGACATGGACATGGGTGTGTCTGCATTCTGATGAAATAAGCAGCCAGTATGATCATGACATGACGATCTGGATCATGAGCTTGTAAGCGAATAAATATTCCAGCTGCGACGCAATTCTAGGAGGAGGCGACAATAGTTCAGGTGTCGGCAGTACCTGGGAAACCGCTGGCGACAACAGGTGAGCCGGCATCCTCCCAGCGTCGATATGATGTCGATACTAAAGAGTTCGTCAACATGATTCTTGCATGCTTTCATCCTCCAATCAACATTTTGTTAGGCACCCACATCAATGCGCCAATCACGCACACCCACATCAATGCGCCAATCACGCACAATTTAAGTAGGCGACATACATTGTCCTCCATGGAATAACACATATAAAGGAATGGGCAGACGCAGGCAACGTATTCAAAACTGTGAATGACGACATTTTTTTGCACTAGTAGATGAACAAATTAGGTGTCACGCATGAATGTTCAATAATACACTCATTGTGATACGCTCAGAGAACGGATTTGTAAAATGTACGAGCATGGCGACAGCACGCGCCAAGATTTGTGTAATTTCTGCACCAGACAAACACAAGAGCAAATGTCAGCCCACTTCCTTTGTACCAATCAATCAATAAAAGTTTGGCCTCATTTGCAAGTTGTATGAGTTGCGGCAGCAGCGACCACTGAATACATGATTTTTTCTTGGCTGAAAAGATAACGCAATGGAACGGTGACGGTAGGCCATGGTGACAAGTGTGTCAGTGGAGAAGTTCACAACATCATGCTGCAAGGGAGAGTCAATCATGCATTGTTTGCATACTGGTGAACAACATTTTGTACGCCAATCTGTCATGGGATTGCGATTTTGAGCACACACAGCATCACATCAAAGGACGCCCAAATACGATGCAGATGCGTTCAATGACGTACGGACACGCCAATGCGGTATATCATTGTTCATACATGTAGCGTAGACGTCTTGCAAGTCGGTGCCTGCTTATTTCCTTCAGTCATGATGCTGTTCTTTACTCTCCATCTGTTTTGCATGGGGAATGCTCGGTAAAGTCTGTTTCGGTCGTGTTATCATGAACACACAGTACTTGTCAGCAAACACGAAAGACTCTGGCTGCGTTTACAACAAATAGTACAATATGAGATGGAAAGCAAAGGGGCATTATTGAACATGAATAAATGAGTTATTTTATAGCCGTCCAATCTACCAACCAAAGGTCATGGACGAAGCTACAGATCGCCTACTGTTGTGTCGTTTATCCTTCGCGGCATTGCGTGAAGCCTGCGCCATTGCAGCTTTTCTCGCCATCTTTCGCCGTTCAGCAAGTAAACGATCATCTGCAACAGCACGCACGTCTTGCTCTTCTTCAATATCATCGGTTTGGCCATCATGCTGGTGTTCAGGACTGGTGGATGGTTGTGCGTCTTGCAGCTGCCAAGCATCACTGTCGTCGACCTCCTCATTGTTGTCCGACCCATCATCACTACCCTCCAGATCGTCAGGATCGCTCGCAGGCTCGTGCAGCTTGTGCCATCCCTGAGACTCAATTTGGCTATCAAAGTCACGCTGGGCTGTAGTATCAAACCCGCTGGCCGCCAACTCCACGTCCAAGCTGTGAATATCAGAGCGTACAATATCCTGTGCCACATGTGAACGCCATTGTGATAACATGGGATAGTATGCAATGCATTGAGAGCATTGCATGACCAGTATAAGTACCTGGAACCGGGGGACAGCTGCACGGCTTTCTGGATCGTCCTCTGGCATATAGCCTATCTTCTTCTTGAAAAACCTGCGTGGGCGTGTTGAAACCGCTTACGCCCTGGTGTACATCTCCACGGGACAATCGTCGAACCTACCTGTTGATGCAGCCCACATCACGCTCAAAAAGCTCTTGTGCGTTGGCGTGGCTTGTGGACACCATCTGAGGAAAGTCAATGCAGGTAACGTCGTTGTCTTCATCAATCTGTGCGTCGAGGGTGGTTGCTTGTTAAACTGCTACACCATGGTGTGTACATGCGCAGTATATCAGAAACGTACCAACAAGTTGAATTCGTTAAAATCACAATGCACAAGGCCCCATGAAGCCAGTTGACCGATTAACCGCATGCATTCACGGTACACAGGCCCTGGGTCCTCCATCTCGCCAACCTGTGCAGATGATTGTTCATGTATACGCTATGAAGCACACAACGTTACTTTTGTTGTCAACACAGATGAATGCATACCTGCACCAGCGGTACGCCATCAACACGGCTCATGAGGACTGCATGCCGATTACACTCAATTGCTCGTGGAACTGGGAATTCACGCTCTCCAAGAGCCTTCATAAACGCAAATTCCTTGACTGCCGCCAAGCGACTGAGGTACAGCCAGCTGTGGTTTGTGTGAAGACCATGGTGTGATGGACAGACAGCCTCATCATGTTGGTTGAGGTCAACAATATCATATGTGCGGCAATTATACAGAACAAAGTGCTTGCAAGTTGGAGACACATGGTCACAACCTGCACATGTCGATCAATTTGTGACACGAAACAGGCATACACACAGAAAGCACACATCAATACTGCGTACAGCTTTACACACACACACTCATGTCCACAATGCACATCACATGCAGCACCCAAGCACATCACTGTCACACCCACAAGCAGTGCCAAATTAATGCTACCTCACACTAGCAATGTGTCCACCGCACCTGAAAGAAGATCGGTGCTTGAGGTAGTCACGCTTGGCTTTGACCGCCCGAAATGAGGTCCTGCCCAATCGATGTAGTTTGAGCACCAGCGTCTCCCCATCTTCATTGGTTGCCTGCATAGTGTTTCAAGAATGCTCATTGTACAAGGGTGGATATACATTTGTGACAGCACAAGCACCCAGACAAAACAACACCCGCCATACACTCAGTCGCATTCTCCCTCTCTCAACACCACACCTCATAAATATCCGACTCCTTGCCAACACCAATCTGTGAGCCAAGCCCCACAATGTGCCCTTTTGCTGTCAGGGCTCGTATGGCAAGAAAGTCATACCCCATGTAGGTCAACCGAAACCCATCGTATTTTGTGTTGTCGTGGTGCACCAAGTGATGCCGCAGCAGCGTCTTGAGGCATCGATATGTACCACCATGCCTGTGTTGTTGTATATTTGTGCTATGTGATGCTGCCTATGTAGCCTCCAAAACACACGACAACCAGACGACGCACTTGAGCTTGGCGATGGATTCGATGAGTGGCACAGGCACAATCTCGTGCTGTGGTTGACAAAAGATATCTGCTATATTTGATGTGTATCATTATATACTCAGCAACATTACAGCACAAAACAGCAACAAAACAGCACAAAACAGCAAGTCAATAGCCCCAATGAGCCACATCATCCACATCCCGCCACTCGTACATTTCGCTGGCCAAGCTCTACTGCTGTGAGAACCCTAAACTCGTCTGCAGTAATGTACCGCAGTGCATTGGCGTCCAGCTTCATCGCATTGAGGTTTTGTGTGTGCTGTAAAAACAAGCAGTAAGTTTGTTGGGCAGCCGGCAAAACGATTGACTTGCACACTTTCACCTACATTTAAATTCAGGATTATTAAAGAACTCACACCAAGCAAATCTATTTGGTGCGGCAACGCAATAGACAACGCGGGTGCACCGATGCAGGCGTAGACAAGCAAAGCTTAGCCACATCGTACTTGTCTGCCCCTCACTATGCGAGCATTTGCACTCCCTCAAGGCACCACACGGTGTCCTAAGACGGTGTACGCCGCCAATCAGCTGCACCCCAAGCCAGCAAGCACCAGTCGCCCAACACCATTCCATGCCGGTGCCACCACCACGCTGGGTGCAGGACGTCCCTTACGTGTGCGCCAAGCCCGCGCAAAGCAGCTTGCCATCCGTGCAGCTGTTGCAGAGCCCCCCGTGCTCGAAAAGGAAGTCACCTTTCCCCGTGGCGCACAATGGGAGGTGCACAAGTTTGGTGGCACATGCGTCGCATCCCCCGATCGCATCCGTGACGTTGCACAGCTCATGCTCAAGGGTGACAGCCAGCGTGTGACAGTCGTATCAGCCATGGGTAGCCACCCTGCTTCCCCTGTCAAGGTCACTGATCTCTTGCTCAACATGGTGGACAAGGCGGCAAAGCAAGATGAGGCATTCCTGTTGGATTTGGCCGCGCTGCAACAAAAGCACCTGGACGCTGCCAAAGCGCTCTTGGGATCTGGTGATGAGCTCAATACATTCGTAGGGACGCTGCTGAATGACATTGCCAACTTGAAGGCCATGCTGCACGCCATTAGTATTGGTATGGGATGATGTGTATCAGCTTCTACCACTGGGTGTATCCAACATGCTGTTGTTGTGTACTCTACATACATGTGTAGAGACAAGTATCTATACAAGTATACTATATTGCACAATGTACACACTGCCACAACCCCTACACAGCTGGCATGGCAACGGAGGCATTCACCGACTTTGTGGTGGGACATGGTGAACTGTGGTGTGCACAATTGCTTGCTGCGACATGCAAACAGATGGGTGCAGATGTTGCATTCATGGACACCAGGTACGTGTGGAGGGTTGGTGTGCATAGACATGGTTGCTGGCATGCCTCACAACCACCCCCATGCACACCATTGCACACCAGTTACAAAACACCTCCCCCCCACACCACAGGGATATTTTGGTGGTCACCCCCACTGCTGATGGCAATGCAGTCGATGTGCAATATGACGTCAGCAACAAAAAGCTCGACATGTGGGGTCAGATCAATGGCATCCCCCGCGTGGTGGTAGCAACTGGTTTTATTGCACGAAACCCAGCAGGGCAAGCAACAACACTCAAGCGCAATGGTAGTGATTACAGTGCAACCATCATGGGTGCGTTGTTCCAATGCCGAAACATCACCATCTGGACAGATGTGGATGGTGTCTACAGGTACATGGTTGCTGATGTCGACAAACAACACCTGGGTATCAAACCACCTCCACACCATATACGCACATCATATACACCAGCACCTTGTAAACACCCTCTGCATCTTATATACACACCCTCACCTCATACACACCCCTCACCACATACACAACCCCCTCACACACACCCTCACAGTGCCGACCCACGCAAGGTGCCTGAAGCGGTGTGCCTGAAACACCTCAGTTATCATGAGGCATGGGAATTGAGTTACTTTGGTGCCAATGTGCTGCACCCTCGTACAACACTGCCTGCAATGAAGTACAGCATTCCTATTGGGATTAAAAACTTTTTCAATCTTGATGCTGCAGGTGGGTGTGGTTTTGAGGAGGGTGGTGGGTGGTGGGTGGAGCGTTTTGTGGAGGGGCTGTCGTCTGTGATTGCGTGTGTGTTTTTACAGATGACATGACCCCGACAGCAAAGGCCTTTATACACCTCCCCTTGACCACATGCCCATATACCCCTGCACCCCTTGTCCATACTCCTTCAAACACACATGCCCCTCTACACCTATATCCCTATACCCTACACCCAACCCCAACAGGCACCATGATCAGTGAAATGGATGCAGAGCCTGATGCCCCAGTGTGCATTCTCCCACAATTTGGACAAATCACAATGGTCAAGGGGTTTGCAACTATCGATAATGTGGCACTGATTGATGTTGCGGTAGGTTTTTTGGGGGGGGGGACAGAGTGTGTGGGGGGGTACAGATTGTATGTTCAGTGGACAATCCAGCTCCACAACAGATTGTATGTGTAAATCCCACACCCCACACCCACACCTCACACCCCACACACAGGGTACAGGCATGGTGGGTGTGCCAGGCACAGCAAGCGCCATCTTCACCACTATGCGTGATGCCAACATCAATGTCATTATGATCAGTCAAGCAAGTAGTGAACACAGTGTGTGCTTTGCAGTGAAAATGGATGATGCTGACAAGGCTGTGGAGGTGCTGTCCAATAGGTATGTGTAAGGTGTTTGTGTAGAGGGTGGTTGTGTAGAGGGTGGGTGTATAGGGTGGGTGTATAGGGTGGGTGCAGGGTGTGAAGGGTGTAGGGTTGTGTGCATTGCATCGTATTGGATTGTGTGGTGTTGTATGTTGTGTTTGTACATGCGTGAAAATCACACCACGGACCCTATATCCACCGCCCACCATGTGCACACCCACCTGTTTCCATGTGCACACCACCCACCTCAATTACACCACACCACCCACCTCAATTTCACCACACCACCCTCCTCTCAACCCCAGGTTTCGTGATGCCCTTAGTGCAGGTCGCATCAGCATGGTGCGCTCCATTGACAACTGCTGTGTGCTGGCTGCTGTGGGCAGTTTGATGGCGAGTCGTAGGGGTGTGGCTGCCACTATGTTTTCTGCACTGGCAAAGAGCAACGTCAACATTCGGTATGTGTGTTTATGTGTTTATTGGTGTGTTGTGTGGAGGGTGTGTTTGTGGAGGGTGTGGTTTGTGGAGGGTGTGTTGTGTGGAGGGTGTTTTAGTACATCTGGTGTGGTGTGTGCAGGTGTTGTGAATACACATGCTCTATTTACACCACACACACACTACACTACACACACTACACACAAACTACACACACCTCACAGGGCTATTGCACAGGGTTGCTCGGAGTACAACATCACAGTGCTCATTGATCAGGCAGACAGTGTCAAGGCCTTGCGCTCAGTGCATGCACGCTTTTACCTAGCAGCCCTTCCTATTGGGTTGGCGTTGGTGGGTCCTGGGTTGATTGGGGGTACCTTTTTGCAGCAGATCAAGGAACAGGTGTGTGGTGGTGGGGGGGGGTAGTCTGTGTGTGGGGGGGGACAGTATGTGTGGGGGGTAATTGTGTGTGTGGGTTTGTGTGTATTGTACATCACCCACATCATCCAACACAACACACACAACCTTGTCATGACCATATTCCCACTCTTGTACACATGTTGACCATACCTTGTACACACACGGACCTTCCCTCGTATACTCCTTGACCTTACCTTGTATACACCTTGACAATACGTTGATCATGCGTTGACCATACCTTGTATACACAGATGTGTGTTTTGCAGGAAGAGTATGATATTGAGGTTCGAGTGTTGGGGGTGTGTGGCAGTGACAAGATGATTCTTAGTGACACGGGTGTGGACCTTGACAACTGGCAGGAGGAGCTCGCAACACAGGTAGGTGATGTGTAGGTGTGTGTATGTGGTGTGGTGATGTGTGTATGATGGTGTGTATATGATGGTGTGAACATATATGGTAATGCAAAGTATAATGTTGTGAGTGTGTGTGCTTGTGCATGATAATGTGTACGATAGTGTATGGTGCATGTGTACACAACCTCTCACTTCCACCGCACCCACCCACTCACTCCCGCCCCCAAAACACCCCCAACACACACACAGGGTGAGCCTGCAGACCTCACCCGCCTCGGCAACCACCTGGCAGGCAGCTTCATCCCCAACACAGTGGTGGTGGATGCCACAGCATCAGAGGCACCCGTCGAACACTACCTCCCATGGATGGAACAGGGTATCCACGTCATCACCCCCAATAAAAAGATGAACAGCGGCGGCCTTGAGCGTTACCGTCGCCTTCGTGATTTCCAGGGGGAGAGCTACATCCACTACTTTTACGAGGGCACCGTGGGGGCGGGGTTGCCAGTGCTACAGACGCTGAAACACCTGCGTGACACGGGGGACAAGATTTTGAAAATAGAGGGGATATTTTCGGGGACCCTGTCGTATATTTTCAATACATTTGGGCCTGGCGTTCCCTTCAGTCAGGTGGTGGCTGAGGCAAAGGCCAATGGGTATACAGAACCCGACCCACGTGATGATTTAGAGGGGATGGATGTGGCACGCAAGGTGACGATTTTGGCACGGTACGTGTTGATGTTGGGGAGAGAGAGTGGGGGGGAATGGGGGGAAAGCGTATGGTGTAGAGCACATACAACACCACATACAACACCCAACAGTGAGGCTGGTCTTGATGTTGAGCTGAGTGACATCCCAGTGGAGTCCCTTGTACCAGCTGCCCTTACATCAGCCGCCTCAGTGGACGATTTCATGACACAACTGCCCAAATACGATGTAGACATGGAGGCACGCATGGCAGAAGCAGCCGCAGTGGGCGAGGTGCTGCGCTATGTGGGGGTGGTGGATGTGGCCAATGGAAAGGGGAGCGTGGCACTGGAACGCTACCCAGCCACCCACCCCTTTGCGCAGCTGAGTGGGAGCGATAATATTATTGCGTTTACGACGGCGCGATATCGACAGCAGCCACTGATCATCCGGGGGCCCGGGGCGGGGGCGGAAGTGACAGCGGGGGGTGTGTTTAGTGACTTGTTGCGGCTTGCTGCATACTTGGGGGCACCTTCTTCATAATGTGGTGATGTCTGTTGGGCACACTTTCTTGTAACGGGTGTGTGGGGGACATGTGTTGGTGTGGGTGGACGAGTGTTGAGCGTATGCGTTTTATGTGAGAGCATGTGTGATATGTTTTTTGTTGCATGTGTGTTGCATCTGTGTTGTTGTGCATGACATGCCAATGCATGCTGATGCACATGTAGGTCTGTGATACGAGTGCATGTTGTACGTATGTGCGTGTGCTCTGAGCACTGTGCTATCGAGCGTGCTGGTGATACCAAGTGTTCTGCCTGCTTGCTTGTTGTTTGTTGGTACGTGGCCATGACTGTGGAGTCCAAACAACAAGGGGCCTTGATGCGCTTGTTCTGAGTAACAACGTTGCAAAAACCACAAAACAACGCACGCTTGCACACTTCAAGCGGGCAATGTTACATCATGTGTATGTGTGGCATTGCAGGAGACACACGCGAATACGTGCCACAACCACAACAGCAGTGTAGGCATGCATCTGAAAAATAAACACCCACACCCACACAGCCCAACACACGTTGGGAAGACAAGTACAACACGCACGGACATCCCGCTCTTTCTCCCCATCATTGTTCTTTCCCCCCCTCATCATTGTTCTCCCCATCATCGGCGTCCCCGACCACGCCCCCCTTTCCCATGCCCACCACCCCTCCCTCCCTTTTCGTTCCCACCCTTGGGTTTTGTAGGCATCTGAATGCCAGGAAACAAGTTGGCGAGGCACTTTCGAAACGAAAAGTCTTCAGAGGTGCCGTCTGTTCGACACACATAAAAGCAGTGGACGGATTTGTCACCCGCATAGGGTCGTATTTGAAATGCACGCACCCCACTGCCAATCTGTATGGGTTAGGGTTTTGTGTGGATGAGGTGCAGTTGCGGATGAGAGGGGGGTGCAGTTGGGTACTTGTGTACTCGGGGTTGCTGTGTGCAACCACTCACATCAACAGTGTTGCCAATCATTGCAACAACACCACTGTCACGCCACCCCCTTACCTTTGTAGCTGCGTTGGCATGTCCCTTTTCCAGCAGTGCAAGCAGAGATTGGTGTTCGTATTCATTGATGTCCTGGTTGTGTGTTATTTTGTTGAGCAGGTAGGAAAAGTACTGAAACGCGTCGTTGCCATCGGTAAACGTCTTGTACCCAAGCTGCACACTGTTGCCTGCTGCTTTTGGATCTGCTGCTTTTGGATCTGCTGCCTTTGTGTCTGCTGCTGGTGCAGCTTCTGCTGCAGCCTCTTCATGCATGGGCTCTGTGACGGTGGATGGCAGATGGTGCTGCATCACCTTACGAGCAAATAAAGAGTGTACCACAACCTAATTCGTGCACAATCGTACCAGCTTGATCTGTCTTTTGTTTTTTCACTGCGGGTTCTGCCTCTGCAGTTACAACGGCCTCTGCTTCCGTGGTCATGGTCGCTGATTGGTTGTGTTGGCGGCTGTTGTTTTACAAACGCGTGTTGTCGTTTTACAAAGAGTCGTGCGTGATAATGTGTGACTATGCAATGAGAATGGAATACGAATGTTTTTATGGGTCTGTGAAAGAACATGGAAAAAGCATGTTTAAACCGCCGAGGCATTGACCAGTTGTTTGGAACTCATCAGGTCAATCACATCGTTGAGGCGCCCACACAACTCGAGCACCTGATGGTCCCATGTACGCAATGTGCTCGATCCCTCAGCGCCTTCAAATGTCAGCAATCCTGAAACTTGATCAATGCGACCCTGAGGCACGATGCGGGTGTGCTTTCTGGTCAACATGCAACACCCAACAACACAACAAGGTTGATTTGCAAGTCAAACACGACTGCAACAACAACACAAGCAAATCAAACACGACTGCTAGTCAAACAATACACAATACATACCGCCAAACGCCCCTCAGAAATCATGTTGGCAGCAATAATCTCAGCCTTGTCGGGCGTCACCCCCAACAAACTCCCAAGCTGTTCTCGGTAGATGTTGATGTACAGCTTGGCTGCTGCTGCAAGGTTGTGCTCCATGACTGCACGCTCTAACACTGTGGAACCATCAGGGAGCTTGGCAAGCTGGTGCTCATGCAGCGTCTCGGCAAACGCAGCAACCTAGAGTTTATTGGTGTACGTGTGTTGTGGTGTATGTGTGTTGTGGTGTATTTGTGGTGTATTTGTGTTGTGGTGTATTTGTGTTGTGGTTTTTGTGTGTGTGGTAGAGGGGTTGGGTGCACAGAGACACATCAATACGAGCACCCGACATCATGTTGTATGTTTACAAGACATGCACACACACACACCATTGCACACACACCACCATCATATACACACACCAGAAAACACACACCAGAAATCCAGCGTACCTCTGCCGTACCCAAAATTCGTTCCAGGTACACCTTCTCCAAAAACAAATACAACGGCAACCGCATACATCGCTCGTCCTTGTACAGCTGTGCCAACACCCGAGATCGCTGGGGTCCTGGTGGTGCGAGAATGACACAGGTAACTGCTGCTGACAGGGCTGTGTCAAGTTCATCTGCGGCTATAGAGTCCCCCATGTGTCGGCTGATGAGTTGACTGAGTTCATAGTAGCGAACTGCTGCTTCAGTGAATTTTCGTTTGGCATCGAGGATACGTGCTGAACATGTTTTATACTGCATCTCAAGGGCTGGGGACTGTTGATAAGGGTGGGGGATTCATACAGGTGGTTGGTGAGGGTGGGTGATTGGTACGGGTGATTGGTACGGGTGGGCAATTTGTGAGGGTGGGGGATTGATGTGGTGTGTGTAATGGTGTCGATATCCCCCATTGATGTTGAGTGGATGACATGCCCATAGGTGCACATTTGTGAAACACACATGCTGTGAAAGCACAAAAACACAGCACCTCACCTTGTTGGCAGCCAGCAGTGCAGATGCCTTTTTAATGTACAACTCAGCACTCACAGCATCATCATCTTCTAGAAACAGCATAGCAATTTTGACGTTTTTGCCCAATTTGTATTCTGGTTCAAGCTGACGGGAACCTGTTTTGTGTATGGTGATGGTTGGCCGCCAATTGCACCTCACGCAATGCACACAACAATGCACTTTTGGCCAATTGCACCTCACACAGCCACAAACAGTGCCAGTAGCATCCATCTCAATCACTATTCTCAACAATGCCATCCCCAACAACCACACCATCCCCAACAACCACACCATCCCCGACAACCACACCATCCCCAACAACCACACCTGACTCAAGGTCCATCCCAGCAAGCACATGGGCAGCCTTGGACCATTCTTCCTGCTGCTCATGAAGTTCAGCCAGTCGCTCACGTACACTCGCAAGCTGTTCCTCAAAACTGACAAGCCTGGGCTGCGCTTTGTTGAGTGTGCTGTGAGGGTATGTGGACCAGGTGTGTGCTAGGTACGAGGATGGGTACACAAGGATGGGTATACAACGGTGGGTATGGTGTTGACAACTACGTACTAGCTCGCGATGGTGATTTGTGCATCCATTGGGAGTTGTGGCAGGTTTGTTGAAAGCTGTTGTAGCAGCGCACGGCCAATGACAAGTGGCACATCGTCCACCACTGTGCGTTTGACATGAAACAGTGATCAAGCCTGGTTTGGCAACAAGAGGTGTGTTTGCTCACAACACACCATGGTCTATGAATGTTTGACTGTCCTGCACGTTTCCAGATGCTAAGATTTGCTGCAGGGCGTTTTGGTATTGCTGCTGCTTTTGCTTCTGATCTGCAATGCCAGCGATGCTCGCCAGCGTTGCTGCTACTTCCGACATTGCACAGGTTTTATTCTCGTCAGACTTGTCAATACAATTGCGAGCAATACAAGGTTGTTGTGCAAGGTCAAGTGGTGATGTTGTGTGATGCTGTAGTGTGTGATGTCATTAGTTGCTCCTGATAATGTCAGTGCTTTACCCCTGCTGATGGTTTGTATGTCTCACATCAAACAACAATGAAACAACAACAAGAACACACAAACAAAATATTCGCCAACTCCTCATCCCCCAGCACAGGGCTCATCTCATCCTTGCGGTTCATCACTTGCAGGTGGCAGTGGAAGTGGCTCGCCCTCTGGGATAAATTTCAAAGCTGCAGCATTGATGCAGTAGCGCTTGCCTGTGGGTCTTGGCCCATCATTGAACACATGACCCAAGTGCGCGCCAGATTTGGCATCAATCACCTCTATGCGATACATAAACGCGCTGTTGTCTGGCACCTCGATGATGTGCTCGGGATCAATGGGTGCATAAAAGCTAGGCCACCCAGTCCCACTGTCAAATTTGGTATCAGATGTAAACAGGGGTAGGCCACCAATAGCAGACACGTAAACGCCCTTTTTCTTGTTGTCGTGCGAATAACCATTGACCGTTTTGCCAGTGAATGCACGCTCTGTGCCAGCCTTAAGTGTCACGTAACGCTGGAAATCATTGAGCTCTGAGGTTGCGAGGGGTGTGTGCTTTATACTTTTTAAACTCTCAACACTCACAACACACCAGCACTCGACACGTCACACCTGTTTTGGCCAACTGTTCGCGCTGCTCTATGGTGAGTGGTGTGATGTTGAAGCCTGCCTTTGAAATACGTGTTTGTGTGGCGCCTGGCACTGCAGGCTTCCAGCCACTAGCAGCACCACCAGCTGTTTTGATTGCAGAAGTTGCGTTGCCCATGGATGACGTGTACTGTGTGGGATGTTGGGATGATATGTACATTTTGTTGATGATGGGTATTGTAATCACGTACCCACAGTGTTGCACAGCAGAAAGAAGTGACAACAAACAATGTAACAGGACGGTTTGTGAGTGTGTGTAGCAGATTCCACATGCACTAGATCGAGTACCACCTGGTTTTACACCATAGGTCTCACACTATAACATCCACGAACAAATCAGAACAAGCACGAAAAAATAGAGCAGATACACGACATGATGGAGAAAAATCCCAACTCTGATGAGCGTGTCGCAGTTGACACACTCTCACAGGCTCACCCAACTTGCCACTGACCAACAGAGGCTGCCCATTACCCGTTGCGACGCTGTTGCCATCAACTATAATGCACAGCATATCGCCAATGTGCCCTGGTGGTGGGCAGCTTGCTGGTGATGCCTGTCAATGTGGCCCCACAATAGTTGGCTGTGCACGTGTGGGTGGCTTGGAGTGGGCACGTGGGCTGGGTTCAGAGAGATCAATCATACCTGTGGGTGTTGTGTCGGTGTGTAACGTGCACATTCCCACCACGGCACACCACTTGAGACGACATTGGTTGATGTGGGTTTCTAGGTTGTAAGATGAGGGTGCCGGGAGCTTTATGTGCGTGCCCTTGTGGTTGACCGGTTGTTTGTAGATGGCAGATGTAGTTCAGTCAATGGGTTTTGTTGGAATTTGTCAGATGCGTGTGAACACAATGGTCAACAAATGCATTTTTCTGATGTTGTTTTGGCCGCACAAACACAGTGCACAGCGCAATATCCAAACGAGCATTACCGAACATCACACTCAGCGAGCATTTGTAACCAGCTGCAAGCTCTTACACGCGTTGTTCGCACACGATGTTGCACCGTGGTAAAGCAGCACTGCGAGTGCTGCCTCAGCTGCACAGTTGTCTCGCTGCCGCCCAACATACAGCATCTGCAATTACATATCGTTGTTTTGCAGCACAAGCAGAGCCACTGGAAGACACGACAGGTTGTGGATTGTTCATGCCCAAATACCTTGCAGTAGCTTGTTTCCTTGCTAGCTGGATTGCATCAAAACTTCACACCATCACACCACAGATGACAAAGTAATTGAACGCAAGGGCATCAAGTTGCGTGGTGTTCCATTCTACCTAGACATGCAAGCTACCACGCCCCTCGACCCACGAGTGCTGGACACCATGCTGCCATACTATACAGAATTCTATGGCAACCCACACAGTCGCACACACCTGTATGGCTGGGAGAGTGAGGATGCTGTGGAAGTGGCACGCAAACAGGTACTGTGTGTGTATATATGAGCAGCATGCACATGGTGGCGGTGTCCGTACGCACCCCCGCACGCACCCCACCCCCAACAGGTGGCAAACCTCATTGGAGCAGACCCCAAGGAGATCATTTTCACCTCGGGTGCAACAGAAAGCAACAATCTTGCAGTCAAGGGCGTTGCAGGCTTTCACAAGGACAAAAAGCGACACATCATTACAACCCAAACAGAACACAAGTGTGTGCTCGATTCCTGCCGCTACCTGCAGCAGCGTGGGTTTGATGTAACCTACCTCCCTGTGCAGGCAAATGGATTGGTCGACATGCAGCAGCTTGAGGATGCAATTCGCCCAGACACTGCATTGGTGTCTGTCATGATGGTCAACAATGAAATTGGTATGGCTATGGTGATAATGGGATGCTTTCTGATGATGGCGGTGTATGTGGCAGTGTATTATGCCCCCCCATGCTCATTTGATCAGAGGTGTCCATGGGTTGCCCATTGCGTCACAAACATCAACCCCACACATCACACACACACAATCAACCCCACAATGTGCACAGGTGTGTTGCAGCCCATTGAGGAAATTGGTGCCCTGTGTCGCAAATACAAGGTGTACTTGCACACAGATGCTGCACAGGCAGTGGGCAAGGTGCCAGTCAATGTACAGGACCTCAATGTAGACCTCATGTCCATCAGTGGACACAAGCTGTATGGACCCAAGGGGATTGGGGCATTGTACGTGCGGCGCAGGCCCAGGGTGCGTCTTGAGGCACAGATGAGCGGTGGTGGGCAGGAGCGTGGCCTTCGTAGCGGCACATTGTACGTGGTGGTGGTGGTGTTGTGCTAGGTTGTGTGGTGGCGCACCGCATGTACCCATAGTGCACGTGTATTACTAATTATATAAAACCACCGTCAACAGGCCAACCCCATTGGTTGTGGGTTTGGGTGCTGCATGTCAGGTGGCAGCAGAGTGCATGCAGGCAGATCATGCACATGTGGAGCAACTCAGTCGACGGTTGCTTGAGGGCATCACCCAGCGTTTGGATGGTGTGCAGCTCAATGGAGATGCACATGCACGATATCCTGGCAATGTCAATTTGTCGTTTGCATATGTGGAGGGTGAATCGCTGCTCATGGGGCTCAAGGTGTGTTGTACCATGGCACATGTGCTGCATCTTTCTTTTGTTTTCTTCATGTTTCCCACGACCCACATGTGTGTATCCCCATGGACAGGAAGTGGCAGTGAGCAGTGGCAGTGCATGCACCAGCGCCTCATTGGAGCCCTCATACGTGTTGCGTGCATTGGGTGTGGATGAGGAAATGGCACACACAAGCATCCGATATGGTATTGGGCGCTTTACAACAGCAGAGGAAGTAGATCGTGCGATTGACCTCACGGTGCGTTGTGTACTGGTGTGATGGTGTGACATAGGTGTACACAGGTGGTCCCAACATGCTGTACATGACATACCCCAGGTGGCCAACGTAAACAAGTTGCGGGAGATGAGCCCTCTGTGGGAGTTGGTGCAGGAGGGCATCGACCTGAAGACCATCCAGTGGACACAACATTAAATGTGTGTTTTTAATTCGTTGTTTTTCATTTACTTGTTGTACTTTTCTGTGTGCGTGTAAGTAACGACTATGCTTGGCTCCACAGCACAGCTGCTGCGTGCTAGATCCCCTATTGCCTGTCGACACAGGGCGGTGTTGCACGCAGTAGCCAAGCATCCCGTGTTGTTTTCTAATCATGCATCACGCAGGTTGACATCACGTTGCCATAGTACAGCAAATGGTGCCCAACCTAGTACAGATCTAGATGCCATCCTCATTTTGGCTGGTACGAGTGGGTTTGTACAAGCAATTTTTTGCAAGCCAGCACCCTTGTGTGCAAACACTACCCCTAGGTGGCATCCGTGACGATGGTAGCCTCCCATCATGGGTACACCGCAGACTTGACACCGCTGCAGCACTGTACCACCAGCAGCAGTCTGGCAATACGTGCAAGCTCTTGTGCAGTGGTGGTGGCACCCCACATCGACCTACAGTGCTATCACCAACAGGATTTATCATTTTTGAGTCTACAGCATGTGCAGAGTACCTCATCAACAATAGCGTATGTTAAAAGGGGTGTCTGTTGCACTGGTCAAACAACACGCATGCTGTACATGGCACCCTGTTGTACGCAGGGTATACAAAGCAATGTGATACTGAAAGAAACTGCTTCTATGGACACTGTTGGCAATGGGTTCTTTTCCATGATGACACATGCAATCCCTGCACGCTGGAGGTGTGATTCGCTGTGTTTGTGTGTGATTCGCTGTGTTTGTGTGTGATTCGCTGTGTTTGTGTGTGATAGCTGTGACATGAAAGCATGTCCCAGTTCACGCCATGCATGCTGTCCATGTACAACCTGACAAACACGGTTCGTCTGCATATCTTTGTATGCTTGCATGTACATACTTGCGCAGATTGTCACTGCATATCACACAGGAACATTGCAGTCGTGACAAGCGCGTTTCACATGCCGCGCAGTAGGGCTATTGTACAAACTTGTGCAAGCCTTGTTGCACAAGACATATGGCACGACCCCAACTGGTATGCCAACACATGGAGTAGTCGTACTCATTGTTCCATATGCTGCAACCATCAACACGACCCACAGGTATACGCTGGATTTTGTGGAAGCCAGTGATGATGGCCTATTTGAAGATGATGTGTATGCAGCGCGCCTTGACAAGGAAGCTGCGGCTGTCAAGGTAGTGATGGTGGTGGGGACTGAACAAAGGCAAAGTGATGCAACCAACACCACCATCACCCCTACAGCAATGGCACCGGGATACTGACAAGTTTGTGAGCCTGGCAGAGCTGCATGCATGGCTGTTTGACACACACATGTGCTATTCAGTCAACAGACAGGTGTGCTGGATTGCGTCATCGGTGTCAACTTTTTGGTCATCCATTGGTGGTCACTCACATCGTTTGTTTCGATTCCTCAGGACGAGTTTGGAAAGCCGACTGATTTGAATCCAAAGCTATTGGCAAGTTATTGAACGTGTTGTGTTATACCCTGCAACAACGTGATACTCTATTCACTGTCCATTCATTCATTTCCAACCTCGTGCAACCACCTCGTATCCATCATGATGACAATCACATCGCATGCACAGCTCGTGCACCCAGCAAAGGTACAGGTTGCGGCTGGCATCTGTTCGTGTGTTGCTTTTCCCGCCTTTGCAGCCCACATACCCCATGCATTCATCACACAGTGCGCTGCACGACCAAACAACATGGCGGCGGTGCAAATGGCACCTGCGTTGGGACGTCGTGGGTGCTCAGGGTCGGGCGCTCATGCACACAGGCGACAAGTGACAACTCGCGCGATGGGCCAACAGGTAGATTGCTATGTGTGTACATGTGTGTATTTGTGTATATTCAACACATTAAAACGGCTCCTTGTGTTGCTGTTGTCAAACTGTCGTGTCCCAATGCCCTCTTGCACAGCACGTCAACGCCGCTGCGGTGGTGACAGAGGTAAACTGGGAGACCCTTGCCACTGAGCTTGATGCCAAGTCACCCCTGGAGATCATGGATCATGTACGTAATGTGTAATTGTGTGTGTTGGGGGCACTGGGGTTTGGCAGCGGTGGTCTATGCTGGTGCTGCTCTTGTGACCCTGCTCTTGACACCACTCACACCTCCTACTCCTCACTGCAGGCCCTCAAGACATTTGGCAATGACATTGCCATTGCCTTTAGCGGTGCTGAGGATGTGGCACTGATTGAATATGCACACCTCACAGGGCGCCCATATCGAGTGTTCAGGTACACAAAATGTGTGTGTGTGCGTGTGTGTGTTTGTAGGATGCGGACATGTGCAACAGGATGGGTGCAAGCACATAGTTGGTACACATGTAAGATAATGGCTATGTGACAGCCTGTTGTTATGGGTTGATAGCATACCCTATTAATAGCATATTTCAAGAACATATCTCTCCATAACCGTACATGTTGCATTGTACCATGTTGCATCGTACACAACACCATGTACCACATGCAACACCACCATTGTACAACACCACCATTGAACAACACCATCTTTCTCCCCCCCCCACACACAGCCTCGACACTGGCCGCCTCAACCCAGAAACCTACCGATTATTTGACAATGTGGAAAAGCATTACGGTATTCGCATTGAATACACCTTTCCCGACACACAAGAGGTGGTTGACCTGGTGAGGGAAAAGGGGATGTTTAGCTTTTATGAGGATGGGCATGGTGAATGCTGCCGTGTGCGCAAGGTGCGTCCTCTTCGTAAGCAGCTCACAACTCTCAAGGCATGGATCACTGGGCAGCGCAAGGACCAGAGCCCAGGTGTGTACAGAGGGTGGTGGTTGGTGGGGGAGGGTATGGATGGGGGGGTAGCATGAGGTGTTGGTGGGGTAGCATGAGGTGGTTGGTGGGGTAGCAGATGAGGTGGTTGGTGCAAGCAGGCACACGTGCAGTGTGAAATAACATCATGACACTGCATACATAATACTACTGGGACACACATCAATACTGCACAACAACCATCCCCCCGCCTCATCATCATCCCCCCCATCATCAACACCACAGGTACACGTGCAGCAGTGCCAGTGGTGCAGGTGGACCCTGTGTTTGAGGGTGTGACTGGGGGCCCTGGTAGCCTGGTCAAGTACAACCCCCTGTCCAATATCAGCTCTGCGGAAGTGTGGAACTTCCTGCGTGTCATGGTACGTGTCAGGGGGTGTCTTGCTGTGTGCGTTGGTTGTGTGTGGTTCTTGTTGTGGTTGTGTGAGGTGTTTGTGTGTGTTTGGTATTCTTCTTATTCTTCATGTTCTTCTTGTTGTTGTGTGGGATTGTTCAACACACATCCTGCCACACAACACAACAACAAGAACAACACCCCCTCCCCTTGTTACCCCAGGGTGTGCCCACCAATGAGCTGCATGCTTCCGGATACATCTCCATTGGCTGTGAGCCATGCACACGCGCTGTATTGCCCAACCAGCACGAGCGTGAGGGTCGATGGTGGTGGGAGGATGCCACGGCCAAGGAATGTGGGCTGCACAGTGGCAACGTGGTGCAGGGTGCTGTGGACCAGGCAGCAGAGGAGGTAGGGGATGGGTGGAGGGGGGGTGGTGATGATGCGTGGTGGTGTGCAAAGTGGGTGTATTTACATGTGTATTGCATTATGTTTTATGTATGTGTATTGTTGTGTTTGGTGTGTTTGGTGGCCACATTTGAATGGTGTTTGGTGTCAACTCCCAAGTCCACATCAACCATATTCAAGTCCACACAACGAGTCCCCATCACCACGTCTCCACACCATTATTCCCTCATCATCACACCTCCACACCAGTATTCCATCATAATCACACCGCCATCACACCACCCACACCAGGGTCAAAAGGACTTGTGGGAGGGCAGCACTGCAGTCAAGACCTTCAACAAGGAGCAGCTGGCTGCAGTCAAATCGGGCCCACGTGACCAGGCCACCTTGGTTGCCCTGTATGCACCATGGTGCCAGTACTGCAAGGCACTGGAGCCCTCCTATGAGGCATTGGCTGAGGAGATGGCAGGGTCGGGAGTCACTGTGGCCAAGTTTCAGGCAGACGTGGAACGGTATGGTGATTGGGTGGTGGGTGATTGCAAGGACTTGCTCCAAAACAAGGGATTGCTCTGTTGACTGTAAACTTGCTCATCTTGTATGCTGCTCTTCTTTCAAGGACAATGTATGGGAATGTATGAATGGGAATGTATGCAAACATCCTTGTTTACCCACCACAGGGAATTTGCTGCGAGTGAATTTGGGCTCAAGACGTTCCCTACACTGGTGCTGCTGCCAGAGAAAAGTGAGACAGTGATCAAGTATCCCAGCGAGCGACGTGATGTGGAAACATTGCGCATGTGGCTCAAGACTGTGACTGGGGTGTAATGTTGCAAAGATACTGCTGGTGTTGTGTAACACGCGCGCCCGACACCCCACCTGACAAACAACCCTCACAAACAATGGTCTTGTTTTCCACCTCCGACCGGGAAGAATAAAAATCTTGTCAACCTCCGAAAAGCCACACCTCTTTCCAGCTCAACACCCTTCTTGTGCCAACAACAAGTTCAACTTCGGGCATCCACGCTGCTTTCTTTCGCGCCTCAGCAGGCCTCGAAAGGCAGCAGGCAACAGCACAGACACGTGGCAACTTGCCTGCACACTATTGCAGCGATCATACAGGTGTAACAGAACAGGTGTGTGGTTGCAGCTGGGTTTAGTTTAAGCATCTGCCCGGCTTGTTGGGGTGGGCTAGTTGTGAGCATCTAAGCACGCAGCATCCATATGGACGATGGCTGGGTGGGTGATGGTGCACGAGAGCAGTGGGTGGCGAGCACTTGACGAGCCGCAATCCGTAGGCGACCAAACGCTCGACTTTGCACAGCACCTTGTGGGTTTGTTGGTGTTGCATTGCATTCAACAACATGCAGATACATATGATGCACATCAAAGAGGCGGGGTTGGAGCCCGCGTGTAGTAGATGCCTTTTGCTCGGGCAGCATCAGGAGACACGTGCCTTGCTTTTTGCTTGCAGCGTGCACATCATTGATCAGCACGTTGGTTGTAAAGTCGCGTGCAATCACGATTTGGGCATTGCAGCTGCATCATCCAAGTCGTTTGGTCCTGGCCTCACATTCACACTGATTCCCCACACACCTTCACCACAGGTGCACGACGCAGATGGCCATCAGTAACCCTGGATAACAACGCGGCACGAGCATCGTATAGTTTGGAACAGCACAGCTGCGGGCAGTACAGTTTGGGAACACTGGGCAACTGACCACCATGCAGGCACCGAGTGCCCCTGGCTCCCTCGAGGTGCCACTCAACAACAACATACTCGGTCAGAGCAATGCAGACGACGTCTCCAGCGATGGTGGTTCCAGTGATGGTGGTGAGCAGCAGGTTGGTGAGGTCAACCAGGAATTCAATGGCATCGACAGCAGCAGCAATGGCCCGGCACGCAAACGTGCACGTGGACGCACCAAGCAGCCACGCAAGGGAAATCTGCAGGGTCGTTTCAGTGGGCGCTTGGAAACAAAAATGGATGAAAAGCGGTTGTTGGACGAATGCCGGCTGTTGGGGCCATTGCTCGGCGGTGTTGGGAAACGTGGAGAGAAGAGCCGGTTGACACTGGCCAAGATTGTACGTGGCATTGCCAGCGGTGAGATACGCCAACACTGCGAACAACGCGAGCGCGAATTACAGGTGTATTTATTGTTTGTTTGGGGATGTGCCCCTCCATGCCCACACTCGTTCATTTTCTCCACCCCAAAACAAACACACACAGAGCTTGCGTGCAGTGGTGGATGGTGGTGACATGAGTTCCCAGCTCAACGAGCTGCTTGCAGAAAATGCACACCTCCGTGAACGACTGGCACGCAGGGATGTAGAGACCGACAACCTGGCAGTGCAGGTCCAACAGGCCAATGCAGCAGCCATAGTCGCACAACAGGAAGCCACCGCAGTGGTGGTGGCTGCACAACAAGAAGCCAATGCAGTGGTTGCTGCAGCACAGCAGGAGGCCAACGCGGTCGTCGCAGCAGCACAGCAAGAGGCAAATGCGGTGGTTGTAGCCGCACAACAGGCCGCCAATGCGCAGGTTGCTGCAGCTGCAGCCGTGGCTGCTGCGCCACCACCGCCCCCCATGCTCCAGACATCCATGGCTCCTCTGGCAACAGTCAGTGTGGTACCGCCTGGGGGAATGGCAACGGCCAATGGGATAACAGTGCCTTCGTCGTTGCCATTGGCAGTCGCCACCAGTGGGGCGCTCAACATTGCGCCTGGTGGTGCTGCCATGGTGCCACCCACACCCGCAGCGACCATCAAGCAGGACATGGTGGTGGGGAATGCAGCGGCTGTGCCTGTTCCTGTACAAGCTGCCCCCATGATGGTGTGCTGTGATTGTGGAGTGGTTGTGGAGGGGGGTTGGCTGTGTATGTGTTGCCATTTGTAATGCATTTGTGATGTTGATGCACACACACACACATATGCATCACCAACCACAGCAGCAAGGGGGTACCTCAATCATGGCTGCCACGTCTGGTGCAGTACAACTCGTCACAGGCAGTGCAGCAGGGATGCCAGAAGCAGGTGCACCTCAGCAGGTGTTGTTACCACAGGTTGTATCTGCAGCCTCCCAGCCACAGATTGTGTCTATGCAGGCACAGCAGGGCATGGTGCATAGCAACAGCGCGCTGCAGCTTGCACCTACAGCGACACATGCAGCCCCACAACCGTCATCCCTGCAGACTGTGACATATGCGTCCAACAACCTGCCTCAACAAACAACAACGGTATGTGGGTGTGGTGGTTGTGCAGGGGAAAGTGGCGTTGTATGTCTGTGTATGTGTGCATGAATGTGTACCTTCATGTGTACATAATAAATTACCATGGCTCTGTCTCCTCTATATCTCACATTCCTCCTCGTCTACCTCTCCCACAACAAAGGTGTTGGAAAACGTCATCAACAAGCAGCAATTGCAAATTCAGGCAAGCAACCTGGGTCAAGAGGCACAAGCCCAACGCGTGCAAGCCCAACAGCATGCTGCTGCTCAGCAAGAGGCGCATGCCGCTGCCCAACATGCTGCGGTACAGGCACAGCAGCATGCCAAGCTTCATGCAGAGGCAACTATGCAAGCAGACTCCATCAAGCGTGTCATACAGGGTACGTTGCTGTGGTTGTTTGAATGTATCCTGTATGTATGCAAGGGGCATGTTGTGATGGTGTTGTGCTTGATGGAGCATGGCTTGTGTGGGTGCTACAATCCCATTGTGTGTGTACACCACCAACATCCAAGTATACTGACACCATCAACACCACACCATCCCCTTCTTCTTACACAGATGTAGAGGACCCCAACAGAGCAGCATGCACTGTGCAGGAGCTCGAGGCCAAAGCTGCAGCACACGCAGACGCCATCAATCAGCTGGGCGTGCATGCACAGCAGCTCAGTGAAAGGGCACAGGCACATGCACATGCCCAGGTGCAGGCCAATAGTGCAGCCGCCAGTCTGTCTGTACAAGCGCACAACTTGCAGGTATGTGTGGTGTATGTGTATGTTGAGCGCGGGTGTGCTCTGTGATGGTTATGTTGAAGGGGTTTTATGTGGGGTGTGTATGTGTGGGGTCTTTGTTTTGTTTTGTTCTTGTATGCAAATGCCAGCATTTACCATGATGTACATGGTCCCCCTCAACACACACCCAGGCGGTCGCACATCAGATGGACAACACAGCCCCAGCAGCACCAACCACTGCATATGTTGTGTCGCAGGCTGCATTCACACAACCTGTGTTGATATCTGAACAGGTATGCAATGTTGTCGCATGTTTTCTCATGTTTCGCATGTGTACTGCGCATTGTTGTGTCTCCCTGCATGTGACACATCAGTACAACCACCACCATGTCATCATGCAACCACCACCATGTCATTATACAACACCATGTCCCCCAACACAGGCCCAGCAGCAGCTCCCAATGGAATCTGGAAGCTTCACCATGCCCACCACTGCAAGCGGCCAGCGAATGACCACCACCGCAGCAGCAGCCATGATTGAACAGTCCATGGCCTCAAGTAGCTCCATGCCCAGAATGGACCCCTCCCCAGTAGCTGACCAGCAATCCGTCCTGCTCCTCCAGCAATCTGGCGGCACTGCACAAACCATACCAGCAACTGTCACTGTAGTACCCCTCCAGCAGCAGCAGCAGCAGCAGCTGCCACACAGTGGGGCGCTCACAGTGGATGCAGTGCAACAACAGCAGCAGCAAATGGCAGCCATGCAGCAGGTCATGGCATCTGGTGTTCGCTCTGCGACTATTGCAGTGGCACAGCAATCCACTGCAGGAGCACAAATGCTGCAGCAAGTGGTGGCGGCCGCACCACAGCAGGTGGTCAATGTGGTCCCTGCACAAGTGGGCCTGCAGACCGTGATGACTGCGGATGGCTTGCCTGCGGGGCAATTGCAAACAGTGCCAGTCAACCTGCAAACCGTGTCTGCGTCTGGTGTGGTGACGACACAACAGGTGCATCTGATATCGCAGGGGGCAGTCAATACACCCCCAGACCTGGCAGTGGCGGCGGCTGCAGCCCCGACACAGGCGCAGGCAACGGTGGTGGTGCAGACGCCACCAGATGTGGCGCAGTTGTCACACAGTGGCAGTAGGCAGTTGCAGCATAGCAGCAGCGTTGCGTCACAAAACCAGATTGCTATGAAACAGGCTGCAATACAACAGGTGTGGGGATGTATTGTGTGTTGGGGGTTGTATTGTGTGTTGGGGGTTGTATTGTGTGTTGATCTGTATAGTAGACGATGTTGGTACATGTGGTCCCTTGTCTTTTGTCCCACACACGTTTCTTTGTTCTCCAACTGCATTCCAATATCAACCGCATTCCAATATTGATATCATATCCATGCACAAAACACATCCTCCTCACCCACCCACCTAGGTACAAGCAGCTGCCGCAGCAGTAGCCCAATCCGCAGCATCTGCCCACCCTATGCAACCCCCACCCCAACTCACGGAGCACCAACTTGTCGTACAGCAACTCAACGACTCCACCATGCCCCTGCCACCAGGCGCCACACCAGACGTCCTGTCAGTGCTGGATGTGAGCGACCTCATGCAGGATGCCGATGTGGGGACACCTATGCCCACTATGTCAATGCCCTTTTCTGCCCCCATGACTAGTTTGGGGTTGTCTGGTCCACTGTAGAACATTCTGGCTGCTGTATAGAGATGCCGTGTAGAGGTGCTGCTGTATAATGCTGCTGTATGGTGGTGCTTTGCGTGTTCTAGTGCTGGGGTGCTGTTTTTCCGGGGGGCACCAGATTGGCAGGTCTCCCACTGCCTCTGCTGCTGGCACGTTTCAATAGGTGTATGTGTTACTAGCAGTATGCAGGGCACATGAGTTGTCAAGTGTTGCTGCTGCTTTGTGTGTGTGTGTAGAAGGCTGCTGTTTGTTGTGTTTCTGTGACGCTGATCGTGTTTGTGGTGGATCATGACGATGATTGACGAATGAAAATTTATGCGGCGTGGACATTGATGACAAAAATGATAAACAGTAATTTGTTCCACCCACACACAAGCATGGTATTTGTTGTGTATATCTGTGTAGAATGTGCCCACTGTGGTGTTTTTATAGCCTGTCTGTGTAGCCTGTGCATTGCTCGGTTATGACGATGATGTGACAAGGGTGAGCATCCCGTTGTCCTACCCCTTGTATACACCATACTTGTACTTTTCTCTCTTTTACCACTCGCGAGCGTGAGATGATAAGTGACCCTCGTTGTGTGCAAGGGTTGGATGTGCTTGCTCATGTGAGTGGATGCTTGTGTGCGCGCGCACCTGCGTGTGCGCGGCTGCTCGTGTGTGTGTACGTGTGTGTGTGGAACATGTCTGTGCGTCTTTTGTATTCAACCAGTGCTGCAGCTGCTGTTCTAGGGCATCCGCACTCTTTTTTTTTTTGTCGTGAGTCACCTGCGACGTCACCTGCGACATGCATCGTGAATGCACACACACATGCTTGTGTACAGCATTCGTATACACAACACTGCTCAGTGTTGCTCAATTGTCTGTGTGTCTTGTGTGGGTGCTCATTCATGTGTATGCATTACATTGTTTACATAAACCCTGTAAATGGCTCCCGCGATGTGGTGTACACTGCCTGCGTTGCTGCATATTGCGGCACGGTTGTGTTGGAGCGGTGAGACGTGTCTATGTTTTTCTGGTCATACTGCATCATCATATCACATCGATGCCATGTGGCACAACCATGTTAGCTTATTATATAACTTTTGGCTCTAGGCTTATGCGTTGTTCTAGAGCAGGAGTGTCAGCAATGTGTTTTCGTGTGCAACACATCGTATCGTGTTGCTACAGGCATGTTGCTGGGTGACTCTTGGTGTAACAATTACATTGTGTTGTTGTTGCTGTTGTTGTTGTACACAAACGGCGTCATGATGCCGTACACACTGACGACAAGCTGAAAATATCAAAAGACATGATAACAGCGAGCAAGAAACCCTGCATCACCGTGTTTCTCCTCCCTACGCATCGACGGTCACCAACCTCTTGCGGGCCTTGCGGCTCTTCATCATCTTTTTCAGCGTTGCTGGGTTGCTGATGGTCTGCACCACTACACTCTTTGCCTGGTTGGCCTTTTTGCGCTCCCGTGCCTCCTTCTTTTGCTTTGCCTTGGCAGCATGCTGGTCCTTGACTGCTTGCACTGCTTCCCTCTTCCGGGTGAGGTAGGCCTGCTGTTTTGCCTTGAGCTCCATTTTCTTCTCCCATGATGTCGACTGTGTTGATTTCTTCATGGTGCGGGCACGCTCCCCTGGGAGTTTCCATGGCCGTCCAGATACCTGCATTGGGGTGTGTGCGCATGGTGACAGGCATATGTCCGAAAGAATCTAGTTTGACCACTTCTCCTCACCTTGCCGTTGCCTGTCAAATCGTGCTTGAAGCGCTTGTGCTGTACCTCCACAGGGTCTTCAAAGGATGCTGCATGGTTGTCCTGCATGGTGGCTGCCTCATTTGCAACCTGTGGTTGGAAAACAGTGGTGTGGGGGACGAGTGGGCAATGCTGATGGCCGCCGCCTGTTGATGTGTACCTGTTGTTCCATCTCCTCTAGTTTGCGTTTGTTGCGCATCTTGTAGCCACGCGGACCCACTGTTGCATTGCGCAAGTCTGGCGTTGGTTGTGTGACATACTGCGCGGGTGTGTATTCGGTAGCTGCCATGCCGTCTGTATGTGCGTACAGTATTGCAGTTGTGGGAATTGTTGATGTGTCGTTACGTGTTGAAATGTTGTGGTGGTGATTGTTGTGGTTGTGGTGATTGTGGTCGTTATAATACCCATAATACCACCAGCTCAAGTGGTTTTGTTGGCTTTCTTCATTATACAATCTCACTGCAAACCGCTTGTGCTTACCCTAGATAGGACAGTGTTATATATAGACAATCAAAAGGGGGATTGTCTTTGTTGCAGAACAACAGGATGCCAAATAATGATCTGCCCCCACTAGCTGCAACGTCCACAAGCATGTGTTGTACTTGATAAACATAGCAGCAAATGGCGTACGCAGCAAATCAATCGTATGTGGGTGTTTGCTCACTCATACACGTAATATGAGGCATCAACACGCTTGCCACGCACATCAACAACCCACAGGAGGGGCAAGGCCACTGTGCCACGTGCCAAGCCCAAAGAACAGGTTTGTGGTGGTGAGTGCCCCATACGTGTACCGTCCGTCCATCACCCACCATCACCCACCATCACCCCCTGTCATCACCCCCTCTCTTGCTCAGGCAAAAGTCCCAATGCCACCATTAGACACCCCATACAATCCCCTCAACAACCCCCACAATCACTTTAAATGCTCCATCAAGTTTCGCAACGACCTGCCCGAGGTTCCAGTGGATACCAAGATCCTCGTCCCCCCATTGCATCCCGAACAACTTGCGGCATTTAAACTCACCACCCTGGAACGTGAGCTACGACAGGAGCTGCAAACACTACCGGGGCTTGGTATACCAGTCACAGTGCTCAACACACACAATTTCAGCATACCTGATACACCACAGCGGTTGCATGAGGATGATGAAGCATTGCTGGCAGTATGTTGTTGTTTTTGGTTGTTGCTTGTTGTTGTGTTTGTCCACATGCATTGGTGTGTTTTCCACATGCATTGGTGTGCTGTACACATGCATTGCCATGCACTTTTTCGTGCGTGGCTATCATTGTGTATGCACTTTTGATGTATGCACTCTTCATGCACATATGTACACCACTGTGTACACCATTGTGTATGTCAATACACACCATTGTGTATAACCAACCCCATCATAGGCTGCAGGTGGGCCGGTCCTACCCAAAGCGCAACCAGGACGTGGTGGCCCATCAGGAGGGGCCCCTGGGCCCTCTCGCACACGCATCACCAGTGACGTCAGCTGGCTCATGCGTACCTCATACATTTCTCGAGATGTGCGGGAAAAGCGTGTGGGCGAGGCAACGCGTGGTGGGCATGTGCGAGCAACTGCTGATGCACAGTTGCAAGCAGAACTGCAGGATTTGCCCACACAGATTGCTGCTATAGAGGTACGTTTCTCTTCTCTCCTCTCTTCTCTCTTTTCTCCTCTCCTCAAGGGGGGGTGTGAGGTGTGATCTGTGTAGGTGTTATGCAAGTGTTGTGTAGGTGTTGTGTAGGTGTTGTGCATGTATTGTGTTGTGTATGTATAATGTAGCTGTTATTGACTGTGTTGTGCTGCATGCGCGCCCACTGCCAACCCTACTTTGTAATATAACAACCACACCAATCCATGCAGTACAAGTACCCTCCTGTATCACCCACAGCGCTCGTTTGAAGTGTCACAACCACCACCAGTACACCCCACCAAACCCTCCCTGCGCCCTGTGGCAGCGCTGCCATTGCTCCCCAACCTGGAAGCATTGGGGTTGCATTATGTGGATGTGGTGTTTGATGATGACCCTGCACACGATGTGGGCAAGGGGGATGTGCGCAAGGGACAAGCTGTTGTGGGTAGGTGGTGTTGGATGGTGTCATGGTGGTGATGCTGGTTTTGTTTGTTTGTGTGTTTATATGTGCATGCACACCAGGAAAATATTACACACCCACTCTCTCACACACACACACTCCCTCCCTCTCTCTCTCTCTCTCACACACACACACACACTCCTCAACACCCCTCCACAGCACAATCACTCCTCACTGAGCAGCTGTATGATGTTCATGATGAAAAACAACCATATGTAGCAATGCTCACACCAAGGGTGCTGCCTGATGATGGTGCACAGCAGTACGTGTGGGTGAGCATTGTGGTTGTACTTTGTGCATTGTGGGTGTACTTTGTGCAATGTAGAGAAACTGTGAAAATACGCACAAAGGGGAGGGCCTTTGTTGTGTGTTTGTGCATGTGTGTTTGCGCATGTTGTGTTTGTGCATGTGGGTGTGCATGCCTTGATGTGTTGACATCACACACATCCAGCCACAACACAATCCCCTGTCAACCCCCTTTCCTTTTTCACTTCCAACTTTCCTCACTTCAACTTTCCTCACTTCAACTTTCCTTTTTCACTTACACTTTCCTCACTTCAACATTTCATTTCAACACATTTCAAACAACACAGGCCCCTCCCATGCACTCAAGAATTTGACTACAAGCGTGAATACAAATTTCGAATTCGATCAGACCACACCCAGGGCGCCAATTTTGTCATACAGATGGGTGAGAACCAGGCTACATATATAGATATCAACACCCGACTGGAGCTTAAACGGCCCGGGGCAGAGGACCGGCAGCTGCTGATGGATGCCATTGCAGTGCCTGATGCGGTGGTGGTGCGTAAACGCCATCTGAATGATAGTGATGTGGAGCGCCATCGCAAGCATATGAGAAATCTGCACTGGGATGAGGGGACAGTCGACTATGTGCTGGGCAAGTATGTTGGGTGGTGGAGTGCCTGTGCAAGGACTGCGCGTGAAACATGTGTACCGCATGGTGATACCGCGAAAAATGTTCACGCCAATGCCAATGTATGCTCATGCATGTTGAGCGCTCATGCATCACTATGTGCACAGGTATGGTGCGGTGTACAGAGATGGGGAGGAAGAGGAGCAGGTGCAGGAGGACATGCCTGCTGGCGGCACCCCACCACCTGCAGAAGAGCAGGGTACGCCCATGTTGGAAATGGATGACAGTGGTGAGGATGAGCCTGGGGAGCAAGAAGGGGGAGCAGACAGAGCGAAAGTAGCGGGCTTGAGTGATGATGACGAGCTGTGAGTTTTGAGGGGAAAAAACAAACCCCCCGTGGCGGCTGTAATTTCGCTCGTGTAGTCTTGTTGCCCACAAATTCAGCTCAGCTTGGCAGCTTGTGACACCGTCGAGCAAGATGGGGGTATGTACAGCTGTTGCGGGAAACGCTTGCAGCGAACACTACGCAGCAGCAATCTCGCAAATGCATCTCACCATGTTTTTCCCTTTGCACAGTCCCTTATGGCCGAGGACAGCTTTCAGCACATTCTGCGTGTTCTCAACACCAATGTAGACGGCAAGCAGAAGATTATGTACGCCTTGACGTCCATCAGGGGTCTTGGCCGTCGATTCTCCAACTTGTGCTGCAAAAAGGCCGAGATTGACATGCGCAAGCGGTATGGCGTGGATTTTGTAGGCTGTGTATTGCAATGCAGCACGTGTTAATGGTTGGTTTCGACAGCAGCAGCAACAACATGCACCGGAGGCTGTATGGTGGGAGCAGCAGATGTATGTTGTACACAGCGACATGTACACACCAATATGCTTGTACACCACACAGTGCCGGCGAGCTCTCAACTGAGGAGTTGGAGCGCATCTTGGTGATTGTGTCCAACCCCCGTGGGTACAAGATCCCCGATTGGTTTTTGAACAGGCAAAAGGATATCAAGGATGGCCGATACAGCCAGGTGACAGCCTCTGCATTGGACACCAAGCTGCGTGAGGATTTGGAGCGCCTGAAGAAGATTAGGTGTGTAGAGATGTTTACTACTGATGTTTACTGATGTTCCTCACCTGCATTCCTCACACAATAGCACGTGGTTTGTACATTTCCTACATGTCAACACCACCCTCTCAACAGGGCACATCGTGGTCTGCGTCACTACTGGGGCATGCGCGTTCGTGGCCAGCACACCAAGACCACCGGCCACCGTGGTCGCACCGTGGGTGTTGGCGGCAAGAAGAAGTAATCTTGTTGTTGTTTTTGTCATCATCATCACCTCAACGATGTAAATGCAGACTTCATGCCCATGGTTTTTGTATTCCAAGTTTGCACAACGTGTCACAAACGCAGCCTGCAGCAAAATATAGTTGAACGCATCAAACACTGGTGGTGGGTACGTCAGACAAGCGCACAGCACTCAACACAGAAATGTGCACCAGCCAGCAGGTAGTGGTGCTGGGAGGAAGCAACCGAGGAATGATTCCCATCATCATTGCACAGAGTTGACCAGCGGATTATCAAACCAAATGATCACCACACAAATTTGACACTTTTTAGCTATAGATGCTGTTGATCATCAGCAGTTGATCACACACAATGCCATAACAATGCGCCATCAGTTGCAGACAGCATTTTTGCAGGGCCTTATGACCGTTTAATCGGAATGCCGCCGAGTCTACCAATTCTAGTGCCCTTGCTCTCTTCGCGCTCTTCGAAACATAGTGGAAATAGTGATGCCGATAGCCCTCAACCTGCAACTCCACCCGTGCGCTTGAATTTCCGCAAGGGAGCATCGGGTATTATGCATGGTGGTGGCTCTACAGTGTCGTCACACGATATGGCAGAGCCAGAAGTCACGTCTGGTTTAGTAGATCCCGGCAGCTTGACAAGGCAGAAATCAAGAAAAAGTAGCAACATGAGCACACCCCTACAAGATGTCAGTGCCTCACATGTTTCCCAAATGTCGCTGCGTGAACGTGGTGGAGAGCAGTTGCACAAGACATTTGGCTTGCCGGAAAGTGAGGTGTGTGCACAATTGGGCGTGGCGGTACTTGGCCCATGATGGTGATCGCTAGATTCCCCCCACCACATTCTCACCACACACAGCCACTAGTTGATGACTATTTGTGTGCCCTGCGAAAGCGCATACTGCTGCAGGGCCGTGTGTATGTGTTTGAGCACCACGTGGCCTTTTACGCCAACATCTTTGGGTATGTCAAGACCAAGTGCATCCCGTTTACAGACATCACCGCCATCAAAAAGCTAAAAAACTATGGCTTTCCCAACTCGATTGAGATTGTTTGGCGTGGTGGCAAGCGTGAGTTTTTCACCTCATTCTTGTCCCGTGATGATGCTTACGAGTTGCTCATCTACCTGTGGCATCAGGACAGGTATGACGGGTGAAGTGCATCATGCGCGGGTGTGTTACAACCATCACAACCATTACGCACCCACAGTCCCTATGCAAAGCTGTTTACTGGTGAGCTTCCCAAGCAACGCCTGCCGAAAGGTGTGTGCATTGGAGTGTGTGTATAAATGTGGCATGTGTCCCTGTGTGTTCATCACCACAAACCCCTACTTCAACCCTCCCCACAAACCCCTACTCGCACAGCTATACACAAAAACCCTGACAGAATCCTGTCATCCAAAGCATCGGTTGCCTCTGCTCCACCCGATCTCATGCCCACACTAAGCAGCCTGCCGAGCATCATCTCCACCACTAACCCCGTCGCCAACACGCTGGGTGATCGATTGCCCAGCACACCACAGCAATATACATCCACCCCAGGGCTGTACCATGCTGCCAGTGGGCCTGTGGAGCTACAGAGTGCACCACGGTCGCTGAGTCTTGGTCGCCGTCGTGGGAGTAGGAGTGGTGGTGGTGGAGGGAGTGCTGCTAATGGTGGTGCAGTGCTGACACACGTACCTGAAGGTATGATGTATTCTTTTTTGTATTTCTTGTGTGCTGGTTGTGCTTATGTGTTGTGTATAGAATGGTGTACATACAAAGTGCATAGTGATGGGTGTATACAGTACGTACAGACGTGTTTTGTGTGCATGCCACAATGTATGCACAAACCCCACGCACAACCACACAGATGCCGACACATGCAGCAGCCCCTCATGCGAATCCCCTCCCCCTGAACCATCACCCAATGAAACACCCACTGCTGCACAAGCACCCCCTCTATATGCAAGCCCTGCAGAGAGTGGCACACATGATGAACAACACAATGCACAAGGAGACAGTAATAGTAGAGTTGGGGACAGTAGCATGCTCGCGGCAGATGGGGGGAGTGTGCTCGAGGGGAAATTGGTGCAGGGGGTAGGGGAGGACGAAGGTCGGTCAGTGCCCCCCCCCTTAATTCAATACCCTGTCATGGCACCCGATGAGGAGACGGGGAGTGTGCAGGGGAGTGCACACGACACAGAAGATGTATGTTTGTGTGAGGAGTGGGTGGGAGATGGGTGGGTGGGAGATGGATGAGGAGTGCATGTGTGTATATATGTGTGAGTACATGTGTCACACTACACACTCTCACCCAGCACTCCTCACTCAAACATAATAATCAATGAAAACACTCGACAACAATACCAAACAACAATACCCAACTACAACAACAGGATGATGGCAATGATAGTCCAACATTCTCCACCTGTGGTGATGTTGCAGAGTGCCTCCATCGCCCCCCCCCCCCTCCTCCTGCAGACATGGTCCCCGTACTCACCACCGACATCCCCGTGTCTGTTCGGGACTTTGTGTCGCTGTTTCTCTCCAATGAGAGCCAATTTTATGCCCGGTTTCACGTGGCGGGGGGGGACAAGGAGGTGCACCTGTCTGCATGGAGACGGCATGCGGTGATGGGGTTGGTTCGAGATTTGAATTTCATTGCCAACTTACGGGGGAAGAGTGCATTGGGGCCTGCTGAGGCACTTTGCAATCAAACCCAGCGATATTGTGTGTATGAGGATGAGCATCTGGTACGTGCGTGTGTGGGGGGGGGATGGTTTATGTTGTCTGCTGTGTGGGGTTGTACTATACCCCCTTTCTCTTTCTTAGAAATGATTATTCAACAGTTTCATGTACAACAACTCCCACCACAACAACCTCCAACACAACAACACCCACAACACCCACACAGGTGTTTGAAACAAACCAACGAATGCCAGAAATACCCTATGGAGAATCCTTTGCTGTGCAACTCCGCTGGGATGTCACCCAGGCACCAGACCAACCTGCCGGTCACTCCCGCCTCTCCATTGCCGTCCGCATCCCCTTCAACAGACAAGTGATTTGGCGCAAGGCCATTGAAAAGTCTGTACGGGATCAAACCAATACGTCTATGAAGCAGCTGGTGGAAATGATGCACGCGCACTTGCAATCCATTGGTAAGGAGGAGCAAGGTGGGGGTGGGGAGGCAATGGATGGCGCTGCAACAGGACACACAGAGGGCAAGGGTGCTGCTGCTGGTGATATTAATGATGGTGCTGTAAGTGCGTTTGATGACCGCAAGGGGGCAGAGTTGCTGCCTGTGTCGGCTCTCAACACAGAAGAATTGGCACAGCTCGTCTCCCGTCTGCCCGATCAGTACAAGGAGGATGTGGCCCGCATGCTCGACGTCTCTATGGACCTTGTCAATGCCCAGCAACAGGGACCCCTGTCATCCAGTCGTACATCAAGCAGGATCCTCATGATGGGGGCGGACAGTGGGGCCCCTCGCATGCTTGTCCAGCTGCTGGGGGTACGTGTGGCCACACTGATCCAGGGTGTGGTGCAAGGGGTCACACAAGGGGTGACACAAGGGGTTGCACCAAAATTGCATGCTGCCTGGGTGGAAACCCGTGTGGGCCTGACCCATGCAGCGTCTGTGGTCGGTGTGGGGCTGGTGCGCTGTACACAAGAGCATTGGCGAGTGGTGGTGCTGGTGCTTGGGTTGCTGGTGGTGATGTTGCAAGTGATGTTGTTGGCTGCTGTGCACCGTACCCATGCACACTGTGCACAGCAGACTGCACGAATCCATACCCTTCTGCATGCAATGCAACAATGATGGAGTTGTACATGATTGATGCATTGGATGGAGCACTTTGTGACTATTCGTTATAAGAAAGGGTTTTGACTTGTTTTATCTCTTTTTACCAAGGAGAGTCGTTTACTGTGTTGAGTTTGCCGGTGTGTTTTACTGTGTGTTTTATGTGTGAAAGAAACATACAAAACTGCTGCTGCTGCTGCGTCAACACGCATGTACAATATACTTTTGTCATGATGTGATTTTCTGTTGGGTGCATGATAGCGAGTGACCATTGATATGATGACCATTGATGATGACGATGTTATGATGATGATTTTGATGTGTGTTTTGTTGTTCGGGATCGCTGTGTTTTCACAGGATGATATGATGTTTGTGCTGCTGTAAAGCAACAAAAGAATGCTGGTCAACTACTACACAGCAGCTGTTGTGTTGTGCGTGGCAATGCCTGCTGGTGAGCCCTGTGCCCTGCACAGACATGGAGGCCATGTGTGCATTTGAAAAATACACTTTCCAAGACGCACACCACAGTTCATACCCGGCAACTTGCTGTTTGCGCAACGCAGCCTTGAAGCGCACAAGATGGTCATCAGGCTCTGTGTAGCGTGCATGCCAGCGGTGATGGTTGCGCCAGAGCAACACAGGAAGTGCAAGCGTGGTGATGAGCGGGACCAGGAGGATGATTGTGAGCCACTTGCGACGTGGAGGGGGGCGCTGCAATGCTGTTGCTATTCCACCGGGCTGCCTGATCATTGGGCATTCAAAAATGCCTAGTTAGGGCGACAAGGTGGACACTGTACAAGATCTGTCGTGTGATGAGTGATCAAACGAGAACGTTTATTGGTTTGTGTTCATGTGAGCCTATTACCTTGAGCATTTCATTACGCAATACAACGCTCTGTGCAGTTCAAGGGAAAAATATGCAAATTGTAAAAAATAGCAAAAATATGCCAACAACAACAAGGTCAACGCTGACACAAACCCTCGCCATGGGGAATTGTCAATCAGTAAGCAAGATTGCCAAGGCCTCATTAGAAGAGCATGATGCTCGAGACAAGGCGAAGAAGAGGTTGACGACACCCAGCAAATCTTCTTTTCCCACCTTTGGGTTGGAAGACACACACGAGGCAGTTCGGTTTTTGGTACGTGCGCACGATATTGATTTTGTAGGTACTAATTATTGGGTAGTTTGGAATCTACTTCCGAGCAACTACATGCACCATCATCCATCATCCTATGTGGTTACATATACAGGGTCGGGGGGGTAGTGGTGAAACCTGGTGCATGCGTGAAAAGGCAACAGGCAACCTGGTTGCTGTCAAAACCATCCCACGCCCCATTCCCAAGCCTTGTCTTGTCAGTTTGCTTCGTGAGATTACGGTATGCAGTGTGGTTGCATGTGCTTGTCCTATGTATGTGTGTGTACACCAGTCATGTGCGGAGAATGTCCTTTACATAGCACATCACACACATTTGTATTGTTCTCCTGGACAATACTTTGCCTTCACACACAACACTTGAGAGACAATATGTACCCACACAATACTATATGTACCCTACCATTGCAACAATACTGTATCCCCAGTATCCCACCATTACAACAATGTTTCACAGTAAACGCTACCATTACAACAGATTCAGGCACAGCTCGGGTATGGGTGTGTCAACATCATCAACGCTTTGGATGTGTTTCTCACCCCCACGCACCTGGCACTGGTGATGGAGTATGCTGCTGGTGGCAACTTGACAACCTATGTGGCAGACAGGTGTGTATCATGGTGATGGTTTGCAATCATGGTGATGATGTGCAAGGGTATGGTTGGTGGTGTGCAATGGTTTGCAAGGGTATGGGCATCTGGTGTGAGAGTATGCATCTGATCTGTGTAGTACATGCTCGACATTGCATTGTATTGTGGCATTATTCAATGATGCTTGGCATTGCTGTGTTGTATGGCACATTACTGCATTACTCATGGTGAAAATACACAGGTGGAAGCATGCACAAAAAACAGGAGTGTTTGTGAATGAAGATGAAGCTCGATTTTTTATGAAGGTATGTCATGGTGGTGGTATGTACACAACAGGATAGTGTAATGCCTCATATAGATGAGAACAACCACCACACCACTCGTCCCACTCCACCAACAGCAATTCATTGCTGCTCTTTCATTCTGTCATGAACACTGTGTGGCCCACCGGTATGGCCTGTGTGAACACTGTGTGTTGTAGCTGCACTTTTTACCACTGTTGTAGCCATGTGTATACCCTCTATACACACACGTCTATGTACCCCACAGGGACTTGAAACTCGAGTAAGAGTGAATGTCTGGGAGTGGGAGTAAGAGTGAATGTGTGGGAGTGGGAGTAAGAGTGAATGTTGCCATATATACACACCTCTCTCCACACTCTCATTATCTCAACACGCCCTCATTATCTCAACAGCAACACACTGTTGGACATATCAGACCCACCAACATTATTATTATGGTATGTGAAGCATGCATTGTATATTGAGCAACATAACAAAGCTGCTACTGTGGACATGCTCAATACTGATTCACATACTTGTGCAATGCATAGTAGTTTCCATATTTTATGTGCAATGCATACATACTGCAATGCTTTTGTATGTTGTGTGCAATACATACTTGTATATGATAATGTTGGTATGTGAACCACAGTGATTTTGTGATCTTCACAGTGATTTTGGATTTTCGAAGACTTGGACCGAGGACGCCAACATGCATACACATATAGGGTATGTGCATTTCAAACTGTACACATGGACAGCAAATCAACTGCAGTATTGTGTCTGTGACGTGTCTGTCTGTAGGTAGTCTGTCTGTAGGTAGTCTGTCTGTCTGTCTGTAGTGTATCTTGACTACCCGGCGGCTATACAATCACCTCATCATAAACACCAAACACACCTGCTATGTGTGCATATATATGCATGTATACATGTGTGTCTCTCTGAAAACACTGTCCTATGTGTGTGTGTTTCTCTAAACCTACTGTACCCAATGCAGGACACCTGTATACATGGCACCAGAACTGGTGATAAGCAAGGGACGAGGAGGGCAAGGATATAATGGATGCAGTGTGGATGTGTACGTGCTTGTTCCTATGTTGTCCTATGCCTGTTGTTCCTGTGTTTGTCCTATGCCTCTTGTCTTGAAATTGTAGAGTACATTGGTGTATATTTTGGTGTATGTTTTGGTGTATATTTTGGTGTATAAAAACATGCATGTGTACTTGTAGCCTGAAGCAGCCTGATGCTCACAGATTTGCACAATACTATTTGTATTTTGTACGTTTGGATTTTATACCCAACACAGATGGGCAGCAGGGGTGTTGCTGTGTGTATTAATTCTTGGCATCTTTCCGTTTGATGTACCGAGTGATGCAGACCCCACCACCAAAGAAGCACAGATGGATATATGGTAAGTATGGTTGTATGGCTGCTGCTGTATGTATGATGTGCGCTGCATGGTATGATATACAATAATGAATGGTATAATAAATGGTATAATATACAATAATATATAGAATAACTGACATAAAATGACTGAATACATAAAATAACTGAGGGTTGTTGCATGTACATGCAAACCTTCATCTCATGCAGGGTGCAGCAAATGTCACGCAAGTGGAATGAACTACCTCAACTGGCTAAAGGACTGAGCACGGTACGCCATACACTGTTGCTGTGCATTCTTGTTGTGTGATGATGATGATGATGATGTGCAGCACCATGACCATCCACAATAGTCACGATGCTTACCCTTACACTATTCACATTCTTACACCCAATGTATCTCCCCGTCCCCCCAAACAGTTGTCACCGGAATGCTACGACCTGCTGAATCGCATTTTTGTAGTAGACCACGCACAGCGCATCACAGTGGATGAGATCAGGCAACATCCGTGGTTTGTCAAGCCATTATCACCCAAGTTTCAGGCTGCATGGGATGCATTGAATCAAAAACAGGAAGATGTAGAGCACTGGTTGAGGCTGCACACCATGGATCGGGTATGTTTTTTGTGGGGGAACGGGAGTAGACACACATACCCCCCCACCTCGGTTCCTGTATTCTGTCTCCCACCACCAACACCAGGAAAAGTTGCGTATGCGTAATAATGCTGTGGAACGGCTGGTGTCGTGTGCTGCTGCTGGTGATGCTGGATCATTAGCTGGGCTGACACGCATGCATGTGGATTTGCGGGTGGACACTGTTGTAGCAAAGTCATGACCAGAAAACCCTTGACCAACTATGTTGAACCACAACTTTTTCAACCCCACAGGATATAGTTATATGTGTACTCATCAAACTGGCATCCCTGTTCCCTGTTTCCTGTAAACACCAACGGCAATCCCACCATCATCGACAGTGCACCACTAGTCAAGCGATAGTTTTTCCCTCACCCACAAAGAGGGACACATGGGCAATTGTCTAGGAAAACCTGAGCCTGCACAGAGCAGTCAGGCAAACAAACCATCCAGCGCCAATACCAGCACGAAAAGCGGGGGCAGGGGTGGTGGTACAACGGCAGCCAAGCCCAAAAAGGATTGGGGGTTGGGCGAACGCTATGAAATGATCAAATTCTTGGGGTATGTGGTGTGAGCGAGCAATGCAGATCGTCTAGGGCATGCAGGGGAAGCGTGTGTGTACACTAGGGGGTGTTCATTTATGTACGTGTTGTGCACAGGCGAGGCGGGACGTCGGATGCCTATTTATTCAGAGACACCACCACCAAGGAAACAGTGGCGATCAAGCTCATCCCACGACCCATCCCTCCCGTGCTCAAAACCAGCATCCTTCGTGAAATATCGGTATGGGGATGGGTGAGGACTGTGAGGGGTAACCTGTGTTGTGGGTACACCTTACGTTGGTACACCTCAAGTTGGCAGCACAACCCATCGGCATCGGCCTTCTCAACCACAGATTCAAGCAGAACTCGGCTGGGGCCACAACAATGTTATCAAAGCATATGAAGCTATTCTTACCCCTACACACTTTGCATTGGTTATGGAATTTGCATCTGGTGGTAGCCTGACATCATATGTATCAGAACGGTTTAGCAAGGCCAACACCACCGGATTGTTTTTGAATGAAGACGAGGCGCGATACTTTTTCCGCGTATGTAGGGTTGAATATTGTTTGATGGTTGTTGTTGTGGGGGTGTGGTTGTATGAGCGTAGTTGTGCGTGTGTGTTCCAAGTGCAGAATACACCATTCCGTATGCAATGGACACCATTCCACTCCATCCCACATGCCTTGTGCTCTTTCCTACACAGCAATTCATTGAAGCGGTACAGTATTGCCACTCCAACAATGTTGCACATAGAGATCTGAAATTAGAGTATGTGTGTGTTTTTGTGGTGCGGGGGGGAAGTAGGGGGATGTACGTGACTACATTGGGCTGACACAGATCACATCCATCCACCATCAACACCCACCCACCCCACAGTAACACATTGCTTGATTCTCATGATCCTCCATATGTCAAGTTGTGTGACTTTGGGTTTGCCAGGTATGCATAGGATTTGTGTTTGGTTTGCATGTGTGTGGTGGTCGTTGATGGTCATTGATGATGCGTCAGACACATGCACAATAACAACTATACACACCAGCAATAACAATTATCCACGCCAACAATGTGTACCAAACAATATAGCAGAAATACATTCTCCAAACACAACAAAATATCCAAAATCCCAACACACAAAACACTCCACAAACCACAACAACAGGCAGTGGGAGTCGCATGATGCCAACATGCAGACACACATTGGGACACCAGTATACATGGCACCAGAACTTGTACAACCAGACAACCTGCCAGGCATGGGTGGGGAAGCCAGCAAGGTTGCACCTGCTGGCAGCAATGGGAAAAAGGGGTATGATGGCCGCAAGGTGGATGTGTGGGCATCTGGCATCCTGTTGCTGGTCATGCTCCTTGGCACATTCCCCTTTGATCATGTGATCAACCAAGACCCCAATGCCAAGGAAGCACACCTGGAGATCTGGTATGTGGGGTGGTCCTGGTGGTGTACGAGAGCGATATACACAGTGCAATACACATACATACATGATACACACGTACATGCATACATGATGCACACATACATGATACACACAGGATGCAGCAAATGCAGCAAAAGTGGTCTGAAATCCCACGCGTGAAGAAATCAATGGAGCGAGTACGTTGGGCTATGTGTACTAGTTGTGTGTATACTTGGTGGTTGTTCATGCACTAGGTGGTGGGTACATCCCTTGCATGCTGTATGTATACATGATCAGCACCCGGCCATGTATTTCTCCTCACAATGTATCCCCCTCCATACACAGTTGTCTGCAGAGATCAAAGACCTATTGGACAAGATCTTTGTGGTGGATGAGGGCAAGCGCATCACAGTGGATGAGATCAAGGAGCACCCCTGGTACAACAAGCCCCTGCCCGAGCCATACAAAGCAGCATGGGACAACATGCGCAAGAAGCAGGAGGAGTTGGACGAGTCGCGCAAGGATTTGCAGCGCAATGAGGTGTGTGAGTGTTTGTGTGTTTGTGTGTGCATGTGTGTCGTGCATGTCAAGATGCATGACCAACTCTTGTTGGCGATAATTTTTGTCTGCCTCTTGTTTCCAACTACCACCAACTGTACCAACACAGCAATTGAAGCAGGCGCGATTTAAGAAGCTGGAAAACTTGGTGAACTTGGCCAGCAAGCGTGCCGATTTGTCTGCTGGGGTCCCACCCACTGTGATTGTGTCGCTGCTTGAGGATGATGTGCTCAAGCCTGCAACAAAGGAGGGCATGTTTACCGTGTCGGAGTGATCTGTCGTTTTCTTTTCTTCTTCTGTGCTGCCTGGTTGGCACCCAACGCCCGTCCTGTTTTTATCATCTGTGAAAAATCTCTGTAATCTGTACACAGTTACACACAGCAAACAATCAAACCGACACGCACCGCAGCAAGTATCAGCGCGCATCAACAAGCAACACAGCCACGTACTGCAACTACAGGGGCGTCGAGCATCATTATCGTGGACCAAAGCAGCCTACTCCCAAACAAATACACCACCACAATCCCACCAGCGCACCATAACCTCTCACCTCATTACACGGTGACCAGCCGCGTTTCTGCGTGGCAGCAAGCATCCCAAACGACTTCCACACAAACCCCAGCACAGCAGCTCATGGCAGCGCACAAGACACCAGTGTATTTAAACATATACGATTTGTCAGAGTCCAACGATCTGCTGCTGTGGTGCGGGCTAGGTATTTTTCACTCGGGCATCCAAGTGCACGGCGTAGAATTTGCTTACGGTGGCCATGATTACGAAGCAAGTGGCATTTTTGCAACATCCCCCAAGGATGCACCTGGACCTGGTACGTGTGTGCATCACAACACCACCATCAGGTGCATCAAATCACCCACACACCATTCCAACACACACACAGTGGTATTCCGGCAGTCTATCATGATTGGGGAGACAGGGTTGTCGCCAGAAGAGGTGCAGATGTTGGTGCAGACGCTGGGGCAGACGTACAAGGGCAACCGTTACCACCTGCTGCAGCGCAACTGCAACCACTTTGCAAGCGACCTCTCGTACCAGTTGTGTGGCCAACACGCGCCAGGGTGGGTGAATCGACTGGCCAACATTGCAGTTGCGCTCCACTGCTTGTTGCCATCAGCATGGGTGCCCCCCTTGTCACCACCCACTGCAGTGCCAGCATCGTTCGATGATACGTATGGGGAGACGGAGCGTTTGCTTGGGCGGGGGCGGCCATCCGCATTGCTGCAGCCCGTGCATGCATAGTATGTAATGTTTTGATTTGCGGTCAACTTTGTTCGAGTGTATTAGTGTCGCATGATCCAATTATTTTGTGTTGGTTTTGATATTGATGTCTTCCTCTGTATACAAAGCACTGTGTGTAATACATTGAGCCTCTGGATATCCAGTAGTGTGGGACAACAACTTCCCATCTGATCAAACCTTGGTGACGAGCATCTTCATCGGTTGTCGCGCACCCACGCCCTAGCCAGCACGTAGGCATCAAACTTGCTTGATCTGCTTGAAGAAACTCCTCTCATTCTGCATCCACGATCCATTGTTGCACTGCCAAATCGTACATCTTGACATACAATCCATCAGCACACGGTCGACAAGCATGGACAGCGGCAGGAGGAGCACCAAAATACCCCTGCCACCCGGCACAAATGTGCTCACTGAACAAAGCAACGCCCTCAATATCAAAAGTGCAGCGTCGGCACCCATCAGCAAGCGCACTTCCACTACTGCTGCTGAGGTGTGTGCAGTGTGATATGGGCTGTGAAAACACTGCTCCACACAGCAACCCTGTATGCACATATCACACCCAGGAGCCTGGCGCACCAGCAGCAGAAGAGACATGGGATACAGTTGCCGAACAGACTGGCTGGACCATTGCCGACTGCTTGGGCCACAAATTGAGCTTTAAAAAGCGTGATGACCCCAAGATCAAGCTGGCAGCCATGACACAACACATTCGCCGCTTGCGAGCTGCTGGCTGGCACATGACCACATTGTTTGAAAAGTGTGTAATGGTGGGGTTTTGGGGGGCAGCCTGCTATGGAGATAAGAGCACTATGTATATGGTGCTTTACATTCACAATGAACACACACATCCTATGTACACATTCCACACACACATTCAATAACAACAGGCAAGAGCTGGACATTGATGCGCTGAAGAATGCTCTTGATGCAGAAGAAAACGCACGGCAGACTGACATTGCATCACATACATCCACACTCACGCAATTGCAAACAGAAATAGCCCAACTCAAGGTATATAGGTGTATTGGGTGTATAGGTGTATAGGTGTGTAGTTGTACATATGTTGTGTACGTGTACTCCTGCATGCTTGCCCATCCATTTCCATCCATTCCCACCATCCATTTCCACGCACCCCCAACACCCCCCCCAACCCACCAAAAACACAGCGTGCAGTGGATGAACGTGATACCCAACTTGCCACCGCCACAAAAACAGCACAGCAGCTCCGTGAGGAAACAGATGGTGCAAATCTGGCCCTTAATAAAGCAGTCTCAAAGCTCACGCAGTCGGAGGAGCAACGTTCTGGTTTGACTGTTAAATTACAGGAAGCTGAGGCCCAGGCTAAAAACATGACTGAATTGCATCAGCAGGCACAAAAATATCAAAGTCAACTTCAGGATTATAATGCGAAATTACAGGGGGATGTTGCAACATTGAATGACACCATCACTGCACTGCGGGTGTGTGTAGGGGTGTGGAAGTAGGGGATGTATGCACGTTGTGTGGGGGGGATGTGGTAGGTGGTGTGTACTTGTGTTTCATTTTAGTGTGTGGAGTACAAGCTTCCATTGCCCTCTGCATGTGTCAACCCACCATGTATCAACCCACCACCATCATCATATGATGGTATTGGATGAGCACCTCCCCCCCCACACCATCCCCTCTTACCTACACAACATTCCCTCTCCCCACCACAACATCCCCACCACAACATTCCCTTTCCCCACCACACCATCATCCTCTACACAACATCCCCTCTCCCCTACACCACACAGGGTGAAAAAGCAGCATGGTCTGAAGAGACAGCCACCCTCAAGGGCAAGGTGGCTGCACTTGAAACACAGCTGGAGGCACTGGTAGCATCAGAAGCAACTGCCAAGGAAGCTGCCGGACAGGCAACTGTCTTGCGTACAGAATTGGCAACGGTGAAAGAGGAACGGGATGAGTTGAAAAAGGAGTTGAAGAAAATAAAAGAGGAGCTTGACAGGTGGGGGGGGTGGAAGATTTGAGGGGGTGGGGGAGGGGAGGGCTATCTGGATGTACACATGCATCATGTACATATGCACACACATGTACACATGCATCATGTACACACACACACACACGCACGCACACGCACGCACACACACACACACACACACACACACACACACACACACACACACCATCCTTGCCCATCACCACAGCATCAAGGCCCTATCTGGCAGCAGTGTGGAGGAATTGGTACAGGAACGTGAGGCCCGGGCACTGCTTGAGAGTAGAACCAAGGCACAGGCACAGATTAATACCAACTTGCAGAATTCACTTGCATTGGTGACTGAGCAGAAGACCCTGGCTGAGGCAATGGCTGAACAACGGGGGGGGGAGGTGTGTATTTGAGAGTGAGAGTGTGTTCGAGTGAGAGTGTGTGTGTGGCGTGTGCGTGAGAGAGAGGGTGTGTGTGTGTTTGTTTGTGTGTGTGTGTGAGAGAGAGAGATTGTGTGTGTAGAGGGGGATTTGGAAGGGAATTGGGATGAAAACTTATGAATACATGACGTCTATGCATTCATCTCCAACATTTAGTACACGCACAAATGTACCACGTGTGCACAGGTTGAGCGTCTGACTGAGGCACATGCTCGTGTGTCTGACCAACTTGAGGCAGCCATGAAAAAAGTGGCTGAGAGTGAGAAAGTGCGTAGGAAGCTCCACAACACAATTCTGGTATGGTGGGTACATGGAAGGAGAGCGGATGGATTGACATGTAGAATGACCACTCAACACAGCGACAACTGTTGTTTCTAACAACACACTCGTTAACACATAACAACTGTTGTTTCTAACAACACTTGTACATGACATCGTACATGACATCGTACATGACATCATAGCATCATAACATTGCAACAGGAGCTCAAGGGTAATATTCGGGTGTTTTGTCGTGTGCGTCCTCCCATCCCTGATGTGGAGGAGTGTGACATGCCCACTGGGGAGCCTGTGTGCCTGGTTGATGATGGTAGGGTTATGGTAGGGTGATGGTAGGGTTGGGCGTGTTTGTGTGCCTGGTTGATGATGGTAGGGTGTTTGCCAAATGTTTGCACTTAATTGTGTGTCATGGTGATGCGCACATGGTGGTTGTGTGGTGAGACATACGTGTGTATTGACCATCATAGGTACACCATCGTTTTTACTATCATTCCACCTCTGTGTGGTAGTGATGCACAGATGCCAAACACCACCCACACACCCCCACCACCACCCACCCCATCACACAGAAGATGCAGAAAACCGCACCCTCAACCTCCACGTCTTCAACACCGAACGCAACCAAGTGCAAAAATACAACTTTGCCTTTGACCGCGTCTTTGGCCCCACAGCTGGTCAAACAGAGGTCTTTGAGGAAATTGAACAACTTGTACAAAGTGCCATGGACGGTTATAAAGTGTGCATTTTTGCCTATGGTCAGACCGGCAGTGGGAAAACACACACCATGCTGGGTCGCCCTGGTGATCATGGCATGATCCCCCGTGCCATGGATATGCTCTTTAGCACCAGCAATGCCCTGGGGAAACAAGGTTGGAAATTTGAGCTGCGGGCCAGCATGCTTGAAATCTATAATGAAGAGTATAAGGACCTGCTGGGCAAGGGCCCCCCTGCTGGGAAAAAGCACCAAGTCACCCACACACCCCTGGGCACTACCGTGAGCTTCCTCGAGGTGGTGGATGTGACAAAACCACAAAAGGTGGCGTCGCTGCTGGAGCGGGCAATGCAGCAGCGGGCTGTGGGGGCGACGGCAGTGAATGAACACTCCTCACGAAGTCACTTTGTGTTTATGTTGCAGATTGATGGTGTGAATGAACAGCGACAGCAGGAAGTACATGGTATATGGAGGGGTGGTTGGTTGGGGTGTGTGGTGGTTGGTTGGAGTGTGTGGTGGTTGGTTGGGGTGTGTGGTGGTTGGTTGGGGACAGTGTGTGGGTTGTGATGTGTCGTGGGTGGGTGGGCTCGGTACTCCTCCTACCTCTTTGGTGCTTTTATACATACCGCATATGCATACCGCATATACATGGATTACCTTGCCTCTTCCTCTGCACCTCTCCTTCTACACACTTGGCACACACACTTCACCCACCCACCCACTTTTCACACATGCTTGACACACACACTTCACACCCCCCCCTCCACACACACAGGTGCTCTTAACTTGATAGATTTGGCAGGCAGTGAACGCCTCAGTCGATCATTAGCCACTGGTGAACGACTCAAGGAAACACAAAACATCAACAAGAGCCTCAGTGCACTTGGTGATGTCATCATGGCACTCGCCAGCAAGGAGCAACACATACCCTACCGCAACAGCAAGCTCACCTATCTCCTGCAACAATGTCTGGGTGGGGATGCCAAGACCCTCATGTTTGCCAATGTGGCCCCCACTGTGGAGTCTGCACAGGAGACCTTGTGTTCATTGAGGTTTGCGTCCAAGGTGAATGCATGTGAGGTGGGGCAGGCAAAGCGCAATGTGGGACAGGCAAAGGGGAGCACATGAATGTAGGCAAATACCAGAGGGGGGACATGAACTCATGTGGGCAATACCCGTGGGGGCACGTGAATGTGGGCAATACCCGTGGGGGCACGTGAATGTGGGCAATACCCGTGGGAGCACATGAACGTAGACATCCGAGGGACCCCCTTATAAGACAAACGAGTTGAGGTTTTGTTGTTGTTTTTGGGGGTGGGCTGGAGACACATCGGTTATTGGGGTGTGTTTGGGGCACGTGCATGTTTACGTGTACATGGCGTCATCATCATCGGTATCATTACACAACATCTTGAGTATGGTATGTGACACAAAAACACTGTTTCTCGTCCAAAAATACACACGATAACAACATGGTAATTACAACTACAGCACACACTCGCACACATACAGACTGCACATAAAGAACAATAATACCACACACCATCTCGAAAAAACCGTCTCACAGTCGAGAAAACATGGGTTTTCGTCGCTGTTGTGCTGCTTTCACTGCTTCTTGTGCATCGCTGCTTTGTATCAACATGGCACTGTTCCATGTTGCCACATACTCGAGGCCCTCCTTGACTGTGTGCTCCCTGTGTGTGTGTTTTGGATGTTGTATGTGTGTGTTGTATGAGGGTGCGTATGTGTGGGTGTCGTATGTGTGTGTGTTGTATGTGTGTGTGTGGGTGCATGTGTGGTGCGCATGAGTGGGCGTGTATGTGTGTGTGACCATGATGCTAATCATCGGCACCCACTGCCCGCCCCAAACAACAAAGCACCCTGCAAAGCAACCCACACCCACCACACATCATCATAACACACCGTGCATGTTGCAACACACGCTTTGTCCCCACAACAGCCAGTGGAGATTTACGTGCCAGCCCCTGCACCACCTTGCGTGCAGCATCAAGCAATGCGTTGTTGTTGGCAAACACTGCACTCACGAGTCCCATTGCTTGTGCATCACTGCTGTTGACGGTGCGCCCAGTCAAACACAAATCACATGCTGCACCTGATGATAACGAATGAATTGAATGTGTGTATTTGGCAGGGGGGGGGGATGTGGATGTGGGGGGTACATCGTACATGGATGTGATGATGCAACCTATGCAACCATACACCTACCATATCCAACAATGTGTGGTAGGCGCTGCAATGTCCCCAAATCAGCAGTGATGCCTACATCCACCTCTTTAACACTAAACGTGGCATCTGATGCTGCAAACCGAATGTCACATGCCGTGATCAGATCCACCCCAGCACCAACACAAGCACCATGGATGGCCACAACCACGGGCCATGGAAAGGCTTCAATGGAATTGAATGCCTCCTGCATGTGGAGAATGTCTGTACGTGCAGCATACCGTGCACGTGCTGGGCATCCACTGGATGCTGATGCACTGCTGCCAAATTGCGAACTGAAGTAGGCCAAGTCTATACCGGCACAGAAATTTTTGCCCGAGGCGGTAATCAACACAGCACGCACATCTGCATGGGCCCGTAGGATGCCAAAGGCCTAAAGGGGTGGGTAGATGGGGATGGTGAGGCCATGAGGAAGATGGTGATGGACCATGAGGACGATGGTGAAAGATCATGAGGATGATGGTGATAGACCATGAGGACGATGATGACGACCATGAGAACGATGTTGATGGTGTGGACCACGATACTTTCCACCAATTATCCATCAACATACCTCTGCAAAGTCTTTCCACATCTGTGCGTTGAAGGCATTGGATTTGGAGGCCCGATTGAGCAGAATTTCAGCTACCCAACCATCACATTTAACTTCAATTGTTTGCAACAGCTCCTTCCACATCGTTGTGTGCTCAATTACAAGTGTTGCCTGGGATCACTACTCAATTAATCAAAAACCAACAAGAAAACAAACAAAAAACTACCAAAAAAAGGTCAAACAAGATGACAAAAAAACACTAATCACCGTGCCCAACTAATCGTTGTGCATGTGGTGTGCGTGTTCGCGCCCCACCCCCACCTTGCCGCCCTGTCCGCCGCCATCCCTGTATCATCCCTGCGAGCTTCAAAAACCCCCACCCTGTCACCAGCTCCATGATGAGCACCAGGAAAAACACGCCCACACCATGCATCACCAACCACAGCGACCCTGCTGGGGTGGTGAGCCAATCTGTGTAGGATGTGCTGTCATCCACATCCTGTTGAGGGAAAGTGGTTTGTGGTGGTGGTGGAATGTGGTGGGATGCACACATATGTGCTGTGTTGTTGGCGGGCACCACCGACATGGCCATCACCACCAATCACTGTCATCCAATCCATCCACAGATCCACACACAGCACCATCATCTCATACCAGTGCTTGTTCCTGCAATGCATCTGCACTCCTCAGCAGCATCATCAACCGCTCATGCCTACTCAACACACGACCACCACCATGCACACCATTGTGCAGCCCCCCCACATCTCCACTGTCACCTTTAATCATGTCATTATCATTACTCCCACTGCTCTGCAACCCACCTTGTTTCCCACCCTTGTTCCCACCATTCCTACCACCACCACTGACAGTATCCCCCACAGTAGGGGGTATCAGTTTATCAACCAGGTCAGGGTGCTTCCATAACTTGAATAGCAGGGTGAGGCGATCCATGAAGAATTTACTCAAGCGTGCACCCAATTCCACATCCTATGGGTGTGGTAATAATTAAATGCAATAAGAAGTATAAAGGATCCCCAGGGGGGGTGGAATACGTGTGGTACCATCAACACCAACACCACCACGACCACCACCACGACCACACCCACCCACATATGTGTGTGTAAAAATACACACACACACCAACAAACACCCACACCTGCAGGTTGTCAGCCTCTGCTCTCTCTAAAAACTCCTTGAGCAACACGGCAGTAGGTACAGTGGGATTTTGCTCCAACCACTCAGCACTGAAATTGGTAAAGCGTGCTCGTATATGCACAGTAAGGGTGTTGGACATTTGATCTGTGCATGAGGCGTCACACAGGGGGGTGCCCATGAGTATGCTTTCCAACCTTGTGTATGGGGGTGGGGGTTATGAATAGCGTGGGGGTGGGTGTATATAGCAATACACTGCGTGTATGAAAACAGCACATACACCCACACACACCTACCTTTCAATTGCACACCCATTCAGCACCCATTCAACACCCATATAACACCCATTCAACACCCATTCACCCCCCCACACACACCTACCTTTCAATCACCCCCAGTGGGTCCCCCCCGCCTCCCCCCAGGTCTGTTTGTTGAAAGCCAGGGTCAAACATGGTGTACCCCCTACAGAAGGCATACCCTGGAGCAGTGGGGCCTATGCCAAACAGGTTCCATACGATCTCAAACATCATTGCATCTGTGTTGTGGGGATGGGGGTGTGTAGGAGTGTGTGTATGGAGAGGTGTGTGTATGGAGGGGTGTGTGTATGGAGGGGTGTGTATGCAGCAATAATAGTGCTTGATGATGCACATGAATATACACAATACCCACCCACACCCCACAATACATTCCGCCAACACACATTCTCCAACACACATTCCCCAACACCCACCAACCCACCCACACCACAAAACTTACCCCCAGAATGCTTCCACATCTTTGCCAGCTCCTCCTCCACCTCTGCAAACGTGGCCCTCTGCATCAGCCCATGACTTAACAACGTCCCCGCCCCACCATGCTGCATGTACCAAAACCCTGGTCGAGGAGCCCATGGTTTATCGGGGCGGACCCTCATGGCGTTGATGCGCTCGGGGGGTTCAATGGCTGGGTCGTTGCCGCATGTGTCTGACCAGAATGCGTTCAGGTTGTCTGACTTGCATAATACCTCTGGTGTGCATGGACATGCCTGGGTGGGGGTGGGGGTGAGTGTGCGTGTGGGGGGGGGAGTGTGTGTGTGTGTGTGTGTGTGTGTGTGTGTGTGTGTATGTGAGAGAGAGATAACACTGTGGTTGGAATGAGTACACACAGAGTCTCATCACAATGATGCACACACAACATCACCCTGCAAAACATAAACATCATCTATACTTTGCAAAACACAAGCATCAGCATCATACCACAGGTGCATGCCACTTCCACTCCCCAATATACCCCACACACTGGCCACTGTCAATCAAGGGGTCCGTGTAGTTGCAGGGGAGACAACGGGGGGCTTCGCTACTGTGGTGTTGCTCACTGTCTGTGTGTGTTGGGGGGTGAGTGTGTGTGTGTGTGTGAGAGAGAGAGAGAGTGTGTGTGTGTGTGAATGTGTGTCAATCGCTTTCCTAGTGTAAGTAGTTTTGTGAGACCATGTTGTTTTCCTCATCCCCTTGTCCTCCACACATCTCACTCCCCCTTTCCCTCCCCCTCAATCTCCTCATCCACACATCCCATCCCCCCATTATATTCTACACAGAGATACTACCCCCCCCCCCCCCCCCCCCACCCCCCCCCCCCCCCAATACCCACCCACTCCCCCCATCATTCCCTCCCTCAATCCCCCCCATACACACCCACTCCCCTCTCATTTCCCCCCTCATCATACTTGGGGGGCCCTGATTCAAAAACCACAGGGCATCAGATATCATGTAGGGCACCTCCTCATCAAGTGAACTGAGGTAATGAAGCAAATTGTCAACCACCCACAACGTGTCATCATCACCGTATAAAATCCACTTGTAGGTGCCGTGAAACATGTGGGCAGCGAGAAAGGGGGCAATGGCAGCACTGTGTGGGGGTGATTGGGGTGGAAGTTGGTTTGGTGTGTGTGTAGGGTGTTGTTGTTGTTCATGATGTTGTTTGTGTGAGAGAGCAGTGAGCATGGATATATTGGAGCTGTGAACAATGTGTGCTTGTGTATGTGCCTTTGTTATTGTGTGCCTTTCTTTGTGATACCCATACATTACTTTGATAATAGTAAATGCACCACCAGCACCACCACCACCACCAACAACAACAACAACAACTACTACTACAACACCACACACCGCAAGTCCCCTGGGAGTGCCTTTTGCTCCCCCAACACCTCACGATATGTTCCCCATGTTTCCTTATACTCATTGTGGGGATCCTGTGTGTGTGACAAGGGATAGTGTGCAGGGTGTGATGGGTGTGTGGAGTGGTGACTGGTGCACCCCCCAGTGCACCCCACTTGTGTCTACGCACCCCCCTTTTCTGGTTGCACTGCTCCTCCCTCCACACCAGAGACCTACCGGAAACATGCGGCGTATTTCATGCTTGGGTATGCGTTCGGTGAGGATGAGGGTGCGTATGCCCTTGCGGTATACCCGTGTGTTGCGGACAAGATGGAGACGCTCGGTGTTGGCAGGAATGACAATGAGCAAATCATCTCGTGTAATCTTTGGTTTCCTGATGGAATAGTATGTAGAAGCAATTGCGTGTAGAAAACATGGTGTTCAACAACGGAAACACTGGGGAATTGATGGAAAACGTACCCATCGGCTGGGGCTGTGCGGGCTGCATGCAGTCCAGATCGTCCACAGTAACAATACAGGAATAGCAATGCTATCCATGATGTGTAGCTGCTCATAGTAGCCACTGTGTTTACGACATCATCGTTGATGCCCTATAGAATCAAGTTTTCCACACCTACCATCAGTCTTTGTTACCATTTGTAACCTACTAGCATGACATACTAGAATGAATGTTTTGGGGAAACATATACCATCATTTCAAAAAGCACCACATCTCTGATGTGTCACCCACATCTCTGATGTGTCACCATCGTCCACCAACACACCACCATTACACATACCACCATGGTTTGATGGGCCCCAAGTACCGTGGCCGCTCGACCCAATTATCTTCTGGTGGTATCTCAGGCCACTTGGGATGCCGTAGCCCCAAGCGCACCACCAAATCATCCACAGGAATGTGATGCTTCCCAGGTGCCAACTCCAGCACCACTTTGCCCTGATCACGTGCCAAATCACAGGGATCTGGGATACTCAGCAGCCCACCAATCAGAGCCTTGACCACGTTGCGTGGGTGGGTACTCCCAATCACCTTGACACCCACGTCAGTAAACCCAATGAGAGAGAGAATGTCCTTGATATTGTCATTGGCCACCAGGCCCCGACCGATTGCCTTGGGCCATATGTTGACACGTGACTTGACATACTTGAAGGTGGTGGGAAAGTAGACGGAGCTGCGTCTGTAGCGTGGGATGACGACATGGTTTTTCAATGCACGCACATGGGCCTTGCGCAGGGCGGTGTTGACATGCAGTGACTTGCCCTTGCCAATCCCAACAGCACCCTGTTGTTTTTGATTGTGGATGGTGGTTGTGGATGCGTATTGGATATGATCGTGTAGGTTATTTTTGCAATTGACATGTGCATGTCATCATCAACGTCTTCACCCCCACACATCATTTCCATACCTCCCCGTTGCCCACAAGCACCATGGCACTGTATCGCTGGATGCGTCCCTGGCGTGTCACCTTGGTGATGCGGTTGATATCGATGAGCTTCATGCGAAACCGATACCATCCCTGTGACTCGTTCTCTTCTATGATGCGCTTGTACTCTGCCTCCTGATCCAGGGTGGGTAGGCTATCCTTCATATATTGACGCAACAAAAACCTGTTGTGGTGGGGTGTATTAAGGTCATTGCAAAACAAGGAATGCACCACATGTGTGTGTCACCCATCATCAATCACATCTGCAATCATCCCCAACATGAAAGCACCCCCCCTCACAACGTACAGTTGTCTCTTTTTTGATGCACGCTTGATTTCTTGTACCAATGGATCATCATCATCTTCCTCATCACTGTCTGGCCCAAAGTACTCATCATCCACCAATTCCTGCACTGGCCGGTCAGCATCCTGATCGTTTATGTCGTCACGTGCATCCACCTCTTGGCCACCATCTGCAAATCCATCTTCAGGGTCGAGACTTTGTTTCAATGAACTGTCATCTTCTGCAAGCTCCTTGGGTAAGGTTTCACTGAGGTCTCCTGGGTACGTCTCATGGGATGGTGGTCGCAGGCGATTGCGCTCAAAGCATGGGGGTGTGCCCATGGTGATGCAGCGATGCTGCTGTGGGGTGGCCGCCTGTGTGGGAGTTTTATTTGAATGTTCACACTTATCAAGACACACCACCAACACTCCCACCAACACCACAATCACAGTGCATTGCCGTACATTGCTGGCCAAAACATGCAACCACATGCTTGCTATTGATGGATCTGGGGTACGTGCAGATAAGCAGGATGCAATGCTTTGTAGGCCAGCAGGTGTGGACAGCAACTTGGAAGCCTGCCGGCTTGAGAGCATGCTCCACACATGCCTCATGGCTGTACAAGAGGCTGTGTTGATGCCCTAGTATTTCTTGTCAGTTGATCAACAACACGTACATCATCAAGTGGAAAATGTGATGGTACGATAACGTGGGGGAGCAGCAAAAACAACTCGTTTGCCCAAGAAATAAAAACCTGCACATGGTTGCATTGCCACGCATCAATTTGCCCGCTAACAACCCATATCCCACTGCAAGTACAGTCTGCATTAAGCCCCGCCCAAGCAAGCAGCACACACGCTGGAAACAAGCCAATCTACTACGTCCGATGCAGCTCCTCACAACTCGTCCCCTGGCTACCCCATGCACAAGGCGCAGCACGCGTGTCACCAGGTATGTCATGATAGCCCTACGCAGCATATGGTAGGGCATACAGCACACTTCCCCGAGTTCCGAGGTCCCGATGGTTGGTGATCTGCTCCAATCCACAGGCAGCGTGGCACTGCAGTGCAACCCAAGGCTTTTTTCGGCATCTTGTACGTGTCGTGAGGGTGTGGGGACTGCTGATGACGCGTTACCTTTTTTGTGTATGCGATCATCACCAACCTCAAACGCTGTCCCTACAGTGACAACTCCCCCGAGGCACAAGCACGCCGTGAGGAGGAGCGCAGGAAAAAGGAAGAGGCCAAGGAAGCAGAGTACATTCGCCAGCAGGAGGTGTTGATGAAGCGACGCACTGGCGAGTGGCGCAATGTATGCGGGGCAATAAACGGTGGTGTCCTCATTGCGTACTGTGTTGAAGTGGTGGCTCTTGGGTTCATCATACTACCACTCACATAATTTCAATCATACCGCCCGTCTTTCATCACCTCGTCACCTTGATAAAAACCTAATTTCACCCACACACAGGAGGTTGCACAGCGCCGTGGGCAGCAGTATGTGGAAAAGCGCACAGGCAGCATCGAGCCCGAGCCTGAGCTCCCATGGGCAGAGCAGAAGCGACTGATTGAGGAGGCTGCACGTGCTGCTGAAGCTGCAGAGGAGGCTGCTAAGCAAGCCAATGTGCCCAAGTGATGAGCCTGACCATGATCCATACGGTAGAGGGGTACAGTTTTTGTGGAGAGGGCATGTGCTTGTACGTTGCCAAAATGCATAAAACATATACATTTGTTGGTGGTGTTTGTTCAGCGGTGGTCGAATTCGCATGTGATTTGATGTTTGATAAGCGTTTCTATGAAGAGCGTTTCTATGAAGAGCAACACATAAAAAGCCTTTATGAAAACATATTGGTGTAATCTGTTGGTATTATTGTTGCAGTAATATTGCAATTGCACCAACACAAAGCACAAGGCTCAAACAACAAAAGGCTGGCATCTTGAGATTGACCCTCCCCTCGTTACCTCGTTACTCTTCCCAGTCTCAATGCTTGAAAAGCTGTGCAACTGCATGTGCTTGTGATAAACATGTCCAACTCACTCGCATCCTCTGCGTCTTTGCAGCCAACGAGCAGCATGTGGAATACATCCTCGGCCCAGCTGCGTCGCTGTGTCACTAGCTTGCAATGTAAACACTTGTATGCCATCTGCAATGGGTATCTAAAGCCATACGGTACGTTTTGAGAGGGTGTTGTTGAGAGGAGTTATGGGTTACCATTGTGGAGCGCTTGCTGCTTGGTATTGCACAGGTCGTGAAGCCCTACGAGGCCCAGGCAAGCATGGTCTGGTGGCACACAAATCAAGGCATACCATGGCAATAGCAGCAACAAGCACAGAAACTACCGCCGTGTCGTCCCCCAGCACATCTCCTGCACCCCCTGCCCTGGTGTGTTTGCCTGTTGTACCCAGGGTGTACGCACCTGTGGGCAGGACTCCTATTGCATGCACATTATGACATTTGCATGCACATTATGACATTCGCATGCCTGTGACATCTAAACGCAATTAAGACCAACATGTGTCACACACACACATCCTCATCCTCATCACATCCTCATCACTATACACAGACGGGTGCAGAAATTCGTGAGCGCTTTTTGGCCTTTTACGAAGGCAAGGGACACACTCGTATGCCCTCCAGTTCCCTGGTTCCGGAAGATCCCACTGTGCTGCTGACTATTGCTGGCATGTTGCAATTCAAGCCTGTGTTTCTGGGGCAGGTCAGTGAGAGGGTGTGAGTGTGTGTGTGAGAGAGAGTGTGTGTGTGAGAGTGTGTTGTGAGAGGTGTGTGAGAGAGAGGGCCTAAGGGAGAGTGTATGTGTGAGGGTGTGTGTGCATGCATGGCAGTGTGACATGTGTCACCCCACATTATACACTACACCCACCACCACACCCACACCACACCCTACACACCAAACCACCCCCCATACTTAATAGGAACCTCGTGCTGTTCCATGTGCCACTACCACCCAGAAATGTGTGCGCACCAATGACATTGAAAACGTGGGTGTGACTGCTCGACACCATACATTTTTTGAAATGCTGGGCAACTTTTCCTTTGGCGATTACTTTAAAGAGAAGGCTATAGAAATGGCTTGGGAGCTGACAACAAAGGTGTGTGAGAGTCTGGGTGGGTGGGTGAGAGAGTGTGTGTTTTGTAGTGTGTGCGTGTGTGAGAGAGTATGTGTGTATGTGTGTGTGTGAGAGAGAGAGTATGTGTGTGTGAGTGTGTGTGAGTGTAAATATGTATGCGTTGCCTTTAGCTTTACCCCATGAGTGTGTGACCCATCCGTTTGCACCCCCCTCCCACCATCACCCCCACCCACCCCCTCCCTCACACATGCGTACAGGTGTTTCAGGTCCCACAGGAGCGTGTGTGGGTGAGTGTGTATGAGGAGGATGACGAGGCGTATGCGTTGTGGAGGGATGTGGTGGGTGTGCCAGAGTCACGTATCAAGCGCATGGGGGCTGCTGATAATTTTTGGGCATCCGGGCCCACTGGTATGAAAAACAAGGGGGAAGTGTATGAAAAACAAGGGGGAAGTGTATGAAAAGAAAGGGGGGAGTGTATGCATTGAAACGGCGGGTTGGGAGGGGGTATAGGAGCGGATGAGTGGTGTTGTACAGCACCTGTGCATGCACCCACTGCACCCCCCCCACACACACACATGCACCCCCTCCCCCACCATGTGCAGGTCCCTGTGGCCCCTGTTCAGAACTCTACTATGATTTCCACCCAGAACGTGGTCTACAAGGTGCCGACCTGGAAGACGACACCCGCTTTATCGAATTCTACAACCTGGTGTTTATGGAAAGCAACAAGGGCCCGGATGGGGCCCTCTCTCCCCTTGAAGCAAAAAACATCGACACAGGCATGGGGCTTGAGCGCATGGCGCAGATCCTCCAGCAGGTACCGAATAACTATGAAACAGATTTAATCTTTCCTATTGTACAGCAAGCAGCCAAGGTGGCCGGGGTGGAATATTCTTCGGCAGATGCCCGGACGCAGACGGCACTGAAAGTGATTGGCGATCATATACGAGCGGTGGCGTATTTAATTAGTGATGGTGTGACGCCGAGTAATGTGGGGAGGGGGTATGTGGTGCGCAGGCTGCTGCGTCGAGTGATATTAAAGGTATGGGTGGTGGTGGTGTGTGGTAGCGGTGGAGTGATGGGGTGGAGGGAGGGTTGGAGGGGTAGGGAGTGTATGCTGTGCTGTTTCTGTGTACAAGTGATTTTGTTTGTGAATATTCTGCGTTGTTATTGTTGTTCCTGTTGCTGTTGCTGCTGTTGTTGCATCTTGGTATGTATAAAAACACACACTACAAACCCACCCACAACACACAAATACCTCAAGTTCACCCCCAATACACACACACAAACACACAAACACACACACACTCACCCCACACAACAGGGTCGTCTGTTGGGCATTCGAGAGCCCTTCACCCCCGCTGTAGCCCAAGTTGCAATTGACCTCAGTACTGGATGTGACGCTCAGGTAACTCAACAATCATCCCGGATCCTCCGGGAACTGCAACGTGAAGAGACACGGTTTCTGGCAACATTGGAAGCAGGGCAGAAGGTGCTGCAGCAGGTGATTGATGAGGCGGTGAAGAAGAGTGGGGGGAATGCAGGGGAGGTTTCTGGGAAGCAGGTGTGTGTTTGGTGTGTACATGATTACGTATGATTACACACTGTTGTGTTTGTGTGTGTTTGTGTGTGATGTACATATATGTTTCATACCCAGAACCACACAATTCTGCATACAACTCCATCCCTTGTCACCCCATCCCTTGTCACCCCACCTCACCTCACCGCTTTTCACCTCACCCCATCCCCACTCATACCTCACGCCCCCCCCAGGCATTCCTCCTGTACGACACCTTTGGCTTCCCACTGGAAATCACACAAGAACTTGCAGCTGAACAAGGTTTGACCGTTGACCTTGAGGGTTTTTCACATGAAATGGAGGCACAGAGGCAACGAAGTAAGGAGGCACTGAAGACAGTGGACCTGACTGCCCAGGCTGCCTTGGGGGGGTTGGTGGCTGAGGTGCGTTTGTGTGCGTGTGCGTGGTGTGCGTGTGAGTGGTGTTAGTGGTGTGCGGGGGGGGAATGGTGTGCGTGGTGTGAGGTGGTGTGGGAGGATGTATGCAATAATATAATATAATATAATATACGACACGTGCAATACAGTAGAATGCGTACGACACATGCAATAAACAAGACACATGCAATACAAAACACAACACACACACACACACACACACACACACACACACACACACACACACTCCTACGATCCCTTGCCCATCAGGTGGGTGAGACTGAGTTTCTGGGGTATGATGACCTCACTGCTGAGGGTGCCGTGGTGGCAATCATGCGTGATGGGGCAAGTGTGACCAGTGCAAGTGCAGGTGTGTTTGTGAGTGGGTATTTGTGTGTGTGTGTGTGTGTGTGTGTGTGTGTGTGTGTGTGTGTGTGTGTGTGTGTGGTGTGTGCACGTGTATTTGTGAGTGGGTGTGTGCATGGGTGCATGGGCGAGTACGTTGTGGGTGCATGGATATACATGGTGTATGGATGCGTGTATGTGATGACCATGATCATCATGCTGTTGACCGTCATGCCCACATTGACCATTATGCTCGTTGACCAACCTCAACCACCCATCCCCAACCTCTTCTCTCTCTCTCTCTCTCTCGCACACACACACACATACACACACACCAAATGAAAAACACAGGTGATACAATAGAGCTTGTACTGGATCGCACCCCCTTTTATGCTGAATCAGGTGGTCAAATAGGTGACCATGGTATCATCACAGTCCCTGGTCAACACCCTGGTCAACCCCCAGCTGCAGTGCTTCATGTGGGGGATGTTACTAATGCAGCAGGGGGGGATTTGTCAGTGCATAGGGCAGAGGTGCTCCAGGGTAGGGTGCAATGTGGAGACAAGGTGTGTGTGTGTGTGGTGTGGGTGTGGGTGTGGTGGGAGCGTTGCACGTATGTGCTTGGGATGTGAGGGATAAAGTGCAAGGGATAAAGACCTGCATGTGTATGTGGCAAGATGTACACTAGAAACCACACACACACACACACACACACACACACACACACACACACACACACACACACACATACACACACACCCGACACTCATACACACACTCTCACACCCACCCACCCACATATATAACACACAAAACACTCCCGCACACAGGTGGTAGCAGAGGTGGACCCCAGCAAACGTCACAGGGCCCGTTGCAATCACACCTCCACACACTTGTTGCAATCTGCCCTCAAGCAAGTATTGGGTGATGAAGTGTCACAACAGGTGTGGGGGGTTGTTTGTGGGGGGGGGGGATACGTTTGTGTGTGTGTGTGTGGAATATGTGTATGTGCCACTGCATGATCTTTGCATTGTACACACATGAGGGAATATGTGTATGTGCCACTGCATGATCTGCATTTTACACACATGATATAATACATACCAACAACAAACAAACAAACACAGGGTTCTCTTGTGGAGTTTGACCGTCTTCGCTTTGACTTCAACCTGCCCCGCCCCATGACCCCCCAAGAAATCAACACCGTAGAGACCCTCATCAATTCCTGGATCCAGTCCTCCACAGCGTTGACCACACGCGTCATGCCGTTGACCGAAGCCAAGGCGGGGGGTGCAACAGCCATGTTTGGGGAAAAGTATTCTGATGTGGTGCGGGTGGTGGAGGTGCCGGGGGTGTCTATGGAGCTGTGTGGGGGCACCCATGTGGCTTCCACTGGTGATATTGGTGGCTTTAAAGTGCTATCGGAGACTGGTATTGCTTCTGGTATGTGTTTTTTGCGGGTGTTGTGGGTGGGTGTTGTGGGTGGGTGTTGTGCATGGGTTGTTGCGTGTGTTTTGGGAGTGTGTGTGTTTTTGGGGGGGTAGGGGTTTGTATTGTTGTAGGATGTGCATGCCAACTCACCCACACCCACATCCACATCCACACCCACACCTCATCACCCACTCCTAGGTATTCGTCGTATAGAGGCAGTGAGTGGTCCTGCCCTCATTGATTATGTAAACACACTGGATACTATTGTACGTGGCCTCAGCAGCACATTCAAGGTCAAGCAAGAAGATATACCACAACGAGTAGCAGGTGTGTGTGTGGTGGGGAGGAGTAGCAGTAGGGGAGGAGTGTGTGGGGGGAAGTAGTACTACGTGTGATGATGCATTCTTCACAATAGTGCATACAGCCCAGTGCAGTACAATACTCCGAGTACCACCCCACATACACACCACATACACACCACATACACACCACATACACACCACACAGATCTGCTCAACGACCTCAAGGCAAAAGAAAAGCAAATAGAAACCCTCAAATCATCCCTCGCACTGGCAAAGGCAGCCAACCTGGGGGGCCTGGCAGTGACCACAGCAACAGGGGCCCCCTATGTGGTGGAGCGCCTGGATGGGGTGGATGCCAAAGCCATGCAAGATGCTGCTGCGAGTGTGCAGGCACAGCTGGGGGAACAGGGTGCCGTGGTGTTGGGGGGGAGCCCCGAGGAGGGGAAAGTGGTGCTGGTTGCTGCCTTTGGGAAAGAGGTATGGGTGGAGGATGGAGGATGGGCGGCAACCCATGAGTGTGGTGTAGACATGGTGTAGACATGTGTAGACGACAGGGTATGTAGAAATGCCAGAATGTGGATACACTCGTGTGTGCACACCTCACACCTAGGTAATCTCCAAGGGATTGCAGGCGGGCAAGTTTGTGGGTGGCATTGCCAAGTTGTGTGGAGGTGGAGGCGGTGGCAAGCCCAACCTGGCACAAGCAGGTGGGAGGGACGCGAGCAAGCTGGATGAGGCATTGGCAAGTGCAAAGCAGCAGCTGGAAGAGGGGCTTGGGGCTTGATGATGGGGGGAAGCGTGTCATGTGAGGATGGTTTACCTCCCAACTATATTATAAATATTTCTGTGCATTCAAAGCAGCAGTATACACCCTCTTTTCACGTAGTACAACACAACAGTACACGCAAACAACAGCAACACACAGCAACTTACAGCAGATGTCACGTGCACTGCAGCGGGCGTGGGCCCTTGCAAGGAGCAGTGCCACTGCATTGGGGACGAGAGCAGTTTCTACGTCTGCTGTGGGTCATGCACCAATTCCTATAGAGCTGGAGCCATACTGCAGACAACGACAGATCGTGTTGCTAGGGCAGCGAGTGCCCTTTGTTGCTCCAGCTGCGTGGCTTGCTTCCAACGCAATTGTTGTTGGAGATGTAGATGTGATGGACAAGGTGGGTTGAAGAATATGTTGGGGTTGGTGGTGGAATGCACAAGCAGGTCGTTGCATGGTGAGGCATACAAACCACAGGTGAGCATCTGGTATGGCTGTGTCTTGCGAGGTGATCTCAACAATATTTTCATAGATGCTTGGAGCAACATCCAGGACCGCACAGTCATCCACGCAGCCAGGTAATTGGTGATGTACATCCTATTGATTGCAGCACTCACCTCGTACCCAGCACACCTCATTCCCACGTGATCACCTCATCCCCACGCCATCACCTCATCCCCATCAAACCCAGGACATCACCCACTGGCCTGCCCGCACACACACGCATCGGCAAGCATGTCACCATCGGTGCAGGCTGCACCCTGCGTTCATGCACAGTGGAGAGCGAGGTGATTGTTGGGGCACGCAGCATATTGATGGAGGGCAGCTATGTAGAAAAGCATTCCGTGTTGGAGCCAGGGACAGTGGTGCCACCTGGGCGGCTCATCCCCTCGGGGCAAGTGTGGGGTGGCAACCCTGCGCACTACATTCGGGACTTGACAAAAGACGAGGTAGTGGGGGTTGTGACTACAGATGATTTGTGGGGGTTGAAACTTGTTTGGTGAGTTTGCAAAACCCAATGCAGTCCCTTGCTGTTTTGTATGGTTTCACATCAACCACCACCCCTCCGAAATAACCCCTCCCACACACCACAACAGATTGCTGAAATCTACTATATCGCAGAGGCAACATTCCCTGTGGTAAACATACATGCAGAGGAGGATGTGGAGGATTCATTTGCATACGTAGACGCAGACAAGATTCGTGAGCAACTGACTGCATTCCCTGCGTATCGGTCGTATGTACAAGTGACACCCATTACCAGAGCAGGGGCAGTGGAGATTGCGCCTGATGCGCACAACAGCAATGCGACAACAGAAAACTAGATCTGTCTTGTTGTTTGGTTTTTGATGATCCGGGTGTCGACCCCCCAATACATAGGGTGTGTTACCCCATTATAAAAAACGTGCTGTTGTCCGTGCTTGTAAATAGTGTATGCTGCTTATTGCGTTTCAATCATGCAGCTCGTATTGCATCCATGCGCGCCAAAGCGGTTGGGGGAGTGGTTGGAAAGGAGGAAACCCATCAAGTCTCGATGCCATAGGCGTGCTGTGTCGGTACAAGCCAAAAGCACCCAACTGCCATTAGTTGTTGTAGGATCCATCAATGCTGACTATGTGCTTTCTGTAGATCGATTGCCACTGGCTGGGGAAACCTTGTCTGCATCAACATTAGACATCTTTCCGGGGGGCAAGGTACTGCTGGGTGGCGGTGAGGGGACCACATGCAGCAGCACTCCAGCAGCATTCTACACACACAGGGGGCCAATCAGGCTGCAGCAGCAGCGCGCTTGGGGTACAACACGTATATGATCGGTCAGGTACACACACTGAGGGGGTCTTCACAGCATGCACCCCCACCAAACCCACGCACACCACCATGCACATCAGGTGGGGTCAGAGGGTCCTTCCCAGCTGCTACGAGATGCAATGACATCGTGTGGGGTTAATGATAGCTTTGTGCGACAAGTGGATGGGGCCTGTGGTACTGCAGTCATCCTCTTGCAGCCATCTGGAGAGAACAGCATCATCATTGTAGGTGGTGCAAATACAAGTGGATGGCAGGTGACTGACGATGCCAAAAAGGTAGGTAGGGATGGTGGATGGTGGGTATGGCCATGGGGTGATTACACACATGCACCCAACACAGCTCATTGCATCTGCTGGGATTCTCCTGCTGCAGAGAGAGATACCTGAGGACATAAACGAGTTGGTTGCCAAGGTGCGTACACACATTGCTGCGTACGCATTGCATCTACACACATGCATTGATATGATCTACACACAAACACTGAGTGTACACACGGTGGTGCTGCACTATGATAAACACTAGATGAACACCGTCCCATCCACGACAGGTGGCAGCAGAGGCAGGGGCGCGTGTGGTGCTCGATGCTGGTGGCCAAGAGGGCCCCCTCAGCAGGGCCCTGCTGTCCAACGTGTCAATTCTGTCACCCAATGAAACCGAGCTTGCGCGCATGACAGGCCTCCCCACAGATACCGAAGCACAAATCGTGCAGGCAGCACAAGCACTGCAGGAATTTGGGGTGTCGACGGTGCTCGTCAAATTAGGTGCAGATGGCGCGCTGCTCGTGGATGCCGACAGTGCTGTAACACGGGTACCAGCATTTCTTGTCAAGCAGGTGGTGGATACCACGGGTGCGGGGGATTGCTTTACCGCATCGTTTTGTGTAGGGCTGCTCGAGGGCAAGTCGTACGAGGATGCCATGCGCTTTGCAGGTGGGTTATTGTTCTTGCACATGTGTTGGGGGTGTTGTAGTGCCTTCCACAACCCACAAAATGCACACCACAGCGGCGGCAGCAGCAGTGTGTGTGCAGAGCAAGGGAGCCATCCCCAGCCTACCAACACGAGAGCAAGTGTTGCCCATGTTGTGACAACTTTTTATATTTTTGCACTCCTTGCCCACCGATTGCATTATTCGACTCTAGTCTGCCAATCAACAAACAAATCATCAAGGTAATCACGTTATCCGTTTTATTAGGGGTGTGCATGAGCAGCTCGTGGGAATCGTGCCTGACGGCGCAGCGTTTTTGTAGTGCAGTGTGATCCCCAGCTTGTGCCATTGTATCAGCAGCTTTATTACACATACCTACATGCTCTTCGCTGCACAGATGGTGGACAGGAAGAGCCGCAGCAAGGATGCCGTGACGAGGGAGTACACCATCAACCTGAACAAGCGTCTGCACAAGACCAACTTTAAGAAAAAGGCTCCCAAGGCTATCACAGAGATCAGGAAGTTTGCTCAGAAGACAATGGGCACCAAGGACGTGCGTGTTGATGTCAGGCTCAACAAGGCTGTATGGAGCAAGGTGTGGTGGCCGTATGTGTTGGGGGGGTGGAGGGGTTAATTTAGTGCTGTTTGGTTTTGTAGAAAGGAGCAATAGGTTTTTGCAGTGCAGGGGGGCATGTTGACAGCTGCTGGAGCATCGCATCCAGATGCTCACAGAAAGCAACTGACAGCACTTTACATGTGTGTGTTTTTTGTACACCCACACACACCCACCCCCCCACACACTTGCACGTACACAGGGGATCAAGAATGTGCCCACACGTTTGCGCGTGCGCATCTCCCGGCGGTTCAACGACGATGAGGATGCCAAGGTGTGTTGCTGCTATCTTGTCGATGCTATCTGTGCATGGCCGTCTGTTCATGTTGCATGTGCTGTTGCAACTCATCATGCTTCCACACATATCATTCTGCTGTCCAAAAACAGGAGGAGTTTTACTCGTACGTGACTGTGGCAGACGATCCCGTAGCAAAGGGCAAGATCACACAGGTGGTTGACGAAGTATAAGCATCTGTTCATGTGTACGTTTTGTTGAAACTCGTCTGTGTGTAACACCCTTTTGTGGCCGCTTCTGTGATCAGCCGGTTGAAAACGAGCGGCCTTCGTGGGAACAACACCCCACTGTTTTTATACTCCACTCCTTGGTGAATAACTCCAAACACCCACAGTTTCAGCAGATCAGCAGCAGCATTAACTATCAAAACAACACACATCTTCATTGTATTCATCACGATGACAGCAGCACTTGACTAGTTTCGTGATACAACAGCATCATCACCAGCACCACACCAGCAGGATCATCCCAACAGATACAAAAATGGAACAGGAAAATTCCAGCAGCGTTCAATCATTGAACGAAAACGCAATGCACCAAACACAGCAGCGATCATCCACCAAGCCACCATACTTCCCAAAGCACCATGTCGATGCACTCACACACGACAAGGAAAACGCTTCACAAAACACAGCACATCATCCATCGCACCCAATCGCCTCGTCCAAACCACCTAGCAGCAAGCCACCGTCGGGGCGACGACGATCACTAGATCCAAACGACATGCTCGTCATGCAGCAGCAGTTGGGTGCGCTGCAGAGCCAGCTCAATGTGTTGCGAAGCACCCCTGTGGCCGCGCCCCACCCCGTGCACATGCAGCGCACCCCACTGACAGAGGTTGCTGGCAAGGAGTTGCCAGACATTGGCCATGACGATGCAGAACCTCCCCAGGCACTGGCTGACGAGGGCACCGACGGCAGCTTTGCCGCTGTTGCACAGCGTCTGCTCAACGACCCAATGCTGCGGGACCAATGTGAGCGTGGCCTCACTGCACAGCTGCAGCGCACCAAAGATGGTGCCACCAGTGAGACACGCATCCAGGAGCTTGCTGGCATGGTGAAAACCCTGCGCCGGTGCCTGCGTGAGGTGCTCAACAGGTCCAACATGCTCTTGCAGCGTGCAGAACAGATGGATTCAGCACAGTCGGTAGCAGCAGCCAAGCGTGAGTCCATTATGCTGCAGTTTGAAGCTCGGGAAGCCATGCTGCGAAAAGAGGTTGCAACGGCAGAGGCTGCCAAAAAGACGGCAGAGGCGCGCTTTCAAACTGAACTTGACTTTGGGCGTGCAGAGGTCTGTGGGGTGTGGTGGTGGATATTGCTGTAGTTGCACCCTTGCTGACTACTCAAACATACACACCATGATTCATACACCATGATAACAACACAGATAAGCCGCCTGATGCGGGAGCTTACCCGAGTGGAGGCTGAACGGGACAAGGCTCGAGACGACCTCAAAGGGTATGATGGGTTGAGTTTTGTTGTTGTTGTTGGCAATCATATCCCCTGGCATGTATGCCCACTGCTACCTCTGCACCCCACATCCCCTGGCATGTATGTCCACTGCTACCTCACCACTGGTACCTCACCCCCCATACTCAGTGCTGAGGTGGCACGGCTGGCATCAGAAGAGCTCGTTCGTGACATGAAGCAGCGCACAGGGCAGCAACTGCGTGAATTGCAGGTGGATCGCGGGGAGGTGCAGCGGAGCCTCAGTGAACACCAGCAGGCTGCAGAGAAAAGGGAACGCCAGCTCACAGTATGGTGGTGCTGTTTTCATGTATTTGGTCCTCACGCTGTTTTCATGTATTTCCCTTTGTGAACGAAAAACAAAAACGTTCACATATCTCAAAAACGTAGGAGGAGGTGGCTGCCCTGCAGCGCACATTGGAGGCCACCACAGCACATGTCGAACAGTTGCAGCAGCAAAATACATCCTTGGAACAGGTATGTACTACTAATACAAATGTACACCGAACAACTCGTCCCACACAACAACAACCCCTCCTCCAGGACAAGCTCTCTCTGCACACCCAACTCAAAGACACCCAGCACAGCCTGCACGTCGCCCAGCTGGCCACACAAAGCATCGAGGAGCAACACCAGCAGCTGCACGTGCGCTTTGACGCTCAAGCAGCAGCACACGAACAGGTCAAGGCAGAAAGTGGTCGTCTGCTGACCGAACTGACAGAATTGCAGGATAATTGCACCCAGTTGCTCGGAGAATTGGAACGTCAGCAGGCAAAATGCGCCCAGCTGTCTGCCCAACTCACAGAATCCACCACTGTCCATAGTAATGCCAGCGCCCAGTGGGATATTGAGCGTGCCGCCCTCGAGGTGCGTGCTGCCATGCTCACAGAGCGTGAAGAAGCACTCCAGTCGGAAAAGGCACAGCTCAAGGGTGCCGTGGGGACCGCACTGCAGCAGCAAGAGGCCCTGCAACAGCAGCTGGGTGATTTGGTTGCCCAGGCAGAGGGACTCGAGGCACAGGTGGGCTCGCTGACAAGTGAGACAGAACGCCTGCAGGGCGTCAACCGGGATTTGGAAAATTCCTTGTCAACAGCCCGTCAGGATGCCCAGGGTGTGCGGGAGGCCCATGCACGCCTGCAGGATGAGGCCACTGCCACGGCCGCCAAGCTCGCACACCTTGAGGGAGAGTTGGGGGCCCTGCAGGACGTCATCGGAGCTGGGGATCAGCGCAACGTGGTGCAGGCGTTGGTCAGCAAAGTTGCAACATTGGAACATGCATTGGCAGAGGCTGAACTAGCACGCCGCAAGCTGCACAACCAGCTCGTTGAGCTGCGAGGCAACGTATGTTGTGGGTTTGTGCATGCAATGTGCCTTGTTGCAATACCCTTGAAACACAACACACTCTCTCTCACCAGATTCGTGTGTTTTGCCGCCTTCGTCCGTGCTCCAATGCACATTCCGCAGTCACCTGTGCCCCCGATGGTGTTTCCCTCAAACTCACCGCAGACGACGGCCGCGACCATCCCTTTAGCTTTGATCGCGTGTTTGGCGCCACTGCCTCACAAGAGTCTGTGTTTGGAGAGGTGTCTGACATGGTGCAGAGTGCACTGGATGGCTACCAGGTGTGCCTGTTCAGTTACGGGCAGACCGGCGCAGGCAAGACCTACACCATGCAGGGCACACGGGGTGCGGCTGGGCAGGGCATCATTCCCCGGGCAGTGCGAAAGATTCTTCAGGGCGTGGCAACGCTGCGTGAGCAAGGATGGGAGTATGAGCTGCAGGCATCCTTTATAGAGGTGTACAACGAGACCCTGCGTGATTTGTTGGCACATGGGGGGAGGGATGCAGGGCGCATCACCGACCAAAACGCCATTCGACACAACAGCGATGGTACATTTTTTTTTGGCGAGGGGTGGTTGGCGGGTAGTGTTTGCAGGTTCTTTCTTATTTTTGCACACACCAGAAACACCCACACCCTCACACACTTTTTCCATTGTCATCACACAGGTGGCAACACGGTGGTTGTGGGTGCCAACCGCCTACCCATCACATGCTGTGAGGACGCAGATCAGCTCATAGCAATGGCTGCATCTGCACGAGCAGTAGAGGCAACAGCCATGAACGCAGAGTCAAGTCGCAGTCACTCTGTGTTTATGCTGTATATAACCGGCCGCAATGCCGCACTCGATACTGTTGTGCAAGGGGCCCTCAACCTGGTCGACTTGGCTGGCAGGTATTATTGATACAGGGTGTATGCAAATATGTCACACCACCACCACACCACCACACCAAACACAGTGAGCGGTTGGCGCGGTCACAGGTGGAGGGCCAGCGGCAAAAGGAAGCATGTGCAATCAACAAGTCGTTGAGCAGCCTTGGTGATGTGTTTCAGGCATTATCCGCCAAGAGCGCCCACATACCCTATCGCAACAGCAAGCTCACCCACCTGCTGCAGCCATGCTTGGGTGGGAATGGCAAAACGCTCATGTTTGTCAACATCAACCCCGAGACTGCCTCTGCACACGAAACGCTGTGCTCTTTGCGGTTTGCAGCCAAGATTAATGCGTGCGAGACGGGGGCACGTGGGGGTGCCAGGCGACACACGGCCAAGATGGCGCCCGCAGAGGAGCAGTGGGGGTACAGTATCGAGACACGCCGCACGTCCATTTTCGACCGTGCAGCAGAAGACTCTCGGCGGGCGTCTATGGCCAATGCCAAGCGCAAGCTGCCACCCAGTGCGCTGCCCACTGCTGCGCGGCGAAAGCTACACTAGGAGGGCGCCTGCGTACTCGGGCATGGAGATATCAATTTATAGGAGGGTTGGCCTCACGTTTACAAGATCGATTGTGCACACAATTCTCGTTGTGCACACAAATACAGTAACTTTCACATAGTCGTCATGGGGCGTGGCAGCCTAAAACGTTCAGCATCGCTGCTGAGGCAAGTCTCCAATCTTCGCTCTGGCAGCACTGCAACCTCTGTAGAAACGGGATTCAACACCATCCCCATCTTTGATGTGTGCCGATCTGTGACTGTGGGTAGCTCACTGCTGCATCTGTCTGGGCAGCAATATGCAGGTGCAGTAGAGATGGCAAGTCAATCTACAACCTGGTTTGGGCAATCATGATCTCGATCACAACGGATCACGTATCCACACAGGCTACTATGCCGTTTCCAACGCCTTGGGATCTCGGAGCATTTCCACTGCGGCTTTGCAGCCAAGCGATGTGTACGTGGGTTGGTGTTGTCACGTTGTGTGGATCAGCTTGCACATGGATCAGCTTGCAAAATCAGCACGATGATTGATATCTCCAATATCACACCCATATCACAGGTTTGCTCCTCGGCACAATAGTGCCACCCCTGGGGAGGTGAGCGAGATGCTCGAGGTGGTGGGCTTTCCCACAGTGGACTCCCTCATTGATGCCACAGTACCCAAGGCCATCCGCCGTGAGGACAAGCTTGATCTTGGCAAGTACTCACGTGGGTACACCGAGAGCGAGTTTCTGGCCAAGTTCAAGTATGTTGGGATGCTGGTGGTTGGTGGTGGAGGGGGTGGAGGGGGTGGAGGGTGAGCATGTGAAAAGAGGGGTGTATTTGCATGCAAACATATTGTTGTGCAGTGCACGATGATGATGACACACCACTCATTATATCACATGCATGCATTCCACATGTGTGCAGCCACCCACACCATAATCACCCACACCACCACCACCACCACCACCTACACAGGGAGATGGCTGAGAAGAACAAGTTGCTCAAATCATACATTGGCATGGGCTACTACAACACCCTCTTGCCCACTGTTATTCAGCGCAACTTGTTGGAAAACCCAGGGTGGTATACACAATACACACCATACCAGGCAGAGATTGCACAGGGCAGGTGTGTGTTGGCGGTATATGTGATACTGCTGGGTTGTGGAATACATTATACTGCTGGTTGTGTGATGGGGAATGGAACAATGCACGTTTGTGCTACCATGCTACCATACACTTGTATTTGCCATGCTACCATACACTTGTATTTGCCATGCTACCATACACTTGTATTTGCCATCCAACCATACACTTGTATTTGCCATCCAACCATACACTTGTATTTGCCATGCAACCATACACTTGTATTTGCCACGCAACCATACACTTGTATTTGCCATGCAACCATACACGCATTCAATTACATACACCTGTCTGCTGTCTATTACCTTTCTATATGTCCAATGCACCCCCCCACACTCTATTTACATGTGCACCGCCCCATACACTATGTACATGATGCACCCCCCCCACACAAACACCCCCCCCCCCCAAGGTTGGAGTCGTTGCTCAACTTCCAAACAATGGTGTGTGACCTGACTGGTATGCAAATGTCCAATGCCTCCTTGCTTGATGAAGCAACAGCAGCAGCAGAAGCAATGACCATGTGCAGTGCATTGGCTCGGGGGAAGAAGGTCAAGTTTTTGGTTTCGGTATGTGGTGGTGGAGGGGTGTGCTGTGCTGTGTTGTGTTGTGTGTGTTGTGTTGTGTTGCGTGTGCTGTGCTGTGTTGTGTGTGCTGTGCTGTGCTGTGTGTGTTGTGTGTGTGTACATTGTCATACATGTTTGTGCATGCACACTTTCCTTTCCATCGTGCTGCAAGTACTATCCCACCTCACCCTCATCATCCCACATCAGCTGTACACCTACCACATCACCTGTACACCTTCCACACACAACACTCCACCACCACCACCACCTCATCTCACAGGACAAGTGCCACCCACAAACAATTGAGGTGTGTAAAACACGTGCTGATGGGTTGGGATTGCAGGTTGTAGTGTCTGATGAGGCTGCTTTTAATGTGGACAAGGACACATGTGGTGTGTTGCTGCAATACCCTGCTACTGATGGTAGTGTGCATGACTACAAGGTGAGTTGGTGTTGGTGGTGAGTGTGTGGGTTGTGGGTGGGTGGAAAGTGGTGGGTAGGTGGGAGGGGGTGGGTAGGTGGGAGGGGGTGGGTGGGTATACTGATGGGATGTGCATTGTCAGGACATGCTCTCACATGTACATATATACACATGTACACATAAATCAACTCAACAACACAAAAAATATTTTACATACGCGCAAGAATACAACACGTCCATACTTCCAGACCCCCCCTCCCCCCCCCACACACACATATACACACACGCACACCACCACCACCTAAAAATAGGATTTGGTGTCCAAGGTACATGATGCCAAGGCAAAGGTGGTCGTTGCCACAGACCTTCTAGCGTTGACCATGTTGACCCCCCCTGGGGAATGGGGTGCAGACATCGTCATCGGCTCTGCACAGCGCTTTGGTGTGCCTATGGGGTATGGTGGGCCACATGCTGCGTTTTTGGCGTGTCATGAAGAGTACAAGCGCCTGATGCCTGGGCGTATTATTGGTACGGTGATGAGGGTGTGTGTGTGGAGGGGGGGAGTGTGTTTTGAGAGGGGGAAAGTGTGTTTTGAGAGGAATGTGTGTGTGTGTAGGGGTGTGAGTGTTGAATTGTGTGTGATTGAGCAGCTATGTACGGTGGGTGTATATGCAGACACTCATACACCCCCCCCCGCTCACCCACAGGTGTGACAAGGGACGCCCAGGGTCGCAGTGCTCTCCGTATGGCCATGCAAACCCGCGAACAACACATCCGCCGTGACAAGGCAACCAGCAACATCTGCACTGCACAAGCCCTGCTTGCCAATATTGCAGCCATGTATGCAGTCTATCATGGACCAGAGGGGCTCAAACGTATCGCTACGCGTGTCAATGGACTCACTGCCATCTTGGCGGATGGGGCCCAGAAATTGGGATTGACGGTCCCCACTGGGCACTTTTTCGACACCATCACAGTGGGTGTGAACAACGCAGATGCAGTGCTCAAGACAGCATTGGAGCATGGGATGAACTTGCGCAAGTTGGACGATGGGCACGTGGGGATCTCATTGGATGAGACGACGACATTGGATGATGTGGATGTGTTGCTGGCGGTGTTGAATGGTGGCAAGGCTGCTGGGTTTACTGCAGCATCACTGGCTGCATCGGTATGTGTGCTGGTTTGTTTGTGCTGGTGTGTGTGTGTGTTGAGGGGGGGTGTCATTGTGCGCCACAGTGTTTTCCTGGTTGTTACTGTTGTTGTGTGCAAAAGTGTGCACATGCAAGTGTTCACATGACTGTACATGTTCTTACATGATTGCCACCCACTTGCACACCCACCTGTACCGATATACCTGAACCCTATAAAAGAACATACCCCCACCTACCCCCTCTCACCACCCATTTCATTCCCAACAGGTCCCCGGTGGAGTGGGCCCCCTAGCCCGCACCTCCCCCTACCTCCAGCAGCCCGTCTTCAACCTCTACCACAGTGAGCATGAACTCCTACGATATTTAAAACGACTGGAAAACAGGGACCTGTCACTATGCCACTCTATGATCGCCCTGGGCAGTTGCACAATGAAGCTCAATGCCAGCTCAGAGATGATTCCTATCACATGGCCTGAGCTGGCAAACCTACACCCCTATGTGCCATTGGATCAGGCAGAGGGGTACCAGGAAATGTTCAAGGTGTGTTTTTATGTGTGGTTTAATGTGTGGTTTTATGTGTGTTGTCGTGTTTTTTTTTCGTGTGTTTTTATGAAGAACGAAAGGGGGAACGTGTGTGTGTGTGTGTGGAGAGTGCACGTGACATATATACACAATGTCACACTATTGCAAAAGTATAGCACACTCCATGTACCAGCACAGAATAATATTCACTCACAGCACGTACCCTGTCTTTGCCCCCCCCACAGGATCTGGCAGCACAGCTCTGCAACATAACAGGTTTTGATGCAGTCTCACTCCAACCCAATAGTGGTGCTTCTGGTGAATATGCCGGCCTCATGGCTATCCGGGCCTACCACCAATCCCGGGGCGACCACCATCGCAACATATGCATCATCCCCACATCTGCACATGGCACCAACCCTGCGTCGGCGGTGATGGCTGGCATGCAGATTGTGGCGGTAGGGACGGATGGGGAGGGGAATATTGATATTGGGGATCTGAAGGCAAAGGCAGAGACACACAAGGACAAGCTTGCTGCGTATGTGTTGGTTGTGTGGGTGGTGGGTGGGTGGTGGGTGGGTGGTGGGTGTCAAGGGGGTGTATTTTGGGGGGAGAGAGTGCTTGTTTTTGGGGGGGAGAGGGTGCTTGTTTTTTTTTTTTTAGGGAGGAGGAGGGAGTGTGGGATAGCAATGATGTGTGAGAGTGTGTGTACTTGTTGCATGTGCACACACACACACAAAACATACACACACACACACACACACACACACACACACCTCTTCAACCTCACCCCAACACACAGTCTAATGATTACCTACCCCTCCACCCATGGAGTCTACGAAGAAGGCGTCGATGAGATCTGCCGCATAATCCACAACAATGGGGGGCAGGTGTACATGGATGGCGCCAACATGAATGCACAAGTGGGGCTCACCTCCCCTGGCCATATTGGTGCTGATGTGTGTCATCTCAACCTACACAAGACGTTTTGTATTCCTCATGGGGGGGGGGGGCCTGGTATGGGACCCATCTGTTTCAAGGTTTTTTGGAGGGTGGGTGGGGGTGATGATGTGGGTCTGATAAGGATGGGTGTTGAGTGTGCGTATGTATGATCATACACTCATGCATACATGTACCTCACTCTTGTACACTGTATAGAGAAACCCCCTCCCCCACCCCCCACCCCCCACCGACACACATACACACCCTTTCCCCCCACCTTGTACAGGCCCACCTTGCCCCCTTTCTCCCCACCCACCCCATCATCCCCACTGGTGCATACCCCGACTTCAAAGGTGATGCACAATCATTTGGCACCATGGCAGCAGCCCCCTATGGTTCTTCGTTGATCCTCCCCATTAGCTTTGCCTACATTGCCATGATGGGGAGCGAGGGGCTCACAGAGGTGGGTGGGGAGTGGGTGTGTAGTTGGGGGAGTGGGTGGGGGGGAGTGTGGGGAGATTGTGTGGGGATGTGGAGTGGGTGGGTACACCATTGCGCATGATGGTTAAGGATTGTAGGATGCGCACATTTGTATATCGAATGTAGGATGTGTGTAATATCATACGCACACAAAACATCACCACCAACCACACCCCCACCCACCCGCCCCCACCCAGGCATCTCGACGTGCCATCCTCAATGCCAACTACATGGCAAAACGCCTCGAAAAGCACTACCCAATCCTCTTCAGGGGCCCCAACGGGACCTGTGCCCACGAATTCATCCTCGACATCCGCCCCCTCACCGATGCAACTGGTGTGGAAGCGGAGGACATCGCCAAGCGGTTGATTGACTATGGGTATCATGCTCCCACCATGAGTTGGCCTGTGTCGGGGACGCTGATGGTGGAGCCCACTGAGAGTGAGAGTAAGGCTGAGTTGGATAGGTTTTGCAATGCACTGATTGCCATTCGAGAGGAAATTGGGTATGGGATGTGTGCGGGTTTTTGGGGTGTGGGTGGAGCGTATGGGGGGTTGGGGGTGGAGTGTATGGGTGTGTATGTGTTTGGACTGCGTGTAGGGGATGTTGTGAAAGAAACAAGGGAGGGAGGAATCTTGTGTTGATAGATAGATATGGTGTTGATAGAAACGCCAACATAGTGTCGGCATAGTAACATGACCCTCTCTCATCACCATCACCACCACCCACCACCATCACCACCCAAACACAACAGGCAAATCGAGTCAGGCGCAGCAGACCGCAACAACAACGTCCTCAAACACGCCCCCCATGCAGCAGACGTTGTACTCGCAGACCAGTGGGACCGCCCCTACTCTCGAACCACTGCTGCCTTCCCTGCAGCCTGGGTCAAAATGTCCAAGTTTTGGCCTGCATGCAGTCGTGTGGATAATGTGTATGGGGATCGCAACCTGGTGACAAGGTTGAGCAAGGGGACACAGGAGGACGTGCTGCCTGAAGCTGCCACTGCATAATGGTCAATGGGTATTGCGTATGGTCAACTGCATGCGGTCAACTGCATGATGGTCAATTGAAGCTGCGTATGGTCAACTGCTTAAAGTCAATGCCTCTGGATGTGGTCAATGCCTCTGGATGTGGTCAATGCCTCTGCATGTGGTCAATGCCTCTGCATGTGGTCAATGCCTCTGCATGGAGAAGGTTGTATTCAGTATGGGCATACAAATGTAGGTGACTCGGGTAGCAGTGGATGACATAGAGCAACAGAGGATATAGAGGAAATGGAGTTGTGTTGCTGAAAATATGGGGGAAAAGAGAGGGGATGGATGCCTCTCATTTGCTGTTTTGGAAAAAACAACAACATGTTTTTCCGTTTGTTGTTTATTTTTGTGTCATGCAATGTAGCGCTGCTATGGCACCATTTCTTGGTGGTGGCCTCTTGCAAACAACGTGTTGCATACGTACACACATACGTACACACATACGTACACACATACGTACAGAAGGTGAGGGTATCATCCAACAGTCGTCCCTCTTGCACGTGAGGATAAAAAAATTACAAAAAAACAAAACGTCATGTCATGCCATGTTTCAGGTCAGCACAAGAGTGCCTCCGTCAGTAAGATGTTACCTCTTCTACCTCCCGTGTGGCCTGCCTCTGTCTACTGCTTTCATGTCCCCCTCCTCCTGCACACACACCCCTGCACACGCCCATCGTCATCATCTCTCTCTCCTCTCTCTCGCTCTCTTCCAGTGTGCGTTGTACGTTTCTCACACGCTCATGCGCTTCCCCCAACAAGTGCCCATCCAATCCTTGCTCCCTTGCCTACTCCTTGCCCCCTTGCCTACTCATTGTCCCCACTACTGCTCCTATTCACACCTCTTATTGTCTACTCCCTGCCGAGTAGCATATCATGCAGCAGTGCCCCCATACACTGCACCTCAGTGGGCCCCCCCTCTCCCTTGGGTGCATCCCTCCCAGCAGTGATGCCATCCATGACTGCTGCATCCAACCTGATGATGATGTGTGGTTTTGCATAATGTGGGTTTTGCATGATGGTTTTTTTGCACAACGTGTTTCTTGCACGATGGATTTTTGGTGTGTTTGGACTTTGCTGTTGGGATATACATCACGCACATGCGAGCGAGTATAGGCAGATCACCAATGAGCATTGACCAGGACACAAACATACACACACCACAACCCCCCGCAACACACCCCAACATACCCCCCAACACATGTATACCGTGTTTTGTGTTGTGCCTGTTCATAAATCCCCCAATCCACAGTCCCCTGGGTCACCAGTCTGTACACCCTCACAGGCCGAGTTTGACCAATACGATGACACCGATCCTCTGCCTGCCGGTCAACACTGGGATTAAAGTCAACATCATGGATAACCACCGTATCCGCGCCAGTCAAATTCAACCCCTGCCCCCCCGCGCGGGTGGATAATAAAAACGCAAATATCCCACTATCTTGCGCATTGAAGCGATCCACAAGTTCCATACGATCTGCTACTGCAGTGCTACCATCCAATCGTACGTATGTCAGACCCATGCCCTGTAATACCACTTCTAACAAATCCAGCACACTTGTCCATTGTGAAAAAATCAACGGTCGACTCCCCTCTCGTTTCAAACGGGGGAGCAGGGTTTTTAAAACCGCCACTTTTCCACTATCTTCATACACCGAGGGGTCCAGCGCAACGGTGGGAAAAAGGGTTGGGTGTGTTTTGGCAAGCATATCCAGTTGGGCGTCGTTGTAGGTCGACAGCTCTTCTCGAACGACAGGTTCCCGAGCGTCGGGGCCAAACACGCGCCGTCGTGCGGCTGTGGTGATGATGGTGTCGAGGGTGGCGTCGGTGACAAGGGCACGCACAAGGAGGGGGTGTTGGGCGACCTTGCGTAGCTGGGTAAACATACGGTTGATGCGTTGGCGTCCGAGTGTTTTGACAAATGCAGCGAGGTTGTTTTTGTTGTTGGTGGTGGTGTTTTTAGACGTGGTGGTGGTGTTTTTGGAGGTGGTGGTGGTTCTGTGGTGTATAAGGGGGTGGTGGTGGGGTGCATGGGTATTTTTATGCTGGGTTGAGCAATACATGTGGAATTGATGAACGTCAGCATCCATGTACTATGTGCATACAATATCACAATTTCATACAATATCAATATCATACACAAATTCATCCACCTCACCACACCACACCACCCACCAACTCCTCACACCACCATGACACCAGCACAACGCACCACCCACCACCACCATACATCACCACCACCATACACCACCATATTTCATACCCCACCATGAAACCATACCCACTCATCTCTTCCTGAAAGGCCCTCTTGGTCTCCTCATACAGCACTGCTTGACGTGGTGTCATGTCCACAGCAATGACCTCATGTTGCTTGGGCACCAGTTGCTGAGCCACCTCTGACTTGAGACGACGCAGCACAAAGGGGGCGAGGAGGGTGCGTACCCGTTGTGCCTTTTCCAGTGCATCAGATGTTGACTGTGATGGTGTGTGTGGTGTGTCCTTGGGGTGTGGTGGGTGGGTGGGGTGTGGGGTGTGATGTGGGGTGTGATGTGATGTTTGATGTGGGGTGTGATGTGTGGGGTGGGGTGTGATGTACATACAACCTCATTATCGTACATCATCATCGTATATCAATCATGCCACATACAATCATCATCATATACTCATCAAAACACGCCATCTCACCTTGGTGTTGACCAGCTCCTGCTGTTCCTCTCCACCAAAGACTGTAGGGAGCAGAAATGCCAGGAGGTTGACCAATTCCTTGAGGTCATTGTTAAGGGGGGTGCCGGTCAACATGATGCGATGTCTTGCGTTGTTGCATATCCTGTGTGTGTTTGTGTAGATAGTGGTGTGTGGTGTCGTGTGTGCAAGTTCACATGCACTGCTGTACTGTATGTGCTGATGATGTGAAAGGGTGAGTGCACGTAGGGCTTTGTAAAGACACATACAACACAAACGGCAACAAACACACATCCACCACACACATCCATCCACACCCCCATACTTGCGTAGGTGTTTGGTTCTTGCAGATGCACTGTTTTTCAATGCATGTGCCTCATCCAACACCACATGACTCCATGCAAACTTGGTCAAACATTTTCTATCCAAACGTTGGTCAACAGTATCACGCTCAAACAATGTATAGCATGTGACGAGGACATCAAAGGGGGCGATGGGGCAGAGACCTGGGTGTGGCAGGGGGGAGGGGGGATACTGGTACAAGTATTCTACATTAGTGTATAATACTGTCGTGTATATTGTATGGTGTGTTCTATGGGTGGGGGAGTATAGGTGTACATGTGTGGACACATGGTGTGGTATGTGATGTGCACATGTTGGTGTGTATGTGTTGTGGTGTGCTGGTGGGACAAAGGAGATGCTTGTCTGAGATGACAACAACACAACAACACAAACACACACACACAAAAACACACACAAAACACACACACAAAAACACACACACACACCATTTCAGTAACTCCTATTGACAAAGACTCACTATTCACACCCACCGCCTGCTGCCCCTGCCCCTGCTGGCCCCCCTCATACTCCTCCCCTTCCTCCTCCTCATCTTCTCCGGCACGTTCTCTCCCATCCAACTCCCATGCCTGCAAGGGTGCTGGTTGCTGACCGTGCATCACAGCACGCCGCCACCTGTGTGTGTGTGTTTGTGTGTGTGTTTTTGATTGGGGGGGATGGTTGTGATGTAGTTGTTGTTGTTGTATGATGCATTTGTTGTTGTACGCAACACCCACCACCAACACACCCACACCCACACACCCACCAACACACGCACCCACCCACCACCACCCACCTGTGTATGGCCTCCCGCACATCCTCCCTGTGTGGTCCATACAAACACGCCACCCGCAACCCAGGTGCCCAGTGTTGCAGCTCACGCAACCAATTATCTAGTAGGGATGCAGGCACTACTACTAGGTGTGGACCATGATCACCCATGAGCTTGGGGAGGGTGCCTGTGTGTGTGGGGGGGTATGTGTGTGGGGTTGTATGGGGGTTGTGGGTGTGTGGGTATGTGGGTGTGTGGGTATGTGTGGGTGTGTAGGTGTGTGGGTGTATACACATGGGAGTATTGTGTGTGGTTGAGTGTAATTGTGCGCGCATTACAACAACACAGCCCTCATGATCATTATGTAACCCCATTATCATCATCATCATCACCACCACCATAATAATAATAACAACAATAATCAGCAGCAGCAGCATACCAAGGAATGTAATGGTCTGTGCTGTTTTCCCCAAGCCCATTTCATCCTGTACACAAAATAAGAATGATAATATTAGAAAGTGCAGTGAGAAGAATGATAAAAACAAGAGTGTAGTAGGAGGGAACACACCAACAACAAACACAGCACCATACTACACATGCCCCACCACAAACCCAACACTATATGAGGAGATGGTTTTATCCCCCCCCCTCCTTCACATACCGCTAATATCAACCCACCAGCACCAGTGCGTGCATGCAACAACATGAAATTAATTCCCACCAACTGATACGGCTTGAGCACAGCAGCAGCACCTCCACATGCCTGCACCACCTCCTCCTGGGTGGCCAGGCCACCCCTGGGCCCCCCCCCCCGGGGTCCCCCCAGGGCCCCCCCATCCTGACCCCCCAATTCATCCGTGTCCAGCAAAGCACACCGACCGTCATCATCCAATACGTGTCCTAGTGCTTGCTTAAGCCTCTGTGCCACTTCTTCACATTGTACTAGTGCCGCATCTTCCTCATCTTCCTCCTGGTCAACATCTTCCTCTGAGTCATCATGGTCAACGCGGTCAACGGTCTGTGAACGGTCATCATCCTCATCGTCGGAGCGCGTGTGTATGTTGGAACGCGTGTGTATGTCGTTGTTTGTGTGTGGGGCTGCAGTGACGGGTGGGGGGGGGGTGGTGTCAGTGAGATCAATTGCGTCTGCCGGGTGTGTACCGCTGGGTTTTGTTGTATGTGGTTTTGTTGTATGAGTTGTGTGGGCAGGAGCAGCACGTCGTGTGATCTCAATGGGGCTGTCATCAGAATCCTCTTGATTGTTGTTTGGGTTGGCATCATCACCATCATCATCACTGTCGTCGAGCACAAAGCGCGCTGCAACAGTGGTGGTGCGTGCACGTTTGCGTACAAGTGGTGGGGAGGTTGTTATGTCTGTGATGAGCATGTCCTGTGTGTAGAAATGTGTGTAGTACAAACGTGGCACAAGTTCATGCTGTGCAAGCGCGCGCCCATATGAGACTGTACACCAACCTCTTTTCCTTCTGGTGTGTCTTCAATGACCCTTGCTCGTTTAAGAGGTGGCCCAGCATGTGCAGCCTGTATGGACTCTGTAAGCTGCGAGGGTGCAGCCATGTCAGACGCACTTGTGTGCAGCTGGAGCGATGGGATACGTTTGGTGCTGGCACAGGCAAACTGGGCAAATGTGTTAGCTTTTACGTCATGGTTGTTTTCTTTGCCAAATGCAATATGCTGTGTCGCTCTTGCTTTTGCTGCTGGCAAGAGAGGTGAGTCGAAATCATCAATAGTGTCATCATCATCATCCATGCTCTGTTGTGCCCACAAAGCGATCAGCACTGGTTCTATGTTCCAATTCGTGTGGTGTGATTGCTTCTTGTTTTATCCAGTGTTGTACATACGATATGGTACGATATAGTACAAAAAACATGTGAGTGCACATGTGTCACCGCCCACACTCGTGCACCCCATCTGCAGTGACAAGTATGTCTACACATTGATCATTGTCCGCCACAGGAACCTCATCCACAAGCTGTACATGAAACGCCAACGCCACTGTGCATTTGGTCAGTGGAGGCATGTGAAAACAAAAACTTTAGGTGGGGTGGATGTGCATGCGTCGACATTATGCAGCCACACAGACAGACACACACAGACATGCTCCATCTGCGCAAGGTGCTATCAACATACCAAGGAGGGGTTTTGGCCATCCATGGGCAGCAGCACGTTGCAAGCATCCCTCTATAAACTTGTCATAATACCTATTGCAGGTGTGTGTGTGGATGTTGGGGTTGCGTGTGTGGATGTGGATGTTGTGAGAGAGGTGCTGTGTGAGTTGTGAGGGTGTTGTGGGTGGTGCTATATGAGTGGTGTCATAGGTGTGCATGAAACACTTGATGGAGTATGTAACCTCACTTTCACAAACACACACATACCACACACGTACACACACACGTACACACACAGACTCATACAGCACATACACACATACCCTCCTCCCCTCCCTAGTCGTCTCCCCTGTCTATCAAATGCTAGCCCAGGCATGAGAAGCACATCAATGGGGGCATCCATTGTGGCAACTGTTTTGTGTAAATCAGGGCAGCATGTGTGTAATATGAGAGCAACATGTGTGTGTAATATGAGAGCAACATGTGTGTGTAATATGGGAGCAACATGTGTGTGTAATTTGAGAGCAACACAATGTACAAAGAGAAAGAAAAGAAAGCATACCCACCTACCATCTTCTCGGGGTGTTCCATCAGTGTAGGTGGGTGATGGTTCCAGAATGTTGAATGGTGGCACCGGGTGCAGTGCTGTCAATGTGTCTGTAGAGGGTGTGCGTTGTGTGTGTGTGTTCACATACAAATACAACAACCCACACAGCATCAACCAACCATACCTATATGTAGCAGCTGCATGTTGGCACTAGCATCTTGTACAATTGGTACATAACAACGAGGGCCATTGTCTGTGTGGGGGAGGACCCGTGTGTTGTGAGAAGGTGTGCTATCATTTACAATACACCCACAGCACACCAAGCATGTGGTTGATGATCAAGGACGTGTCGACCTCCCGGAGTTTGGCACAGTGCACATAGGCACCCACTCGTTGTGCTTGCTGAAAAAATGGACTGGATATCACAGCCTGGCAGATGGCGCGACCTGTGGTGCCATACTGTGTGTGTAGTCACCTGCTCTCATCACCGAGAGAGCCACACACACCATGCATACTTTCTTGCGCCATATCATCCGCACTCAATTGCCTTAATGTTGTCCTCATCGATACGCGCAATGCAGCTTTGGATTCTGACGACATTGCAGCACAGACAGTACGAATTGGGGTTGATGATCTGGGTGTCAAACACGATCTGGTCTGGTTCACACCGAAATTCCAATGTGAATAACCCAACAATGCCTTGCCCAATGTGCTTGATAAACACTGTCGGACAAGCATGGCTTGTGTGCATTACAATGATCGGTCAAACACTCTGCCGTTTTTTGTTTTTTTGCAAAACACATCCAGTCCATCACAACACATCATATAGGCACCATGATGCACTCTGCGAGACCTGCATATCAGCAGGGCACGGGTGCACCTCGTGTGAGCCTTGTTGGTCGCAATGCAGTTACATGTGTGCCGTCACAGCGAACAAGCACTAGGCAGCAAACCATCACGCAGCCTCGCATCCAGATAAAGCCACTTGCTCTTGCCAATGGCTCGCAAGACGATGCATTCAGCCAACAAGCTTCTGGTACATCACAAGGCATGCCCGGGTGGCTGTCCAACCTGATGCGCCCAGCAACCACCATCCCTGCACTCTCCGTGTCACTCATTCCTGTGGCATGGATTGGCGGTGGTGGTGGTAACTGGTTTGGAGGTGGTGGTGGAGGAGGTGGTGACGGTGGCGACGGTGGTGGCGGTGCATCCGGAGGCGACCATCCCATGGCCATTGCTGATGTCGCAGACGATGATGATGATGACTATGAGGATGAGGAGGAGGAGGAGGAGGAGAGTGGTAGTGAGGAGGATGAGGAGGATGAAGAAGCAGGGGAGGATGAGGAGGATGAGGTGGCACGAGGGGTACCGGGTGCTGCACGTCCAGAAGATGGTGGTAATCGGTTCTTCTGTGCTGAGATTGTTGCAAGTGGGCTACCCACAGGCAAGGGTGCACCCACAGAGGTATATTGATTGGGGATGGTTGATTGGTTGAGGGATGGTTGAGGGATGCATGCTTTTTTTTCACCCACATGTGCCTGTATGTGCCTGATACATACACACATGCATACACATGTAAACACTCTCTCACACACACATGCACATGCCTGCACAATGCACACACACACACTTACACACACACACACACACCCTCCCACACCCACTCTTACACACACTCTCTCACACAAATATAAACATACACACACAGGAGGATTTGTTTGCAGGTTTGAAATGTCAACCAGGGTTTGACTGTACCAGGGAGGAAGTGTCTGAGGACTTGCGCTCATTGTTCCAGTATGTGTTGACCAATGTGTTGACTCAGTGTGTGTTGACCAGTGTGTGTGGGGTGTGGGGTGTTTTGTATGTGTGCTATGTTTGTGTGTGATACACACACATGTGCAGCATGCCAGCAGCATGCAACAACCATGCTCATACCTGTGTACACCTTCTCACACTGCCACCTCTATCATCACCACCCTCCTCCTCCTCTACGTACCACAGGACTGGGTTGTTCAATGATGTGGATGCTCGTGTGGAGCCCATCAAGGAGAAACCAGGCAAGTACAGGTTGACCTTTGACTTTAAGGAAAAGCTGTGGCCAGAAATGAAATCATTTGAGGTATGATGAGAGTGTGTGTAGGTGGGGGTGTATTTAGGGTGTGTGTACACAAAGCATGCAAAAGAAAGTAGCTATGTACCTGCATGCATATTTTGCAAAAAACAACATACACACAACTACCTACACCTACACCCACACCCACACCTACACACACAACCTCTCTCAGGTCAAGGGTGCCTCCCTCATACCTAAGAATGTGATTGCCAAGGTGATGCAGGGGCATGAACCAGGTCCCACCACTGTACACACACTGGCACGCATCAAGAACATTGTGGAGGGATGGTATGTGTGGGTGTCTTTGTGGGTGTGTGGTTGTATGTGTGTGTGTGGTTGTATGTGTGTGTGTGGTTGTATGTGTGTGTGGTTGTATGGGTGTGTGGTCGTATGTGAATGTGGGTGTGGGTGTGTATATATATATAGCCAGGGAGTGGGAGGAGTGCAAAGGAGCACATGTGGACAGCACAACAACATGCATTAGCAAACCCCCCCCCCCCCCCCCCCCCCACAAAAATCACCCCCCCCCCCCCCAAAAAAAAAGGTATCAAGTACGTGGTTACCCCTTTTGCTACATCTCCCACTACGATGGCATGGAGTCTGGCGACGTGATTGCCAACCTTGTTGAGGGGCGTACCAACAGTGTGGATGTGGTGCGTATTGATGATCAGGGGCAGCCTATGCCACCTGGCAAGGGGAAAGTGCCTGCTGATATTATTCTGAGGGAATTGGAGTTCAAGGTGTGTGGGGCGGGGGGGGGGGAGGGAGGGTGTTTGTGTCGGGGGAGCAGGAGTGCGTATGGGGGAGAGAGTGTGGGTGTATTGGAGAGAGAGTGTGGGTGAGGGAATGTGTGGATGTGTGTGAGAGTGTGTGTGTATGGGAGTGTGTGTGTGTGTGTGTGTGTGTGTGTGTGTATTGTTGTGGGCGTACACATCAATAACAACCATCAATGCTCCTTTTGTACACATCCTCATCACCCCCAACATACCCCCAACCCCCACAAAAACAACCCCCACAAAAACAACCACAACCACAACCACAACCACAACCACAACCACAACCACAATTACAACGACAGAAAGGACAACCATACAATGCAGAAGAAGGAAGGAGAGCGCTCGCATCAGTGTTTGGCTTGGGTCTCTTTGATAACGTGCAAGTCCTCCCAAAACAAAACCCTAAAAAAGAGACCCAAATCGATGTGGATGTGATGGTACGGGAGCGCCCATTGAGGACAGCGGAGATCAACGCCGAGTGGGGGTTTGCACCTGGGCCGAGTGGTCGACCATCACTGACCACCATTGTGCCTGGTATGTGTGGGTGGGTGGGGTAAGGGGGGGTCCTTTTTGTATGTGGGGTGGGTGGGTTTGTGTGTGTGTGTGTGTGTTTGCATTGGGAATTGTGGTTCTTCTGGTATGTTTTTTATTTTTGTGTGTGTACTCCCCTTTCATTTCCTCCACCCCTCCCCTCTCATTTCCCCCTTTTCCCCCCTCTCCCTTCAGGTGGGTCCATCACCTTTGAGGACCGCAACGTGCACAACAACGGCAGCAGCATCTCTGCCACTATTGACGCCCCCAACTTCCTACAGCCAGGAGAGGATTTGGGGTTTCGACTGGAATATAAACGCCCCTACATCTACGGGGATCGTGACAGGAAGAAGACGGCAATGACTGTGTCAGCGTTTAATGTGCGCAAGCAGTCTGCCGTGTACAAATCTGGTGCGTGGAGGGTGGAGCGGGCGTGAGTGGTTGTGTGTGTGGGGGGTTGTGTATGCATGGGTGTATGTTTTGTATATGCAGGGTGTGTTTTTGTATATGCGAGTTAGGGTGTATATGAGGTTGATGACCTCAACCCAATCCGTCACCCACCCCCCACCCACCCCCCAGAAGCTGAAGATGTCCCCTCTGTGTGGGTGGACCGACAGGGTGTGAAACTTGGTCTTCATGAGAGCTATTCCCGAAACAGCAAGGGTTCACTCGCACTTGTACTGGAACAGATTAGTTCAACTGATGAATCCGGGATGCCCCTTCCTGCTGGGTTGAGGCAGGTGGGGATGGGAACGTTCCGGGCTGATGGGCCACCCACGGGGCATACTGATACTGGTGTTGATAGGCTTCTCTTGCTGCAGGTGTGTTTGTTTGTTTGTTTTGTGTGTGTGTGTGTGTGTGTTTGTTTTCTGATGTGTTGCCATACATGTTGCAAAGCACGCAAGCACCCCCTCATCTCCTCCCCCCCTCCCCTTCCCCCCCCCCCCCAAACAATCAGGGTGCCCTCACACGAGATGCTACCTACTTTCTCAACGGCACCCCCGTGGGGGCCCGTGACATCTTCACCATGGAGCAATCTCTCCTGGGTACAGGCATGCCCATGTTTAACAAACATACCGCATCCCTCACTCGCTTCATCAAGCTGCGAAGCCCGTCCGCGGGGTCCCTGGCCCCCCCTCCCGTGCTGGTGCTCCATGCACGTGCCGGTAACTGCATTGGCGACTTGGCAGCACATGACTTGTACAACCTGGGTGGGCCGTATTCTGTGCGAGGGTATAATGTGGGTGAATTGGGGTCATGTCGCACGTTTTTGGAGACGGCAATTGAAGCACGTGTACCTGTCTTTGGCAAGCATGTGTTTGCGTTTTATGAACGGGGGAGTGACCTGGGCAGCGCGGCGACGTGTCGGGGCAACCCCACGCAGTACTTTCGCAAGCCTGGGCGTGGATCGTCGATTGGGGGGGGGGTGAAGATTGGGGGGTTGAGGGTGGAGTATGCAGTGGATCGCAACAGTGGCAAGGGCAACTTGTTCTTCCGATATGGGGAACGGTACTGAGTACTCTGTGTGGTTGGAGAGGGGAGGTTGTATTGGCAGTGGTGGTTTTTGTTGTTTTGTGTGTAGAAGTGTTTTTGTCGTGCGTGCTGAGGTAACAAGCCTTGTTGGGACACAGTTTGACCACTGAGAGCATTTGTTTGTTTGCAAAGGAAACGCGAGAAATCATACAAAACAGCATGAGCGTTGGTTTGCAGTCGATTCTAGGCCGAATATCACTCGGTAGCGCACGTACAAACAGTGTACGGTGCACATCCAATGCAACACAAACAAGTTTGACACCGAATGCATGGCCACAGCCACCATATTGGATGCCTGTGGATCAAGTACAAGCCATATCACAAGATAATGCAAAAAGTGTCTACCTTTGCATCAACTGTGGTATGAACATGCCAATTATGTGTAGCATCTTCAACGATGGACAATGTATGACACAACTCTCACAAAACAGGGGCAAACATGGGTATTGTGACATGCAGTACATGTGATGGAGTAGGTACATTGCTCACAGAGGTGCGCAATTAGGGTTGTTTCGTACATAACGAACATCCACCTTGGTGCAAGGTTGACATGCAACATCACCCCTGCTCTCACACACGCACAAACCATGTAGCCTGGCAAAGCGGGGGCACCCTTTTACTATGGTGAAAAGCGCTGTTCAGCATGCAATGGACTGGTATGTGGCGTTGTATGTGGTGGAGGAGCAGGGGAGCACATATAGCACACAAATATATACACAAAGCACATGTGTCATGATGCATCAATATGTTGCATACTTCTGTGTGGTGTGCAACAGCATACATTGTACACCAATACTGGTATCACATCAGCACTGGTATCACATCAGCACTGTCAACACTGCAAAACAAAAACAACAACAACACTGTTCTCAGGGTAAATGTGCGTGTGTGTGGTGTGCTGGGTATGAGATGGAACTGGGCCCTGCAGACCCCCTCAGAGGGGGTCCCAATCCACTAGAGGGCATTTGGTAACAAGGAGTACAGCATGTGATATCGCATGCCCTTGTGGTATGACTATGTCTGACATGGTGGCTGTGTCTGACATAGTGGCTGTGTCTAATGTGGTGTGGCTGTGTCTGGTTTGGACAGATGAGGATGGCACCACGATTGTGCAATGGAATATGTGCAATGGAATACACACACAGTGTGAATGATGACAGGTATGTGCCTGTATGCATGTGCTGTATTTGTATGCACATGTGAACAATATGTGTTGCTGCATCACATGTATGCTTTACATGGCATATCCACGTAAATGCATGTGCTGGTTTCACTATACCCACTGCTGCGTGGCTGTGCCGCACATTAAATGTTGCCCCCTTGTGTGTGTTCTTGGCTGCCTGGTGTAGTACTCGAGCACAACAACACAAAGGCAAATGGCTGCGGAAAAACATGTGTTGCAAACCCAGGCACATGAACAGATATCAGCCTGATATCATTATTTTGTTATGGTGCCTGTAACATGGTCGTATTTCTCGTCCATTTGTTTGTCCATATTTGTTTCCCTTTTTTTGTACTTTTTTCCTCCTTCACCAAAACTCCTCTTGTGTGTACCATGGCTAACCTTGTGTCATGCACCACTCACAGGGGGCAATGGGCGAGCGCGCGCGCACACACACACACACACACACACACACACACACGTGCCAATGTATCAAAGACATTTTGTACATTTTGTACTATCATTTGATTGCCACGTTCTTTCTCAATTAATCCCCTGATGACTTGATGTTTTCTATTCTTTTTGATTGTGTCCATTGTAAAACATCATAGTCATATACTTACTCGTATGATACGTGCAACAACAACACCTTGTCAAACAAAAGTACACAAAATGTATTGCCACATACTGCCACATCACTATATCACCATCATCATAATCACTATCATCAGCGCTTTTTGCCCGTAACAACACGCTTTATCCATGCTGCAAACTCTGTTGGACGCGCGCCCACAAACTCGTCCACAAACTGACCATCTGAATACACCTGGCACGTAGGCAGTAGCTTGACGTTCAAGGTGCCCAAGTACTGCTTGTCAAACTTGGTGGTGTCAAGTCGGGCGAACTTCGCCTTGCTATAGGTAGAGGCACTCTGGTAAAAGATCCTCTCCACCAGCTTGCAGGGGCCGCACCAGTGTGCGTAATAGTCAACAAAAATCAGACCAGAGCCGTGATCGACATGCTCACTAAACTGCTTGGGGGTGGATATCTCCATGACATCAGGCATGGCGCTCTGCAGGGCAGTGTGTGCTCGTGGCCGTGGTGTGCATATGTGGGACGAGGATGATGACCTGTATGGATGATGGCCTGTTGTTTGGTGCTGTTATATACAGCACAACGTTGGTGGTGGTACATCATGTGGGACCCATGGCACTCAATGGTTGAATGGATGTTTCGTAGAGCTGTTACGACACTGTGTTATGGCGTGAATAGTTGTTCTATGGTGTAGCTAGGGTTGGAACATACCAGTGAGTGTGTGGTTGAGATCCAAGCAACAGATGCCACTCCCTTTTTGCTGCTGTATGTGGCCTGCTGTGCAACGGCCTCATTGATATGGTTGTGTGCAACATGGCAAGAGTGCAACGGTATTGTGGTTGTGTGACATTGGGAAATAAAGTGCATTATAAAGCATCATTAAAGCATTCGCAAAAATCAGGACAGCCGCCATCATTGCCAAACTGCATTGACATTGCACATCCAATCAATTGGGTTGGTGTGCACAACCTAGTAACCGTGCACCAAGCTACATCTTCAACCTGATGGTCAGCAGCACTGGAGGACAGGTGTGTGTTTGTGCATTTAACCCCGCCCACAACACCCGGACATCAATACAATCAATCACATCAATCACAAATGCACGTCCTCTCGAGCGTTGTCAATCCTCCAACATACCCTTGATCGATCATCAGGGAGCTGCCAGCCACCAAAGCGAGGAGCAGGGCAGCGAGGCACATAGTTTGCATGTACATCGAGCCATTTCCGAAGGTACAGCCGAAAACTATGCCCTGCCAGAAACCGGTGGGCCCAAAACCAGCGTATCATCAGTCTCCGCTGCTCAAGGGTCCTCCAAGGACGACAACGAACATACCACACGCCCCACCGATGAGGAAATCATTGCCCACGAAAATGCAATCAGGTATGAGAGGTTGAGGGTGGTCGGTACTTTGCCTGCCTCACACACCCACCTATGTACTCATACCCCCCCCTACAACACCCCCTGTAACCCCCCTACAATACCCCCCCTTTTCTAGAGCTGCTGAATATGAATCCATGCCATTGGTGGGGGATCGTCAACCCCTCGACGCCCTTGCAGCTGAATATGAGGCTGGCAGTCAAGTGTTTGTAACAAAGATACATACCCTGGAGCAGCAGTACATTGCAGTGCGACGTACCCGTGGTGATGGAAATTGCTTTTTCCGTAGCTTTTTGTTTGCCTACTTGGAGCCCATGGCTGCAGGGCGCAATGCAGCCACACGACAACAGTATGTGTATTGTTTGTGTAGGATTGTGGGTGTAGGATTGTGGGTGCACATGTGGTGGATTGAAAACGTAATTGAAAGCGAGCAAGTACCAATACATAGCCAACCCCGCACACCATCCCACACCCATCCCACATCACCCATCCCACATCACCCATCACCCATCACCCATCCCACAGTCTGACACAGCGTATCAAAGCAGCACGTGCCCGCCTCATCTCTGCTGGGTATCAAGAACTCGTATTCGAAGATAATATAGATTTATTCATAGATATACTGGACCGCATGGGGGCCCCTGTGGGGCCCATGGAGCTCCCACAGTTGGAGGAAACGCTACGAGATCCGGACACTTCTAATACACTGGTGATGCTGCTGAGGTTTATTGTGAGTGCCGAGATACAGCTGAGGGAAGATTTTTTCGCACCATTTGTGCTGGTATGTCTTTGTGGTGGGGTGAGATTATGCGTAGGCAGTTTGTGTATTGTGCGTACACACATGTGTATTGTGCGTACACATGATCTGTGTATTCGCACCAGTAGTGTGTGACACTGGTACGTGTCCAATTGTTGTTCTCTCCTGTGCGTTGCCTCCACACACACATCACCACTCCCTCCACACACACACATCTCCACACCCATAACCCCCCAACAACAGGGTATGAGTGACGATTTGCTCTCTGTCGAACAATTCTGTCGCACCAGTGTGGAACCCATGGGAGAAGAAAGTGATCATGTACACATCGTTGCACTTGCAGATGCTTTACAAGTGCCCATACGTGTAGTCTACCTGGATCGCAGTATGGGTGGAGATGATGGTGCCGCACCAAACATGCATGACTTTGCCCCGAGCACACAAGGGGGCTGGGGAGACGCGGGAAAGGAGGGAGAACAAGGGGAAGAGGAAGGGGGGGGGGCGACGGTGCCAGCAGTGCATATACTGTACAGGCCGGGGCATTATGATATTTTGTATCCCCGGTGAGAAGCGGCAGGGTGTTGGTGCTTCAATTGCGGAGTGATGCTCGGCAGTGTAGGTGTGTTGGTAGCTTAAGTGGTGAGTGTGGAGGTCTGTTGCTTGCGATGCTACGTAGACAGAATGTGTAGGATGTGTTTCTTGCCATGTGCTTGTGCCGCATTTGTAACAAGCACACATAGCAACAAATACCATGGTCTGCCATGATACATTTCTGCTTGGCAAGCCTGGTCTTTGACCATGGTCAATGTCAATGTTACAGGACGTGTTTGTTGTGTTGTAGCAGTTCACATTATAGAAAAGCAAGCACACGAGAAAAAGCAAGCACACGAGAAAATGCAAGCCCAATGGAGCAAGCAACAGCACAACACACACAGCGGGCAAACGCAAACACGAATAGCAACATGTGTGCAGGAGGGTGTGTGAAAGGGAGGGGTTGTGAAAGGGAGGGGGTGTGAAAGGAAGGGTGTGTGAAAGGGAGGGGGTGTGAAAGACAACAAAAAGGGGGGGGGATTTGTGTGAGAGGTAGAGCGCCAACAACGCAACACCACACAAAAGATGTTGTCACTGGAGGCAGCGTACAACATCAATGGTATGCATGTGTGATGCACAGGACCATAGAGCACAATGGTGCTGTGTGGTGTGACAACAAGTGGTAGCAGGGGTGGTAGGGATAACACCTGGTGGCAGTAGTGACAGAAAAACATCACTCTGTTGGAAGTTCAATGCTGCTGAAGAGCACAAAGTCAACACGACAGTGAGAAAACATGACGAATGCACGAACATCGGGTTTTGATGAGTGTTCTTTAGCACGGTGTGAACAGGCTGTCGTGGTACATGGTTTTGTTCCAACCATGTACTACCCAGACACACATGCTTGTTCATATCACAACAAAACTTGTGGTGTGACCTTCCTCCACAATGTGGCTTCGCGTTGACCGAAGCCTTTTGACCAAAACGTTGACCAGCAGAGTGAAGATCACATGGATGACAAATACTCATGAGGATGCACATGTGTTGTTGATCTGTACAGCAACACCCTAGATGATGTAATCCAGCATTAGATGATGTAGTCCAACACAAAATCACCCACCATATCCTGTTGTTGGTGAAGGGATTGCGTGTCAACAGGCAGAACAAACATCTCATATACACACCTCATGACATGCTCACCATTTCCATAACAACCCCCAATCACATGACAACAGCCCCCAATCAAATGACAACAGCCCCCAATCACATGATGACAACAACCCCCAATCACATGATGACAACAACCCCCAATCACATGACACTATACATTACTATGCAAGCCCCCACCCTGCATACCCCCCCACCCCCCCACATACCATGTCCATCACAGGTTCATTGCGAGTATATGTCTTGACCACCTTGGCAGGCACACCCACCGCCACACAATGCGGTGGCAGGCTTGTCACAACCACGCTCCCCGCCCCAATCTTGCTCCCCCGTCCCACACTCACAGGCCCCAATATGCTCACCCCGGCCCCAATCAACACCCCATTGCCGATATTGGGATGTCGCACCCCCTTGCCAATGCCACTCCCACCCAGGGTGACTTGGTGCAGCAGCACACAGTTGTCACCGACCACTGCCGTTTCCCCAATGACGACACCAGTGGCGTGGTCAAGGAGGATGCCCTTGCCTATGCGTGCGGCTGGGTGTATGTCCACATGGAAGACCTCTGCAACACGAGATGCCAGTGCAATGGCGAGTGTCTGTTGAGAGGGGGTGGGGGTACGGTGGGGGTATGGTAGGGGTGGGGGGTGGGGTGGGGTATGGTGTGTGTTTTTGTGGTGGGTTACGGTCAACATGGTCAGCTTGATCGATGTAGTCAAGATGGTCAACAGGTTTGGGAATTATATACATGATTTCACATAGTTCAATGGAACACATACACACACACACACACACACACACACACACACACACACACACATCGCACCTTGCGTCCCCGCTGCCACATCCAATGTGCAACACGGTAGCATTGTATGGCCTGAAACCCCTTGAAGAACAACAAACACTGGGCGTATGAGGTACATGCAGGATCACGATCTTTGACTGCTTGAATGTCGGCCAATGCAGCGCCCACGATAGACTGTGTGTGTGGGGGGGGGGGGGGGGGGTGTGTTCTTGTGTAAGGGTGTGTGTGTGTATGTTATGCTGTGCATGCATATTGTGTTGTATGTTGTCACATATACCCACACTCAATCCCCTTGTTGTTCATACATACACCACACTATACATACCGGGTCGTCTGTGTAGGCGTCCAAAAACAGCCGAGTAAGCTGCACACCAAGCAGGGTGGGGGATGAGAGCTTGTTGCCCAGGAAAAACGAAAGGCTGCGCTCAGGTGAGGCGTGCATGATGATGGATGTGTGCAGAAATGATGCCAGCGCTGGTTCACGAGCCTGTGTTGTAAGGTGGGTACAATTGTTTTGCATGCTGCGATCATGGTGCGAACGTCCGTCATAATCATCATCCTACCGCATCACGCTGTGCTTCTGACACGATGGTTTGCCACAAGCGGTCGTTGGGCAAGTGGTGTGGTTGCACACGCCATCCGTCTGATACATGCCATGTGTCCAAATCCGAGTTGTGCACTGTGTTGTCAAGGATGGTGTGTACCCACATGCGCTCATCATCGACGGCTTAGGTAACCATCAAACACATCAACTCTAACACAGGCACAACCCTTGAAACACCACCTACCTATGGATGGGGTATTGGCATCCACAGCTGGGTGGCTACCACGGTACTCTAGGGCAGCATCTGTGCTGTGTGATGCCTGCGTTTGGGGTCGTTCAGCCGCGACGCGTGCTTCCACTGCTCGTGGGTGATACAAGGACGAACCCAGACGGTTCCATGCACCAACTGATGTGAGGGGTCGCTCAGCGCTGCAAGCAGCCAAACCTGTATGGATGCAACAAGAGTGTACAACCGAGTATGTAACCCAAATCGACGGCAATAAAAATGCTGCGTACGCACGTGATGCATGGTGTGCTGCTGCATGGTGTCCTGCTGCACCAGTGCAGTGCACGGTGAGGTGCATGTCGAACGATGTGTGCTGGAATATTTCCTCTTTGTGCTTGCGCTATTTTCAGCGCCGCATACGTAGACTGCCTGGATCAACGTACAGGAATTATGGCTGATATTATGTATTAACCATTTTTACGAGACCATTTCTACATCGCAACACAAAAAGCGCTGTAGTGTTGTGAGTGTTACAACAACACTGCTGCAGCAAAACACACTAGTAATATATGTTTTTCACCTATGCCTTGACTGTCGCGGGCTCTGCTGCCTCCTCCAGCACCGTAATCTGCACGTGTGTGAACCACTAGTGAACTTGTGCATGCGCATTGCAATCACCACTCATCAACAGCAAAATGCGTCCCACATGCATTCCCTTGCCCCCTCCCCCCCTCCCACCCATACCTCTCGCTTCTTCTCGTCAAACACAAGCTTGGTCTTGCAGTTGCCACATTCCACATTGTTCTGCCCCTTGTTGCCAGCAATGGTCAGGATATCCCCAAAGTAGGTAAAGTTTTCTGTACCACAGCTTGGGCAGGGACCCTGTGATGATGGTACTTGTGATGGCTACATCCTCGTGTTTGAAATGATCTGCTTGTTCTCATCCTCATGCGGCATGTTTATCGGTAGGGTATCATCCATCTATCAGCAGCAGTCTCTACCTGCACACCCCCTTCCATCGCAAACCTCCAACACCAACACACCTTCAAAATCAAGTTGTCCTTGAACACCAAGTTGGTGAGTGATGTGGAAAACACAAGGATGGTGGGCAACACAAAGCCCCACACCACAATGATGCCATAAGGCTCTGGCAATTCAAGCAGTGCTGTGATCTGGTAGCCTGTGAGGGTGTCCACCACAAACAATGCACCCAACACCTGTGGTGATGGTGGTGATGGTGGTGGTGAAAAAAACACCATCGTGTGCATGGTGAGTTGATGATGCCAAGTACCATCGGATCCCAATGCTCGCAATCCCCATGCAACCCCCTCCATGCATCCATACCAGCAATGCAGCAGGAATGTTCAGCGCTGTCATCTTCAAGTAGTCTACGTCCAAATCACTATACATCTTGCGGGATCGGATGCTGCATCGGGGGCCCTGTGCGGTGATGGTGCTGCCACTCTGCTTGAGCTTGGCCTTGAGGAGGTCAAACTGCTCGTCAGAAATTATGGGCTTGCCAGCAGCATATGCAAGAGATGCCTCTAGAAAGCGCTGCTCATCAGAACTGGGTGTGGATGGTGTGAATCATGCATGATGTGTGTGGATGCAAAGAGATGCTGTGTTGTACAGACGCATGTGCAATGCTGTGTGTACGCTTTCAGAGCTGTATCCCCCCTGGCTATCACATGACTGTCATCCTCTATTTGTACTGATGAGATGCCATACCTGAGCACCGCCACCTTGCTGCCCTGCCATGTCAGCTCCTCCTTGAGCAGGTCAAACTCCTCGTTGCTCATAGTGGGCTTGCCATCATAGTAGAATGACTGTGAGAATGTGCAGGTGGTGTGGTTTGTTGCACATCAAATCTGGTATCAACACACTGACATGGAATAATCTCCTCAACCACCACCGCCTACCCGGAGCGCCTCGATAAAGTCGCCCTCCAACTCACCCAAGCTCTTTTTGGACAATGGCCTGCTCCCCTGTGGTGGGCATACACATTGCATCCGAGCTACCCACAAAAGGTGCAAAGCAAAACCACAATGCATGACGCACACACCTTGTCATCCAGTGAGCAGTATTCGAGAATCTGGTCATCCACAACGCCGTCTGCCTCTGTCATGATGTCAGAATAACCATGTGTTGACGTTGAACCAACCAACTGCACGCGCCATGCACTGTACGACGGCATTCCTCCTCGAACAACCCATCGTACCCTTCTTTTCCGTAGATGCACGCATCAGTGTACGTTGTCGGGTCCATGGATGACGCTGGAATGGTGCAATCACTGTGTGGGACTGTGCTGGTGTGCACACTCGGCAACTTGTAGGCCGAGCTGCAATCTGGAGCGGGCAAGTCACACTCCTCATCCTTGTTGGGGTTGTTGCTGTTGGGGTGATGATGATGATACTGTTATCTTGTGAATGATCAGTCAAACACTGGGTTTTTGTTGTTTTTTGGATGTGGGTGTGTTTTGTGCAGGTTCTGTTCTGTGGGGTGCTATAGTACAGAAGACACAGCCTTGAATAGCAACACATACACTAGCCACATTGCATTCATCAGCACACAACTTCTCTCACGGTCAAACCAGCCGGTCAATCCACATCCATCAAACCTTTACCCCACACAACAGCCTACCATGGATCAATACGGCTACATTATCCTATGCTACACGTTGTCAATCACATTGCTCGTAGGCTTTGCGGCGTTTGCACTGGTGCTTGCATGGAGGCACAATCGTCGTTCCAAAGGCACCACAGAGGAGTTCCTCACAGCCCGCAGCTCTGCCAGCATGCTCCGCATTGCCTGGAGCTTTTATGCATCCGCAGTGGGTGCATGGGTATTCACTGGCCCACCCTCCTACGCTTCATACGCAGGCTACATTGGTCTGCTCTCATACGCAATCTCAGCAGGGCTGCCCATTGTCATGATTGCTTTTCTCGGTGACCTCGTACAAGCCAAGCTCCCCCAAGTGGTGTCCATGTCTGACTATGTTGGCTGGCGCTATGGTGTCATCCCACAAACCTATGTGGTGCTGTTGACATCGTTGAACATGAGCATTGCCATGCTTGCAGAGTACACCACCATTGGTAGCCTGTTTGCTGATTACGTGGGCAGCATTGCCTATCCTATAATCGTGGTGGTGGGTGTGACGACCATGATCTACACCGCCTTTGGTGGCTTGTACGTGAGCATCTTGACTGATCAAGTGCAGGGCATCGCCAGCGTGTGTTTCTTAGCAATCCTCACGGTGTATGTTGCTGTGACGTTTCGATACCCACTACAAGAGCCATTGCCAGCAGAGTTGGGGCCCAATCATTATGGGTGGTCGAGTTTATTTGCTATGCCGGTGTCTATGGCCACTGCCACCGTGTTTAGTGAGGTGATGATGATGATGATGAGATGATGTGTGGTGTGGTGTGTGTGTGAGGGGTGAACAATTGGTGTGTGTGCTGGTGTTGTGTTGTTACATAATGCACCCAACCATACACACTGTACATACACTACACATACACACATACAATTTGACATCAACCAACACACACCAACACTCCCCCTACAACACACAGGCTATGTGGCAGCGCGTGTGGGCATCAGAAAACTCACGTTCGCTCAGATACGCTGCAATGTTGGGTGCCAGTGGGGTTATAATTGCAGTGGGTTTGGCTGGATTGGCTGGGTTTCTTGCTGTGTGGGCAAATTTGGTCAATGCTGAAACCAACCCCAACTTGTACCTGTTTGCGGTATGGGTGTGTGTGGGTGTAGGTGTACGTGTGTCAGATTGCATGTGAATGTATATGTAATGTATGGGGTGTTAAATTTTTTCCCCTTGATATTCTTTTCCAATGCATCACCTCCCCACGCACATTCCATTCCCCCATCCTCCCTGTACCCCCCCACCCCCCATCCCCCATGCAGGTTCTCCAACCCCCCACTGGCGTTGACCCCATGGTCAACAGTGCCATTGGTGTGCTCGCCCTCATGCTCGCCACCACTATGAATGAAAGTGCAGTGGATTCACTGCAGAATGGTCTAGTAGCTTCCATTGGGGGGCATTTTTTAAAGGGCAAGCCGTTGTTGTGGACTCGTGCATTGGTGGTGTTGCTGAATGTGCCATTGGTATGAGGAGAGTTTTTTTCCCCCACACTCTATCTCTCTCTGTCTCTCTCTCTTCACTCATTCAGACGCATATACGCTCCCTCTCTCTGTCTGTCTCTCTGCCTGTCTCTCTCTCTTCCCTCTCTCTCTCACTCTCACCCCCATCCCACCCCCACAATCACACAGGTGGTCATGGGTGGCTTTGGCCTCTCTGTCCTCGACCTCTTCCTCCTCACCAACATGCTCTGCAGCACCTCTGCACTCCCACTCATGTCAGGTCTCCTCGCTCCCAGTGCAGTGTCCGAGTACATCACAGGGGAAATTGTGGTGCTGTCGTGTGTGCTGTCCATCCTGTGTGTGTCTGTGTATGGCACGGTGTTGAGCTGGGATGGTGACGCGTCTGTGGGGAGCAACATAGGTAAACACCGAGGGGTGTGTGTGGAGGGGTGTGTGTGTTGGTTGTTGCAGTGTGTGGATGTGCTACGCTGTGGGAGGATGGATGGGATGTACTTTTACACGCGCCATGCATCATCAACCTCACTTATCATCAACCTTACTTATCATCAACCTCATCAACCTTACTATCATCAACCTCATCAACCTTACTTATCATCAACCTCATCAACATTACTTGCCCACACCCACCCCACATACCCACACACCCACACAAGCCATGCATTGTCCCCCCCCCACCCACCCAACCCCCCACACCATACAAACCCATACACACAGAAAACGGCCTCCACTATACATGGGTAGGTAATGGCTATGACTGGCGTTTCTTTGCAATCACACTGGGTACCTCACTGGGTGCTGTGCTGCTGCTCACACTGGTGCGGTGGGTGTGGGTGAGGGTGACTGGGAGGAGGGGGTACTGGCCTGGCTTTGTGCCGAAACGACTGACTGAGGTATGTGGGTATTGGTACTGTGAATATACATGGGTGTACTCGTATGAATATACATGGGTGTACTCGTGTGCATAGTACACCCCACACATCCTACCCCTGGCCTTACAGGACACTGTTGATGTGGAAGATGAAGATGACAAGGATAGCACCTGGGATGACAAGGACAGCGAGTACGCAGGGCCCTCTCACCACGGGGCCCCTCGCAGGCCCTCTCTTCTCGCTGCGTCCTATCACAAGTCGGCATCCTGGGGCAGCAAGGGGCAACAATATTACCAGGGGGTTGAGGAGGGGGATGGGGAGGGGGATGAGGAAGGGGATCAAGGTGATGAGGACACAACACCACTCGTATTACCTGTGAGTCGAATTGGGGCAGCATCTGTGAGTCGTACTGGGGTGGCACCTTTGTTTCAGAGTAGTACACAGCAGGCTGGGGTATCCAGGTCGGGTTGTGTGGAAATGAGGCGATCGACTGATTTGTGAGTGATGTACTGATTTGTAAGTGATGGAGTGATGGGGAGGATCCAGTGAAGTGAGCGTGGTTGGGAGGGTGCGTGGTTGTGTAATATCAAGATTCTGTGTTGTTGTGTGTGGCTATATGGTATGTCTTTCCGAGTATATTGCTGTTTATGCGCATTCATCACGCTGTATTGCACACAACGTACACTTGTCTAGCTTGGTTTCCTTTTCCTACACCACACTGTTGTGTTCCCTGTGCTGTTTGCTGCACCAGTTTTGATTATTTTTAGCAAATGAGACGATCTTTTGGTTGGCAAATGAGACGATTTCTTGATGATACTGGTTGTATGATTGGTAGATGACGATGCGAGGTGATGGTTATTTTGGTATTGTGCAGTTTTTGGTGCGTGTGCTGTGCTGTGCATGCTGTGCAGCACGGCAGGCCAGGGGCCATTGCCCTATGGATGCAATACGTTTATTGTGTATTGTGTGTGTCTGCATTGTTTACTATACAGACACGGTTGCAGTTGTAATGAATAATGCAAGTGACGAAAGCACGCAATCTATATAAACACAGGGAAAATGGACATCACATCATACTATCGTCATACAAGCATCAAGATCGCTCACATATAACATATACAAGCATCACCATCCTCAATTGGCATATGACAGCAGTCGACCACCCATATAACAGCAATCACCCACACATCATCAATCATTCCCCAGGTGCATGTTGGGTTACGAGCAGCATACCCCCGATCACACCAAGTGCACCCAAGTCAAACCACGTGGGATGTTCATGCAGTATGATTACTGCAAGCAATGCACCAAATAGTGGCTGCACACATTGATACGCTGCAACCTGTGTGGATGTGTGTGGATGTGGATGCTTGTGTGTGGATGTGGATGCTTATTATGTGTGTATGATATTATGTGCGTCTGAATGTGTGTCTGCAATAAAAGGAATCACACACACGCCCATGTGTATGTGTAAACAAAACATGTATTGACGAAACCCCCTTTGTCAACGCAACACCATTTCCCTCAATGGGCAAACCCACACACTTCTGATGGTCGAAGGTATCGTGTGGCTGTTGTGATTGCGAAATACGCTGCTACAGAACAAAACAACACCCAAAACGCAAGCGGGGCCCACATTATGCGTGGCAGGGGGTCCAACCATGTCGTTGGAGGGTTGGTCAACGCCACAGCCGCGGTCAAAAATGTGGTGGAGCCAACATAGGCCCATGCAGTGAGCACAATCGGTGCATTTCTGTGTGACGTGGTTTTATTTTTTGTGTGTTTTTCTTGTATTTGTTTTTATGCACTTTCTTTGTGTATGTGTTTGTGTTGTGTGTCTACTTTGTCTGCGTTGCATTTGCGTTCAACAACATCACCACCACCACCACAGGCATGCCCACCAACATGTACCCACCCCCACACCCGACATGTACCTCCCCCACACACCAACATGCACCCCCCCCCCCCCGCACACACACATACCCTGGTTGCAGTTGTTTAGCAACCACCAGGTATGCTGCCATGGATGCTGTGTTACCCAGTAGACAATATATACCAAATGCAACACCCGACAGAGGGGATGATGGTGATGAAGCACTACCAGGGGCTGTTGATGTGAGGTCTCTCAATGTCTATGGTGGGGGTGTATGTGGTGTGTGTGTGTGTGTACATTTCGCTGCAACATGTATAGAAACACAAACAAATCATTCCCACCATGAGAAAAACAACCCCTACACAGAAATTCCCCCCCACATCATACCATACACGCAGCCCCCAGCATGGCCACAACCACCCCTAGCGTGCCCTGCCATGTACGATGCTCTACCCCACACATCACCGCAAGCATGTGCGTCCATGTGGGTATGGCTGGTTGAATACATGATGCGAGCAATGCGCCTGCATGTTGCAATCCTACAATAAACAAACCTTGGTTGAGGAAGAGAAAGAGGCCGAGGAGTGCGACCAAGTGCATGTGTCGTCGCTGTGGCATCCAGCCCCCTGTCATGATCTTGGCTGCAGAGAGGAGGATGGGAGTGGCAAGCGCACATCTCAACAGCACAAACTTTATGGGATGAAATGCTGCTGCAGCAGATTCGTCGAGCTGTTGCAAGCATGCTTTGAAAATTACAGCACCAACCACAAAAGAGGCTTGTGCAAGGAGTAGCGCTGCGTGGCAGAGCCACAGCAGGGAAGAGGGTGTGGCTGTGTGATGCAATATACATCGTGATGGGGTTTGCATAGTGAAGACCATTGCTAGCTCCATACCATTCGTTTGGTCCGCAGCGCTGTTGATTTCACGGGATGATCGCTCAAGAAGACGTGTTGTCTCTTCATCATCGCTGTAATCACAAGGTGTGATGTCCTGCTGCTGTGCTGCCACATTGACATGGACACCACCAAAGCTCACCCTACGAACCATCTCCATGTACAATGTGGTTGGTGTTTTGAAAGTTTGTAGAAATGTGTCTACTGCAGAGGGAAGTACATAACTAAAAAACCCATAAAACTATTGCAGCAATCCTCAACAGGACCACCTCAACAATGTGGTATACACACTACATGCCTCGCAGTGTGCAAGTGCGCAACATAGCAACCACCATCGGATGTTCCCGCCCGCACCGACTGTACACCGCTGCACCACCACAATGTCTCCCAGCACAACAATTGCAATGCACGTCGTCATTAGAAAGCGACGACGAGGTGGAAAAAATGGTCACCCAACGCCTGGCAGACACCCCAGACGGCAGCATGGTGGTTCCCCCACCTCCCTCCTTGGGCAACAAGACTGTGCGCTCAAGCTGGAACGCTGTCAACGTTGCCTTTCTTGGGGATGCAGTGTTTGAGGTGCGGGATATTGTACGGGCCACAGTGTGTGCATCATGTGTTGTGTGCCTCACACCCTCCATCAACCCACACACCACATCATCAGATGTACGTCAGGCGGCACTACTTCTTCCCACCTGCTCGTTCGCAGCTCTACTCCGACAGGGTACGTGCCGCAGTCAATGCAGAGGCCCAGGATGCACTCTACCAGCGTTTGACCAGCAATTCCTCTCCGGTGTTGACCATGGAAGAACTGTCAGTGCTCCGTTGGGGCCGCAACCGTGCTGCAGGGTCGACTGCCCCCAAACGCTTTGCGGGAAGCAGCAGTCCAGCCTATCGCAATGCGTCTGCGCTAGAAACACTGGTGGGGTGGTTGTATCTGACAGATCCTGTCCGGCTGCAGGATGTGATGGATGTGTTGGGGTTGGGCGGCGCAGGGCGGCCACCGACACGTTCAATGGGGGAAGGCAGTAATGGAGTGACTGAATGATGATCGTGGTGATTGTTTTTTGGTGCGTAGTGTTGCACATGATTGATTATTGAGTACAAATGATGAATAACACACATCTATATGAAAAACAACAAATACGTACACAACAAAGATCACCCATCGTCGTGCTTTGGTGGTGGTTCACCCCCACCATCCTCTCTAGCCCTGCCATCCAACACCTCTTGCACCAGCAATCCAAACACGCGTTGCGCATCCTGCAGCTGCGCCTCTGCCCCTTGCAGTGCCACCCGTAACTCTTCATCCAACGCATCTGCCTGCTGCTGCAGTGCTGCCAGCTCCTTTTTAGCCTCCTCTTCGTTTTGCTCTACGTCTGGCAAACGCTCGATGAGGCCAAGCAGTGGTGGCACCGATGCAGCGAGCTGATCAGCCATTTCTGCTGTTGTTTTGTCCACGTCGTAGTTGCTCGTGCCTTTTGTTGGCTCCCCACGAACACTGGACGGTGGTGCATCTCTCTGCAACGAACCAACGTCGTTGAAAAACAGAAAACACAAACGGTTGATCTGCTGCTGGATCTGTGTCACAAGGTCTGCTGCTGATTGTTCCGTCATATGAAGTGGTTACTCTGTCCAATATCTACATACAATACAAATCAACAAAATCAACCATCAACTCTGCTTTATTCTCTCTCCACGAGTTCTCACTCGTCAATCAACTGCACACGCAACCGTGTCTCTGATGGGTTGAGCATTGTCAACTGCAGTTTCCACCCAAGCTCCTGTGCCTGCGATGTAAAGCCCGTAAACAATGCAGGCGCCCGTGCTGCCGTGTCACGAAGCAACCCATCCACCAGCGATGGCGGCGCTGCCCCATCCACCCGATCCAAGGCATGCAAAAAATGCTGAGCATGAAACGCTGCTTCTAGAATGTCTGCACTTGCTGCACCCTCACGCAGCACCACGTACACCTTTTTGGTGTCGGGTCGGTAGGAGAGTGCATACTGGCGGCCCCGCCATGTGTCCAGCAGGCCCCCCAGTGTGCGGGGGCCCTCTACGGCCTCTTCAATGGAGGCACCCAGCACCACACGCTGTGAGGCACCCCAGGGGAGCAATGGCTCCTTGGCGTTGGCCTCTGTAATGTCTGGGACAGTGCCTTTGATATTGGGGGGGGGGGATTGGTCGGGTAATGTGATGCTTGGGAGCTGACCATTGGGTGCGTGGCAAGTGCATCAAGTGATTGAGCAGCAGCATGTATGCAACCACATGTACGTACGCATGTACGCAAATAGATGTACCTACGTACATACACAATCACATGTACATCCACACCCACCCCTACAAACCCACTGCCCCCAGCACACTCACCAGTTGTCAAAAATTGCTGTGCAGAGTATGACAGGCGTGCCCTGTTCAAATACGGCAGCTCCACAGAGTCCACCTCTTTACGAGATGCAAACAGGTAGCCACATGACAGCAGGCAGAATGCCGTCACTGCTGGGAGGCGGGTTTTGGTGAGTGCAATGCCAAACATGGTGCCGGCTGTGTGAGTGCGTGAGTGGGGGGGTGAGTGAGTGGGGGGGTGAGTGGTGAGAGTGACAATAATCACATGCAATCACAAGCACACACACAGTACAAATACAAACAACACACCTCCCCCTCTCACAACAAAAACACACCCACATACCTATGTCAGCCAAGTTGGCAACGCTCTCCCCCTTGGCAGTCACATCTGCGAGATTATTCTGCTTGGCAAACGTTCTGTATATAGGCGCCCTCGTGCTACTCGCTGCAACAGCTGCTAGGTTCTTTGCAAGGTTGGCTGTGCAGGCCAGTGGGAGAAACGCCCGGGGTGCTGCAATGGTGGAAAGTTCCAGAGCAGCTGCTGTTTCCATGAGGAGGTCTCCAATGAGGCGAAATTGCTTAAGTTCACAATCCAATGCACGTCCCCTGTGTGGGGGGGGGAGTGGAGGGGGGGGAGTGTGTGGGTGGATGATGCGTGGGTGTGGATGGTAAGAGACTGTGTGTCCTAGTATGTATAGTATTCAAGTATGCTTACGAATATATAGTATGCATAGTATTCAAGTATGTTTCCGTACTTGTATAGCATGCATGTGTTCTGTGCACACAAGTACACAAACAGTCATCACTTGCACCATATCCACTCCTCCCCTCCCCCTCCAACCCCTTCCCCCCCCAAATACCATCGTGCAAACAAAAACCGCCCCAGCCGCCCCGCCCCATCCTTGACCACCCAGTTGATAGCAGCCGCAGCCTCTCCCTTGTGCCGGCCCCCCACCCCCAGCGCCCCCAGCAGCGAGCGGGTGGTATACACCGACATGGCACCCCCGAAAAAGTACTGACATGCCCGCCAACTCATGTACCGTGCATACTGGGGTGCTACTGACTCTGGAAAGCCCTGGGGTAAGAGGTAGCCAGCGAGAAAGGCACGTGCTGCGTTTCTGTTGGACACACGTTCGTCTGTGATGTCAAAGCCGTCGAGGTCCCCTGCGTGCTGGTGGGCTGGGCGGGCCCGGTAGATACGTCGACGGCCCTTGGTGACTTCGACACACATGACGTCGGGGGCATCGTGATGTGCATCTGGCGAGGGGGTGTTGGGGGTGTGGTGTAACACGTTTGGGGGTACATGCACGCACATGTACGTCTGTACAACAACTTCATCATCACCACGCATGCCTACCTTGTACAACGTCTACTCGTTTGACATTGTTGGTCTGGCGCCTGCGTTTGTTGTGTTCCTGTGATGATGATGCTACAGCGCCATCTACCTCCACTCGACGTGGGAATCGACGTTTGGGAGGTGATTGAGGGATGTCTGAACTGGGGCTAGCTGCAGGGGCTGGTTCATAGGGGATGGTGCGTGCTCCAGCAACGGGGGCGGTGATGGTGATGCTGCCAAACTGTGGTGTGGTGGGAACATCATGGTGCACTGCCGCACCATCCCAGCCACACACAAGCCAACAACATACCGGCTTGCTTGTGGCTATGCGAAATGCATGTGCAATGTGCTGCCTGACTTCTTGAGGCAGTGCCTGCCACACAAGGCGATCAATAGGGTCCATACAAATGTGGTGTGCCCCAGGTGCGATGATGACCACCAGTGATGAGCTGGCAAAATTTTGCAGTCAAGCCTGATCGTGATCTGATGGAAGTGTAGTATGTAGATTGCTGCGTGCACGGGGGTCGTGCTGGTTGGCTGCGTTGCTTGGTGCTTTGCAGCAGCAACAGATTGTCTACGGTCGTGGTATCCAAAGAAGGGCTTCGTACAAGTCTGTGGCAAAGTCCTCTTGCATAGTGTCCACATAGAATGCTACATCAGAAAGGGTTTGTGGGTCGAGTGCAGCTTTGCACATGGGGGAGCGACCCGACTGCTGGGTGAGCACTGTGCCTATGGGTCTCCCAAGCAATGGTCGCCTAAACCGTGTATGTGCATGTAAAATAGGCAGCGATTGGAAACCATGGAGTGGAAACCATGGAGTGTTACTGTTGTGTTCCCAACACATAGTCGACGGTGCATATAACACACAAACCACCAACACAACAGGTGGTACAAAGCAGTGCTGCTGGAGCGACTAGAGCAAGCATCTCTCACCAAGCCATCCAGCAGTG